>ENA-UPSM01000554-UPSM01000554.1-activated-sludge-metagenome-genome-assembly--contig:-NODE-554-length-52444-cov-5.364065_pt1 | contig 52444 bp, 47 predicted proteins | sample MGYA00238181_ERZ773283 | MGnify/ENA primary metagenome ERZ773283 (study PRJEB29023, sample SAMN05720199) | activated sludge metagenome | isolation source: Anaerobic digester | place: Japan... | reverse complement strand
TCGTTACAAGTGGTAACGTTACTCCCGTCCCTGTACTACTACTTAACTCTCTCGTACTTGATGTATATCCTAAATTCGTACCTACAAATGGAACTGATACTGTTAGTTGACTGCCATTCCACGTCAATCCACTTCCTGCTATCTGACTCCCTCTCTCTAAATATGCCGTATTTCCATAATCTCCCCTATACGCCGTCGTAGACGTCGTACCTAACACCAAACTACTCGTACCTGCTCCTATCGCCGTTCTAAACGTACTCGCATCCAACGCACTTACACTATTATCTGCATTAACACTCAAAAAAGTTATCGCTCCTGGATTACTCATCGTAAATAAATTATTACCTACTGTCGTCGCTCCCAAATCTCCCGTACTCATAGCTCTCGTATTCACTCCCGTTACATGTCCATCCGTATTCACCAATACACTACTTATTACATTCGCTCCACTTAAGGCCGTCAACGGAGCATTTAAAAATCCCGTAGGATGCGTATATACCGTATTTGTATCTATATCTGCTCTACAAGCCCACGCGGTCCCAGTCCAATAACTATACTCCCCAGATCCACACGTAACCGCATTCGTACTTAACGTCGTACTTCCTCCCAAACTAACTATTCCTCCTCCACTTAATCCATTACCAGCCGTTACTGTCAAACTACTATTTAACAACATCGCATTCGTTACTCCTCCCGTCGCTATACTTATCGTTCCACTCGTCGTTATCGGTCCTCCTGTCAATCCTGATCCCGTATCTACACTCGTCACTGTCCCTGGCTGAGCTCCACTTGCTATTCCATCCAACTTACTCTTATCTGTTTCACTCATTAATCCCGCTAAACTCGTCGTTACAAGTGGTAACGTTACTCCCGTCCCTGTACTACTACTTAACTCTCTCGTTTCAGCTAAAAATTCTAAATCAGTTCCAATATAGGGATTAACAATTGATAAAACTCCATCACTCCAAATCAATCCTGTTCCTGCAATTTGACTACCTCTTTCAGCATAAGCTAAATCCCATAAATCATCTTTTCTTATATCATTTATAAAAATACCCTTTACCCCAATATTACCATTTACATCTAAGGATTGTTTTGGATCTAAAGCTCCAATACCCACCCTATTTCCCAATAAATAAATATTTCTTCCACTTGTTGTACGAATATATACATCTTTATTTAATCCACCATTCACATTTTCAGAAGTAAAAGAATAGGCAGAAGAGCTTAATTTCGCCCTTGGATACATTTCACTGTCAAAACTTGAAGCAGTACTCTTTTTTACAGCTACAGAAACATAATAGTCTTCATTGAAGGATAAATTTATAGGGAGAATACTCCCAAGATCTACACCAAAATACCCGTACTTTACCAACACATTGTAATGAACTTCTGGTCCCCAAACCAAACTTCCTCCACTAGCTGAATTATACAATCTAAAAACCATATCAAATCTTTCTCCCTCGTTACTTTCTCCCACAACATTACCTTGTGAATCTCTTAGTCTTCCTGTATATGAAATAGTTTTACCTGCATAGGAATTATCTATAGACATAATTCCCACCATAAAAACAATTGCAATACTTATTACACCTAAAGTAATTTTTAAAATGGTTGCCTTTGAATTTTTATTTTTTATCATTTTGCGAAGACTTTATGTAAATATTTTTGTTTATAATTGTAGGAGATCTCCTACCTTTTATTTCTAATACATCATTACTAACTCCATATCCTTTTTCATCTAAAACAGATAATTTGTATAAACCTTTAGGAACAATCAAGCGATAGACAGCTGAATCATCTGTTATATATACACCTTTTATTTCATCAAAGCTCTCATCACGTGCTACAACCATTGATCTTTCCTTTATCTTCTCCTTGCCAAAATATATTTTCCCATATTTATTTCCACCATTACAACGATACCATAAGTATACAATAAATACCCACAGATACCAAACCAAAATCGCAACATTTATAAAGCTAAAATCGTTAAAAACTCTATGTAAAACTATCAATGTTGTAAAAATATATGCAACATTAGAAATCACATTCAAAACTCCACCTAGACGAAATAATCGTCTTCTCACCCAGAACTTGAAGTTTTTATTTTTATCAATTGGATCAATGGGAATAAAAGCCTCCTGTATTTCATCAATCTTTTTTATTTTCTCACCGAGATATATTTTCCTACCAAGAGAATCAACTCTTTTACTAAAAACAGTACTTGGAAATTTAAATCCTTGTTTATATACTTTTACTTCTTTAACCTGAGAAATCTTTCTTAAACTATACATACCATAAATGTCGGTAACAACACTCTCAATAAGTTTTCCTTCATCATTAAAACATCTTATTATTGCTAAAGATACTGGTTCATATGTCTCTGAATTATATACAAAACCAACATAACTACCTCTAACCCAAATTCCAAATAATGACAAAATATTTGAAAAGACTAACCTAGAAATGCCCCAGAAATCGGTTACACCTAAAAACGAAACTGCACTTAATACAGATGTTAAAATCGTTACAGAGGCAACATTAACTATCATAACCCAATCATCCTTAAGATAACTATCAACTGCCTTAATATTTATTGTTTCACTGTTTATAACATCCTTTACAAAGGTAACAACATCGTCAACTACTTTGGTTATAATTGTTTCAATATTATCATCCCCAATAGCTACATCTACATCTCCAATAACTATACAGTCAGAGGTAACTATTCTACATTCTTCACACTTCAAATTTCCATCATTATAATCACCGTAACTTTCACACGAAGCTCCTTCAGGAAAAATTACATCACACTGTTCATCTCCTTCAATCACACCATTTCCACATATGAATTGTAATTTATCCCAATTACTTCCATTAAACAACAAATTTTCATTACCTTCTGAATGTCCCGAGGCTGAATCTCCAATACTGTATTCTATTGAATAGTTTTCTGATTCAGAAACCCCAACAGAACCAGCTTCTACAACATTTGTTTTTAAAACTATAAGTAAAAGGCTTCCAATACCAAAATATAATGCGAAAAGAAAGAAGCTACTTTTGCGAAATACTCTTTTATTTTTAATACAATTTGAATTCCCCATAGACAAAACGGACAGAATAAATGATATTAGAAATGATAACTTATTAAATTATTTATGTCAAGTTACAATTTTTAACTCAATTATAATCTGCCGAAGAAGGGAATCGAACCCTTACTTCCTTACGGAAATACGCCTCTGAAGCGTACGTGTCTGCCAATTCCACCACTTCGGCCCTCAATAAATAATAATTAATACCCACTCCTCTATCATTTCTCATATATCACCTATCACTTATTAAATAATCCACGAGTATTCATATACTGCTTTTTGATACACATCTTTAGGGGCAACAACTCCGAATTCAGTAATATATCCGGTTATTAATTCGGGAGGAATCACTTCAAAAGCAGGATTTATCAACTTTAGACCTTCAGGAGCATCATCCCATATTTCCTTTGCTGACCTTAGTTCAATCTCAATCGGACTATAAACGGTAGAAACATCAATTTTCAATAATGGTCCAACGACATATATTGGCTTACCAGAAGCAGAACACGCCAACGCTAGTCCCATACTTCCAACTTTATTAATTGCACTTCCATCAGCATTAATTTGATCAACGCCTATTATTAAAGCATCTATCGGAATGTACTTTTCTTGAATAATAAAAGATGGTGCAGCACTATCAACAATCATTGTTGTTTTGACTCCCTGATCAATTAGATTTCTTGAAGTGATTCTACCCTGAAAGAGTGGTCTCGTTTCAGTTGAAATAACAGTTAGATCACCATTTCTTGTTCCTTTTACACCAACTAATACACCAACAGCCGTTGAAGAATGGCAATGAGTTAATATCTCATTACAATCCTTAAGAGTTTCAATGCCATATTTTACTATGTCTTTTTTCGTACCCTGAATCATATCTTTATACTCAGAAAACAATTCCTCAGAAGCATCAACTACTTGAGAAAAGCTTGTTGCTGTTGAAAACCTAACAACTAATTCGTAAGTTACAAACTTAACTAGGTTTTTAGCAAGAGGCTCATTGGGTCTTGCATTAGCAATTTCAAGTCCAAATTCTTTCAATTCATTGATGAAACTTTTCTTATCCTTATATTTCACTTCTTCATATTGCTGTATCCAAAGTTGCATACAATTAACGGTTGCTAAAGCAACATTAGTTGCCCCTTGTATTTTTATGGCTTTAATGTCAGAAACAATTGAGGCAATTTCACCATTCATTATAATATTTTTTCATAAATTACTTATTTGCATCAGTATACCAGATTGTACTTAATTTGTTAAACTTTATCTTGGTATTAATATTGATTATGCTAAAAAGTCAAACAGGTATTCAATTGCTACGTTTTCAGTATTAAAATAGACGATTTATTTTACCTTATATTTTTTATGTGTTATTTTTCTATCTTGTTGATACCACACATTAGGTTTGATCTTCATTATCAAATCAAAAAGCTCTTTCGCTACATCTGTATGTAAAATATCTTTTTCACTATCTTCCTTTATTCTTCTTAAAGCTTCTTGATTTCCCTGCAATGCAAGTTCCTGCAAAGAAAGAAAGTAATCCAAACAATCAGCATCTTTTGCAACCTTTGATTCTAAAGATTTCCTTTCATGATACTCATCTAGTGTTTGCCTTACAAACTTTGAAGATTGCCCCATTAACTTTAACTGCGATTTCATAGCTTTTTCCTCGTCAACTTTAGCATAGCTCTTTTGATGCCAATTAAGATCACCCGTTCTGGCTTCAACTAAATCATGAAACATCGCCATTAAAATAGTTTTATAGACATCTACTCCCACTTCATTTGCAAGAAAAAATGCTATCATTGTTACTCGCTGTGAGTGCTCAGCAACAGATTCAACATCTTGTAACATGTGTAAATTATAAGCTCTTTGAAGTTTCCTCAATGATCCAATTTCATAAAACAAGGTTACCAAACCATCATATTTACTCATTATTTTTACATACAATTTATATACAATCAAAACAATATCATAATAAGATCAATGGTGTCAATAAACCAATTTAACCTTAAATATTAAAAGAAATTTCAATATGTTATACTTAAGTATTAAGATTTTCTTTAAATTATTTATTCAAAAAATATGGATAAAAACGGACCTTTTATAATTAGTTCAAGCGAGATTAAATACCAGAATCCATGGATAACGGTGAAAGAAGACAAAATAAAAAGACTTGACGGAAAACCAGGAATTTTTGGAACAGTAACTATGCAGGCTGGTGTTTCAATACTTCCAATTGACAATCAAGGTTTCGTTTATCTTACCAGTGAATTTCGTTATGCAATTAAAATAAATAGTATCGAATCTGTTAGTGGAGGAATTAATACTAATGAAAAGCCATTACAATGTGCCAAAAGAGAATTAAAAGAGGAGTTAGGAATCAAGGCAAAATCATGGATAAACTTAGGTTTTGTTAATCCTTTTACTTCACTAATAGACTCACCTGCTTATCTTTTTTTGGCAAAAGACCTTAGCTTCTCTCAATCACAACAAGATGGAAATGAAAAGATTGACCAATTGAAGATCAAGTTTGAAAAAGCAGTAGAAATGGTAATGAAAAGTAAAATTACTCATGGGCCCAGCTGTGTACTTATCTTAAAAGCACAACAATATCTTTCAAGAGCCTCGCAAAACAAGTAAGAAAGATAAAAAAGCGTGTTCTTTGTCTTTCTCAAATAACCACTGAAAAAATCTTTCCTTTGACATAAAACACTTTCTTCGGAGTAAATTCATTTCCCCCATTTAATAAATAGGTCTTTAATTTCGCGTCGTCTAATATAATTTTTGTCAATTCTTCTTGAGTTGCCTCTTTATTAGCTTTTACAGTACCTCTCATTTTTCCATTAATTTGTACGGAAATTGTGACAAAATCATTAATGAGCAAATCAGAATTAAACTCCGGCCATCTTTCTGTATGAATAGATTTATAATCACCCGACTCTTCCTCAAAAATACAGCTCCATAGCTCTTCAGTTATGAATGGTGCAAAAGGGGAAAAGATAATCAAAAACTTCTTCCACACCTTCAATGAAACCTTCTCCTCCTGAGACAAAAAGTTAATAAATTCCATTGCTTTACTGACACAAGTATTAAACTTTAATTCTGGAATACTCTCCTCATAATATTTAATTAACGATGTTACTGCAATCTCTTGTTCTTCTGAAGTAAAATCTCTCGAAACATCGATCTCTCTTACAAGTTTTACTCCTAATTTCCATATTTTACCCAAAAACCTGAACACACCCATTTCTCCTTTAGTATTCCAAGCCTTTGCGTCCTCCAAAGGCCCCATAAACATCTCATATAATCTCAATGTATCAGCACCGTGCCTTTCAATAACTTCTATTGGATTTATTACATTCCCCCATCGCTTACTCATCTTTCTATTATCTTCACCTAGAATTAATCCCTGATGTCTATGATACATAAATGGTTCATCATTATTTACATATCCAGCATCGTACAAAACTTTTGTGAAAAACCTAGAATATAATAAATGTCCCGTTACATGTTCGGGCCCACCAATATAGAAATCTACAGGCATCCATGTATCTATCAACTCTCTTGAAGCAAACTCTTTATCATTTTTAGAATCCAAATATCTGTAATAATACCAACTACTACACATAAAGGTATCTAAAGTATCATAATCCCTTCTCCACCCTTTCCCATATTTTTTCTCAACCCCCTTCTGAAAATCTTTTGAATAAGTTAACGGAGAAACACCAGTTGGCATAAAATCTACATCATCAGGAAGTTTTACAGGAAGATCATCTTCATGTACAGGTTTAATATCAAGAATAACAGAAGAGATAATTTCATCCAACAGTTTTGGAAACACTTCACATCCCCCCTCACATAAGCCACATCCAATATCACGGACACGCACAATACGAGAGAATGGCAAATGATTTTTAATATACTCTTGTGATTCATAAAAAGGAATATCAGGGTCATTTGTTGAAAGTACAAAAACCACTTCGCCAACATTTTGTTCGACTTTTTTAAAATCAATTACTTGGTTATTTATTTCTTTTAAAAACTCACACTCATTCTTGGCACCTTTATTATTCAATTTCATAAACGGCAAAACAGGACAAACAAGAATTAACTTTCTAAACTTTCTACTCTCTGCAAGTTTTAAAGCAATATTTGAGCTTAAATAACTTGAAGTAACAACGCAATTTTCACTTTTATATTTCTTAATACTTTCCAAAGCACATTCATACCATTTTTCAAAAGTAGGTAATTTCACATCCGGTAATTTGGGGGTAACTGATGTAATCCCCATAGAACTAAGCTTGGTTTGAATAGAAGTATAATCTTTATCTGTAGTTGAACTATTCCAAGCACACAAATCTAAAACAAACTCAGGCTTTTCCTTATAAAGTAGATTTAATTTCTGTTCTTCATCGCTTAGCGGTTTATAAACCATCGGAACAGGAGCTCCCCAAAAGCGCTGTCTGGAAACAGACCAATCATGTAATCGACTTACTTCAGTTAATTTACCAACACCTTTTTCTTCTAATTTTTCAATCATCTTTTCTATTGCCTGTTGAGATGTTAGCCCATTATATTCACCAGAGTTCATTAAGCGACCAAAATCACAGAATTGTTCAGTCTTGTATTTATTTTTATCTGAAATTTTATCCCATCCCTGTTCAATACAATAGCTTACCCCACGATTCCATATCTCAAACCAATGTAATGCATCCTTTTTGTATTCCTGCATGTTTTTTATCATTTCATCTGCACTAATCCAAATCAATTTGCTACCTTCCTCATGATCCTCAATATGTCTCTCTTGTGTTTTGTCAGAATTAACAACAACCAACATTCCCTGAGTAATAGCAATTCTATTTATCAATTTAACAGGATGTCTGTAATGAGAATTCACACCTTCACCAAGCTTAATTACATCCGAAATATCTGTTAAACCAGTTTCTTCATATATGCCACGTTTTGCATTATACTCATAACTTTCATTATCTTTTCTACCTTCAGAAACCAATCCATAAGAAAAACCATTTTTTGACCAATCTAATACACCATATTTACCAGTAGCTTTATTAAAAATTACTAGACTAACTCCATCCACAAATTGCTCATTTTCACGTGTTTCACCATATTCTTTTACCACAACCTCCTTCACTGGTAAATTGTATTTATTCGCAAAAGCCCCATCTCGTTCATCATGAGCAGGAACCCCCATAACCGCACCAGTACCGTAACTCATTACTACATAATCTGAAACATAAATTGGAATTTCTTCATTACTTATTGGATTAATAGCTTTTATATTCTGAATTAACACACCCGTTTTCTCCTTATCCATCTGACGTTGCAAATCCGTTTTATTTTTAACAGATGCAATATATTTCTTTACCTCATTATCTAATTTTATCTGTTTTAATATTGGATGTTCAGGAGAAATCACCATAAAGGTAACACCACAAATTGTATCTAATCTTGTAGTAAAAACCTCCAAATATGGATTGGAAATTATTGAAGGCTGATCAACTCCGAACTCTGAACTCCGAACTTCGAACTTGATTTTCGCTCCCTCACTAACTCCAATCCAATCTTTTTGTCTTTTTACGCTCTCCTGTGGCCAATCAACCTTGTCTAAATCATCAGACAACCTTTTAGCATACTCCGTTATCTTTAAATACCACACATCTATTTCTTTTTGTTCTATCGGGGTATCACATCGCTCACATTTATTCTCCCTAACTTGATCATTAGCCAAAACTGTCTTGCAACTTGGACACCAATTTGTCATTTGTCTATCTCTATAAGCAAGTCCTTGATTGTACATCAAAAGAAAGAACCATTGTGTAAATTGGTAATAATCAGGATTATGACTACCGACTTCTTTTTCCCAATCCACAGAAATTCCCATTCTTTTAATTTGTTCTCTAAAATTGTCAACTGCTGTATCTGTAGATTTTTTAGGATGTATATTCGTTTTAATAGCGTAATTTTCTGCAGGCAAACCAAACGAATCCCACCCAATAACTTGTAGTACATCCTTTCCTTTCATTCGTTGAAATCGAGCATAGATATCACATGCAGTGTAACCTTCTGCGTGACCCACGTGTAATCCTGAACCAGACGGATATGGCAACTGAGGCAAAATATAACATTTATTAGATCTATTTACTTCTGTTGGGGTTTTATATAAACCTTTATCACTCCAAAACCTTATCCAATTTGATTCAAATTTCTGTGGAGAATAAACATTGGACAAATCTTTATTACCGTTTTTCATTTTACTAAAAATAATTTATATCAAAAAAAGACAATAGACAATTATAATCTACAAAGGAAAGGACCACAATAAGCTTTTTTCATTAGTTGTAAAAAAGTGTTCGACATTGTACTATTTTAAGAAAAGTAAAATCGGCAGTATGATAACATTTAGCTGATATAAATTCAATTATTTAATATTTTATTATATTCTTTTGTGATACATGTGAAACTCAACCCCACTCTTTTGTCTTCTGACAAACAGGGGTACATCTCAGGATGGGGGTGATTGTGAAAAACTATCAATATTCAATTACGATATCTCCTGAATTAAAAACCCCATAATCAGAATACCAGCCATCATTCTTATATACTCTTCCTCCCAAATTCATATTAATTTTAGCCTCTTCCAAATATTCTGGTAAAACTAATTCAACTTTATACACCGTAAAATCCGGAATATCATTTATTTCAACAAACCCATACTCATTTGGGGTAAAAATACCTAACACACTATTATCAAAGTAGTTAACAATTTTGATATCTACGTCTCTTATTGGTATTCTAAATTGATCTGTGACTGCATATACAATCTTATTACTCCACACAACATTATTCAAAGTATATATATAATCACTATCAATACCATTGTCATTAATTATATGTTGACTAAAATATCCTCCCTCTGTATTTATATTAGTGTAAACATATTTATTTTGCCCCAGCTTATACACAACCTTATACACTCCACTCTTTATTTCAATGAAAGGATATATGTTTTGTGTATTACTTTTAGTACTTCTTACCAAATTGTCCTCTTCATCGTAAATTTCAATCTCATAATCCAGAACATTAATAACCTCTCCCAATAAATTCTTTTTATCCAAATAAACGAGATTAGTAATTATATATGAATCATCTTTTCCGAAATGTGAATACGTTGTCGATACAGCATTATCATAGACAATATCATATTTTTTCGAAATATCCGGTCCAGTTTCACTTACGTCATCGTTCTTATTAACTAATGAGAATTCAACAGTAACTTCCTTATCATTATATTGATTTTCATAAACATCGGTTATATTTGAAAACATTGGATTCTTAAATCCAGGGACAAGGTAATATACATTATCTCCCCTAAAAGAAAAGAATCCATTACTCCAACAACTAAACCCTAAATCCTGTTCTCTATCATCATATTTAGCCACTAATTTCGCACAGACAGGATGATCAGAGTCTTCAACTTCCATACCTCTAGTATCATAAATTTTTGCCTCAGTAAGAAATGAAACGCCAGAATCTGGGTAAATAAATGAGAAATCATAACCATAACGAGTCCCTTCTAGAACATAAAAGTCATTACTCAATAACTCAACATTATAATCATGGCTTACATTGCTTTTTACCACAAAAATATCTCTTGAGTCCAATAATTCGTTTTTACCGGAAGATAACCATAAATTTATTTTAGAATCACCTTCAAATTTATCAAAAAGGTAACAAGAGTATTTTTGAGTTTCAATTCATTTTGTGTTAGAATTAAAATATAGTTCTATTTTACCTGAATTACAATTTTTTCTCAAAAAATTGAAAATGGCTTTATTAAGAATATTACATGAAAAAAGAGCAATAACAGAAAAAGGTGGTTGCTCAACATATGTATTTGCTATGGGAATAGTAACACTATGCCCTGAAATTCAGAACGAAGAACTTACAACCCTTCTATCCAGTTTATTAAACACACCCATTCAGGACACACCATTTGCATCTGAAAGACCTCTGGATAAGAACGGGATTTGGAGATCAATTAATGGATTACATTAATGAGCAACTCAAGAACGCGAACATACCCATTGTATGTTCATACAAAACAATGGATCATATTAAACCTAAACAAATATTAAAAGAAAGTAAAAACGGAAAAGTAATTATGCTTCCATGTATAGTAACTCATCACGATGATACTCTAAGTGTAAATCATCATGTATTACTTGCTTTTCAAAATGGAAAATATGTGATCCATGATATAAATGGAAATCCAGATGGAGAACAAATTCTTGAAGCAATATTACTTCAACTTATGAGCGATCAAAACAATGCAATAGCTTATTATGGAGAAAATACCTACATTCCATATCAACAGTTGAACCAATAATCTTACTAGGAAGATTGGATGTTTAAATATCAATTACGTACAAACTACAATGTATTGTTACTCTCACTTGTTGATTACTTAAGTAATTGGAGTATCTATATTACCGACAATCAAATAGATATTTTTCAACAACTTTTCGGTGAAAACAAAAAAGATCAACAAATACTAAATACATATTCCAAAGTAAGACAATCACTCGATTGGGTAAATGAAGTTCCAATGTTAAACTGGGCATACAACGGTTTTAATAAACATCCAAAATTTTCTGATCTATTGCCATATCTAAAATATTTCGAAGATCGGGTTGATAATCAAAAATATTCTATTAAAGATTATCTACAAAAACGCAGTATTGATAATACCAATCTTATTAAAAAACTAGAACCAGATCTCGATTCTTTATTTGATAACAAGTTGACAAAAAAACTTGAGCAATTATTTAAAATCAGCACGCCAAATACAACGTTACCCATTTATTTAACAATATCTTTAAGAGAGAATTCTATACAAGGAGGAGCTAATGGAAATGGAGTTTCTGTTCAAGTTCCACCAAACTATAACACAACAAATACTTTACCAATAATTAAATCTACAATTACACATGAGATATTACACAAGATTATTAACAACAAGAAATACTCAAAAGTTTTTGAAACAGCTGAGAGTAAAAAAATACTAAACATGACTATGAAAAACATATATCCAGATAAACTAAAATATTTCTACAATGAAATAATCGTGCACACTCTATCGGAACGAATACTAACAAAAGAAAACATAAAACATAAGATTGAATATTATAAAAAACAAAATAATTCTAAACTAGAGTCAATAATTAGAATCTTAGAATCTATTAAAATACTGGAACCTATTTTATTAGGATACTTAAACAACAATATAAGTATTACTGAAACAAGAGAAAATCTGAATAATGCGTTTCTAGATATTTATAAAAAACTGACATTGGTACACGCAGATGGACTCGAACCATCGACCTCCCCGATGTGAACGGGGTGCTCTAACCAACTGAGCTATGCGTGCGTACTACATCCAAACAATTTAAGGAATTATAACAGGAAGAAAGAGGAGATACAATAATAAGTGAAAAAGTGAACAAATGAATTATTCACCATACGTAGCTTTAGCGAAGTATGGTGGGTACAGAGGGATTCCCGCCTGAGGCGGACAAGCGAACCCGTTCGATTATTGAGGGTTTTCATTCTTATTTATTCACCATACAAAATATGGTGGGTACAGAGGGATTCGAACCCACGACCTACCGGTTAAGAGCCGGCTGCTCTACCAGCTGAGCTATGTACCCATTTTTTAACTACCTTACTTTTAGTATATCCTCCTTTTAATTTCTTCTCTAGCCTTCTTCCCTCTCTTCTGTTACTTACTTCCGTCTTATATATCAGTATGTACGGTTTTCGTGCCTTCGTTGATTTTACATAACCACGATTATGTTCCTCATGTCTCCTTTCTACATTACTTGACATCCCTACATAATACCAATCACATCTTATACTTTTTATGACGTAAACCCACATCCTAACACAATTTTAAAACTGCTCCCTGCCTGCTTGTCGCAGACAGGCAGGTACCAGCTGAGCTATGTACCCGTACTACAATTAATAATTAATAGTTAACAAAGAAGTAGGCACGATGGGATTCCTTCGCCACATGTAAAAGAACAGAAGAAGCGAGACGGTCCCGTTACGAATTTTATTTAGGATACGGGGGAACCCATGACCTCTTTTAGGCCCTTGTTAAAAGCCTATATTCAATTTTTAATGTAGGCGCGATGGGATTCGAACCCATGACCATTCGGTTAAAAGCCGAGTGCTCTACCAGCTGAGCTACACGCCCTTATGGCTCCAGCGACAGGACTTGAACCTGTAACCCACCGATTAACAGTCGGTTGCTCTACCGATTGAGCTACGCTGGAATAACAACAGGTGTATTTTACAACCATAAGGAAGAAAATACAAGAACTCGTAAAAAATATTGATATTTGCTATATATATATATATAATTACTACATTATAAGATTATTATATACATATTATGGGAGGAACAAAGGTTTTTTACGACATTATGCCGGTACAGATGAGCCAACTTTTGAATCGAGAATTCATCTAAATGGTCTATCAGTAGATGAAAAAATATATGCAATATTCGAAGGAAGAATAGAAAACAACAGAATAAATGCTGATGAGGCATTACAAATTCTAAATAAAAGACTTACTAGGCTATCCGAACTTCAAAAAACAGATACAGCCCTGTTAATTTACAAATTCTAGAAGAAATTACCAAAATCAGAATTTCAGTTGCAGCCTATAGAACAGAACATTTTCTTGATACATTCACGCCATTTTTAATGTGTATACATGATATGCTTCCAGAAGATTCAGAAACAAGAGCGCATTGTTTAGAAGTTCAGAGGAATATCAATTCCTTATCAATTATTCAAGAAGAATAAGCTAATTTTTAAACTTCCTATGCCCTCCTTTCTCTCTCTCTAAATACGTTATACCCACACTTTCATTCAAAACCAGCTTGTTCCCTTTTATTTCACATACAAAATATGAACCATGACTTAAAGAATCCCTTGTTTTACCAAGAAATTCTTCTAAAATTGTTGTCATTAGATAACCCTGAGTTACACACACAATGGTACCCTCAAAATTTAAGCCCTTTACCCAATCCATAAGTAGCCCAACCCTGTCTATAAAATCATCGTAGCGCTCAGAACCTGGAATAAATTCCTGATTATCAAATAACTTAACAAGATCAGGGTATTTTTCCCTAGCATATTCATAATTTAATCCATTCAAAAGTCCATAAGTATTTCGCTCTTTTAAAAAAACACTAGTTTCTACCGATAACTTCAACTCTCTCCCTAATTTTTTAGCAAAATATAATGCTCTTTTCAATGGAGAGGCATAAATACCCACCAAATCTGCATATTTTAGTTTAAATTCATCAGCTATTTTAACAGTCAAATTATAGCCATTTTTTGTTGGTTTCCTATCTGACCATCCCCCAAATTCCTTATACAAATCATCAAAACTCTCACCATGTCTTAAGAAAATTACTCTTTTATATTTTTTCATTACCTATTCCTTTAAATAATTCTACTATTTTTGAAAAATCTTCTGCAGGTTGAATCTTTATTGCTAAAAGTTTATTCATATTTATAATATAGACAGCAGACTCATTCTTAAAAACCTCCACTCCATTTTCATTTGGAAGCGTTCTTTTAAAACGCCCAGTTTGCACCCCATCAATAAGACCAGATCTAAGTCTTTTTATTGATCGAGAATCATCATAAAATATAAGCTTTTTTAAAGAATCATAATTTTGAACATCTTTCAAATTGGCAACCAACTTCTTAAGTTCAGTCCCCTGCTCCTTTAATAAATTAACTCTAGAATTATAACTTTCAAGTAAAATGTCAGGAGAACAAGCTTGAAATAGAAAAGAATTGTTACGAGTCCTCTTATGAACAAGACGTTTATTCTCAAGATTTTTTAAAATAAATAAGACGGTATTTTTACCAAGCTTTGTATACTCAGAAAGTTCAAGTGCCGTTAAAACTCCATAATAATATAGTTTCTCCAATATAATCACTTCATTCTTAGTTAACCCAATTGCTCTACCCAACAAATCATACATCATAGACTCAGCACAAATTAATACTAAATATTAATACATTTATAAACTTATGTCAAGCATTAACTCAATGAGTATTTAAAAAATATACTTAATGATTTATAATGAATCAATAACTTATTAATTTATTTTTATGAAAATTATAGTACTACGACACGGTGAATCACTCGATGACGTTGAAAATCGTTACGGGGGCTTCGCAAATTATTCCCTTTCAGAGAAAGGTAAAAGTCAATCAATAGAAGTTGCAAATGAGCTTTCAAAATACACAATTAACGCTATCTACTCAAGCCCATATCTACGTGCATATGAAACTGCAACCAACATTGCCAAAATACTCAATCTAAATGTAAAAATTGACGTAAGAATAAGAGAACGAAACACCTATGGATATCTTTCAGGGATGAATAAGGATAAAGCCAAAGAGCTTTTTCCAGAAGATTGTGAAAACGCAAAGGAACAAGCTACTGCAGATAAAATAGATGGTGCAGAACTAGTAAAAGATGTTGAAAAAAGAGTAAAAGAGTTTATTGAATCACTTGATCACCAAAAAGATGAGACAGTAATTTTAGTTATGCATGGTAAAGTAACAGAAATACTCTTGAAACATATATTAAAAATTGAAGAGAAAATTAAACCTAAAGATTGTGGATTTGTTGTAATTGACATCTCCAACAATACACAAGTAATTAATAAACACAATTGTGAATAATAATGATAAAGCTAGTAACTATAGACTTGTAAGGGGTTTTCTTTGACAATCCCAAAGACACATACATAAAGGAGCTTGCAAAACTATACGATAAAAGTGAGGAATTTATTGAAAAGCTGCTTTTTGAAGATGTGATAAAATATGGTAAAGAAAATGTCAAAAAATATTAGAAAGATTAATAATTGCGAAAGATGATGATTTTTACACTAAAATATCCGACAAAGATTATTATTGTGCTCCACTTGAAACATGACACGAATATTGTCTTAAAGCTAAAACTTTGTTATAATGCCCACATTGCGGGCGTAGTTCAGTTTGGCTAGAATGTTTCTTTGCCAAAGAAAAGGTCGCCGGTTCAAGTCCGGTCGCCCGCTCCATTTCACAAATTACAAATATATCCCACTTGATATCCAGACAGATAAGATTGATCAGTATTTATATCTACCATCATTCTCCTAGCATCCTCAAAGGATCATTTATATTCTTTAAACTCCACACTTTGTATACGAAGTTGTATTTAAATGTTGCAATATGTTATCATAAATGTGATCGTTGTTATTTAAATAATATTAATCAAATTTAGAGGGGTGAACAAGTAGCTGTTAATGAGACACCAAAATCTTCAATTATAGATCTAACAGAATTAGCTAGAACAAATGATCCAGCACTTAATAATGCGATGGAACATTTGAAATTGATTCGCAGAGATAGAAATCCAACATTAAGTGGCGCAGATATCATAAACATTATAGATGCCACACCAGAAAGAGGTTTGTACCGAGTAATAGATCTTTTTACTTATTTTTGCAATACTTTCCCAGAGGATCCCACAGTCCAACAAATTCTTGCAAAACTGGTTTCAAAAGAATCACAAGAAGAATCCATGCTTAATTCTATAAATGGAAAATATGGGGGATTTGAAATACACGATAAAAACTTTGTTGCAGTGCAAAAATCAATCTTTGAGAAACTTTGGAAAACTGTAAAGTATAAAGCGTATTTTAAAAACGGACGATACGTAGAACAATATAGTAAAAAAGCGATGAAAGAAAGTAGCTAATCCTTGTGAAAACTCAAAAGACTAGCGAAATATGGACCTGACGAGAATTGTTGAGTACCTACTTAACAATTAAGTACGAAATCCCGACTCTGGTCGGGAAACCTCGGTGAAAGTCCCTATTACAATATTTTGGACCTGACGGGACTTGAACCCGTGACCTCTTCGCTGCCAGCGAAGCGCTATAGCCAGCTAAGCTACAGGCCCACAATCGAAATTCTGAATTATAAATTACAAATTTTGAGTTATATTAAATCGAAGAAGTAAAGTAATTTAGAATTTAAGATTTATAATTTCTAATTCCCAAAGGATTATACCACAATAAACATTCAGTTAAAACCTTGCCAAAACTGAATCATCGGAATATAGCCCAGCAAGTTCACTAAGTGGTACAACCACCTCAATTGCTCCCATTGCTCCAGAACCTATTTCATAGGGTTGCCAATATAAAACTAAATCACCATCTTCAATGTAAAATTTGGCAAGATCAAAAGCATTATCCGGTGAAACAAAATCTTCGTTCCAAAATTCAGGATAGTTCATATCAATAGGTATCTGTGTTTCATAGTAATCAACAATGGGTTCTCTATAATCTCCTTCAAGAAAATCACCCAAATCTTCAATTTCCTCACTGTTTCTTAAATCATAACATACTGAATCCTTTTCAAATCCAGGATGAGCCGCTCCATTCGAATAATAACTGATATCAAAAACGAAACAAAAAACGTCATTAGAAATATTTGACGATTCAAATGACAAATCTTGGGAAAAATATGGAGCAGTTGGATTCATTTTAACAAAACCCGTTTCACATGTAGATACATCAACTGAATGTGCACTAAATTGCTGTAAGTCTTCATTTATTTCATCAATATATTCCAACTCAATATTGGAGGTAAGTTGTGGATATGTATGATTATAAACGCAATCATTATTTCCTACTACTACTTCACCAGAAACAGAATCAACTACAATACTTATTGTTTCATTATCTTCTGTATCACTTTTATCATTTTGGTTATTATTATTTTCGTTTTGATCTCCTTGCGAAACATCATCTTCATTTTTTTCAAGATTACCGACCTTATCAGCCAATACCCAAACTGCGATACCTAATACAACGACTATCAATCCACCCATTGCGACTCCCAGAATAATCAATAATTTTTTATTCATTATTTACAACTGGATTAAATTAATTTCATCCTTTCTAAACAATATTCTATTACATTATCTGTAACAAAAGCAAATTACTTTCTAACATATAAAATAAGTAGATCTTTCTCATTATTTTTGAATGTTACCTCAAGTTCATTGTTTTCAACAAGATCATTAGATGTCCACAACAAATCATTATTTTTGTCATAATTGCTTATTAAGTTTCCATCAACAATTAAAGAATATTTCTGATTCTCATTTTTTAAATCATTCATTAGTCCAATACTCCATATCTCAAAAAAAGTTGAAATACTTTCAATTCCAAAATCATTATTTTCTAATAATTCATAATCTGTATATTTTATAATCTCTTCACCAAGAATGGAGACTGAGTTCAAGTACCGGGACAAAAGTTCAGAATCATCAACATTAATATCAGTACTTATTATTTGGTTAAAGATTTCACTAGATAATGTTTTAGAAGAATAATTCTCAAATGAAATTAAAAGATAACTCTTTTGAAGTATGTCCAGATCTTTTTCATTCTCATATAAATACATTGCACTTACTAAGCCTCGACTGTTTTTATCATAAGATAGTACCCAAATTGTCATTAGCTTAAAATCTAAAGATATTGTTTCATCATAGAGAAGTCCTTCAAGATAATTTTCTAGCTTATCTTCCCACTCCTTCCATATTTTCGCTCCGTTATTTTTTGCATAAATTGATGCAATTTTAGACATTATAATTAGTTCATGGTCGCACTCAGTTTCATTTTCATAATTTAGACAAGAATTTAAACTATCATCTTCATATATAATTCTTAATGATTCATCAATAAATTGAGCATCTCCATCTATCAGGGAAGTTAGCAACAGATATTTTATGGCTTGTTCAGATGATTGAATATCCTTAAAAGATTTAAACATGGAAATTGGATTAGATGATGCATATAAATTTCCTTCTAACTTTGATTTATAAGTAAAAGAATAAGATTCTTCTGGTTGAAGCTTAATTATTTCAGGATTTCCAAGTTCATATTCATCAATTTTAATATTAAATTGGCTTATCAATAACGTCTTGTCGTTTGTTTTCAAACTCAACTCTAACTCGCACTCTCCATTATCTTCAGCAATAAATTCAAATTCCATATTCATAACTCCTTTCGACATTATTTCAAAAGGTATTTCTTCTTGAGAGCTCAAACTGCATGCTCCATTGCTCGTTAACAATAAACTTGCACGAACAATATTATTAGACCTATTAGTTAGTTGAAGAGTAAATTTATTAATTGATGAACTTCTAACATTGTATGGGATAAAAGCTTTTATTCCGATATCTTTGACAATACTAAATTCATACTCATCAAATAAAATGTTTCCTCCATCATCATATATTACAAATTCAGCAACACATTTTTCCGAAAGATATGGAATATGAAAATTAATTGTAGCTTTTCCATCATTTACTTCAACACTTGTATCCCAAAATACCACAGAGTTATAATTATCCGTAATTTTTACTATCATTTTGCCATTGAAAGTACCGTCTCCCACCCCGGACACATTTAATTCAACAATTGCATCCTCACTCCCTTGATAATATTCTGAAATACCCAAAACATTATGACCTTCCATTTCCAAGGTGTCAACAAATATGTCTTCTGTTTCAGGCAAACCATCACTTATCTGGGTTATTTCTTTAACATTAATTGGACTCTCAAACAAAAATATCCCATCATAATAAAGTGAACAGAAAAGTTCACCGTTGAAATTTTCAGGTAATTCAAAATTTCCTTCAATCTTATTAAAGCTTTCATCTACTTCAACAACCTGCTCTAATAAAGGAAACCTTTTATTATTTTTAACATATTCAACTCTAAGATCAACTTCACCAATATTACTAACATTCTTTAAAAACCCAACATAGCGAACATTATCTCCTGAAGAATAATAATTTTTATCTGTTACAAATACAGTCTGTATACCCCTTACAAAATCAATATTACCCAGGACCCAATGATCATTATACCAATAACCATAATACTTGCAGTTCTCACATTTTTCAGACAAATCTTTTGAAGAATTTATTTCATACTCCCCTATTTTCTGAAGATTTCTATCTAACACAATCATAGTCGTATCAAATTCTGAATCTAAACAATTAACCGATACATTCTCTAAAGCATCAACACTAACACCAATTTTTTTATTCTCAAAAAACAATATCTCAAACCTTTCCTCAACAATTGATTCGTAAGTCCAAACATATTGAACCAATACTGACCTATTTTCAAAACTATCAGCTCTAACCTCATAAATATCATCTTTATCAAAAGTATATTCATCACTCCAAACAGCATTTTGACCTAACAAATACTCTTTATCAATAGTCCCCAAATTGTTCACAATTTTTACATATTCACCCTCTTGACCACCAAATAAATCCGACAAATCATAGGCGATAACATTAACATTGCCAGCATTTGCAGCAATATTGCAAGTTAAAGAGTCGTTCACAAAAGTGAGGTTAATACCGTTTGAACTTGGTTCGCTAAAACATCCGTCATTTAAAGTTACATATACATTCGAGCCAATGTCATCTGAAGCAGTAATGAAAGAAAATTTGTACTCACTTTGAAGTATTTTCCCAGAAATAGTTGCTACTTTATCTTCTAAAAGAACTTCATATCTTACTCCTCCTATAAAATTAGTACTTGGTGTAAACTTAATTTTATTCCCAACTTTGTCAAAATCCCCATCAATATGTGGATTTATCTTAAAATTATCCTTAAAACTTTGTAGGTCTAAATCAAATCGTGAGAATTCTACAATAACTGATTCGTTGACCGATACTCTTGAGTCCGAATCCATCGGAGATGTACTAGTTACTTCGAGATTTGATTCAGTAACAAAAGTCCAACTCATATCTTCTTCTAAAACATTACCTTTAGAAAGCTCTGTACCTTGGGCAAGTTTTACTGAATATATAGTGTCCGGAAGCAAATTATCACTTGGAATAATGTTTAATGTTCCGTTTTCAACTTCTACCTCATAATCAACAGGGGGATAAATCTCAATATTTTCTGCAATTTTCTCAGAGGAAACATCATTTCCTACTTTAACAACAAAATTTGATTCTTCAGCAATTCCGAATGCTGAAGTTGATGTGGGTGTAATTGATATTTCAGCTTTAACTTTATTTACATTTTTTTCACCATTATTTACGTAGTTAAATATCCAGACAAAACTTATTATTACCAAAACTGACATTGCAAACATAGATGCTCCCTGAACCAATTTATTATTAAAGAAAGACAAAATATTATCTATCAATGAACTTTTTCTTAGCGATTTAATTCCTGTTGCAAGCCATACATTGTTATCAATTTGATTTTTGGCGCTGTTGGAAATAGAAGCGGGGTATCGATAGATTTTCTTTAAAAAAGTTTTAACTTTTTTTTCACTTATCATATTTTTTCGATTGTCATCTTATGTATTAGATTACGTTTTTTAACTAATTAAAGTAACACAATTAGATAAGAAAAAATACAAGTTTTATACTTTTTTTATCAATAATTTGTGTAATCTTTTTTACCGCACGATAATACCTCATTTTAACCTCACCCTCATTTAACTTTAAAATTTGAGCAATCTCTGCAAAACTTAGTTCATCATAAATTCTTAAACTCAAAACTTCTCTATCTTTTGGAACACATTTTTTAATTACACTTTTCAACATGTCTTTTTGTAGTTCTTTCTTAACTTCAGTTTCAACAGAGTTTTCATTGGAATCACTTGAATTAAGCTCCCAAAACTCATCATCTGCCGAAACCAAATTAACTTTGTTGCTTCTCCAATAATCAACTAAACAATTTCTTGCTACAGCATAAAGCCAAGCACGCACTGTTTCAAAATTTATTGAATGAAAATTCTTAAAAAGTTTTATAAAAACATTGCTAGTAATTTCAATCGCAATATCTTCATTGTTACATCGAGCACAAACATACCTAAAAATTGAATCTCTATATTGATTATAAATGCGTGTGTATAACCTTTCCTCAACGTAGGTCAAAAACTCATCAACCATTATTATTTACAGTTAAGTCCTCCTACTGAGGATGGGATAGTAATATAACTTGCTGGATTTTTTCTATCATGCCATGAACTACCAGTTCTTACTTCAAAATGCAAATGAATTCCAGTTGAACGTCCTGTCGTACCCATAACTCCAACAACCGATCCTGTACTAACTTGCTGACCCGAACTTACGCTAATAGAACTTAGATGTGCATAAACAGTATGATAACCATTAGGATGTTCAATTTGTACGTAATTACCATAGCTTTTTCCCCAACCCGCAAAAACAACTGTTCCACCATATGCAGCAACAATAGTAGGCGAATTCCTATCCGCAATATCAAATGCAATATGATGCCACGACGAACATTGAGAAACCATAGTTCCAGATGTATTTGCCACTGGCCAACTAAGGAACTTCGTAGCATTAGGATCAGCAGGGACAGAACTTTTAGGGATTGATGAACCCGAAACAACAGGTTTAGAAACAACAGGTTTAGGCATCTCAGCATCAGGTAAAAAAATCTCCTGTCCTACTGTTAAGGTGAGATTTCTATCAAGATAATTCATATCTGCAATAGATTGTGCTGGGATATTATATTTTTTAGCAATTGTATGAACAGTATCTCCCCCAGAAACAGTATAAACTAATCCGTCTCCAGGAGGAACCTTTAAAACCATTCCTTCCTTAATATAGTTAGAAGAGGTAATATTATTAGCCCACTTCAAAGTATCAGTATTAACACCAAATTGTTGAGCTATTGAGGATAAAGAATCTCCTCTTTTAACAGTATACTGTTTCATCTCCAAATCCATACGCTCTGAAGGAACCAAAGTTTCAACAGTTCCATTGAAAACCAAAATATCTTTTTGAGCTACACCAGAGTATGAAACATAATCATTATATGAATAAACAGGAGTGTTTACTGGAACATTATACGAAGCAACAACAATTAAAAAAATAACAATACCTACTAATGATATTTGACTAAAAAACCTATAATTTTCACCTCTCCCCCAAAACAATCTCTTAACAAACCAGTCTTTAACTAAATCTATTTGATCCTTGAAAACATCTATTCCTACGTTTAGGATTAAAGCCAGATTTTTAAAAATATGGGAGAAATATCCCCAAAGAAAAATATTAAAACCCCAAATTTTATTTAAGCCATTTACAATAGCTTTATTTTGCAGTTTCATTGTGCTATAATATCTCTTAATTAAACTATTCTTACCTCCAATGTTTAAAGCAACCCAAATAACTAAATATTTAATAAGCTTCGCCTATTTTATCATATTAATCATAATATTAAAAGCAACTTTTTTACAGGATTTCAGTACTTATTTTATAAAAGAAAATCCCACGTATTCAAAACCGATTTCTATACTTAAACCTTCCAAAGAAAACTATCATTTTTTCAACATTGAAACCTCATGCCCTCAAATTTCAGCTCTATATATGTCAGAAATAATTGACACCACTTCCGAATCTTTTGATATTGAACAAGACGAGATCAATAAAATGACAGAAAAAATATCACTAATTTGTATAAAAAATACAGAGAAATTTAATGAAATTTCATCAACTGATTATAACATTGATCAAATAGATGAATATTACGCTATTAACAGAAATCACACTATATTTATATATATTCCAGATAAACAAACACATATTAACAAAGATTATTATGGATTGCTTGTACATGAAATTACGCATTCATTTCAATATCAGTATTATCAACAACCAATTACAGCAATACTTCCCGAATGGTTTACAGAAGGACAAGCTGAATTCGAAAGATATTCTCAGATACACCAACTTGAGGAGCAAGTATTTTTGGCCAGTTACAATTCGACTGAATACAGTAAATATTTACTTGAGTTTAATAAAATTCAGACAAATTTAGGAAAACAAGATTTATATCTTTTGCCATTACAGCTTACTGACGGAAAATCACTACAAGAAATGATTTATTAAAATGCTTACAAAACCAGCTCAACGCTCCTAATTTATAACCCTCAGCCGATAACTTGCAACCTCTAACCTTTACCATCTTTTATCTATCATATATCACATATCATTTAATCACTATAACTTGACTGTTTCACCTACTTCTGGAATATGAGCTCCCAAACCAAGTTCTTCATTGAGGTTGACTGCAAAATCTTCCATTACTTGTTCATCACCATGTACTAAAAAAATCTTTTTTACTCCAGTACCAAAACCTCTTAACCAATATCGCAAGTCTCGTTGATCGGCATGTGCAGAAAGTCCACCTACAGTATGAATATTGGCGTTAACCATAATTTCTTTACCAAAAATGCGGACTCTTTTGATTCCATCAACCAGTGCTCTACCCAAAGTACCTTTAACCTGATATCCAACAAAAATAACGTGTGAATTCTTATCTTCCAAATTATTAATTAAATGATGTAAAATTCTACCTCCAGTACACATTCCACTTCCAGCCATAATAATGACTCCCTTTCTATCTGCTAAAGCCTTTGATTCATCAACTGTTTCAGTTAGTTTTAAACCATTAAATGCAAATGGGTCGTCACCTTTTTCAAGTAATCTTGTTGCATCGGTATCGTAATATTTCTCATATTTAATAAATATTTCTGTCGCTTTCTTTGCAAGAGGGCTATCAACAAAGACATCAACATCATTTAACAACTTACTTTCAACCATTAAATTGAATTCATATAAAATTTCTTGAGTTCTTTCAATAGCAAATACAGGAATCAGTACATTTCCCTTTTTCTTTTCTGCTTCTTTCACAATTGCTAGAAATTCAAGAATTGATTCATTTTTATCTTTGTGTAATCTATCACCGTAAGTAGATTCAATTACCACATAATCAGCCTCTGTTACATTATCAGGATCCCAAATTATTCTCTTGCCAGGTTGCCCCAAATCCCCAGAAAACACAATCTTTTTTTCTTCTTCACCATTTTTTAGCCAAAACTCAAAGATAGATGAACCCAAAACGTGACCAGCATTTCTCATTCTAAACTCAAGTCCTTGACGTAATGGAATACTTTTACTGTACGGATATGTCCTAAATTTTGACATAGTACTTACGATATCAACTTCTCGATAAAGAGGAGCTTTTGGTGTTCCATCCTTGAAAGTTAACCTACCAGATTGTTCATCACCTTCTTGGATTTTAAGAGCATCATACATTATTATTTCAGCCAAATCACGAGTAGCATCAGTAGATACAATTATTCCATTAAAACCATGCCTTACTAATTTTGGAAGAAGTCCACAATGGTCAAGATGAGCATGTGTAAGAAATACATAATCTATTGATGCAGGATTAAATGGAAATTCCTCCCAATTCTTGTCGTCAAGCTCCCTGGAACCTTGGTACATTCCACAATCAACCAAGAATTTATAATCTCCAGTTTCAACTAAAAAACAAGAACCTGTAACTGTTTTTGTAGCTCCATAAAATGTTATTTGCACGTCATTGTTATATAAATTAACTATTTAAATTGTATCATGTATCACTTATCACTCATCATTTGTAATTCCTTCGCCTTCTTCAACAAAGTTTCCCTATCATTAATTTTAGGATCATCAATAACCAATTCTAGTAATTTTGATAAAATTTTACCCATTTCAGGACCAGAACGTATTCCTATACCCATTAAATCATATCCAGTAACATCCAAATCTTCAACTGTTAAAACCATATCTTTTTGTCTCACTTCAGAAATTCTTTCCTGTAATTTTACAATTTCTGTTGGATCAAAAACCCCTTTAGGATTACTCATTGCATCTGCTATTCTTAACGCAAACAGATCTTCAATCAGGTCTTCACCAACCCTTCGAATAAACCTCCTTACTGCACTGTCAGTCCATTGATTAAAATTAGTTCCTTCTTCTTCATTTTTGGGAATACCATTAACATCGTGAGGATAATAAAACATATGATTTTTTACAAGTCTGACAGTTCTATCAATTTCTGCATTTGAAAATCTTAATCTTTTCATAACCCTTTGGGTAATTTCAGCACTTTCAATATCATGACCGTAAAAATGCCCATCACCAGTTGACTTCTGAGGCTTCCCAATGTCGTGAAAAAGTATTGCGAGTTTAACATTATCCTGTGCAATATCTACGGCTCTCAATATGTGATTATAAACATCGTGGATATGAAATTTAGGTTGAGAAACACCATAACATTCAAGTAACTCAGGAATAAAAATCTCCAAAAGACCATTTTTTCTCATCAATTCAATTCCTATTGAAGGTTTAGGAGAATTCAAAAGTATTTTCATAAATTCATCTCTAATTCTCTCCATAGAAACCATCCGTGAAACATTTATCGTTTTTTCAATAGCATTGTCTGTTTTTTTTTCAATTTGGAAACCAAGTACAGAAGCAAGCCTGCAGGCTCTAAATGCCCTTAAACCATCTTCACTAAATCTTTCAATTGGGTCACCAACAGACCGAATTAATTTTTTATTAATATCCGATATTCCATCAAAAAGATCAATCATATCCCATTGAGCTTCTTGAGAATATTTCTTCTCATCACTTAGAAACTTAATTCCTTTCTGTGAAAGATCAATTGCAAAAGCACTAATAGTAAAGTCTCTTCTGCTAATATCAGAAACAATGTCTTTTTCAAATTTGACATCCGTTGGCCATCGACCGTCTACATACTTAGCATCACTTCTAAAGGTTGTTACCTCAACAGGATGATTTTCTCCATGTTCATCTCTACTTAAAACAGTTATTCCTCCAAATTTTAAACCTGTAGCAATAGCTTTTGGGAAACTCTCAAGTACAATCTCAGGCACTGCATCAGTAGCCAAATCATAGTCCTTGGGAATTCTATTTAACAACATATCTCTTAATACTCCACCAACAAGATAGACTTGATGACCTTCATTTACCAGTACTCGGGCAACAGATATAACATAACTTGGAAGTTTAATTTTTATTGGGACAGTTTTAATCATACGTTTTACAAAATCTAAAGATTTTTTGAATTATTCTCCTAACAATAATATCAACAAACAGTTCATTGTGCAAGTATTAATTAAACTTGATTCTATTTTTTTCAAAAATCATGTGCTATACTAAATAATTATTACTTACTCTGTTATAAATAACGTATATTTTACAAAAATGTTAATAGCTCATCCTTTTATTGGTTATTTGGTTGGGAAAATTTATCAAAAAAAGAAATCAATTTCACTTACTGATTCACAGCAAGTATTCTGGAATGTCGTTGCAATTATAGGGGGAATCGGAGCTGATATTGATTTTTTTCTTGCCCCATTACTTTCAGTCCCATCTTTTCGACACAGACAACTTTTTACACATACACCTTTCTTTTGGATTATAACCGGGATTTGTTTATATGGAGCCGTTTATTTATTGAGAGGAAAATTAACAAAATTTAAAAATGTAATAAATCCTAAATACGCAAAAAATTTAGTAATCATTTTTATTTTTAACGCACTACTACATTTATTTTTCGACATAATTAGTGGAGCAATACCAATTTTATGGCCATTTAACTCTCAACCGTTCACACTACTTGGGTACATTTTCCCACACCCACAATCATCTTTCCAATACTTTACACACCCAACGTTTATTCTTGAATTTATATTAATAATGTTATCAACTTACACATTCTTAATTAACAACATCGTTCACAAAACAATCAAAAAGAAGTTTCCAATTATTTTCATATTCATTATACTGTTGTCTGCTTCAATATTTCTTCAACAAAATAGTTACAAGCATGATAGGAAAAATATCAATTTTAATCCTGATATCGACTATGATAACATAAGAAATTCCGATGATAATGATATAGACGGAAATGGTTTTCTCAACATCGCTGATTTATCAAATAGTGAAACCAAAGAATGTATAACTAATTCACTTGAGAACATTGTTCAAAATAAGCCATTGTCAATTCCTAAAAAACTTCAGAATAATTCATTCGTATCTAATGTAGTTAAATTAACCCCAATAATACAAAATGATATGGATTTGATACTTAAAGTATTTGGAGAGTGTAATATTTCCCTAGAAAATGATATAAAAGCAGACATTATTGAAAATCCTCTAAAATATAATAGGGAAAAACCCTCCTCATATAAAGACTTAAATCAAACCTTGACATTTAACAATCTATCCACATACATAAGTTCACATATAAACATACCGATTGAACTAAATCGTGGAGATCTACTCATAACAAAATCAACGGATGGAACAATAAATGGAATTTATTTTGTATGGGAAATAGATAAAAATGGTGAAAATATAAAAGTAATTTCGAGTAGTGAAAACTGGGACGTTATAATTATTGAAATCAATAACGAATCAATTTTTAAATATTAGTCAAAGTTACATAACTGGTATCGAAAATTTCAGACATTCCTTTAATATTTTGTAAAAAAGAATATATTTTTCATTAAAATATAGCTTGAAAAACTCAAGAATATGTGGTATAATACGCTAATTAACGAATGATTTAAAAGTGAAAAGGATAAGATGTAGAAGAGGTTAAATAAATTTAATATAAGTAAATAAATGAATCAATCTAACTCAGCCATTCAAAATTTTATTAATGCTGTTTCAAATATGAAACAAAGAGATGGATTAACAGTAAAGAACGAAATAACTGTTATACTTCACGATGATCCTGTGATAAATGACATAAGATACCCTGAAAATAGATATCACACTCCTTTTTCATTGACAAGAGGGGATTTACGTATACCCCTTCAAGTACTATTTTAATCAAAGCTAAGGATTCACACGATGCAACAATTACTATTATAGGGCAAGTAACATGTGATCAAACAAGCAAAGAGTTATCAGCTCTCCTCACCCCCCAAAACACAGAAAGTTTCACTATTCAAATTACACAACAAGCTGGTGAAATAACTCAAGCCACTTATCGCAGAGGACCAGCTAAATCAGAATATCCTGATACAGTAGGTGATCTCATTGATTTTCAAGAAATGGAACTTATACAAGGACCTGAATGTCTAAGATTTGTAGATGGATTGTTAGAACATTGGACTGGAGTTATTAATCAATATTACGTAGAAGAAGGTAATAGAGAAACAGAATTGCCAGCAATTTCTTAGTTATTTTAAAGTTTCCAACAACAAAGTAGCTTGAATAACTCAAAAACAGGTGGTATAATACTGCAATTAATTAATAGATAAAAAACGAAAAAATTATTAATTATTGCTCCTCGTGGAGATCAATCCCCAACTAATCCCCAAGTAACCAAAGATTTTTTACAAGAGCTTGATCATTTCATTTCTCCCCTCTATAAAGTTGACTACGAAACCATTAGACAAATGTTTTTATCTCTTTCTCTTTATGCAGATACTGAGTATGGAATTGATCCCTCAAGTACTGATCCAGATATTAGACAACCAAGTTGTGATGAATTTTTTGATCCCCCAAAAGGACCATTTATACTTTTTGTCAGTCCTGTTGAAAAAGGGCTCCCTGTTGCTTCAGATACATCAAAATATAATAATTTTATAACTCCTAATGTCAATCCCGTTTACATTGCTAAAAATATATATAATCTTAACGAACAAATTCCAGACGAATTATTAGAAATGATAAGAACAAATGGGGCAAAATTAATGTATTTTGATGTTACAAGTCATGAATACAAAGTAGCTATATTCAGCGATGATGGTAATCTTGACTTTTTAAATACTAGTGAATTTTTTAGAGAACTTTTTTCTGACACATCACATTCAAGTCTTGAGACAGAATCTTGATTTAAGCTTCCCCACTATAGAAGAACTTTTTTATAAAGTTCATCATCAATTTTATTTATTTATCCTATTTTTTTATTTTAAAATTTTCTTTTGATTTTATTGCGATCCTTTAATACGCTGTGTTTCTCCGTTCTCCGTAACAGAATTGCGAAGGATGGAAGTACGAGAGAATATGGGTTGACGTTGTTAAACAAAACGTGTTATAATGCAAATTAATAAGGGAAGTTAACTTGTATGTCGAGACATGAGTATAATTACTGGTCCTTCTATTCCAACTGATGTTACTGCTGAAATTACTGTTTTTCAATATGTTCCCTCTGATACTGTAGTAAATGGAAGCCCAGTACTTAGACCACAGGAAACTACCCGAACAATAGGATACGTACCTCTTTATCCAGACGTTAAGATAGAAATAACTAAATGTGCTGAAAAGGATGCTCACCCTCAGGATGTCGGATGCCATAGAATAAGAGTTAATATTGAAAATGGTTTTGTAGGTTTCTCGTCACGTATATATCCACAGGGAACAGAATTTATCGGTCTCGGAAATCAAAATCCTGCTGACTTTACAATAAAACCTAATTGTATACAGTTATTTGTTGATGGCAAACATTTTCAGCAATTTCATCAAAATTACCAGGTAATTCCTATCTGTGAAATAACAATTGGGAAAAGAACTGGAATAATAGCATTAATGGAAATGGTATTCAAAACAGAAGGAGGAAAAGATATATACTACCGTCCAGTTATCATACCTAACACTACAACAGCTATACCAAGGGACAGCATTACATATAACTAACATAGTATAAAACCATTTATCTCACTCCCCCACTACTTCCACCACCAAAGCCTCCTCCACTAAAGCCACCGCTAAATCCACTTCCTCCAGAACTAACATGAGAACCTTCACTTTGCGGTGAAGCATAAGTAGTTGCCCTCATACTATTATTGAAAGAGCTCAGAGCTGATGCGAGATAAAAAGCATTAAAATTATTCACATTATAGCCAGAATACCAGCTTGGAGGTTCAGTATAAATATTTTCAAATTCTTTCGCCCATTTTTTTTCTAATCCGAAAATCATCGCATATGGTAACAAGGTCTCAAACAGTTTAATCTGTTCAAACTTATCTGGATTATTAAAAAACTTGATTCTTTCTTCTTCAGCCAGGTCTATATACATCTTTAATCCAAGCATTTCACGATAAGCCAATACTCCTTCTCTAGACCTTTTACCCATGAAAAATCCAAAAATAATTATAATTATACCTGAAACCACCCCTCCCAAAATATAAAATGGAGATATTGATGAAAGCAATGACATAAGAAATCCAAATCCAATTCCAATTGCTGTAAAAATTCCACGCTTTAAAGATGGAGAACCTTCAAAATATTTTTTATTTTTTACAGCTTCCGTCTCAACTAATCGCTTAACTTTACTGACTGTAGTATAAAACCTTTCTTTCAAACTACCGTTACTTACGGAATCCTTTTCTGAACCCCCAGAGATAAATAATCCATTTAAGATTTCTTTTTCATATGATGTTAAATTATCCCAGTTACTAGATTTTTTCAAATTGTGAAAAAAATATTGAGACTTACTCACCTGCTCAATTTTTATATACCCCTTAATAGCTAAATCAATTAAAGTAGCAGATATATCCTTATCTTTCAACGACATATTGTTCACAAAAGATGCTATTAAAGGTGAAAATCCTTCTGGAACTGAATAAATAGGAATTACTCCTTGAGCTTTAGTGTCCCTTCCTTTAAACCACCACACCACAAACATCAAAATAAGAATTGGTAATGGACAACAACATCCGCCATATAATGAAATTACCTTTATCACTTGTTCAAGCGGAGTTGGTTCGCCACCCAATATTTCGGCAAAACTTCCTTCAGGATAAGACACAGCAATTGTATATCCCTCTCCAATTCCTAATAATCTCTCAACTTTTATATAGATATCACCATTTGCTAATTTTTCTTTTGAACAATATTGATCACTAACCCCACTTGCACCAACATAACATACGACATCTAGAGGATTTAAACCACTATACTTTTTAATTAATACATCAGAATAAGCAGTATAGTTTTCTCTTCCAGTTCCAATTACATTCCAATACAATTCTGATTTGTTATCATTACCTTCGCTTCGATAAATAAGAGCATTATCAACAACATATGATATCTCATATCGATAGATTCCTTGAAGATATACACCCGGCTCGGCAATTGTTAAAACAACATCTCTTTCTCCCTTTTCATAAATATAACTTGAACATTTCATTGTACCCCCAACATCAGCACCCCAATAGGGTTTATAGCACACCTTTTCAAGATCAATATCTAATGTCGTCTGATTAAAAACGTCATCACCATATTTATAGGGAATTGCAAAATATATTCCACTATATTCTCTATTGGGGAAATAAACATACAAATCCTCAGAAATTTTTATTTTTCCGCCATCAATGAATTCAATTTCATATCTATCATCAAGAAACACTAAATCTGAATAAAGAGATAAGTCATATTCATTATCCTTAATTGTAATAACATTTGCCCCACTAGCTTCAATACGAGACGAAGGAATAAAGAACACACCCAAAAATATCAATAACCCAATGAATATTTTCAGCAATTGTTTCATAATTTACTAAAACTTAATCTGTACGTTCTGCTTTTCTTCTTCAGTTGCTTCAAAGAACTCTCTTGCCTTGAATCCAAATATTCCAGCAACCAAGTTAGCAGGAAATTGAGCAATTTTTACATTAAATTCTTTAACAGCACCATTATAAAATCTTCTGGATTTCTGAATATTTTCTTCAGTCTCAGCCAATTTTTGTTGTAGATCAAGAAAGTTCGTATTTGCTTTAAGATCTGGATAATTCTCAGCAATCGCCAAAAGCGATTTAATTCCACCTGAAAGCTGTGTTTCTGCCTTCATTCTTTCGTCAAAACTACCAGCAGACATTGCTGTGTTTCTAAGTTTTACAACATTTTCAAGTGTCTCTTTTTCATGTTTCGCATAACCCTTTACTATTTCCACTAAATTAGGAATCATATCATATCTTTTCTTAAGAAAAGTCTCAATATCAGATTGAGCTTCATCTACCAAAAGTCTTTTTGAAACCAAACCATTATAAAGAGCAACTCCCCAAGTTAAAACCACCAAAACAAGACCACCAAGACAAATTGCACCAATTACCAACAAAACTTCCATTTTATTAAATGTTAATTTATATGTTTTAATTATAGCACTATTCCTGTTTTTAATGAAGCTCTCCCCGACCATTGTTTATAGGTTAAGTAACCTTACTGAAGTAGCTTGAAGGATGAAAAGTCGGGATATTCGCTTCTCGCAAAGGTATAATGACTTTAAGTCATCATACTTGTTTTTGACGCTTACCTCCCCTTACTAATGTAAGGAGTATTAAGCGACTGCGATAAAATCCAAATTTGACCACTTATAGCTTCTCCGTTATAGGCATCACCATCATTAGTTGAATATTTAAACTCGAATATAATCGTTGATATTTCTGAACTAAAGTCTGGATTAACTTGAAAAACATAATCGCGCCACCTTTGATTTTCATCCTGCTCATAAAAGATATTGTATCCATAACCATAATTTACATTAGCATAGCTTTTTATTACCTCTGAGTGAGGATGTGATTCTTTTATTATGAATAAAGGTGATCCATATTCCTGCAACCAATACGTATTTGCTTCATCTATTAATCCTCCTAACACAGTAACTGTCCAACAGGAACCTGAACCTTGACCAAATTCAGTCATTATATAACCCTCTCCAGGAGATAAAGTAATAAATTCACCATATACAAGCTTAATTTCATCTCCAGGATAAAGAATATTCAGTTTTTGATTAAACGCTTTAACTGCTGTTTTGGCATTAGTAAATTTACCTGCATAATAGTCTTCTTCATTTAAAGGTAAATTTAGGCTAAAACTTATAACTCTTCCGTTTATTGACGATAAAATACTATCTTTGTCAATAAACATAATGTTCCCAAAAGGGGAATCAACTTCTTTTAGTACATCCTTATTCTTAAATTCAAAAGTCTCACTTTCCTGAGAAAAAACAATTTTTACATACAAAAGTGATACACAATAAACCAAAACAGCAGAAACAACAAATAGTTGAAAAAATGTTATTAGCAGTTTTTTCATCAAAAATCATTGATGAATTAAAAGACAACAAGTGTAGTGGATTATTTCTAACCCACTACACCCAAAGGACCAAAATTACTTCAACTCTACTTTAGCTCCAGCCTCTTCTAAAAGCTTCTTCATATTCTCTGCTTCAGCCTTCTCAACTTCTTCCTTGATAACTGTTCCTGCACCCTTCTCAACCAAGTTCTTAGCTTCCACTAATCCTACTCCGGTTAATTCTCTTACAACCTTGATTACTCCGATTTTATTGCTACCGACGTCAGCAATTACAACGTTGAAAGAACTTTTCTCTTCAACAGCTTCACCAGCACCAGTAGCAGCAACGGCAGCAACAGTAGCAACTGGAGCAACAGCACTAACTCCAAACTTTTCTTCCATTGCTTTTACAAGATCAGCAAGCTCCAAAACGGTCATCTTTTCAACCATTTCGAGGACTTTTTGCTGAGTCTCATTTAATTTTATAGCATCTGCCATAATTATATTAATTAATTTATATTATCTTATTTCAGAACTCAGAATCTTCTAATTATTCTTTATTCTTTTCGGTTACTTTAGAAAAAATAGTAACCGATCCGCCTCTGGTGGATTTAATTATTATTTACTTAAATTTTCTTCTCTTGCTCTCAAAATTTGAACAAAATCTCTAGTAGCACCATTCAATACACTCATTGTATTCCTTAACACACCTACCAAAGCACCAGCTAGCATTCCCAATAATTGATCTTTATCTGGTAATTCAGCTAACTGGGTTATTTGTTCACCCGAAATTTTGTTCTTATCTAAAACTCCAAAAGCAGGCTTAATATCTTCGTATTTTCCAACAAATTCTTTCAACATTTTTGCAGGTTCAACAATATCTCCAGTTGCAGAAACCATACCATATTGTCCAACAACATCTCCAATTACCTCAGTAAGTCCAGCATTCTCTAAAGCAATTTTGAACATACTGTTTTTTACCATATAAAAATTTGCACCGATTCTCTTTAACTTTTTTCTTAAAGTAGTAACATCTGATGCACTAATACCTGTAATATTAACCAAATAAAGAGCTTTACTTGCATCTACAACCTCTTTATATTCAGCTAAGATCTTATCTTTCTTAATCTTAGTAATCATAAATATAAGAATAAATTTATTGCATTTTACTTTTTTGAAAAAATGTACTCTCAGAAGGACTTACAAATTGCCTTCAGTCATCGAATACATTAAACGAAAGTTTAATTAGGAGTATTTTACACTACCTTTTATAATATGTCAAACAGATGTACAGTATGTTATAATCCACATGTATTTGATAAATAGTAAAAAAATCAAATACCAGGGCATCATGCTAAATTAAATTGTACAAGAATGCAGACAGTTTTAATTCATTCATTCTCATTCCCCCATGAACTCATGATGTTATTGATGTACATTCCACTCCTTATAACAATTATTGCATTAGCAAGATATGTACTTGGATTAAGAACTGTAACTGTTTATACTTCAGTAATTCTTAGCTTTGCCTATTTTTATCTTGATACATCAGCAACAACATTCGTCGGAATAAAATATGGACTTTTAATAACAGCAATAACAATAATTACTTCAGGAATTTTCTACAGATTAGTCTCCAAAATGAGAATGCACTATCTAACCAAAATAGCAGTAATTTATACTGGAGTAATTTTGGGAATTATCATAACTGTTTTTGCTTTTTCAATCTTAATGCCAGGAAGATTACCAAGACTTCAACCACTTCCCATTTTAATGATTGTAACACTAACTGATCGTTTCGTAGCCTATCAAATTAAAAAAAGTCTAAAAACTGCATTCACTTTTGTAAGTGAAGGTGTAGGAATCGCAGTATTTGGATACTTCTTGATGAAGTGGGCATTACTACAAAACTTTTTAGTTCATCATCCAGAAGTACTTATATTACTCATGATTTGTAATATCGTTATTGGCAATTATACTGGTTTTAGACTAACAGAAATATCAAGGTTTAATAAACTATTCAATCAAGGCGAAACCGAAGAATTAGAAGAAGAATAAAATATTAGAAATTAATAACCAACCTTACTAATTACAAAAATGAATCTATTTGAACATATAAACAACAAACAAGTTCTTGGAATCAACAGAAGAAATCAACTTTATATCAGACCTTATAATTCTTCAAAAGCTAAAAGAATTGCTGATAGTAAACTTTTATGTAAGAAAATATTTGCCAAACACAATATTCCAACATCTGAAACAATTAAAGTTATTTACAGTATTGAGCAGTTAAATATGATTAATTGGGAAATTTTACCCAAAAGCATGGTAATTAAACCAAATGAAGGTACAATGGGTAATGGAATAATCGTATTTTGGGGTAGAAAAAAGGGAAAACTAGAATGGATAAAAACAAATGGACAAATAATGACAGTAAACGACATCAAACGTCATATAACTTACATTCTTGAGGGACGATTCTCAATGGGAAATAAAAATGATGTTTGTATTATTGAAGAAAGAGTTATTAATCACGAACTTTTAAAACAATATTCTTACAAAGGAATTCCAGATATAAGAGTAATCGTTTTCAATAAAATTCCAGTAATGGCAATGATAAGGCTTCCGACAAAAAAATCTGAAGGGAAAGCCAATGTTCATGCTGGAGCAATTGCCGTTGGTCTAGATATCGCAACAGGAATTACAACTACAGCTATTGTGAACAAGAAATTCTCACTAATTGATTACACACAAGATGTAATAGAAAAAATGGTTGATGAGCCATATTTACCACTGCGAGGAATAAAAATCCCCTACTGGAAAAAAATACTGGAAATGGCCATTACTGCACAAATTGCATCGGGACTTGGATATATTGGTGTTGATATTGCTCTCGATAAAACCAAAGGACCTTTGATATTTGAAATAAACGCACGACCTGGACTTGCAATTCAGGTTGCTAATCAACGTGGTTTAGCCGACAGACTTGAAAGAATTAAAGGACTAAAAGTTAAAACTGTCGAACAAGGAATTCAAATCGCACAAACACTCTTCGGAGGTGAAGTTGAACAAGAAATCGAAAACATCAGTGGAAAACAAATAATTTCTCCCCTACAAAAAATAAGAGTTGACGGAAGGAAAAAACAAGTAAAAACTAAAAAAAGAAAAATTTATAAAACAATAACTCTAAAAGCTAGGTTAAAGGCAAGGGTTGATACAAATTCCTACTATTCTTATATCGATGTCGAAACATTAACAAAGTTAGGATATAAGGAACTATTGGCTTCATTTGAAAAAATAACATCAGATAATGAAAATCAATTAAAAGATATAGGAGATCAACAATTAAAGGAAATTCAAGAAGAATTTGTAGAAGTTAAAGATTATGAAATAACAAAAAGAAAAGTAGAATACACTATTTCTCCAATTGTTCAATTACGATGCAATATCGAGGAAATTGATAAAGAAATTCAATTTAGGGTAAGACCTATTAATCAAATTGTTTACCCAGTAGTGTTAGGAAGAAAAGATCTAAAGGAATTTTTAATAGATCCAAGCCGAAGTATTGCAAAATAGGTATTTAATTTTTTACTTTTCAATGTGAATACCGAAGAAATTAACCAATATTTAATTGATGTTTTTCATTTTGATCCTAATTTCACAATAAAAGATGCCAAAAATCCTCACCTATTTTTCTATATGCAAGCCGCTAAAACCCTAGGAATTGAAGTGAATCAAATTCCAGGAACGACAACAGCCATTTTTAAAAAGGATGAAAGACAATATTTCATTGCAAGAGCAGAAACTCCACTTAATAATTATGTCTCAGCTCATATTGCTGGAAAGAAAGAACAAACAAATAAGATCTTAGGACTTAACAACATTCCGGTTCCCAAATCAAGAAAAGTAAATAATATTGGAGAATTGACAGAAGCATATGATGAGTTTAACTTTTCAATTGTCGTAAAGCCGGATAAGGGAATTGCTGGTAGAGGAATAACCATCTTACCAGCTAGAGAAGAACTTCAAAACGCTTGGGATTTCTGTAATGAATACAGAAATGAGGGTTCAGTTATTGTTGAAGAATATATAAAAGGTATTGATTACAGATTATTAGTAGTAAAAGGCAAAACAATCGCAGTGGCAAAAAGAATACCTGCTTCCATAATGGGAGATGGCAAAAACACCATAAAAGATTTAATAATTTTAAAGAATATTGAAAGAAAAAAGGCAAATATGACCGAAATCACAATAGACGATGAATTAAAAAGGAGATTAAAAAATGATCGTTTAGAACTAGATTCAATACCTAACGCCCAACAAACGGTTTATCTTAGGTATAATAGCAATATGTCTACAGGAGGAACAACTGAAGAATGCTTTAATGAGGTTCATCCTTATTATTTAAAACTTGCTGAGGATGCGTGCAAAGTCATTGGACTAAACTTAGGTGGAGTTGATCTTATTACACCAGACATAAAAGATCCAACAGTAAAACATGGAATAAATGAGATAAATCGAGCACCAGGACTTAGAATTCATTATTTCCCAGACAAGGGTTTACCTCAAAACGTAGCAAAAGACATTTTAATCTCGCTGTTTTCATAAATTAAAATAATAAGCATGTAGTAAGTTTCCAGTTCTAGATCTTACTTGTTCCATCAATTTCTCAAAAAACTCATAATCTGTTTCCTCATCACCAACCATAATTATTTGAGTACCTGGTTGAAGTTCTTGCTTTAAAATCCAATCAGAAACATCCCCTATTGCCTTAGCGTTCCTACCACTTAAAGCCTTATACCTTTCATCAAATGCATATTCCGAAGAATTTCCTCTGCCAGTTTTATTTAATAAATTCTTAACAAATCCAAGAGGACGTCCAACTATAATTTGCATTAACAATGCATCGAGATATCGAAATCTCTGTAAAAAAAGCCCCAAGCCACTTTTCTCTTTGTTACGCTCAATAGATGTTGAATCAATAGAAAATATTTCAACCCCATAGTCAACTGCTTTTTCAAACCATCTTTCTCCTTTCCAGGGAAGTGTCAAAAAATGCCCTCCATAAGTATTATCAGTAACTATAGCCTTTTTTGCATTAATACCAGAAAGTTTCTCCCAAATATATTGAGCAAGTACGTCAGGAGTTCTGATACCAAAACCATGCCTAACCCCCAAACGCTGTGCTTTATTTATTAAAGAGTCACTCTTTGCAAATTCAATTTCTTCGTTCCTTAACGTACCATCCAGATCTAATAAGACAAAATCTGTTGATTGTAACTGCATTTCACCTAACCTGGCAAATAAATCATCAAGATTATCTACATTAATTCTTTCAATTGTTTTATCACCTTCTAATTTTTCTAACGTAAATGTTGTTGTAAATAAAATATTCATCCATTATAATATCACATAATAACATAAATTGTAAAGGATAAAAGGTGAAAAATAAACCATTTTTTTTACTATTAGGTAAAAAACGTTATACAGCCACTAAAAGATTTTCTGAAGAGCTAAAAAAGTTATCAATTCCATTTGATATTGCTAATTATAAAGATATTCAAATCTACTCAAACAATAATGAATTTGAAATAAAAATTAGAGGAAAAAATATTAAGAATTACACACATATTATTAGAAAGAATGTTGAAAATAACGCAGAGCTTAACTTAAGACTACTATTATCACAATACTGTCAAGCACATGGAATTCGTTTTCTAAATTCAAACTTTCTGCAAAAAATTCCATATTACAACAAGCTTTCACAACTAGTAATACTATCTGAAAACAAAATTCCATATTTACCGTCATTATATTTAACTGATGGTAAATATGAAAACATTAAAAATCCTTTTGGATACCCTGTTATTCTCAAGGGACACACTGGAAGAGTCGGTAAACAAGTATTTCTTATAAAAAGTGAGGATGAATTAAAAAATTTTTTGCGAAATAATAAAGTTAAACGCACTTATATTCTTCAACAATTCTCCCCTACTAAGGAAGATTTTAGACTAATTTTGGTTGGGGGCAAAATTATTGGAGGTTGGAAAAGAAGAGCAATCGAAACATTTAAAACTACTGCAGGAGAAAATGAAAAAATGCTTTATGATCACCCAACACAAAAGGAAAAGTTAATTGCAGAAAAGGTATCAAAAATCCTTAATGCAGATTATTGTGCAATTGATATGATGTATTTAAACAATAAACCTTATGTTCTAGAAGTAAACTTAAATGCTGGATTTAAAGTTTATGAGGAAAAATTGCACTCAAAAGTAAATGTTGCAAAAACAATTATTGATTATATGATAAGTGATAAGTAAGAAATTATGCATTGAATCTCTTTCCATTCGTCTCAAATCTATATCATATATAACTTATCACCTATCATTTAGACTAGATTTTTTCAATAAACTTTTTTACTTTCGCAAAATCAAGTAGTGCTTTAGGCATTGGAATAATACCCTTATCCACAAGACTTATACAAGAAAAGGGTATTTTACCTGCATATAACTTATTATAAATAGATGGATCTTCATTTATTCTCTTATTGGTAAGTAAATATCCCTTTAAATATACGGCATCTTTAGTATAACCACCAGCTTTTCCTGTATCTGATAATCCCCTTTTTACCTTATATGCAATAGAAAACGCCTCTTTGGGTTGGAAAAATGCAAGATTCAAATTATACAACTCTCTAAATGAATATTTGTTTACATGAGCAAGATAAACATTGTATGACAACAACCCCACCATGTTAACCATTTTCCTTGTTAAAATTCCATATATTCCTTCATTATACAGAGTAAGTCCTTCTTCGCTATACAAATAGGAAGATATTGTTGGTTTTCCTAAAAATTCATACCCAGTATCAAAACCATTAACAGATCTTAAAACATGTGTTCCAATTTCGTGAACTAGTAATTTCTTAACGCGAGCAGGTGTAAAATTGGCTTCTAAATTAACGAAAATCACTCTAAATTTTGACCCTACTCTAACTGACGACCCTTCACCCTTTGTTCCAATTATTCTCCAAGTATTGTTGATATTCCCAGATTTCAAATATTTTTGATATTCTTCTGAGGTACGAGCAAAACTTTCAATTTCGGTTGAAGACTCTACTCCTATATTTTTAAAGAAATCATGAAATATATCAACAACATCACTTCCCTTATATTTAAATTTATTATCTGAAGACTCTGGTTCTGTAATCCTAAACTTATTAACTTTTCCTCTTAATACTTTCGTTGCCCTTTCTGAATATTTTAGAGAAGGAATCGCATATTTACGTCTTGTAAAAAAATTGAATTTTGTATCAACTCCAATATGTTCAATTAAATTTAACGTTGATAATTTTGAACGGATAATTTTTTTTAACAAAGGAACCATTGCAGTAGCAACCCCTTCAACATGAGAAATAGTTGCTAGTTCAGTTAATATTGCCTTACTTTTCTTTAATTCCGACTTCCTATAAACAAAATGTGGATTATATTTTTCACTATTAAAAAATTTCTCCTTCTCTTGATTAAGATTTAGCGGTGTTAGTGCATATGTAACTGGAAGCTGAAGCCCCCCAAGTTGATGCATTAACTGTTTGTATGAGATTACCTTACGTACCTTGGCCATATATATTCATAATAAATTATTAATCCATTATATATTATTATACGGTGGAATAAAATATACTTCAAAAAATAGTATTAGTAATCGGGGGAATAATGTGTTGAATGTATTAAATCTTTTGTCCCTGGAAAGGAAAGGTAAGAACATAAAGATCCATCTCGCCCTTTGCTCACAAAACCAGTCATTTCCAATGCTTTTTCTACTCCTGATCCATATTCTACATCAACTATTCTTAAAGCAACTCCCAAACCAGAAAACGATTCAACTTGGTTTATATATGAAATTGTACCTTCCTCTGGAATTCTATAACTTATAACATCAGGAATCCACAAAACCGATGCATGTTTTTTATTTAATAAAAAATATGCAGTTAAACACCTAGCAAGACATGCCTCCCAAATTGGATTACGAGGTTGATTATCTAGTTTTCCAATTTTAAGATGATATAAATGTTGGGTGGATCTTAATTTTAATTCACGAGGTTTTTTAATTCGTGTAAAGGATATTGAATACGAATTTAAATCTTGAAAAACATCAATACATCCTACATTAATAGATTCCATTATCCTCGGTAAATTTGCTACAACATAATCATATGAATCCTTTTTCCCAACTTGCTTAGTATCATCGTTTTCTGTTTTCGAAGAAAAAAATACTGTGGCGCTCCATCTCTTAAGTTATCATATCCAGTACGCGGAAGTGCATATGGATCTATAGGTTCCCGCCATGAGCAATTCTTCCTGCAAAACTTCAAATCAGTAATAACCTAAACTTATGTGTCTCATATTATATAACACATACTCTTTATTTTCAAGTCATTTTCTGGTATAATACACATGATATTCAATTATATTCCTTAAGAATGGAACCAGAAAATAAATCTTTTTTCAAATCTGATATTTACTTTGGAACAAGTCTTTATAGTCAATACCCATGCATAAAATATTACTGGAACAAAGAGGATAAAACCATTGCCCCAAAACTAAAAAAAATAACTACATATCTTCAGTCTCAATACAAAAATATCTTATCTGAAATTTCAATCAAAAACGGAGAAGCAACAATCATTTCACACTTTCCTATATTCTGGGAAATAGGCGATAAAGCAATAAAACAATTAATAAAGAAAAACAGCATTAAAGCCAGTGAAACACTTAAAAACAACTTAAAAAACATAATTGGAACAGCATCTGCAATCCCTATATTAGACGCTGCAATCGCTAAAGACTATCCAATAACCATTCAAAAAATAGGTAAAAACTATTATAAACACTTCGGATATGGAAAAGGGAGCCAATATATTCAATCCACTTCAAGTAGTGTTGATTCCAAATTTGCCAAAAAATTTCAAAACGACAAAGCAATAACAAATGAAATTGCGGAATCTCTTCTTATTCCAGTTCCTAAATGGAAAATTGTTAACACTGAAAAAGAATTAATTAAAGCTTATAGCAAATTCTCAAAGCATGATATTGTCATCAAACCCTACAATCTTACCAGAGGAGTGGGAGTATTTGTTGGAATTAAAAATCTAAAAGATGCAATTGACAAATTTAATAATATCAAAAAGCTATATGAATTAAGAGGATATGATCAAAATGATCAAAAAATATTAATTCAGGAAAGAGTATATGGAAACGATTACAGAATACTCTGTATTAATGGAAAACTTGAAATAGCCACACTCAGAACTCCTGCATATGTAATTGGAGATGGAAAATTATCAATACAGGAACTTATTGAAGTTGAAAATCAAAATCCAGCAAGAAACGAAAACAATCTTTTTCGCACATTAAAACCAATAATTATTGATAACACTATGCTTGAAATGCTTGAAGATCAAAAGATTACCCTTCAAACAATACCAACAAAAGGAACCGTAGTACCAATTAGAAAAACCGCCAGCGTTAGTCAAGGTGGATTTACGGAAGACGTTACCTCTAAAGTCAACAATACCACACGTACCATGTGTGAACTTATAGCAAAACAGTTAAATGCCTTTACATTGGGAATTGATATTATGTGCAAAGATATAACAAAACCGCTTAATAATAAAAATGGTTACTTAATTGAGGTGAACACTGCACCAGAAATGTATCTCAATATTTTTCCATATAAAGGCAGAAATCAAAAGGAAAAAGGTCTTACCTTTCTCAGAGCATTGTTGCCGCAAAAACCAAAACAAAGATGTTATTTTTGTACTTATTCAAATAGTGACAATATTGATACATTATTAACAAAACCCACAGTTAGACATTATCTTACTAAGTCACCCATATGCATAATTAATAATAATGACGTATACGAAATCACCACAAGTCACAAAACTCACTCAGTAACCAAAATTAACAATGGTAACATAAAGCAAGTATATGAATTTGCAAAACTTAATAAAAGATTTGAATTAGTAATAATAATTACCAATGATAAAAAAGGGCTACTAAATCAAAAGTTTAATCCCATCCTATCTGAAATAAGTTTATAAAAAGATTACTTTAACCCCACCCTAGCAGATACAGACCTGTATTGCCAAACTCACTTTTTCTATCTTCTAATATACATCCCAGTGCAAAACAAACCCATATAATTCACATCAATAATATTAGATTTTCCATATAATTTATCATTAACAATATGTAAACCTATACTCGCAAGATGAACTCTTATCTGATGCCTAATGCCTCGCTGGATATATATTTCCAAAAACATATAGTTATTTTTCTTTCCACTAAAAGTAAAATATGTAATATACTTTGAATCTCTCCTACTTTTAACCACTTCCATTCGCCTTTTGGTCTTTCTACTGTGAATAATTTTAAAATTAATTCTATAAAACTCATTTGAACCAAAATTCACAAATTTATCAAACAAATTAAACTGGGAATATGATTTGTCTATAAATACTTCATCCAATGACTTTTCTGAAAAATCAACAACAAATCCTTGATAATTACTATCAGCCCTAGTCTCTACAACTGCTACATATTTTTTATATAGCTTACCATATTCTTGTAACCTTTTATAATTATTAAAAATATTGTTATTTCTACAAAAAACTAACAATCCACCTGTATCATTATCAAGTCTATATAATAACCCTCCTTCTCGCTCTCTATATCCCATAACCGATTTTAACTCAGGGTAAATGTCAACCACCTGTTTTACAGCACAATCACTGTTATCATAATCATTTTTAAAGGTACTTGGCAAACCAAATGGTTTTGTGACAAAAATAAAATCATCAGTTATTTTCAATACTTTTATTTCCATAATTTCTTATCTAAAAACTTCAACCTCAAGATCTGAGTTACGTATTCTTAATTGAACTTTTTACAATTCTAACATATAATAAAAGTAATAACTAATCTATTAAGATTTCTCATGTTAGATGTATTTAAATCAAGACATAGTACAAGGGAATATACTAATCAAGAGGTTGAAGATTCAAAGATTAAAGAAATCCTGGACGCATGTATGCTTGCTCCAAGCGCAAGAAACACCAAAGCATGGAAATTTATAGTCGTTAAAGACCCACAAAAGATTGAGAAATTATCACAAATGAAAGAACATTCACTATTTGCAAAAAATGCAAAAGTAATAATCGTTGTGTGCTCAGAAGAATGGAAATATTGGATAGAAGATGCAAGTATAATTGGAGCCTACATTTATTTAGAAGCTACTAATCAGGGATTAGGAACTTGCTGGATACAAGTCAGAGAAACAGAAACTATGGATGGCAAATCTGCAGAAGAATACGTACGAAAAGTTCTAGACATTCCTAATAATATTAGAGTTCTATCATTTTTCTCTATTGGCTACCCTTCATCAAAGCCCACAAAACACATTACAGATATCTCTGGAAAAATTAAAACAGAAACATGGAAATAAATACAAATATTGTACAACTTGAATTTGAAAAAATGCATCAAATACTCAATGATTATTCTATTATTGCAAGAAATAAAGGGCAAAAAATCGACATAAGCAATCTAAGTATCAATATGCTAAGGACTTCACTTATTGCTTATTTTACCTATAGAATACTAACAGATAGAAATAAAAATAGTGCTCGAATCTTTTGTACAAGTTTATTTTTCTTATCTGAGGAACAAGAAAATAAATCGCAAGGGTTAATTCATACAATAATTCTGACAGGAATAAAAAAATCACACATTCCATTAAATAGACAAATTAATACAATAAGACAAATTAGTAAATATACAGCTGAAAACAAACAGAAAGATCCTCTTTTTCCATTAATAGTTGGAGCAACATTAGCCCTTCCAAATATTTCACAAAACCTAATGCAAAAGATTAAAGATATCGCGAAAATTAGTCAAAATAAAGACTTACATTTTTTAGAAGAATCAATCAAATCACTTATTATATGTCAATACACAAAAAAACTTAACGCCAAACTTAGTGAAAATAGAATCAAAGAAGTAATTCCAGCTTATAAATGGAAATGGGCAAAAAAGCTTGTTTATATAATAAGTGATATATGATAAGTGACATATGTGAAATTAATTTTCATTTAAAATAAAAACTCAAAACGACTTATCATTCATCACTTATCACTTAATAATAAATGGGTTCACTTCACCAATGTTTTCAACACCCGCAAATATCATTGCAAATCTGTCAATACCTAACCCGATACCAGCCAATCTTTCATAGGGACATTTCTTTACTGCCCTTATAAACTCCATATCGTACGGATGTAAACGTTCATGTTTTTCTTCACGATATTTTTTTTCCTGAACAAAATTCTGCTCAATCAAATTTGCATCTAATTGTTCTGAGTTTCCATTACCTATTTCCATGCCGTTGATATATAATTCAAATCTTTCTGCAATATTTGTGTTTATCTCTGATTTTTTACATAGTGGCGATATCTTAGCTGGAAAGTCCTTTATTATAACTGGAGATAAACTATCTGTTAACTTATCTTCAATGAAATTTAGAAACAATTGATTAAATAACTGCTCCCAATTCGAATCATTTATATTTAGCCCTTTTGTTTTGCAAAATTCATGCATTTCACTATCATTTAGCAAAGATAACCACCCCCTGCCAATATGCTCTTTAAATAGTGATTCAATCGTATATTCACTCCAATAACTATCAGAACAATCAATACAATTGAACTTAACTTTCTCCTCAAGAAGAAATGATTCAGTAAAGTCTATTAATTTCTTACAATCTTCAATAATGTCGTTATAATTTGCATCCGCTCTATACCATTCCAACATTAAAAACTCTGGATTATGCCTAGAACCACTGTCTTCAAGATTTCTAAAACTACTTCCAATTGAATAACAATTTCCAATTCCCTGACTTATTATCTTTTTTAAAGCACTTTCAGGGGATGTAGAAAGATATAGTTGCATATTGTCTTTACTATTCCATGATGTTTTAAATGAATATAGTGTTGGTTCGAGAGGCAGAGCTTTGTTTAACACAGGTACTTGAATCTCGTGAAATCCTTGCACGTCAAAGAACGCACGTATAGCTTTAATTACATATTCCCTAATGATTACAGGATATAATTTTGATTTGGAATTAATTATATTCTTCATAATTACTTTTTTCTTTTAATTGCTTTACTCATAAATATACGCACCACCCCTTGTGAAAACCCAAAAGATTAGCGAAGTATGGACCTGACGGGAATCGAACCCGTGACCTCTCCAATGCGAATGGAGCATTCTAGCCAGACTGAACTACAGGCCCACCACTGAAATTTTAACACAAAAAACTTATAAATCCAATCACATTTCAATAAATAATAACTTTTTATTTAAATAGCAATTATTAATATATTCTATTACAATAATATTAGGTGATATAATTTATTACATATCAAATTTATTCAATGTCAGTATATATATGGATACAGGAGATATAAAAGGAATTCAGGGTACAGGAATTCAAATACTAGATGATTATATTTATATCAATAATGAAGGATCGGGCATTTTAGCCAGATAATGTGCATTCAAATTTTTAGAAAGTTTAGCAAATAATGATTATTTTAGAGATGACAAAAATCAGGAAAATCAAAGAGATAATCTTAGTCCTAGAAAGCAGGCAACAGATAAATTAATTCTTTTAATAAGGCAATTTCTTAAAAATGATCCTCCAATTGCAATAGCAGTATTAAACGGTGGTAATAGAACAAAGTATGCTGATAGCTTAAAACAGATACCCACTCATAAAATACAATTTGTCGTGCCAATACCAGAATGGGTCATTGCTTATAATTATTATGAAAGAGATCCAAACAACCCTGAAAAAGTATCAAGCATTGGGGGGGGAAGAAAATACACTTCAATCCCAATACTGGTACTTGGTTTCATTTATAGAATAGCTTAATATTTTCCTTATTTTATACATAAACCACAACAAAATTCTGGTTCAGCACAATTAGTGACTAGTGAACAGTGACTAGGGATTAGATTATTACCAGCACTAATTCTCTTCAAATATTTCCGTATCATTTCTCCCTTATCATCTATCATTTCACACAGAGGTTTTACTCCCTCGCAACACGAATATACTTTTCCATTGGACATTAGAGAAATTTGGTAACATCCAAGATCTTTTGGTGGAAACGTTTTTTTGTTATTCATTAGCCATTTTATCTGTTCTATCGTTAAGAATCCAAACTCATATCCAGCATTATTTACATTAGTAACTGGATGCTGATTTAAAAATGAAATATTTTTTCTCAATTGATAAGTAATGGGAATATCCCTTAATTCCTTTTCTACATACTTTTCAAATTCACCAATATCCTTGAAATTTTCTCTCCAAACAAGACTAAAAACTTCAGTATGAAAAGATAACTTTTGGGCCTTTTTTATAAAATTGATACCTTTAATAAAATTACCCTTTCCTCTATTCATATCATGCCATTTTTCGATTCCATCAACAGAAACTAATAGATTTACAGAATTAGGATATTTAATTTTACTTAATTTATCAACAGTCCCATTTGTAATGATCTGTACAAAATAGCCTTGTTCACAAGACCAGTTTATTAGGTCTGTAGCATAATCGAGTAAAAAGAACTCACCACCACAGAAAGTTATTGTTTGTAAAGATATTCCACGAATAGCAACAGCCTTTACATACTGTTCAATAAACTGTTTAATATGTTTGAAAGTTAGTAAATTGGGCGTCTTCTGAGTATAACAAAGTTTGCATGATAAATTACAGATCTCAAGGGGTGAAATATATAAATGTTCTAAGTTTAAATTAATATTACTCATTATTTTTTACTAATTATTACTTGTATATTGTAACATATTGGGCTAGAAATCGTTTATATAAAAAAAGTCCCGTTCCTACAATACCATTTCTGATACAGTAAGTTCGAGACTTTTTTTAGTTCTGGCGATGACCTATTTTCCCACGGATGTTGCATCCAAGTATCGTCGGCGCTAGAGCGTTTTACGACTCTGTTCGGGATGTAAAGAGGTAGTTCCACTCTGCTAGAATCACCAGACAGTAAACATTTAATCAAAATACTTACTGTCTTGCGACTCTTAGTAACCAGTAACTGTTAATCAGTCACTGATCACTAAAGTTCATAGCTTAATTGTAAGAGGAAGGAAAATCTTCGGTCATTAGTACTCATTCGGCTAGAAGATTTGCAATCATTCTCTAATCATCATATCTCTTGCGAGACAATCAAATCATCAAAATCATGAAAATCGACATACAATCTTTGCAGATCTTACACCTAGAGCCTATCAATCGTACACCACGAATGGTATACGAAAAAACCAGTGGTCTACTGGTGACCTCTCTTCCGATAAATCGGAATAGGATAATTAATCTTGGAGTTGGCTTCGTACTTATATGCTTTCAGTACTTATCCTATAGCAACGTCGCTACCCAGCATTACACCTCAAATTGCATCAAGGTATAACTGGTACACAAGAGGTTACCTCTTTCTGATCCTTGCGTACTAAGAAAGAATCTCCTCAATTATCCAACGCTCACACCGGATAGGGACCGACCTGACTCACGTCGGTCTGAACCCAGCTAACGCGCCGCTTTAATGGGCGAACAGTCCAACCCTTGGGGGCTTCTCCACCCCCAGGAAGCGACGAGCCGACATCGATGTGCCACGTACCACCGTCAATATGGACTATCGGGTGGTTTCGAGCCTGTTATCCCCAGAGTAGCTTGTGTCCGTTAAGCACTGACGCTACCAATAGCCATCAGCGGATCACTTTGACCTACTTTCGTAACTGCTTGACCTGTCAGTCTTGCAGTAAAGCTCCCTTATGCCAATACACTCTTCCTGCGATTTCCATCCGCAGTGAGGGAACCTTTGTGCGCTTGTGTTATTTTTTAGCAAGCAACCGTCCCAGTTAAACTGCCCACCATGCACTGTCTCCACCATAGGTGGATTAGATACAACACATCAATAGAGTGGTATTTCACCGTTGGCTAAACTTAGCCCTAAAGCCAAGCCTCAAAGCCTCCCACCTATCCTACGCAATAAACATATTGGATCAATACAAAGATGCAGTAAAGCTTCTGGGGTCTCTCTGTCCTGGTGCGAGTAGACTGCATATTCACAGCCATTTCAATTTCGCCGAGCTCCTTGTTGAGACAGTATCTGGATCGTTACACCATTCATGCGGGTCACTAATTAAGTGACGAGGGATTACGCTACCTTAGGACCGTTAGGATTACAGCCGCCATTCACCAGGGCTTCAGTCGAAAGCTCATCCCGCAAGCGGGAATCACCCCCTTCCTTAACCTACTGGCATCGGGCAGGTGTCAGTACCTATACATCAGCTTTCGCTTTAGCAGGCACCTGTGGTTTTGTTAACCAGTCGTCCAGACCATTTCACTGCGTCCTAATATTTCTCGTCTTAAAAAGATGTTGAAATACCAGGAACCCCTTCTTCCGAAGTTACGGGGCTAATTTGCTTAGTTCCTTAACAAGGAATAACTCGATCACCTTAGTATTCTCTACTAGTCTACCAGAGTCGGTTTGCGGTACGGTTACCATTGAAATACATTTTAAAACTTGCGTTCTAAAAAACGTTTAGAAGCTTTTCCTGAAGAAAGACTCTATCCAATCCTCCGATCACTCGGAGTTTACATCACAGCTCGTTTTCATCTCAACGAATTGAAAAACGCCTCTTACGGATTTTCCTATAAAAGACTAACTTACTGCTTATACCAGCGATAGGCTGAAATTTGCCTTTCTTGTTACTCCTTCACTCCTTCAATAGCAGTACAGGAATATCAACCTGTTGTCCATCCCTCAATACCGTTCGGCATTGCGGTTAGGACCGACTAACCCATCATCGACCAACGTGGTGATGGAAACCTTAGACTTGTTCGGTGTCAGAGATTCTCACTCTGAAATTCGCTACTCATTCCGGCATTCTCACTTCCGCATACTCCAGTATCCCTTACAGGTATACCTTCACTGCAAAACGGAACGCTCCCCTACCTCTCACATGCAAAACATATGAAATCGTGGCATCGGTACTGTACTTAGTCCCGGAAATTTATGGCGCAAACTTCCTTCGCCAGTGAGCTATTACGCACTCTTTAAAGGATGGCTGCCTCTAAGCCAACCTCCTGGATGTCTTAGAAAATTTACTTCCTTATACACTTAGTACAAATTTAGGGACCTTATCCATCGATCTGGGCTTTTTCCCTTGCGTCCATAGGAGCTTGCCCCCTAGGACTAACTCCCGTGCTAGAAACAATGGTATTCGGAGTTTAACTGAATGGGGTAAGGATTGCTCCCCCCCCGATCCAATTAGTGCTCTACCCCCACTGCCCACCACACAGGGCTAACCGAAAAGTTATTTCGGGGAGAACCAGCTATTACCGTGTTCGTTTGGCATGTTACCGCTATCCACAGCTCATCTCATACTTTTGCATCAGTAATGAGTTCGGACCTCCTCAAACATTTCTGCCTGATTCATCCTGGCCATGGGTAGATCACACGGTTTCGGGTCTTATGCTGAGTACTAGAGGCCCTATTCAGACCCATCCCGAAAAATCGGGATTCGCTTTCGCTACGGCTCCCCACGTAAGACGTGGTTAACCTTGCACTCCGCATAAACTCGCCGGATCATTCTTCAATAGGCACGCTGTCACCCTGAACCACTACGATTCAGAGCTCCAACTGCTTGTCAGTATACAGTTTCAGTTACTATTTCACTCCCTTTCCAAGGGTACTTTTCACCTTTCCCTCACGGTACTTGTTCACTATCGGTTATAAAGAGTATTTAGCCTTATCCATTGGTCTGGATAGCTTCCCACAAAGTTGCACGTGTTCCGTGGTACTTAGGAAGTCATAAAGAAAGATCACTCCATCTGTTTACGGGGCTTTCACCCTCTATGGCAATTCATTCCATAACCTTCACCAGACTAGCAATTTTTTAACTTTCCTGAGAATAATACAGTATTCTCAAATACAACCCCTACAACACCAAATATGCACGCCCTGTATAGTACGGATTTGAATCCATAATCATCGCAACGCGACTCATACTTCATCGCCTCCTTACACATAATTGGTTTAGGCTATTCCCAGTTCGCTCGCCACTACTACGGGAATCACAACCAGATATCCGTTAGACGAATACCTGGAAAATACGTTTTCTTCTCCTGCAGGTACT
>ENA-UPSM01000551-UPSM01000551.1-activated-sludge-metagenome-genome-assembly--contig:-NODE-551-length-52565-cov-5.769720_pt1 | contig 52565 bp, 42 predicted proteins | sample MGYA00238181_ERZ773283 | MGnify/ENA primary metagenome ERZ773283 (study PRJEB29023, sample SAMN05720199) | activated sludge metagenome | isolation source: Anaerobic digester | place: Japan... | reverse complement strand
GCGGAACAGGGCGCCCAGGTTGCCCGGGTCCTGGATCGCGTCCACCAGCGTGACGCGGCGGGCGGTTTCCCAGTTCACGCGCAGGGAGCGCGCGATCGCCACGGCCACCAGCCCCTGCTGGGTTTTGTTGATGGACAACAGCTCCATTTCGCGTTCGGAGATCGTGCGCACCGGCACCTTGCCGGGCGAACGGGTCAGGAGCGCCTTGTTCCAGACCAGGCCTTCCGATTCGTAGATCGCGACCAGGTTTTCCTTGGCGCGGTCCAGGATCGTCTCCACGGCGCGCACGCCTTCCACCAGATATTGTCCGGTGCGTTCGCGGGCCTTGTCGTTGCGCAGGTCGGCGACGGCCTTCAGCTCCTCGTCCAGCCACACCGCGCCTTCCGAGCCTTTGGCCACCTTGGCCACGCCGCGCGGCCGCAGCTTCCAGGGGGGCAGCTTGCCGGCCCCCTGTCCGGGGCGGTCGCCCCGGGGTCCGCCCTGTCCGTATCCGTTGCCGTCGCGATTCATGTGGAGGCCTCCAAAGCCTTGCGGATCCTGTTGGCGACCGACGCCGGATCCAATCCGATTTCCTTGAATAGACGGGAATTGTCTCCATGGTCCACGAACCGGTCGGACGGGTGCCCCAGAAGAACGTGCCTGCGCGGCAGATCGAGATCGGCCATGGCCTCGGCGACGGCCGATCCGTAGCCGCCGCTGCGCACGCCGTCCTCGATCGTCACGACCAGGCGGTGCGCGGAAAGGATGTCGCGGTAGTGCGCGAGCGAAAGCGGCTTGGCGAACCTCGCGTTCACCACGGTAGCCCGGATCCCTTCGCCGGCCAGGAGGTCCGCCGCGGCTTCGGCGACGTCCACCATGGATCCGATCCCCAGGATCGCCACTTCGGCGCCTTCGCGCAGGATTTCGGGAACGCCGATCTCCAGCACCTTGGGTTCGGCGGGCTTGGCCGCGCCTCGACCCGATCCGCGAGGGTAGCGGATCGCGCTGGGTCCCGACGTGTGGGCGTGGGCGGTGTGCAGCATGTGCACGAGTTCGGCTTCGTCGCGCGGAGCCATGACCACCATCGTCTGGATGGTCCTCAGATACGCCAAGTCCAGGGCGCCATGGTGGGTGGGGCCGTCGGCGCCCACCAGTCCGGCGCGATCCAAGCAGAAGATGACCGGCAGGTGCTGGATCGCCGCGTCGTGCACGACCTGGTCGTAGGCGCGCTGCAGGAAGGTGGAATAGATCGCCACCACGGGTCGCACGCCCTCGCAGCAAAGGCCGGCCGCGAAGGTCACGGCGTGCTGTTCGGCGATGCCCACGTCGAACACGCGGTCCGGGAACGACTTGGCCATGATGTTCACGCCGGTCCCGCCGGGCATGGCGCCGGTGATGGCGACCACCTCGGGGTGGGCGGCGGCCAGATCCGTCAGGGCCTCGCCGAACACCTGGGTGTAGCTGGGTTTCGAGTCCGAAGCGGGAGCGACCTTGCCGGTCTCGGGATCGAACGCGCCCAAACCGTGCCACTTGCCGGTATCGTCCTTTTCGGCGGGTTCGAACCCCTTGCCCTTCACCGTGACCACGTGCACGAGCTTAGGGCCCGGGATGTCCTTGAGCTTCTCGAACAGGTCGATCAACGCGGGCAGATCGTGTCCGTCCACGGGACCGTAGTAGCGGAACCCCAGATCCTCGAACAGCGACCCCGGAAGGACCATGCCCTTCACGGCGTCTTCCACCTTGCGGGCGGTTTCACGGGCGTGGTCGGCCCAGCCCTTGCCCACCTTGTCCAGGTGCCCCAGCGCGCCCCAGACGTCCTTGCGCAGCTTGTTCCAGCGCGGGTCCGTGATCACGCGGTTCAGGTATTTGGAGATCCCGCCCACGTTTTCGGCGATCGACATCTTGTTGTCGTTGAGGATCACCGTGAGGTCTTCGTTGCGGTCGCCGGCGTTGTTCAGCGCCTCGAAGGCCATGCCTCCGGTGAGCGACCCGTCGCCGATGATCGCGAACACCCGGTTCTTGCGTCCCTGGAGGTCGCGCCCCACCGCCATGCCCAGAGCCGCCGAAATGGACGTGCTGGCGTGCCCGGCCCCGAAGTCGTCGTACTTGCTTTCCGAGCGCTTGAGGAACCCCGACAACCCGTCGTGCTGGCGGATCGTGTGGAACCGTTCGCGTCGCCCGGTCAGGAGCTTGTGGGAATAGGCCTGGTGTCCCACGTCCCAGATGAACCGGTCCTTGCCGGGCTCCATCACCTTGAACAGGGCCACGGTGAGTTCCACCGTTCCCAGGTTGGGCGACAGATGCCCGCCGTGGCGGCTGATCGAATTCACGATGAATTCGCGCAGTTCTTGAGACAATTTCTCGAGTTGGGGGATTCCCAACTGTTTCACGTCCTCGGGGCGATGGATGCCCGAGAGGAGCGGGCCCGCCTGGGGCAGCCCGGAATCATGCGCCATGCTAGTTCCCCCGTTCGACCATGAACCTGGCGAGATCGGCCAATACCGACGCGCGCGGACCCATCCGTCCAGCCAATTCGACCGCGCGGTCCACCAGGATGCGCGCTTGCTTCTTGCTTTCTTCCAGGCCGACCAGGGCGGGGTAGGTGGCCTTCTGGTTCTCCACGTCCGACCCGACATCCTTGCCGAGTTCTTCCGTGGACGACTCGATGTCCAGGATGTCGTCCACGATCTGGAACGCCAACCCGATGGCGCGTCCGTAGTCGCGGTACAATTTCCGTCGTTCCGCGTCGGCTCCGGCGAGCACGGCGCCCAGTTCCAGCGACGCCTCGATCAGGGCCGACGTCTTGTGGACGTGGATGTACTCCACCGTCTCGAGCGTGCAGGGCTTGCCTTCGGAGAGGATGTCCACCACCTGGCCGCCCAGCATGCCGTCCGATCCCAGCGCTTCGGAAAGCACCGTCACGGCCTCGGCCTTGCCGGCCTTGGCCAGCACATGGAACGCCAGGATGGAAAGCGCGTCGCCGGCCAGCACGGCCATGGCTTCGCCGAACTTCTTGTGGCAGGTGGGCATGCCGCGACGGAAATCGTCGTCGTCCATGCACGGCAGGTCGTCGTGGATCAGCGAGAACGTGTGCACCATCTCCAGGGCGGCCGCGCCCCAGTCGGCCGCGTCGCCTTGGCCGCCGCAGTCCTCGAAGGCCGCGTAGCACAACGCGGGGCGCAGGCGCTTGCCGCCGGCCATCATGCTGTAGTGCATGGCCTCGTGCAGGACTCCCGGCCGGTGCGTCGTCGCCGGCAGCACGCGGTCCAAGACGGCGTCGACGCGCGCCTTGGACTCCTTGAGGAATTCGTTGACCTGGTTCATCCTGCTCCTCCGAATAGGTCGGCCGCGGGAACGTCCTCGACCTCGGGTCTGCCGTTGCGCTCCACCAGACGCTTCACCTTGAGTTCGGCGCGTTCCAGGTCGGCGCGGCAGCGCCCGACCAGGCGCACACCCTCTTCGTAGCGCTCGAGAGCTTCGTCCAGCGGGAGGTCGCCCCCCTCGAGCCGGGCGACCACCTCTTCCAGGCGTGCCAAGGACTGTTCGAATGTCTGGGCATTGCTCATATGGGCGCCGCGGTTCTCCGATGCTGTCAAACGTCTGGAATCCCTCGTCTTGTCGTTCGCAGGCAAGACGGCCCCAGAATATAGAACCTGTGGCATCGGGACGTTCTTCGGGCCATTCTTCGCAACGGGTGTCGGGCGCCACCCCGCCCGGTCCCCGGAGCCGAAGGGCGGGGTCGCCACCCTGCGGGCTCGCCTGTTCGGCTCGGGCGAGGCATGCCTCGCCCCTACGGCCCTCCGGTCGGCTGGCGCGTTTGTTCGGCTATTTCTGGTCCAGTTGGTTCACCAGCGCCGCCAGCGTGAACACCAGGGCCGCGTTCCAGTTGATCGCCACTTCGTTGGACGCGTACGATCCCGAAACATCCACCCAGCACTTGGCGGGTTCGGTGTGGGGGTATTCCACCCCCCAGGGCGCCTTCTTGATGTCGTCCTGGCGATCCGCGTTGGGGCCGCCCACCACGAATCCCGGGAACGGGAGCGCCACGGTGTCGCCCGCCAGCACGCGATGGTGCGGGTTCATCGCGGACCGTTCGCCGGTTCCCGTCACGAAGGACGTGCCCAGCGCGTTCTTGCCCAGCACGTAATCCACCGTTTCCTGGATCCCCGAACCCGCCGTTCCCGGCTTGAACCGGTCGGCCCAGGCCAGCAAGGCCGCCTTCTGCAGGGCCACGTCGTTGGACGCCCACGGGAATCCCTGGAGCGGAACCCGGTAGGCGCTCGATTCGATCTGCTTGTGGATTTCCGTCGCCATGGAATCGATCCTCGAACGCGCCTTGGCGGCCATGCTGTCCTTGGGCGCGTTCAGGGCCACGGAGTAGTGTGCCAGATTCTGCACGTTCTGCCAGCTGGTGGTCTGCAGGATCCCCACGCTGTCCAGGCTCGCCTTGGCGGCGGCGCGGTATGCGGGCTTGCCGGTGGCCAGCCACAGTTCCGTTCCGGCCCACAGGAATTCGTCCGACATGTTCGAGTCCTCGTAGGGGCCGCTGCCGCCGGTCTCGCGAGGTTCGCGCACGGCCGGGTTCTTCACGGCCCAGGCCCAGGCCTTTTCCGCGCGGGACAGGTAGTCCTTGGCCCGGGTGGCGTCCTTGCGCTTCAGGATGCGCGAGGCCTGCGCCGCCGCCGCCGCGAACGTCAGCGTGGCGGTGGTCGATTTCCCGATCACGTGGCGCTGGTGCTTGGTCTTGGTGGGCATCTCCATGCCGTCCCAGGTGCGGCTGGCCACCTTGAAGAACAGGCCGCCGTCCTCGTCCTGCATGCGCGTCATCCAATCCAGTTCCCAGACGCACTCGTCCAGCAGGTCGGGCTTCCCGTTGCCGGATTCCGGGATGTTCATCGCGCGATCGGGAAACTGCTTGGGGAACAGCTCGTAGGCCTGCAGCAGGATCCCCACCGACACCGCGCCGTTGAGGGTGTACTTGCCGTAGTCGCCCGCGTCGTACCATCCGCCCGGAGCGCTCCATTTCCCTTGGCGGCCCGCCTCGAACAGGGGCAGATCCTTGTCGGGGTGCCCGCCCTTGCGTTGCCAGATTCCAGCGTGTTTTTCCTGGAGGTCGGTGGACGCCCTCTGGAAATAGAACGCGCGCGCGGCGTCCACCAGAGTGTTCCCGTACACGTCGGAGGCGATCCCGAACGGCAGGGACTTCGACTTCCCGACCCGGATGCTGTACGTCCCGGCGCGTCGCAGGCTGGAAAAATCGCCTTGCGCGACTTCTTCTTCGGACGGCTCCCATGTGCCCGCGCGCACCAGTTTGCCGCCCAGCGCGACCTTGCCTTCGGCATCCAGCACCTCGAAGACGGAATCCGTCGGGTTCGCCACCACGAACCGCTTGGTGGCCCGCGGCGCGTAGCCCAGGTGGTTCCAGCGGATCTCGTCGGGTCGCTTCGCCTTCCTGGGGTCCAGCGCATGGTTGGTCAACCGCACGTCCTTGAGCCGCAGCGTGGTCGCCACGCCCTGGTCCAAGGGCTGGAACCCCAGGGTCTGGACGCTTCCCAGGTCCATCCGTCCGTTGGCGACGGCGCCTTCCGGTTGCCAATTTCCGTTGCGCGTGAACGCCTTGAACGGCACCACCACGGAGTTCCAACCCGGGGCCAGATGGATGTTCTTCACCCATTGCTCCTTGCCGCTGTCGGTCACCTGCACCTGAATCCCCACGCCGTTGCGCGGGCTCCAGATTTCCACGGCCATTCCGCCGTGGCGGCTCCAGTTCCCTCGGGTCTTGCCCGGGATGTTGGCGAGCGAAGCGCCCAAGGTCGTCCACGACCCCATCGTGTAGGAAAACTCCAGGGCGCGGCCGTCCTTGGGGTCGGCGGCCTTCATCGAGCGCTTCGACGCGTCGTCGGCGGCAAGGAACCACCGCGATTGCGGGTTTTCGCCCCCGAACGTCTCCAAGGTGTCGTCCGGCGCGTCGCTCTTGAAGTGCTTCCAGTAGGCCGCGGCGTTCCACACCCCGCTGGTGTCCGCGATCGTCCATTCGTCGATCGCGACCTTGAAGATCCCCGCCGAGTCGCTGCGAGCCCTGTTCGCGCCGCGGTTGGACGAAATCCTGACCTCGGCCACCTTGGTCCAGTCGAACCGACCCGAAATCTCCTGCTTGGCCTTGTCGTCCCACCAGGAACCATGGTCCTCGAAGTCGGCCAGCGGAATCGTCACGCTCTTCCAGTTCTTGTCCAGCGGCGCGTAGTTCTTCAGCGGAACCCGCACCTGGATCTTCCTGCCGGGACCGTCCGATTCGTCGTCCATCAGGCCAACGAAGATCTCTTCGCCCCCGCGGTCGCCCTGGACGCGCAGCTTCAAGGCGCCGCCAACCCGGATCGCCGACAGGTCCAGCGACTGGGGCAGGTGCAAGGTCCACCCCGAATACTCGTTGTCGTCGCCGGAATAGGTCAGCAGCTTGGCCTCCTCCGACGACGAGATTTTCCCGCTGGTCGATCCTCCGTAGGAGTAGGACCAGGCGCCGGGACCGGATCCCAGCTCCAGGACGTTGCGCGATGCGCCGGTGGTGGCCAATCCGGCCAGGGCGAGAGCGAGTGAAATCATGGACGGTGCTCCGGGTTGGAATAGCATTGGTGCCCGAACGCGGGATGGAAGTTCATCCATGGTCGCGTTGGCGGGCGTCCGATCGTCGACAACATGGCATTTCGAGCCCGCACGCGCAACCGGGGTATATTCTCGCCCAGGTTGATCGGGGGGAGGGTGGTGGTGGCGAATCGGATCGAGGAGCGTGTCGTCGGGAATTCGGGCTGGAGCTACCACCCCTTGGAGATCGTCGTGAAACCATCCTGCGGCGACTCCGTTCTGGCGCGGCGGTTGGCCAAAGAGCTTTCCGGCGAACTCCGGATCGGCCTGGTCCGCCACGGCGCGCTCGCGACGGCGGGATCGCCCGATCGGCTGGATCAGGACGCCCTGGAAGGCGGGGTGTGGGGGCTTGTCGCGGCCAACGGCAAGGCGTCGCTCGCGGTTCGCGACGGGCACCTCGATCTGTTCACGCAGCGTTCCATCCTGGCCGATGCCGATCTGGTGGTGGTCGATGGCGGCTCCGATTCCGCATCCATGCTGGTGGTCGAGCTCGACGCCAACGGAGGTGGTCTCGAACGGATTCCCGCGTCGCGGCTGGCCTCCGTCGCGGCGGTCGTCGGCGCGGTCCGGCCGGTTGGACAGCTTCCGTCCGGAGGCGTGGCGTGGTTCGCGCCCGATCGCCTGGAAGCGTTGATCGACCACCTGCTCGGACTTCTGGAAGAACGTCTGCGGGCACGGCCCATGTGGGGGCTGGCGCTTCCCGGCGCCGACGCCCGGACGGTCCAAGCCCTGGGCGAACGCTGCGCGCGCGTCTTCCAGGCGCAAGACGGCTCGGGTGCCGAACCCATCGCGAGTCGGCATCCGGCGTTGGGCGATCTGGGATGGGTGCTCTCCTGCCTCGAATCCTATCCGGATACGGCGTTCCTGGTGGCTGGAGGCGCAAGCGATGGCGTGGACCTGGATCTCGTGTGCCAGCGCCGCAATCCGTTGCGGATGGCCACGGCCTGTCGGGAAGACCAAACGCATCTCCCGATCCCCGATCCGGTTGTTTGGGAACCCAAAGCGCGTCTTCGCATCCATCAAGCCTTGGGAGCGGGCATCCATTGCGTGCAGCGAATCCTCACCCATTCGCACATCGAGCTGCTGGATCCACGACAAAACAGCTAAAGCCATTGTTCGGCCCTTGCTTTCGCACCAAGATGCTTTATATTTCCTCATCCCTTGGCTGATAGCTCAGTCGGTAGAGCAGGCGGCTGTTAACCGCCCGGTCGTAGGTTCGAGTCCTACTCAGCCAGCTTCATTTCTAGGTCCCTTGGAGTCTTCGATGAGTTTGGAAAAGATCGATGAACTTCGTTCCCTGATCGATTCTTTGCGCTCGGAGTACGAGAAGTTCGAACTCAAGGGCAACGCGGTCGCCGGAACGCGAGCTCGCAAGCTTCTCCAGGACATCAAGTCCGGAGCCCAGGAAATCCGCGAAGCGATCCAAGAACGCAAGCGTCAAAAAGAGATGCTCGGCGAATAATCTTCGCGAGGCACCCAAATACGGATCCAACCACGACAAGGCCCGCCTGAGCGGGCCGTTTTCGTTGTGCCACCGCTTGTCCAGCGATGCGACGGTGGATGCCCGCATCGTCTCCGCCGTGCGGACCTTGCCGCGTCCGGAACCCCGCCATGGATGTTCCGATCGCCGGCGGTGGTGGGCGTCAGATCCGCCGTTTGGTTTCTTGTGTGTCCACCCCTCTGCGCGCGCCTGCGGCGGAGACTTGCTCCAACAGACCCGTTTTTGGGGGATTGGGGCATCGAAGGCCGTTGTTTTGTGGCAGGAATCGTCACCACGCATGAAAACGGCTTGACTGGTTCTCAGCAGAACCATACTTTCCCTCGGTGTCACAACACTGTGGCATCTTTCCATTTGCGCCGTGCAGTTTCTAACTCCAGTGCTCCGTTTTCCTTACCACCAGCCAGGAATCGCCATGAAGCACTCCGTGTCCCTCGGCTTCGCCCTGGGCCTAGCGGGCCTTACATCCGCTGTTTTCGCCAAGACCGTCGTCGTCCCGACGCAGTATCCTTCCATCCGGGAAGCATTCCGCAATGTCGACTTCGGAGACACCATCTTTGTAAAAGCCGGTGTCTACAACGAGAACGTCAAACTGAACCAAGGTGTCGTCCTTGCGGGTGAAAACCCAGCAACGACCATCATCGACGGAGGTCGCCGCGGGCCTACCGTGCTGGGCGAAGCCCAAGGTGAAATCTACGGATTCACCATTCGCAACGGCATCGACGGCATCCTCTGCGAAAACACCACACCCAAGATCCATGACAACATCATCATGGACAATCACGGTGCGGGTATCGGTGCGTACATCTCGCAGCCGCACATCAAGAACAACGTGATCTTCGGCAACCGCTGGTCGGGCATCCTGCTCTACGGCGTGAACGCCCAGAACGTGTGGATCGAAAACAACGTGATCGTCCGGAACGGCTATTCCGGCATCAGCGCGTTGGGTCCTGGACGCGTCAACTTGCGCAACAACATCTTCGTGGGCAACCACGAGTATGGCGTGTTCGTCGACAAGGAAATGGATGTCCGGATCAACAACAACAACATCTGGCACAACTACTACCCCTTCAACAAGTACGCGAAGGTGAACAAGACCAACCTGTCGCTCGATCCGTTGTTCATCTCCGCATCGCCCTTCTCGCTGAATCTCAAATGCAAGAACGAATCCCCGATGCTGGGACGAGGTGAAGGCAAGGTGGATATCGGGCTCTACGACGGCTCGACCGTCGTCCCCGATGCCGGTTCGTCGAGTGCATCCGACGAGCCAGCGGCTTCCAGTTCAGAATCGGCGGCACCACCCGCGGATTCCGAATCTGAGAAGTCCAACACGTCCAAGAACAACTCCAAGTAATACCGGGGAGACGACTCGTGAACAACGCACGCAACGCCGCCCTTGCCGCAACGCTTCTGCTCTCCGGCAACGCTCTGGCCCTCGAGTACTCCAAGACCCGTTATCAGCAGACCGACTACTTCGGCGATTTCGGCACGAACACGGCTGCATTCATCAATCCGGGCAACATCACCGACGCCGACCAGACCGAAGTCATGTTCGGCATGTACAGCACGGTGAACGGCAAAGCCGGACTGGAATACGTCTCCGGCGTGTTCCCGATCGGCTACAACCACACCATCGGCGCCTCCGTGTTCATCAACGGCGCCACGGTCGACAAGACCGAAGGCGTGGTCGATGCCGGCAGCACGACCTGGCGCAAGGACGCCATCCTGCTGGGCTACGGCTACCGCGTCTTCCATTGGATGACCTTGGGCGCCAACGTCCAGGTGCTCAACTTCAACAACTTCGGCGACGCCAAGACCTACCCCATCGCCACCGACGTCGGCGTCCTGTTCAATCCGTTCCAGAACTCCAAGACCGGTTTCCTCAAGATCGGTGGATCGGTCCAGAACGCCTACCAGCAGCCCGGATTCGACAACACCCAGAACGTGAATCTTGGCGTGCACTGGCTCGGACTGGATCGCTCCCTCGAAGGCCGCGCCGAATTCTCCATGATCGACTTCACCGGCCAATCCCAGAACGCCTGGGCTGTCGGTGCTCTCTACTTCATGTCGCCCAACGTGGCGCTTGGTGGCAAGATCACCCGCGAAGGCTTCCCCATGCTTTCGTTCTCGGGCAACGCCCAGCGTTTGGCGATCATCCGCTACTTCGAAATCGAGCTCGACATCTCGCACGACGGCATTTCCTGGGAAGACCAGAAGCGCGGTCTGCTCTGGAACGTCAAGCTGACCAGCCGGTTCGGACCCACGCGCGAAGAAGTCCAGGGCTCCAAGCGCTACACCCGTCTGATCCGCGAGCCGGAAGAAGCCTTCCAGGCCGCCATGAAACTCTACCTCCAGCGCCGCTTCCTCGAATCGGCCTACTCCTTCGGACGCGTGGTGGTCAAGTACCCCACCTACCGCAAGGCCGACATCGCGTCCTACTACCAGGGCAAGAGCCTGGAGAACATGGAAATGAACGCGGTGGCCAAGAAGGTCTACCAGACGGGCATCCAGAACTACGACGCTTCGGCCTACGTGCCCAAGTACTACTTCCAGCTGCTGAACATCGCCTACAAGGAAAGCAACTGGTCGGAAGCCCAGAACAACTACAACATCATCGCCAGCCAGTACAAGAGCTCCGACATCAAGTCCGACGCCGACTACGTCATGGGCCAGGCCTATTTCGCCCAGGGCAAGGATTCCGAATCCCGCCAGCTCCTGGAAAGCATCGGAAAGGACGACGCCAACTACGGCTACGCCCAGTACACCCTCGGCCAGATCGCGACCCGCGAAGGCAAGCTCGAAGAAGCCCAGCAGCACTTCGAAGCCGTGCTCACCCGCCAGCCGCGCAACAAGTCCGAAAAGGACCTCCAGGAAGCCGCCGCGGTCCGTCTTGGACACGTTCTGTACTCGCTGCCCCAGCCTCAGCTGACACGCGCCCTGGACCTTTACACCCAGGTCCCCAGCAACTCCAGCTACTACGACGAAGCCCAGCTTGCCGCCGCCTGGTGCTTTGTGCGCAACGCCGCGTCCAACCCCAAGTTCTGGGATGACGCGAACAAGCACATCGACAACATCATGGACAAGGCTCCCACCTCGATCCTGATCCCCGAAGGCCACCTGGTCAAGGGATACGGCCAGCTGTCGCGCAAGGATTGCGGCAATGCGGTGAAGAGCTTCGAAACCGTGCAGCAGATGATCGGCAAGGGCTTCCTCACCGCCGAGGAAATCCAGAAGAAGACCACCGACTACCAGACCGCGACCGCGGACTCCTCGGAAGTCATGGAAAAGGTCTACCAACTGTCCCTGCAGCTGCCCTCGGAGCGCGTGCTCGACAAGCGCGCCGCGGTCAAGCCGAACATCGACCGCATCGCCACCGCCAAGGAAGACTTCTTCAAGTTCCAGGACATCGTGAACAAGCAGAAGAAGTTCGAAAAGGACAAGGCCCGTCTCGAGAAGGACGCGACCTACGCCTTGGCGACCGCCAAGAAATGTCTCGAAAGTGCCGGCACGGGCGGTACCGAATTCTGATCCTGTCAGATCCACCCCTTCGGTTGACCTGCAACTTTTTCTAGATGAGCGCTATCATGAACGCAAGGTTTCTTTTCTCGACGATCCTTCTCACCGGCATGGTTGCGACGCTGGGGCATGCGGCTCCGGCGGGCCGCAACGCGGACTGCGTCGCCTTGGACAAGACGCAGGCCGACAAGGCCAAGCTCATGGAGCAGGTCAACAAGCTCAACGAGCAGGGCAAGTCGAAGAAGGCCGATTGCGAAAAGATGACGGGCGCCAAAAAAGATCGTTGCATGGACGAACTCAAGCCCCTGCGCAACCAGGTGGCGGCGATCGGGGCCAAGATCTCGCCACTGAACGACGACATCCAGAAGTTCAAGGCGCTGTGCCCGGAAACCGCCGGGGACATCATCAAGACGCTGGCGCTGTACGAGCAGGTGGCCAAGGACAACTGCAACCCCAAGGGTGACCAGAAGCGCTGCGAAGACGGTCTGTTCAACATCGCCGACATCAACTACCAGATGGACCAGCGCCAGAATCTGGCCAATCGCGAGAAGTACGAACGCGAATACGAACGCTGGAAGGAAAACGACAAGCGCGGCAAGGAACCGAGCCAGAGCCTGCCTTCCTACGCCAAGGGGCTGGCCGCGCACCAGCGCTACCTCAAGGAAGTTCCCGCGGGTGGTCGTCGCGACGTGATTCTCTATCGTACCGCGTTCATCTACGACCTCATGGGGCGTTCCACCGAAGCCTTCCCGCTTCTGATGGAAATTTCCCGCAACTTCCCGCAGTCGCGCCAGATCGGCCCGGCCAATCTCCGCATCGGCGAATTCTACTTCGTCGACAAAAAGTACGACTCGGCCATCGCCTACTACAACAAGGTCGACCCCAACATGCCCGGCAACGAGGCCGTGCTCGGATTGGCGTTGTACCACAAGGCCGAGGCCCTCTACCAGAAGGCCCGCTACCAGACCGCCGTGGATGCCTTCTTCGACTACGTCGAGCGCGCCGATCGCGGCCAGATCCGCGGTGACCTGCGCTCGGAAGCCATTCTCTACATGGGTTCCTGCTTCGCAGAATTCCCCGATTCCTACAAGGATGCCAAGAAGTACTTCGGAACCAAGGGCGGACGTCGTTACGAAGACACCTTGTTCTACGAATTGGCGGTCAAGCACGCCGATCGCGACCAGCACGACTTGGCCATTCCCGCCATCGAATACTTCCTCAAGAACTACCCCGACTACTTCAAGGCACCGCTCGCCCAGATCAAGCTTGTCGAAGTCTGGGACAAGAAGAAGAAGATCGAAGAAGCCCAGGAGGCTCGCGAGCAGCTCGTCCAGAAGTTCGGCAAGAACAGCCCATGGTGGAGCAAGCCTCGCAACATCGACCGCAAGGAACTGGAACAGATCCAGATTCGCGTCCGCGACGTCATGCTGGAAGTTGCCATGCAGCTGCACTTCCCCGGCAAGGATCGCAGGGACTCGAACATGGTCAAGAAGGGCATCCAGAACTATCAGCGCTTCATCGAGCAGTACGGATCGGAAGGCAACTGGCCCATCTATCGCGCCAAGATCTATCTGGCCGACGCTCTCTCCTATGTCGGTCGCCACGAGGAAGCCGCCGATGTCTACATCTGGGCGTCCGGCGAGAACGTCAACGACCCCAAGAAGTATCGCGAACCGACCATCGCCGAACGCAAGTTGACCCAGCCTGTGGATGCCGGTTACAATGCAGTGGTCGAACTCCAGCTCGCCGCCGCGGGCGAAGTCGCCAAGCAGGGTGGAGACCAAGTCAAGGCCTACAACCAGCCCATCACCAAGCGTTACATGGCTGCGGTGGAAAACTATCTCGTCAAGTTCCCGAAGGCGCAGGATGCCCCGGACCTGACCTACAACTTGTTCCTGTTCCAGGTCAACGGGCAGGATTGGGCCAACGCGATCGCCACGGGCAACCGCCTGGTCAAGAACTATCCCACCTACAAGTTCGCCAACGACACCCGCGCCCGCATGGGTTACGCGTACACCCAGTCGGGCAAATTCCAAGAAGCGGAACGGGAATACCGAGCTGTCATCGCAGCGTTGCCCAAGGGCGACACCCTCAACGCCGCCATGACCAACAACATCGGCGAAGTCATCTGGCGCATGGCCGAAAACGCGGAAAAGGCCGGCAAGACCGATTCCGCCGTGTTCCACTTCCGTCGTCTGGCCCGCGAATACACCACCTTGAACATCGCCGACTCGGCCGCCTTCCGTGCCGCTGTCGCGCTGGAAAACGCCAAGCGGCATCGCGAAGCCGCCCAGGAGTACATGGGCTTCGAACGCACCTACCGCGGGAAGTCCAGCCTTTGCATCATGGCCATCCAGGCTGCCGCCGACCAGTTCCGTCAGGCCAAGGACACGGTTGCCGGTGTGGCGATCCTCTTGGACAGCTTGTACAGGTACTACCCGAACACTTCGGATTCCGCGGCATTCAAGGGAATCTCGCAGGCCGCCAGCTTGTACGAAGGTGCTGGTCGCCACGCCGACAAGGCCAAGACCCTCGAGATCTACTATGCGCGTTACCCCAAGCACGAGCAGACTCCCGGATTTCTGTACACCGCAGGCTTGAGCTACGAAAAGGCCAAGCAGTGGAACGAGGCCGTTCGCATCTACAGGCTTGTGATCGCCCAGTATCCCAAGCACCAGTACGCGCCTGAAGCCGCCTTCTCGGTGCCCATCATCGAAGAGAAGCAGGGCAATCGCGCCAAGATGGCCGAAGCCTACGAAATCTTCGCGACCCAGTACCCGAACGACAAGTCCAAGGTTTCCAAGGCCTACCTGCGTGCGGCTTGGTACTACGACAGCACCAAGAACGTCAAGAAGGCCGACGAACTCTATACCAAGCTGATCAACTACTACAAGGAAGGCAAGAACGCCGTCGCGATCGACGCTTCCATTCCGGCCGAAGCCTACTACCGGCAGGGCATGATCCGCACCGACTCGATCAACCAGATCAAGATGCCGCAGACCAGCGACGTCAAGAAGATCGCGGAAGCCATCAAGTCCCGGACCGAGGCCATCAAGAAGACCAACGAGTACTTCGACAACTCGATCAAGCTCCTGATCGAAGAGTGGACCATCAAGTCCGCCGAGCAGGAAGCCGCCAACGAGATGAAGATGCTGACGGATGCCAGGGCGATCGAACCTCCCCAGGGCACCAACCTCAAGGCGATCCAGGAGCGCATCCTGTTCCGCGTGGGCGTGGCCAAGGGAATCATCCCGACCCTCGCGTCGCGTACCGCCAAGCAGTACGAGTCGTTCCTGGCCTTGACCCGCAAGGCGGGCATCCAGAACGAACAGACCCGTGCCGCGGGCCAGTCCATCCTCAGGACGTTCTACTTCACCGGCGAAGGATTCGAACAGATCGGCAACGCGATTCTCGAAGAGCCCTGCCCTTCCAGGGCCAAGCCCAACTCCGACCAGTACAACGAAGAATGCGAGTACCACAAGGCCCAGAAGGAAGACAACATGATCTCCTTCCAGAAGCTGTCGGTCGACAAGGGATATGTTCCCGGTGTCGAGAAGGCCGCCGAGATGGGGATCGTGGGGCCCGTGTTGGACTCCTTGAAGAACAAGATCAAGGAACTGACCCCCGACAACAAGATTCTCGAGACCCAGATCGTGGAAGCCGTCGTCCAGGCAGCGCCTCAGGACAAGTCCGACAAGGACCTTGCCCGCGCCATGGCCCGTGCGAAGGAAATCGCGGAAGGAAATCTCGATCGCGAAGAAAAGCTGCGCGCCCTCCAGGCCATGAAGACCGAAGGTCAGCGCACCGAACAAGACCTGATGACCGCAATCCAGGAACTGAAGGCTAAACTCAAGAGGAATTGACATGAACAGGCGAATCGTTGGTGCTATTCTGCTTGCCGCCGGACTGGTCGGCGCCGCAACCATCGTCACGGTGCGCGGTCCAGCCAATGTCTATCCGACCGAGCAGAGGCGCGTCTACGAGCGCCCGCTCTACGTCCTCGAGAAGGGTGAAGTCGTCGAGGTCCTGAAGTGGGGAACCCCACTGACCAAGATCCGCAATCGCAAGGGACGTCAAGGTTGGGTCGAACCCGCGAAGCTCGATTCCAATGCCCGTCCCCCGATCCTCAATCTGGTCGTGGACACGGAAGAAGTCGTTCCTCAGAAGAAAAACGAGATTGCTCCCGCGAAGAGCGATACCTCTGGGGTTGCCAAGAAGTCGAATAAGCCCGCAAGTGAAGCCGTCCAAGTGAAGAGCGCAGAAAAACCGGTTGATTTTCACAAGGACACCACCCATATTACGGCTCAACCTAAGGCTGATTCAGCGAAATAATTCTCGCTGAGGAAAGCTTGAAACCAGGGTCGGGATGGTCTTTTCCCGACATGATCACATCCAAGAAACCCATAGTTCAGAGGTATCTTCCATGCACGGATTGGCTGAATTCTATCTCGCGGGCGGCGCCCTCATGTTCGTCACCTTGTTCGTCGGATTCCTCGGCGTGGGCATCGTGGTCGATCGTGCCTGGCGCTACTGGGGCGACTACTCGATGGACACCAAGGTGTTCATGAAGAAGGTGCGCGCTCTCCTCGTCGACGACCGCGTCGACGATGCTCTGCGCCTGTGCGCCAACCAGAAGAAGGGACTCGTGCCCGCCGTGGTCAAGGCCGCCGTCGAGCGCTACGGCTGCGACGAAGCCCTCGTCAAGCAGAACGTCGAAGCCGCCTACCTGACCGTGGTTCCCAAGATCGCCGTCCGTCTTCCCTACCTGTCCCTCATCGCCAACGTCGCGGTGCTCATGGGCCTGGTCGGAACCGTTTGGGGCATGATCTCGATGTTCAAGGGCCTCGGCAACGTCGACGCCGCCACCAAGCAGACCGTGATGGCCTCGGGTATCTCGCACGCTCTTCACAACACCTTCCAGGGCCTGTTCATCGCCGTGCTCATGATGATGGCGCAGTCCTACCTGGCCACCAAGGCCGCCCACCTGATCGAAGAACTCGATCACGCTTCCTCCGAAGCTCTGGACTGGGTGACCCTCAAGGCGTTCGGCAAGCTGCACGAGAACGCCAAGTAAGAGATTCCTGCTGCCCGGGAACGGATCCTGGGCAGTTCCCATCTTGACGACATCTTTCCTGAGGTCGGAGCCAATCCATGGCAAAGAAAAAGTTCAATGTTGACGCAGATTTCGACGAACCGTTGAATCTGACGCCCTTCTTGGATGTGATGATTGTGCTGATTCCTTTCCTTATGCTCACAGCCAGCTTCTTCACGGTTGTGGTCTTGGAGGCAAAGCTCCCGACTCCCATTCCTCCGGAGAGGATGCAGGAGGTGAAAATGCCTCCTCCGTTCGACTTGGTCGTGATGGTGCCGAAGGATTCGATCAAGATCTACGTCAACAACAAGGACCCGCTCGGTCCGCCTCAGTTCTTCGTGGATGCGTCGGATCGCAAGGATTCGTCGTCCTACACGGAAGAACAGGTGCTCAAGTTCCACAGCATCCTCATCGAGATCAAGAAGAAGTTCCCGACCGAGGAACGCATGGCGCTTGACCCCCACCCGTCGCTGCCGCTCGAGAAATTGGCGCAGATCATCGATCAGTCCAAGACCTTCTCGGGCACCGATGCGGTTCTTGAAGAAGTTCCTCAGTTCAAGGAGAGCATGCGGCTCTTCCCGGGGCTTGCCATGAAGGGAGTGTACGTACCATGAGTGCAGGTGGCGGCGGACAACAAGTCAAGGGCAGCAAGTTCGGCAGGGGCGGCGCCAGCACCCAGAAGGAAGTCCATCTCAACCTGACCCCCATGATCGACATGATGACGATCTTGGTGGTGTACCTGGTGATGAGCTTCTCGGCCGACCCGGCGACGTTGGCGAACTCCAAGGACATCGAATTGGCCAGAGTGCTCATCACGTCGGAAAAGCCCAAGGAAGTTTCGGTGATTTCGCTTTCGAAGGACATGCTCCTGCTCGACGGCAAGCCGATCTGCCCTGTCATCATCAATCCGAAGGACGGCTACCCCGACTTTCCGGATTCCGTTTGGTCCGGATTCTTCATCCATCCTCTGAAGGAAGCTTTGGACAAGGTGAAGGAAAATGCCCAGGCCATCGAACGCATCAATCCGAACAAGCCATTCAACGGCGAAATCCTGCTCCACGCGGATCGCGCCATTCCCTTCGCGACTCTCAAGCCTGTCATGCGATCCGCCGGCAACGCCGGATTCCGACAAATCAAGATTGCCGCCAAGGGCATGAACTGAGGAATTCGAAATGATCCACCACTGGAAAGTCGTACTTCTTCAGAACAACAAGGTCGGACGCGAATGGTCCCTTTGGGCTTCGAGCCTGAAGATCGGCGCGCACCCCAAGAACTCTGTTGTCCTTCCTCCTCCCTTCCCGGAGAAGCTGGCCGTCGTCGAAGGCTCGGGGCAATACGCTTGCCTGCAAGCCGACGGCACCATCCGCAACGGAATGAATTCCAATCGCGACGAGTCGTTCCAGTTCACCTGGGGCAACTTCGTCATCGAGGTCATCGAAGACACTCCGCTGCGAACCACGCTTTGGGACAAGGCCCGCCAGCGCATGATGCTCGCCATCAAGCTGGGATGGCGCGAGCCTGGTGACAGCGCCAACAAGACGCGCTGGGGTGTTCTGGCGGGAATGATGGTCATCGGAATTTCGGCCATGGCCGGCATGATCCTGATGGAACACAAGCCGCGACCCAAGGACGACGCTCTTCCGGATATCGTTCTGCAGCTCGTCGAAGAGAAGCAGGAAGAAGAGAAGAAGGAAGAAGAAAAGCCGGAGCCCAAGGAAGACGCCGGTGGCGCTTCCGACCAGAAGCCCACCAATCCGAACGAGGGCGGTTCGACCGAAACCCGTACCGTCGCCTGGCCTCCTTCGTCGCCCTCGGCGGTGATGCAGAACTCGGTGATGGACAAGATCAACACCGCGACCGACGGTCTTCTGGGCGAAGATGTGGACCCCAACCAGGCCAACATGATCGACGTGATCTTGGCGGGCGGCGGCGGCTCGATGAAGAAGGGTGAACGCGGCGGCAAGGGTGCTGGTGGCGACGGTGACCGCATGGCGGGCATCGGCGGCATCGGTCTCGGAACCGGCGGTCGCGCGGGCTTCGGCACGGGCAACGGCGGTACGCGCCAGGGCAAGATGGCCCTGGGTGCAGGTGGAACGGGAACGGGTGTCGCGACCCGTGCGAAGATCGCTCCTCCCAAGCCTTCCGACGTCGAACTCGGTGGCGAGGCGGGATCGCGCTCTCCGGAATCCATTCTGCGCGTGATCCGTCAGCACATCGGCGGCTTCCGCTACACCTACGAGAAGTACCTTCGCAACAACCCGAACCTGGGCGGCAAGATCTCGCTCAAGTTCACCATCGCTCCTTCGGGCGACATCATCCAGATTTCGATCGTCAGCACCAACACGGGTGACGCGGGACTGGACGACGAGATCAAGGACAAGGCGCGTCGCATGAAGTTCGACCAGATCGAAAAGGGCAACGTGACCGTGACCTACGCGTTCGTTCTCGACAAGCAGTAATCGCGGCTTCGTCGGATCGACACACTTCGCGACCGGAGGAACCTTCCTCCGGTCGTTTTTTGTTTTCCTGGATTTCGGGAACCGCCATGAAGGCTGGTGTCGGGGGACACGGGCGAAAGCCCGTTACGCCGCGGGACAAGGGGTGCCGGAAGCCGTCCAAGACAATTCCCTACAGGTTCGAGCTGGACAAGCCGTGACATCTGAGGTATACTCGTAGCACAGACAGATTTCGTGACCCTCTACCTTCACAAAGCAGGAGACCAATGAGTAACCGCATCGCTCTGGCTTCAGGCATCGTCCTTCTCGGGGCTGGCGCCGCCCTGGCCACCAACGCCCGCGTCGAATCCATGGGCAAGCACGCCACCTATTTCATGGACGACGTCAGCGTCTGGTCGAACCCCGCCAACGCGAACCTCTACCCCAACTACCTGCTCGGCGAGCTCGGCACGCTGCGCAATTCCACCGAAGACACGACCAACTACAAGGGTTTTTCGCGCTACAATCGCGACCCCAAGGATCCCTGGTTCGGTGCGATCTTCGCGAAGTCCTTCTCGCCCGACGTGGCTGGAGGCAACCGCTATCCCCAGGCCGTGATCGGCGGCGCCTTCAATCGCGGTAGCGAGTGGGATGCCTACTTCCCCCGCGCGATCTCCCTCAAGGGAGTCGCCACTCCGTTCGCCACCGAGACTCCGGTGAAGTTCGACGGTCTTCTGGGCGCCGCGTTCGGCAATGGCCTGCTCGTGGGCGTCGGGACCCGTTTGGCTTACGGCGACAGCAGCAGTGGCAACGACCAAGTGACCTCGGTGATGAGCGTGAACACGATCGGCGTCAATGCTCCGCTCGGACAGGGAGTCGACCTGGAAGCGACCGCCACGGTGGCCTTCCTGGATGCCAAGATCAAGGATGGCAGCACATCCTACGGCGGCGAGTTCGAGCCCAGCTTCGGCGCCAGCGCCCGCACGTTCATCTCGGCCCCGCAGATCTTCGGCGTGATCGTTCCGGCCGTTTCCTTCCGCTCCATCACAGCTCCCGGTCTCGAGCGCACGGAATTCCGGATCGGATCCGGCGCCAACGTTTCGCTGGACCGTGGCTTCTTCTGGATGGGCGTCGATTATTTCAACAACGCCTTCGACCAGAATTTGCTTGGCAAAACTTTGCCCAACACCCCATCCTCCGCCGATATCGCCATAGGAGACTATGTCACGTCGGTCACAGAGAATGGACTTCGTGTCTCGTTCGGCATCGAACGCAACATCTGGACCGACTGGTTCGTGATCCGTGTCGGTGGCCAGAAGGTCATCGCCAATCGCGACTATTCGAAAAATACCGAGGACAATTCCAGAATCGTGACCAACCCCAATGGTGGCGATCCGGAAAACGACCTGGTCTCGTTCGGCTTCGGTCTGAACATCGAAGACAAGCTCAAGGTCGACGCGGTGATGGCCAAGGACATCCTCTACACCGGCGGCGCTTTGCTGGGTGGTCCCACCGACCACATCCTGAGCAGGATCTCGGCCAGCTACAGTTTCTGATTCTGTCAAGCGATTGTTGACTTTCGGAGGCGCCCAAGGGCGCCTCTTTCGCTATATTTGATCGCCTCGAGGTTTGTACCCTCCAACCACTTTTGGAGCCTTCATGGGACTCTTTTCCCTCTTCTCGAACGACGTCGGGATTGATCTCGGAACGGCGAACACTTTGGTCCATGTCCAAGGGCGGGGCATCGTCATCGACGAGCCTTCGGTGGTGGCGGTCGAGCGCCGGACCGGCCGAGTCCAGGCCTTCGGCACGGAAGCCAAACGCATGTTGGGTCGCACACCCGGCGAGATCCTCGCGATTCGACCCATGAAGGACGGCGTGATCGCCGACTTCGACTTGGTTCGCGAGATGATCAAGCATTTCATCGACAAGCTGCACAGCCACAGCCCATTGTGGCGAGGTTTGTTCGGACGTCCGCGTGTCGTCATCGGCGTACCCAGCGGAATCACCGAAGTCGAACGCCGTGCCGTGATCGAATCGGCCCAGCTGGCCGGGGCCCGCGAGGTGTACCTGGTGTCGGAACCCATGGCGGCGGCGATCGGGATGGGAATCCCTGTCGAAGAGCCCTCGGGCAACATGGTCATCGACATCGGCGGCGGCACGTCGGAAATCGCCGTGATCGCGCTCTACGGCATCGTCTGCGACACATCGGTGCGCATCGGCGGCGACGAGATGGACGAGGCGATCGTCAACTACCTCAAGAAGAACTACAACCTGCTCGTCGGGCTTTCGACCGCCGAACAGATCAAGATCCAGATCGGATCGGCCTTCCCGCTGGCGCAGGAATTGTCGATGGAAGTCAAGGGACGCGACGTGGCGGCGGGCATCCCCCGCACCATGCGCATCACCTCCACCGAAATCCGCGAGTCCCTGGAAGAATGCGTCTCGGCGATCGTGCAGGCGGTGAAGTCGGCGCTGGAGCAGACTCCACCCGAGCTTTCCGCCGACATCCTGGACAAGGGCATCGTGATGACCGGCGGCGGGGCGCAGCTGCGCAACCTGGACGAGCGCATCCGCCAGGAGACGAACCTGCCCGTCAACGTCATCGACAATCCTCTGCAGTGCGTCTGCATGGGCACCGCCAAGATCGTCGAAAACCTGGACCATTACCGCAAGGTGCTGATCAACAGCACCCGCTGAGGACCTCCGATGCTGATCCTCCGCTGGCTTGCGTCGCAGGCGTTCAAGGGGCGAGAGATCCTTTCGATCCTCTTCGTGTTCGGATTTTGTCTTTGGCTTTCCAGTCGACCCGAAGCCATCCAGAAAGGGTGGCGGAAGGGCTTCGCCACGACCGTCTTCCTTCCCGTGCATCTGGTCGTGGAACACCTCCATGTCCGTTGGGGAATCGAGAAGGAACTGCGCGAGATCCGCAGGGACAACGCCCGGCTGATCGCGGAAAACGCCAAGCTTTCCGAGCTCGCCGACATCCGCTCGACCATCGGTGAATTCGAAGGGGTGCGTCCCCGGCTCGAGTTCCCGTTCATCGGCGCTCGCGTGATTTCGCGCGACCCCGTGAGGTTGGGCGGGATCTGGATCCTCGACGAAGGTGGTCGCAAAGGGATCCAGGAAGGCATGGCCGTGATCTCGTCGAAAGGCGTGGTCGGTCGGATCCTGGCGTCGACCGGCGGCTATTCGCAGATGCAGAGCCTGTCGGATCCCGATTGCAGGGTCGCGGTCATGTCGGTGCGCAGCCGCAATCCGGGGATCATCCACTCCCCGGAAGGTTCGGGGGTGTTCGTCGAATACGGGGCGACGTCGGATATCCGCGTGGGCGACAGCCTGGTCACATGGGGGGCCGGGGGGATCTTCCCGCGCGGGTTGCCTGTCGGGCGTGTCGTCGAGATCCGCAAGACAGGCACCACCGGCATCATGCGCCAAGCCAGGATCGAACCGTTCCAGGATCCTTGGCAGGTCAGGGACGTCTTCGTGCTGTTGAGGCCGCCGATCCTTCGCGTGGGCGGAGGCGATTCGCTGTTCGCCGCCGAACCCTCGAGGGGATTGGTTCCATGAGCATGTCTTCCGAAACGTCCTATTCGTTCGTGCGCGCGCTGTACGTGCCGGTCGCGCTGGCCGCCCAGGTCACGATCGCTCCGTTGTTGTCGATTTTCGGCATCCAGCCGTCGGTCCTGCTGGCGGTGTTCGTGCTGTTCGCCTTCCGCAGCGGCCCGTTGGCTTCCATCTGGATGGGGTTCGGCTGCGGGTTGCTTCTGGACACGTACGCTTCCGGAGCCGCGGGGGCGTTCGCGCTGGCGATGTCCCTCGTGGGGTTCCTGGTCGGACAGCTCCATGAGCGCAGGGTGCACGTGGGCTACCTGCTGCGGGTCGTGCTCCTCGGGCTCGCGACGCTGCTGCACGATACCGTCTGGCACATGGCCTCCCGCCACGGCGGCGATTCGCTTGCCGGGTTCGTCGCCAAGGTGTCGCTTCCCGGTGCGTTGTACACCATGCTGGTCGGAGCGATCCTGTTCGCGGTCCGCCCTCCTCGCCAAGCGAGGAATTGGTGATCGGAGCCAGCGAGCAGAGCGACCAGATCGAGCGCAACGAGCGCACCTGGATCCTGATCGTTCTTCTTTGCGTGGCGTTTCTTGTCCTTGCGGGGCGGCTGGCGTGGCTGCAGATCGTCCAGGGCGACATGCTGCTGCGCGAATCGGAAGCCAACCGCCTGCGGGAAGATCCGGTACAGGCTCCTCGCGGCCTGCTCGTGGATCGGGAGGGGCGCGCCTTGGTCCAGAACCGGCCTTCGCGCAACCTGGTCATCGATCCGGCGGGGGTTCGCCGCCACGAAAAGGAGTTGCTGGCGCTGCTCGTCCAGTTCCAGGATGCGGAAGGCAACCAGCTGTTCGATTCGACGTTCATCAAGCGACTGTTCCGGCAGGCGAGGCTCACGCCGTCGCAGAGGCCCGTGCTGCTGGAAGACGCGTCTCCCGAAGAAATGGCCCTGTTCGCGGAAAACCAGTACAGGTTGCCGGGCATCCTGCTGGAAGTCGCGATGCGTCGGGAATACCCTTACGGCACGCTGGCGGGGCACGTGCTCGGGTACACCGGCGAGGTTCCCGAGGAACGCCTGGAGTCGCTGCAGACCCAAGGCTACCGGCTGGGCGATTTGATCGGCCAGATGGGACTCGAGCAGCAGTACGAAAGCGATCTGCGCGGCAAGGACGGAATCCGCTGGATCGAAGTGGATGCCAAGGGGCGCATCGTCGGCGTTCCCGACGACATGCCCAGCACCGAGCCGGTTCCAGGCAAGCATGTGCGCACCACGATCGATCTCGATCTCCAGAAAGTGGCGGAAGAGGCGTTGCCGGACAGCTTGAACGGATCGGTCGTGGCGCTGGATCCGCGGACGGGAGAAATCCTCGCGATGGCGAGTTCGCCTCGGATCGATCCCAACATCTTCGCCCTGCCGGGGCGTAGGAGGGCGCGGGAATGGGCCAAACTGGCGCTGGATTCGCGGCGTCCCTTGAACAACCGGGCGATCCAGGGACTCTACGAACCCGGATCGACGTTCAAGCTCGTGACCTCGTTGGCGGGGCTCCTCACGGGCCAATGGGGGGCGCATGCGCGATTCCCGGCGACCTGTCGCGGCGGATTCCGGTTCGGTGCGCGGTACCAGCGCTGCTGGCTGGACAAGCCACCTTACCACGGCAATCTGGACATGTACGGAGCGCTGACCCAATCCTGCGACGTCTACTACTACCAACTGGGGTTGCTTCTGGGGATGGAGCCCATCAACAGCACGGCTGCCACCTTGGGCTTGGGAAGCAAGACGGGGGTCGATCTCCCCAACGAGAAACCCGGGCTGCTGGTGGATTCGGCGATCCACGAGCGGCGGAACAAGCGTCTGGGCTGGAAATGGGCGCGCGGTCTGATCCTGAACCTGGCCATCGGGCAAGGGCAGCTCGTCACGCCGTTGCAGCTTGCGACCATGGTCGGAGGCATCGCCAACGGCGATCGCGTCATGCGGCCGCACCTGATGAAGGCGGTTTTGGAGCCGGAATCGAACAGGATCCTGCGCGAGAGCGAGAACAACGTCCTGCACGCCCTGGATTGGAGCCCCAAGATCGTCGATGCGATCCATGGCGGGATGGACAGCGTGGTCAACGGGATGCGCGGCACCGGAAGGGCGGTGCGGTTGCCTGGCATCCGCGTGGGAGCCAAGACCGGTTCGGCGGAAAACCCCCATGGCGAAAAGACCCATGCCTTGTTCGTGTGCGCCGCACCCATGGATTCGGCCGAAATCGCGATCGGGGTGATCCTGGAAAACGCCGGCGGTGGTGGCGCGGTCGCCGGCCCCATCGCGGCGAAGCTTCTCAAGCAGTACTTCCACAAGACCGGGAGGCTTCCGCCGGATTCCGTCCTCGCCGCCCAGAAAGGCCGGAGATGAACCGATCGCAGGACGATCTCAAGGCCCGGTTCGACACCCTCCTGTTCGGATTGGTTTGCGTGCTGGGATGCATCAGCGTCGCGTTGCTGTATTCCATCTCTTCCGCGCCGCAGCAGGCCGAGTACTGGAAAAAGCAGATCCTGTGGTACGGCATCGGGTTGGGGGCCATGGTGGGTGTGACCATCCTGCCACGGCGGTTCTGGTACCAGGCGTCGTATTTCCTGTACGGGATCCTGATCCTGCCCTTGGCGTTCGTTTCCGCTTCCGCGAAAGGAGCCGAGCGTTGGTTCGCCCTTGGGGGGTTCCACTTCCAGCCCAGCGAATTCGCCAAGCTGGGGGTGCTTCTCGCGTTGGCGCGACTGTTCTCCGATCGACGCGTGGGATTGAACGACCTCAAGCCCCTGGTGGCTCCGTTCGTCATGTTCTTCGTGCCCTTCATTCTCATCCTCAAGCAGCCCAATCTGTCGACGGCACTTTCTGTCGCCATGGTCTTCACGACCATGCTCTTCTGGAGCGGATTCACCATCCTCGATCTCCTGATCCTGGCCAGCCCCCTGATCTCGGTGGGGCTTTCGTTCGAGTTCACCTGGTGGGCGGTCTACAACATCCTCGCCTGGTTCGTGCTGTTCCAGCGCTGGCGGATGTCCCGGCTTTCCGGCAAGGTGGCGGTGGTGTTCGGGTTGTCGATCCTCATGGCCGGGCTCGTGTCGCAGATCGCCTGGAACCAGGTCCTGAAACCCCACCAGCGTTCGCGCATCCTGACCTTCCTGGATCCGACGCGCGACCCGGCCGGCGCCGGCTACCAGGTGCTGCAATCGCAGGTGGCCATCGGGTCGGGCGGACTCACTGGCAAGGGGTTCGGGCAAGGGAGCCAGAGCAATCTGCAGTTCCTGCCGGAAGAACACACCGACTTCATCTTCGCGGTCCTGTCCGAGCAGTTCGGGTTCGTCGGGTGCGTGGTGGTGCTGGGGCTTCTGCTGGCCTTCCTGATCCGCTGCCTGCAGATGTGCTTCGACGAATCGGACAGATTCCGCAACCTGGTGATCGTGGGGGCGGTGACGATCTTCTCGTTCCACACCATCGTGAACGTGGCCATGACCCTGGGGCTCATGCCCGTCACGGGATTGCCGCTCCCGTTCCTGTCCTACGGCGGATCGTTCGTGATCACCTGCATGATCCTGGTGGGATTCCTGCTCCACATGCGTCTGGGCGACGATCGTTGAGGTTCGTCGCCGAGGCCGGGTCCTGGCTGGCGAGTTTCGTCTTCCCCCGGGTCTGCGCAGGCTGCGGCAGGATGGCCGATCGGGGAGCGGAGCTTTGCGGGCGCTGTTTCGCGTCGGCGTCGGCGACGCCGTCGCATCCGACCGCGCCGCCCGGGATCGATTCGGTCGCCTGCGGGCCGCTGGTGGGCGACGCCGCCCGGGCGCTGGTCCACGGCCTGAAGTACGAGGGGCACAGGCGCGCCGCCTTCGATCTGGTCCGCCTGGCCGCGCCGTCCATTCCAAACGATTTTTGTCCGGTCGGTTGCGTGCTGGTCCCGGTGCCGGTGCATCCGCACCGCCGCCGCGAGCGCGGCTACAACCAGAGCGCGCTGTTGGCGCGGCACTGGAGCCGGATCCTGTCTCGGGAGGTCCGCGAGGATTTCCTGGTCCGCAGGACCGACACCCGGACCCAGACCAAGCTGGACGCCGACAAGCGTCGCGAGAACCTCGCGGGCGCGTTCTCGGTGGGGAAGGGGTTTCGCAAGGACGTTCCCGTGGTGCTGGTGGACGACGTGCTCACGACCGGATCCACGCTGTCGGCCTGCGCTTCCGCTCTGCTCGCCGCGGGATGCCCCGAAGTGCGGGCGATCTGCGTCCTTTGGGCCGGGGAGGCGTGAGTCCGGATCCTGTTCCGGACAGGATCTGCGATTATCTTTACCCGCTCTCGGAGCCGCGCTCCGGAGCGACTCCCGCGATTTCGGGAGGGGTAGGCTAATGGCTAAGTCAGCGGTCTTGAAAACCGCCGCCCGCAAGGGCTTGTGGGTTCGAGTCCCACCCCCTCCGTTTCGCTAGAGTCCGAAAAAATCCTGCAACGGCCGGAAATCCCAGAAAAATAGCGGGATCCCGGCCTTTTTTGATGCGTGAATCAGCCGATGAAAGCCGGGGCGATTCATTACAAATTGTCGTAATAGGCATCACACCGCCCCCAACGGCAGTTCATTGAGCTCCGTGCGCGCTTCCCGCCAGGTGGGGTAGTGCTGGTCCATCAGCGCTTGGAACCGTTCGCTGTGGGTGGGCTCCAGCAGGTGGATCATTTCGTGGACGATGACGTATTCCAGCAGGTCGCGGGGTTTTTTCACCAGCTCGGTGTTGAGACGGATGTTGCCCGCTCGGTGGTTGCAGCTTCCCCACTTGGTCTTCATGCGCTGCAGGAAGTAGCCGTTGACGTTCACGCCCAGCTTGCGTTCCCACTTGCGCACCAGTGGAGGAACGGCCTTGTGCAGCAGTTCCCGATGCCACTCGTGAAGGACCTCCTCCCGTTTCGCCAAGTTGCTTCCAGGGCGCACGACGAGCGTGATGCGCAGGTGATCCAGCTTGACGGATGGCTTGGCTTCCTTTTCCTGAACGGTCAGAAGATGGTTGCGCCCCCACAGGTAGTGGGTTTCGCGTTCGACATATCTGCGAGGCGCTTCGCGTGCCTGGCCCCGCAGCTTGGCTTGTTGCTGGTGGATCCAGCGGAGCTTGGTGATGGCGAATGCCCGAGCCACCTCCAGGCGCGTTCCACTGGGGGCCACGAGGGTGACATGCCCATCGGGTGGATGCACCGACAAGTGGACGTTCTTCACGTCCTTGCGGGTCACCGCGATGGTGGTTTCACCCAGGCGGAACGATTCGCCCATCAATACCCCGGTTGGTTCTTGATGATCTCGAAGATCGCCAAAGTGGCTTGACGATTCTTGTCGAGTACGCGGTACAGCTCGTTGCGCAGATGCGCTTCGCGCGTCGGATCGCCTTGCCAGCCCGACGGCGCGTGCTCGCGCACGGCCCGGTCCAGATCCAGTGCCAGTTTCGCGAACCTCTCCGTTTCATCGATGGTTGGTTCCGAAGCGTCCAAGCGTGCCGGATCCATGATCTGGGGAAGGTTGTTGAATAAGGTGATCGCCTGGGGTTTCCCATGCAGGATCGCTGGAATTCCCTTGTCCAATTCCTTGTTGGCAAGTTGCCTCACCAGTGCTTCGGCATCGCGAAGGAATTGCTCGTAGGCTGCTGTGTCCAGACGACTCTGCCGGATCAGATCCTCCAGCAGTTTGGACATCCGATCGTAGAACCGCGGATCGGTGAGCTGATCGCGGATGATGGTCTTGCGGATGTTGTTGATGACACCTTCGGCGATGGACTTGCGGGACAGTTTCCCCTGCGAGTTCAGCTTTTTCGCGATGGCGTCGTGGATCCCCGTCTTGATGATCAGATCGGTGAGCGGCAACTCTCCCAGATTTCCCAAACCTTGGGCCGGATCGGCCTGGATGTAGGTGTTGATGAGGTGCCGCATGTCGGCTTCGTAGGGCTTGATGTCGAGCTCTTCGCCGGAGTGCTTCTTGATGGCCGAGCGGATCTCGACATGGAAATCGATTTCCCGTTGCAGCTCGGCGATCTGGGCGTCGGTGTAGCCCGCTTCGGACAGATTCTGTGCGATGTCGGCGAAGGCCCGCACGAACTGCGCGACGGTCTTGTAGTACGAGACGCGCAGTTGTTCGGTGTTCAGCAGCGCGTCCGGATCCGAAGCGTCGCCACAGAAGTACTGCAGGTATTGCTCCACCTCGCGAGGCTGCGGCACCGGCTCGCACAGGTAGTGCAACGCCTCGCGGAATTCGTCCAGCTTGTGGCGCCCTTCGGCGACCCAGTTCTTCATGTGGACATTGCCGTCGCCGGGGCATTCGTCGCTGTCGATGTCGAGTTCGTCGGAGCTGTAGACGGCGATGGCCTGCTCCACCTTCCCGAAGAGCTCCTTGAAGTCGACGATGTAGCCGTAGTCCTTGTCGGGGCCATCGAGCCGGTTGGTGCGGCAGATCGCCTGGAACAGGTTGTGGTCGCGCAGCTCGTTGTCCAGGTAGATGTAGGTGCAGCTGGGTGCGTCAAATCCTGTCAGAAGCTTGCTCACCACGATGAGGAGCTTCATGTTGGCCGGTTCGTCGATGAACTGCTGCTTGACTTGCTCCTCGTACTGCGCGGTGGACTGCCCGGGCTTGAGGACGTGCTTGGTGTAGGTGTCGAACATGTAGCGCTTGTCGCTGTTTTGTGGCTCCTGGGCGATGGCGCTGGCGTTTGGCTCGAACGAGGTGACGATCCCGCAATGGCGTCCAAACGACGTATTTTGGAACAGGCGGAAGTAGTGGCAAGCGTCGTAGATCGAGGCCGTCACCAGAAGCGCCGTGCCGCGATCGTTGTTCAGCCGCGGCTTGAGCCCGAAGTCGTCGATGATGCTGGCCATGATCCGCTGTTTCCGCTCGGCCGAACTCATGAGCTCTTCCATGGTCGCCCAGCGCTTGCGCACCAGGGCCTTCTGGAAGTTGTTCAGATTGCGGGTCTTCTGCTCGAACCACTTGTCGATCATGGCCTGGGACGTGATTCGTTGGGGAACGTCGCGCGGTTCGTACTTCAGATCCAGCACCACGCCGTCGGCGACCGCCTGGTGGAACTTGTAGGTGTGGATGTAAGTCCCGAAGACTTCGCGGGTGGTGGTCTTGTCCTTGCGCAGCAATGGGGTTCCGGTGAACCCTACGAAGATGGCCCCTTGGAACCAACGCTTGAGCTGCCGGTTCATGTCGCCGCCCTGGGTGCGGTGGCATTCGTCCACGAACACGTAGAACTTCCCGTGGATGCGCGGCGGAGGGCCGTTCAGATCGGAAGGGTCGATCTTGTGCAGCAGGGCGCAAAGGAGCTGCGGTGTGCTGTCGCCGATCTTCTGCAGGAATTCGGCGCGCCGGGTGATGCGCGGTGAAGGGGAATTGGGACCCACAAGGCCGGTGTTCTGCATGACTCCGGTGATCTGCTTGTCCAGTTCGTCGCGGTCGGTGACGATCAGGATGCGGGCGTCCGGGTCGTGCTCGATCAGCCACTTGGCCAGGAGGACCATCAGGATGCTTTTGCCGCTTCCCTGGGTGTGCCAGATCACGCCGCCTTCGCGTTTGGCAATACGGACTTGAGCCGCCTTGATGGCGTGGTATTGGTGCTGGCGCGGCACCTTCTTGCGGCCCGCGTCGAAGATCACGAAGTTTCGGATCAGATCCAGGAGCGTGGTCTTGTCGCACATCTTGGACAACGGCCCGTCGAGCAGAGCCCCAGGTGCCCGGGGTGCCGGATCGGTCGAGGAGTCTTCCTTCCACTCCACGAAGAACTGCTCCGGAGACCCCACGGTGGCGTACCGCAAGCCCTGGGAGTCGCTTCCCGCCAGCACCAGTTGGACCGTACTGAAGAATCCCTGGTGGAAGATCTCTTCCTGGTTGGTGACCAGTTGACGGATTCCGTTCACGACATCCACCGACGCGCGCTTCAGCTCCAGAACCGCGACGGCGAGGCCGTTGATGTAGAGGACAATATCGGGCCGGCGGTCGTGTTGGCCCTTGAGAGTGACTTCCTCAGCAATGGCGTAATCGTTGCGTTCGGGGTGGTCCCAATCGATCAGGTGGACGGTGTCGTGGGGGCGTTCCACGGTGGTTTGGACCTGGATGCCGTAGCGCAGCAGTTGGTAGGTGCGCAGGTTCGCCTGGTACGAGGTGACCCCGGTGGTTTCGATCGCCGCCTGGAGATGCAGGAGGGCTGCCGAAATCTGGGCGTCGCCATACCCGCGAGCCCGAAGGTTCTCCCGCAGGAATTCCGGCTCGACGCAGCGGTTGGTCTCGCGACGGCTCCAGTCGCCCAGGTAGTGGTAACCGAGGTTGTCGGGGCGCGTGGGGTCGGTGAACAACCCGATCACGCGGTTTTGGGTCAATCGTTCCGGACGGGGCCTGTCGGACATGATCGGTGTTTCTCGCGGTGCTGCGCCGCGGAGATGTTCTCGGTTCCGGACAGCTTACCCGTGAACCGGTGGGAAAATGTGGGATCTACGCTCAAGATTCTACGTGCCTTCGTCTTCGAGCTTGTCCCAAAGCGCGGTGCGGAACCAGCCCGGCATCCGATCGGTCCTCATGGTCAATTCGTGTCCATCGGTGATTTCGGCCAGCCACACCTGGGAATGACCGGAGTTGTCGAAGATGTAGGCCCGGTGAGTGTGCTTGATCGCATCGACCAGCAGATCCAGGGATCGCGCGTAGCGGGCCACGACCTTGTCTTCGGGGACGGGATGCCCACCCATGCGGACGCGACTGCGCACCCGGGAGAGGTTGATGATGGGGTCGTCGGTCGCGACGTAGTACAGATAGGTGCGAAACCCGCGCTTTTGGGCGGTTCGCAACAGGTCGATCTTGTCGGGCGAAGACATCACGGTCTCGAAGGTGAACGACGCTCCCGATTGCAGCAATTTCTGTCGGACAAAATCTGACGCTACCGACGCGAAGTACGAATTGACCTCGACTTCGAAGAAGTCCAGTTTCTCGTCGGAGAATCGCAGAGCTTCGACCTCGTCCAACAAGTCGGCCTTGGAGAGCAACGTCGACGCCTTGAAGAACCCCAACACCTCGTCCTTGGTGGTTCGCACGCCGTAGGCCGCGAGGTCCAGGAACGAAAATTGTCGGATGTCCTTTTCCATCTCGTCGGGGTTGATGTAGACCCCCAGCAATTCGGGACGGATCACCGATTTGATGGTGCTCTTCCCCGATCCGTTGGGACCGGCGAACATGCGTAGGCGCGGGGTGTCGGTCATGGGATCACGCGACGCGCGCCAGCCTGCACCACCGATGGCGGCACGCTGGTCTTGACCACCTTGCGCGTGCCGTCGGGAAGGACTTCGTAGATGATCCCGTTGTCGCTTTCCAACACGCTGTTCCCCGAAGCCAGGGTCTGCCAATACGCCTGGGTGAGCGCCGACGCCGCCAGGTCGGGGATGTGCTCTTCCAGAAACCGCATGCTTTGCTCATTCGGCGTCATGATTGCCTCCCTTCGGTTCCACTTGTAGAATTAATCTCGGGCGCCTCATACCAGCCGGACCTTTCCCGTGAGGAGTTGCTGCATCATCCCCTGCTTGACCTGCCGGGCCTTCTCGAGCTTGGCCTCGAGAGCTTCGAGCTCAGCGTCCATGTCGGAGAGGACAGCGGCGATGGCGGTTTGTTCGGGGAGGGGGGGCATCGAAACCTTCACTTGTTTGAGCACATCATTCATCAATTTCGGATTTCCAAGTTGTCGCGATACATACCCATATGTACGAATGCCCAATGCTAGCGAAACAAATCTTGGATCATCAGATTCCAGCTTAATTGTACCGCAAACATTGGTGCAGTTAAACTTGCCGCTACGATAAAATACCGTACCGGCATTTGCGCCGTCAGTGGTCCATGTCACATATTCCCCGTCAAAGTCAAAGCTATCTAGATAGCCCATCACTCCATCATTTGATGTTTGAGATGAGTAGACCGGATACATTGAGCTTGTTGATTTGGCGATTTCTTTGTGACTAATTACTCGTCCGCGTCCGATTTTCGCTACTTCGCCAACAGCGATTAGCTTCCAGTCCTCTGGTATAGCCCCGATTTCCGTTTGCTTGAATCCGGGAAAAATTTCGAAGCCGGGGAGGCGGCGCTTGCCCGTCAGCAGCTCCTGCATGGCTCCCTGCTTGATCTGGCGTTTCTTTGCGAGGAGCTGCTCCAGCGACTCGATCAGGGCATCTGCATCTGAAAGGGCGGTGGCGATGGCTTGTTGCTCGGCAACGGTGGGCGGAATTGCAATGATCACTCGCCCGAGTATTTCTTGGTTCAATGAAGGCATTGTTGAACCAATTGCATTTTGGAGCAGCCAATTCTTTGTTGTGCTACCTTGGAATTGGTGGCCTAGATATTCGTGAGCCAATTCTTTGGATGGACGAATTGCAATGCCATCGGACCCCAGAAACCATCCGTATTCATTCTCGCGAACCATCGCAGATCGATCAACGCCGCCTTTGCGACCAAAAACAATGTCACCTGTCTTCAGAATGTATTGAGGGAGTCGACGAGTTACCTGCTCCGAAACTCGAGGCGTTTCGTCTGATATTCGGAAAAATCCATTTCTAACTTCGCCGACAGAAATCAAGGGAACGCCATCATGTTCGGTGTATTCAGAAGCTTTTAACAGCGTACCGAAGGGGCCCGTTTTGATGGTTCCAAATTCATTAACAGGCTTTACTTCCCACTCCTCCGGAATCACTCCCACTTCGGTCCGCTTGTAGCCCTTGGGCACCGTCTCCGTGCTCACGACCGATCTCCAAACGCGCCAGGGACAGTTCGATTGCGCTTCGCGCCAGGGATGCGGAGGGTGGCAACGCCAGCCCCGCTAGGGGCCGACGCGGCAGCGGAGCCCGGACTTGCCCTGAGTAGCCGCCGAAGGCGGCGTATCGAAGGGGCAGCCCGACCCGTCAGGGGGGCGCCCTGATTTGTCATGCCTCCAAAACACCGATTTTCTACCCATGTCGCGCAGAACGTGCGTAAAAAATCGAGAAATTTACGCATGAGAGGGGGCTCATGCCCAAGAAAGAGCGGTTTTGTGCTCATGTCGAAGCTCCCGAAAGGCGGGATCCCGCGCCGTGGAGGAGGTCGAACAGGGCGGTGTTGAGGTAGTAGTTGTCCTTGCCGAGCTTGTGCTTGGAGAGCACGCCGATCGCGACCAGTTGCTCCAAGTACTTCGAAGCGGTTTTGCGCGTCACGCCGAGCTCCTCCATCAGGAACTCGATCTTGGTGTAGGGGTGCCGGAACAGGTTGTTGATGAGGTCTTGGCTGTAGATCTTGGGCAGTTCGTCGCGCAGTCGGTGCTTGGTGGAAAGCATCTGTACTTGGATGCCCTTCACCAGTGCGGTGGTTTGTTGGGCGGTCTGCTCGATACCCTCGAGCATGAACAGAAGCCACGGCTCCCACGCGCCAGTGTCGCGGGTACTTTGGAGCAAGCGGTAGTAGTCGCTTTTGTTCTGGTTGATGAACCGGCTGAGGTACAGGATGGGACTGCCCAGCAGGTCTTGCTGGACCAGGTAGAGGATGTTGAGGATGCGCCCCGTGCGGCCGTTGCCGTCGTAGAAGGGATGGATGCTCTCGAACTGGTGGTGGGCCACCGCCATGCGCACCAGCGGATCCCAATCGCACAACGCTGGCTCGTTGAGGAAGCGCTCGAGGTTCGCCATGAGCGCCACGATATCGTTTGGGTGCTGCGGCGGTGTGTAGACGACTTCGCCGGTGGCGTCGTTCTTGAGGGTGGTGCCGGGAAGCTTGCGGAACCCGGCGCGGTTCTCCTCGATGCGTTCCTGGATCTTGAGGATGTCGTTGACGGTGAGGAGCCCGGTCTGCTTGACCCTCTCGAAGCCCTCGCGCAAGGCGGCGGCGTAGTTGTGGACTTCCTTGGCGGCCACGGTCACAAAGTGTCGGGCCGCGACGTCGCTCCGGTAGAGGTCGTCGTGGGTGGTCACGATGTTCTCGATGGCCGAGCTGTCCTTGGCTTCCTGCAGCGAGAGCGTGTTGACAAGGATTGTCTGGTTGGGGATGCTGGCCACCACGCCCTTGAGTTCGGCCAGGGCCTGGTGGGCGCGGGCGGCCTTCTTGAGCACCGCCTTGGTCTCGATGTCGTGGGGCAACGGGAAGAGAGGGAGACTCACGGGGTGAATCCCATCTTGGCGAGGTGCGCCGCGACCTTCGCTTCCAAGTCACTCACGCGCTCGTTGAGCTTTGGCAGCGGGGTCTCGTAGCGCTCGGCCAGCTCCTTCACGCGGCGTGTGAGCTGCTGGGAGATGCGGTCGAGTTCGCCTTGCACCGCCGCCGACAGGCGTGCAAGCCACTTGTCGTCGACAACCAGGGTCTTGACCTCGGACTCGGTCAAGGTGGGGTACTTGGCGTGGACCAGAGCATTCAGCTCTTCCTGGGATTCCTTCAGGTCGGATTTCGCGTCCGAAAGATCCTCCAACAGCTTGAGATACGATTTGAGGACTTCGCGCTCATCGGCCGCGTCGCGATCCTTCGCGATGGCCTTGAGGCGGTCCTTCACTCCCTTGGCCGTGATCTTCAGCTTGTCGCCTTCGCCTTCCACCACTTCGTTGAGCAATCCGTCTTCGCCGGTGTGTTCTTCGCGCATCTCCTCGATCTGCTGCTCAAGGTTGGCGATGCGTCCTTCAAGTTCCGCCAAGGTATCGCGCTGGGAGGGGAAGTAGCGGTCGATCAGGAGTGCAGCCGGGACAAGATCCGACTTGAAGCGGCGTTTGCCGATGAGGTAGTCGTGGTTCTCCGGCCAGACCGGCTTGTTGTCCTTGTTCTTGACCTGGACGATTTCACGCGGCTGCGCGCCCTTGACCCAGCCATCGGCGGAAATCAGGTAGGCGTCGTCCTGCATGGAGTCGTTCCACTGGTCCATCAGGCGTTGGTATACGTCGTAGGCGTCGAGGAGCGGGGCCGACCGGAAGGAATCCAACAGGCTTTCCGACAACTCGGCGATCAGCTCCTTGGGGTGCCCTCCCAGCGGGAAGCCAACCAGCAAGGGGCGATTGGCGGTTTTCCATCCATCCAGGATCCGGTTGACCTTGGCGTGGAAGGCCTTGAAGTGCGGATGTTCGAAGATGGCCGCTCTCACTTGGGAAACGGCAACGCCCAAGCGAGCGTAACCGGGGCGGTCGCCTGCCTCGAACAGCATGGAGCGCATGTCGGCGAATTCCGTCCAGTAGGCCGACAATCCGTCGAGGTCGCGCTCGGGAATGCCTCCCTTGAGATGTCCTTCGATGTCCTGGAGGTCTTCCGGATCGCTGGAGTCGATGTAGCGCGGAAGGTTCAGGTTGTAGGCGTTCTTGGCGATCTCGTCGAAGGGAACCATCCGCGAGAAGCCTTGGATTTCGACTTGCCGATGGAACGTGTCCACGATCTTGTGGATGTCCTGGTCGCGAAGCCGATTCTTGGGGCCGTCCTTGATGAAGCCCTTCGATGCGTCGATCAGGAAGATGCCCTTGCGGGCCGCGGCGTTCTCCTTGTCCAGCACCAGGATGCAGGCCGGAATTCCTGTGCCGTAGAACAGGTTGGCAGGCAAGCCGATGATTCCTTTGAGGATGCCGGACTTCACCAGATTCTCGCGGATCTCCGCTTCGGCATTGCCGCGGAACAGAACGCCATGGGGCAGGATGCAGGCACCCTTGCCTGTCCCCTTCATGGAGCGGATGATGTGCAGCAGGAAGGCGTAGTCGCCCTGTTTGGCGGGTGGCTCGCCCCACGCGAAGCGCTGGTACGGATCCTTCTCCCGGATGGGCTGAGCCATGCCTGTGCTCCAAGCCTTGGCGGAGAACGGCGGATTGGCCACCACATAGTCGTAGACGCGCAGCATCTCACCCATCTTGAACTTGGGTTCGTTGAGCGTGTCACCCGACAAAATCGTGGCGGTCGGGAAGTTGTGGAGGATCATGTTCATGCGGGCCAATCCCGCGGTGGTCACGTCCTGCTCTTGGCCTTCCAGGGTGATGTGCTTTCCCGCCTCGGCGGCCACCTTGAGAAGCAGCGATCCCGAACCGCAGGTCGGATCGTAGACGCGAGTGCCTGTCACCGATTTTTCCGGCGAGATCCCGAGCACTTTGGCCACAACGCGGCTGACTTCCGAGGGGGTGTAGAACTGCCCTTTGCTCTTGCCGCTTTCCGTCGCGAAGTGGCGCATCAGGTATTCGTAGGCATCGCCCAACAGGTCGTCGTGCTCGGCGCGATTGTTCGAAAAATCCAGTTCCGGCTTCGCGAAGATGGAGATCAGGTTGCTGAGAGTCTCGACCATCTTCTGGCCTTCGCCAAGAAGGTTCGGGTCGTTGAAGTTGGGAAAGTCGTTGCGCGACAACTTGGGGTTGGCATCGATCAGCGGCTGGATGACCTGGGTGTTGATCTTGTCGCCGATGTCGCTCTTGCCTCGGAGCGCCTTCATGTCGTGGAAGCTGGCACCGGCGGGGATCTTCACCAGGGGGTCGAAGTCGTCGCTGTTCCCGTACTTGTCGGTGACGTACTTGATGAACAAAAGCGACAGCACGTAGTTCTTGTACAGGCTGGCATCCATGCCGCCCCGGAGCTGGTCGCACGAGGCCCAGATGGACGAATAGAGGTCGGATTTCTTGACTGCCACTGGTATGGGCTCCTGGGGCGCGCCGGGATGACTGGCCGGCGGACTTGGTCTCGGGTGGCTGTCACCCGGGGGTGTGGGAGGATTCGTGCCGCGGAAAGGGCGAGAAGAGGCTCCGGAGTGAGGAAATTAGCTCCAGGAAGCGGGGGTGGCTTGCGCCGGAACAATGGAGTGGATGGCCACGAGTTCGAGGCTGTGGCCGATCCGCCTCGAGTCAGCGCACCAGGTCAGCGAGGAAGAAATTCCTCGAAGATTTTCGAAAGCGCTTCCTGCCGGATTCCGTCCGGACTGTACCGCGACAGGTTTGGCAGGGCGATCAACACGGGGCCACGGGGAATGCGCCAGATGTAGCAGTTGCAAAGCGTTCCTCCCCATCCGGATGGCCGGATCTCCGGTTCACCCCAGTTCATCGCCTTCGCGAGCACCCGGGCGACTTCGACGGCATGGGTGATCAACGCCCGACACTTCGTTTCGTGGATCACCTGCTGGTGGAATGGCCAATATGCCTTCGCGAGCTGCGCCAACGTCTGTCCGGTCTGGATCTCGAGGGATTTCTGATCGACGGATCTTCGCAAGATGAAATTGCTGGTCGGCGTCCTGCGGAGCAGCTCGATCCCAGCCTCGATGGAGCCGCCAGCCAAGATCGCGAATAGCTGCTGGCCGTGGACTTGGAGCTTGGCTTTGCCCGGCGGGTAATGCTTCCAGGTTTCATCGAGGTAGGCGTGCTCGATGGATTCTCCCTTTTCGATTCTCTGGAGATCCTGATCCACGGTCATGACCGAGTGCAGATGGCTCTGGTCTGGCGCTTCGCGGGGGTTCGCTCCCAGGAAATAGAAGCCCGACCCATCCGTGAGGGAGTCGACGGGTGAGTACAAGGCTCTCCCGCCCGCGTGGATCAGTGCTGGAGGAACCTGAGCGCGAGCTGCTTGGACAATGCGCTTTGGAGCCGACAAGTCGATGTTCAAGGTTCAAACCTTTCGGAGGTGGTGGACCCTTGGTGATCGCTCCGGTATGGGAACGAGGCTGAGCGACAATTCAACCTGCAACAAGCTGATAGAGCCTCGCCGATCGAAGAGTCGATCCAGCCTACTCCCCCATTCCAAGCGCTCAGACGTGCTCGAACAGATCTACGCGCCAGCCGTCGCCCGCGCCGTAACCGGCGAGGATCAGCTCGACGTGGATTTCCAGCGCCTGCATCGCGCGATCGGCGATCTCGCGGGCGCTGAATCCGCCCGGAAGCGTGGGGCGCGATTCGATCATCTTCATCAGGTGGCGGTAGAGCGCGACCAGGTGGATCACGTCGTTGGCCGCGTACTTGAGCTGTTCGGAAGAAAGGTCGGCGCGCGACCAGTCGGTCTGCTGCTGCTGCTTGTCGAGCTCCACGCCCAGGAATTCTCGGACCAGGTCCTTGAGGCCGTGCGACTGCGTGTAGGTGCGGACCAGGCGGCTGGCGGTGCGGGTGCAGAAGAACGGCGCGACCTTCACGCCCAGGCTCGCGCGCAGGAACGCGAGGTCGGAGATCGCGAAGTGGAACAGCTTGAGCACTTTGGGGGATTCCAGCAGCGTCTTGAGGCGCGGAGGACAGTCGCTGCGGCCGGCGGTGCGCACCAGGGCGACGTTGCCCAGGTGGTCGCCGACCTGCACCAGCAGGACCTGGTCGCGGACCAGGCGCAATCCGTGGAGTTCGGTGTCGACGGCGATTTCGGGAAGGGCCAGCCAGGCGTCCAGCTGTTCCTGGGTCAGGTCGTCCTGCAGTCGGTAGGATTGGCTCATGTTCGTGCTCCACGGGATTCGCGCCACAGGCTCCAGGCGATCCCCAGTCCGATGACGCCCAGGGTGGCGAACAGCCAGCTCCAGGAAAGACTTCGGATCGAGGGGGGAAGAGTCTGGCTGAGGATGGCGAGCAGGGCCAGATGCCCGAAATAGTAGGGGAGCGCGTGGCGTCCCAAAAGCGACAACGGGCGCAGACGGTTGGGGAATCGATCGGCGACGGCGCACAGGAACAGAGCGGCCAGACCGCTCAGGGCGACCACCACGGGGACCAGGCGCGGCAGGGTGGACCAGAACGAGACCTGGTAGGTTTGGGCGGGGACGCCGGCGATCAGGTCTTTGGCGAGCGCGAATCCGTTGTATCCGCTGCCCGGAGTCCGGACGAATTCCTGGAAGGTGTTCGTCATGCCCCAATCACCCCAAAGATTGCGGAATCCGATTTTTGCCGACAGCACGAGCACGAGCGCTCCGCCGGCGGTGGCGATCGCCGGTTGGAGCCAGGAGCGTTGGCGCATCGGCCGCTCGATCGCCTGGGCGGCCAGGAAGATGGGCAGGAAGGGGAACAGCGGGAAGCTTCCGTTGTTGATCCCGTCGATCCGGATTTGATGGGCGTCCATCCAGACGAAGGCCGCTCCGGAAACGATGGCTCCCGCAGCGGACTTCCAGGCGTCGTTCAGGCAAAGCCCCACCAGGATGGAGATGGCCAGGCACTGCAGGACCCCGGTGGAGGTGGCGATTTCCGGCCACTGCGGACCGGAATAGGCGAAGAACAGCACCACGGAAAGCAACCAGAGCACTGTCGCGCGCTTGGCGTGGCGCAAGGTCCAGCCGGGGGCGTTTTGGGATCTGTGGCGGGAGCGAGCCAATCCCCAGCCGGCCACCATGAAGAACAGGGTGGGGATGATCGGTTCGATCCGCATCAGCCACTGTCCGAATTCGGGGGAGCGTTCCGGGGCCAATGCGCGCAAGGCGTGGGTGGAGGTCATGAGGACCATGGCCAACCCGCGCGTCGCATCGACACCTTGGTAGCGCGTGGAGCTCATTTCAGGGTGGAATCCAATGCCAGGGGAGCCAGCGAGCAGATGCCGCCATCGGGGATGCGATCCTTGCGCAAACGGATCAGCCCGAGGAACTGGGGTTTGGCGGGGCGCAGAGCCATGAACTCGTAGGTGTCGGCGGTTTCCCACCAGACGGATTCGATCTGGCCCCAGCCTTGGCAGAATTTGGCTTCGTTGAAGGTGCCCGACCCGGCTTGCAAGGCGTTGAGCCGGATGCCTTCTTCCAGGAGGTCAACGTTCGACTTGCCCGCGTCCAGCAGCACCACGTGCACGCTCCAGAGGCCGGATGTGTCGAACCTTGCGGTGTGGACGTGTTCGATCCCCCACATGGAGCGGCGCTCCTGCAAGGTGTTGGGGGTGGATTTCTCGAACCGCCCTGCCGGAAATTGCGCGATGAACTGGTCGCGCGACACGCTCCAGGCGAACCGGTAGTGGCCCAGATCGTACCAGCGTGTGTCCTCCGAGATCCTGTTCCCGGAAGTATCCAGCCGCGCGGCGGCGAACACCTTGGCCTTGGCGTCGAGCTGCTTGCGGTTTTCGCGGGCCCATTCCACCAGTCCGGGAACGGTGGAATCGATCGCCAAAGCCTTGTGGTAGGTTTCGTCGGCTTGGGCCAAATAGCCTTGTTCCTGCAGGGAGCGGCCCAGGGCGTACAGGAGCGGGGCCGATCGGGGGTAGGTGCGGACCAGCGGCGTGAGCAGCTCCACCGCGAATCCGGTCTGGATGGGGTTTTGTCCGCCGAACGCCGATCCCATGCGGCTGCGGCCGTGGATGGGTTTGAGTCCCAGCGTACGGAGGGCTTCTTCCGCTTGCGGAAGGCTTCCCTTGGCCAGGGCGGATTCGTAATCCTTGCGGGCCGACGTGGTGTCGCCGTGCGATTCGGCCAGAAGCCCGCGGATCCAGAGGTAGCGGGGTTCGGAAGGATTGGATTCCAATCCGATCTTGACGGCTTCGCGAGCCGAATCGTCGCGCTCGCGCGCGAAGAGGATTTCCGCGAGAAGATCGTAGCGGGCGTCCGGGCGTTTGGCGATCGACACGGCCAATTGCGCCAGGCGCTGGGCGCGCAGTGGATCGCCGATGCGCAGCTCGATGGACGCGAGTTCTTCCATGGCTTGGCGGAAGGTGGGTGCGAAATCCAACGCCTTGACCAGCGTTTCGCGAGCGTCCTTGGTGTTGCCTTGCTGCGCCTGGCGGCGTGCTTGCAACAGCAGAAGCCACGGGTGGCCGGGATCCTTGCCCAGCCCTTTGGCGATCAGGCTGTCGGCCTTGAGGGAATCGGCGGTGGTGCGCTTGGCCTGGTGCCAAGCCGCGGCGTAGAACCAGGCTTCGGGCAGATCGGGACTGCGGCGCACGACTTCTTCGGCCATTTCGATGGCGCGGTCGCGTCCTCCGGAATGTTCGGTTTCGATGGCCCGCAGCAAGAGGCTTCGATCGGCGGGTTTGGCCTGGTCGAGATCACCGGGAAGCTCGACGGATCGGCCCTTGAACAGGAGCGTGTCGCCCACGAATCCCAGCGGGACGTTCGCGGGGCGAAGCGCGCCGCCGGCCGCCCGGTTCCAGGCGAAATACACCACGCCGCATAGCAAGGCAAGGCCAGCGACGTACCCCGCAAGCTTCTTGTTTTTCCAGAACTTGGTGTTCGGGCTCTTCGTGTTCAGTCCTGGGGCCCTCCGGAAAGGAACGGGAAGAGGATTTCGCTCGAGTTCTTGTTCTTGAGGAGCTTGTTCAAGCTCTTGTTCTTGATCTGGCGCACCCGTTCGCGGGTCAGGCGCAGTTCGCGCCCGATCTCGTCGAAGGTGAATTCCTTGCTGTAGTTGATCCCGTAGTACATGCGCAGGACCTTGGCTTCGCGCTCGGTCAACAGGCCGTCCAGCACCTTGTCGAGCATCTTCTTGAGCTCGGCCATCTCCGATTCGATTTCCTGCTCGCCGTCGGTGCCCAGCATGTCCAGCAACGTGGTGGCGTTCTCGCCGTCGTCGGAGCCGCCGATCGGCGAGTTCAGCGAGATCTCTTCCATCTTTTCCAGGAGTTCGGGGATTTCGTCCGCGTAGTCCTTGAACTCGGGGCTTTCGATGGTCTTGGCGTAGTCGCCGCCGCTTTTGGCCAGTGCGCGCTTGAAGCGATGCGCCAGTGCCAGCTTGTTGGGCGGGATGCGCACGGTGCCGACCTGGTCGAACAAGGCTTTCTGGATGCCTTGGCGGATCCACCAGACCGCGTAGGAGATGAACTTGACTTCCTTGGTCTCGTCGAACCGCTGGGCCGCCTTGAACAGTCCGATGTTGCCTTCGGAGATCAGTTCGAGCAGCGAAAGGCCTCGGTTCTGGTAGCGTCGCGCCACGGAAACGACAAAGCGCAGGTTGCCCGTGATGAGCTTGTCCTGGGCGTCCTTGTCTTCCGGGTCGACCTTGAGCCGACGGATGTAGGCCTTCTCCTCCTCCGGAGTGAGCACCGGATGGCGATGCAGGTCTCGGATGTAGAGCTGTTCGTTGAGATTGGTCATTTCAGGCCCGGACGGGCACCTCCCGGGCAGGGAAGAACATCAGGACGATTCCGCTCATGATCATGACAGAGCATAGCACTTGCCCCATCGAAAGGGAACCCAGAACGAACCCGAGTTGGGCGTCCGGCTCGCGGGTGTATTCCACCACGAACCGGATGAGACCGTAACCGAACACGTAGAAGGCGAACATGCGTCCTTTGAAGAACCTGCGGTTCTTGAGGCTCCAAAGGATCGCCCAGAGCAACAAGCCTTCGCCGAACGCTTCGTAGAGCTGGCTGGGATGGCGCAGCGGCGGCGGGATCCCTCGCAGCGGATCGCCCGCCGGGTCGGCGGGAAAGCGCAGCGCCCAGGCGACGTCGGTGACGCGGCCCCAGAGCTCGCCGTTGAGGAAGTTCCCGATACGCCCGAACATGTACCCGATGGGGATGGCTGGAACGATGAGGTCGCCGAGTCGCATGGGCGACAGCCGTTCCCGCAGGCAGAACCAGATGTGCGCCACGGCGAATCCGATCAGGCCGCCGTGGTAGCTCATGCCGGAAATGCCGGTGAACCGCCAGTTGCCTTCGGGATCGGGCGCGAAGGGGAAGATGATCTCCAGCGGATGCTTGCTGAAGTGGCCCCATCCGTAGAAGAACACGTACCCCAGCCGACCACCCACGAGCACGCCCACCACCAGCCAGGTGAGGACGCGATCGATGTGGTCGCGACTGATCTCCCAGGTTTCGTGCTTGAGCCGGCGCATGACCAGCCAGTAGGCGAGTCCAAAGGCGACGGCGTACATGAGACCGTACCACCGCACGGCGATCGGACCGAGCTGGACCGCCACCGGATCGAGGTGCCACTGCAGATATTCCCAGTCGAATGGATGATTTACGGGCATCGGTCGAAAGGTAGCCATGACACCGGCCCAGCGGGAAGGAATCCGTCAACGGGCGGCCACCGTGGCGGCATGATTCCCGGGCGCGTGCAGGTGGGGCGGCGATCTCGCCTGGACGGATTTCCGTCGACGAGGAGGGTTGGACGGAAATCGACAAACGGATCGCGAACGCGATGGGCGGCGACGAGGTCGCGCGATCGCGCCCGGATTCGTGGGTGGCCCCGTCGCGGATCGGCACCAACGGAAAAAGGGAGATCCGAAGATCTCCCCTCATTGGGTGGCCCAGCGATGGAAACCGGTTGGACCGGAAATCAGGCCTTCTTGACGGTCTTGCGGGTGTCCTTGGAGGAACGATCCTTGATGCGGGAAGCCTTGCCGGTGAGCTCGCGCATGTAGAAGATGCGCGCACGGCGGACGAGACCTTCGCGCAGAACCTCGAGGGAGGCGATGCGGGGCGAGTGCATCGGGAAGATGCGCTCGACCGCCACGGTGCCGCTGAGCTTGCGGACGGTGAACATGGTCGAGATGCCTTCGCCGCGAACTTGGATCACGACGCCTTGGAACGGCTGGATGCGTTCCTTGTCGCCTTCGACGATCTTGTAGTTGACGCGAACCGTGTCACCGGCCCGGAAATTGGGCAGATCGGTGCGAAGGTTCTGAAATTGGATGGTCTGGAGGTTGATGGACATTTAGTCTCTCCGAAATTCGTAAGGCGGTGAATTATACATACTTGAGCGCAAGAACCAAGCCCCCGGATCGAGGAAATTGATCCGCTGCGCGAAAAAAGCCGGGAATCAGCCGTTTTTCAGGGCGCCGACGGCTTCGTCGGCAGTGAGAAACACGGGAACGATGGAGTGGATGCTCACCACGTCGAAGACATCCAGGGTGCTCGATCGCGTCTCGATGATGCCGACCGGCACGCCCTGCTTGTGGCAGAGCATGGCCAGCTCGATCACGGAAGAAAGGCAGCACGAGCCCACCAGTCCGAGCATCGTGGTGTCGATGAGCACGGGAACGCCGCTGGGGGTCTGCAGGAGTTCCCGGAAGATGGCGCGGAATTCCGCTTGCTGGGCCGGGAGGAAATCCGAGCCTTCCAGGCGAAGAAGCCTGGAGGTTCCGGTGCTCTCGACGAGGATGCGACAGGACATGATGAGAGAAAACTAGTCGGCCCACTTGAAAGCAACAGGGGGAGGGGCTACATTCCTGCCCCTTCACGATTTACAGGGACAACAGCACCATGGCCGCCAAGAAAAAGACAGGCAAGGAGATCTACTTCCTGGTTTGCAAAGAAACCAAGATGCAGAACTACACGGTGGTACTCAACAAGACCGCGAAATCCAAGGTCTTCAAGAAGTACTGCCCGAAGCTCCAGCGCCACACCGAGCACGCAGCCAAGAAGGTCTGATGCCCGGATCCTCGTCCCGCAAGGACGGTGGACACGGTCATCGGATCGGGCTCGTCGCTCCGATCTGGGATCTTTCCGTCGGGCCCATTTTCAGGGCTTTCCTCGAGCAGGAAAGAAAGCCGGTCTGGATGGGCCCCCAGGCGTTCCGCTTCGGCGATCGCCATGTTTTGACGCACGACGACTGGTCGCACGGCGACTGGTCCAAATTGTCCGGCATCCTGGTCGCGGCCGTTTGCGGCAAGCAGGATGCGGAACTGTTCGAATGGCGAAGGGCGATTCTCGAAGAGATCGCCCTTGCCGGCGTTCCGGTCCTTCCCGATCCTCGCGGAATCCGCCTGGCCTGGGAGCCCACCCGCGTGCTCCTGCGGTTGTCCCGCGCCGGAGTGCCGGTGATCGACCACTACGTGGGCGAGAACCTGGACGATGCCGCGGATTTTGTCCGGCTGTGGAAAGGCGCGCAGTTCCGGGTTCCCGAAGGCGCGCACGCGCCTGAAATCGAGTGGGTCGCGCAGGGCGGGCAGGTGCGCGACCGGCTGGAGGAGCTGTGGCAGGAATATCCCACCGGCCCGTTCGTGCTCACGCGCGACGTCCGCGGCGAGGTGGTGAGCCTTCTGGTGCTGGCGGGCGAAGTCGCCGCCGCCTGGCGCGGAGGAACCCCGGGCCTGGAGGCCGAACATGTGGCCGACACGGCCCGTTCCGCCGAAATCGAGCTGGCCCTGGCGGCGTCCAAGGCCTTCGCCCTGGATCCGGTGGTGGTCGACGTGGTGCGCGACGCGCGCCGTCCCCAGGTGCACGGAGTCCGGCCGTTGGGGTTCTGGAAGGCCGCTCTGGACGCCCATCCGACCCTGGGCGCCACGATCGTCCCGAAATTGGAAGCGATGCTCGCCCACCAACGGGAAATGTTTTGAATTAGCTTTTCCTCTTTCTGTCTGGAAAAGCGGCAGGGCGGAGGCGTCTCCGCGGAGCAAACAATGAAGAACACGATCGTCGTCGGATCCCAGTGGGGAGACGAAGGCAAGGCAAAGGTCATCGACGTGCTGGCCGAGCACGCGGATGTGGTCATCCGGTTCCAGGGCGGCGCCAACGCCGGCCACACGGTCGTCGTCGGCGACCAGGAATTCGTCTTCCATCTCATTCCATCCGCCATCATGCGACCCACCAAGACTTGCGTCATTGGCAACGGCGTCGTGCTGGATCCGGCGCAGCTGCTGCACGAGATCGAAGAGCTGGAAGGGCGCGGCTTCGATGTCCGCGGCCGTCTGTGGCTCGCCGAGAACATGCAGATCGTCATGCCGTGGCATGTCCAGCTGGACAAGCTCAAGGAGAAGGCCGCGGGCAAGAACGCGATCGGCACCACCGGTCGCGGCATCGGCCCGGCGTACGTCGACAAGGTCGCGCGTTCCGGAATCCGTCTGATCGACCTGCTCGATCCGGAAGGTCTGCGCTTCAAGGTCGAATCGATCCTGGAAGAGAAGAACATCCTCTTCACCAAGGTCTACGAGGCGGAAGCCCTCCAGGCGGCGCCCATCGTGGCGCAGTACCTGGAGTATGGACGGAAATTGGCGCCGCTGGTGGCCAACGCCGCGCTGCTCCTGGAGAAGGCGATCAAGACCGGGAAGCACCTGCTGTTCGAAGGCGCCCAGGGGACCATCCTGGACGTCGACCACGGAACGTACCCCTACGTGACCAGCTCGAACACGATCGCGGGTTCGGCCTGCTGCGGATCGGGCGTGGGTCCCACCGCCATCCAGAGCGTGATCGGCGTGGTCAAGGCCTACACCACCCGGGTGGGCAACGGCCCGTTCCCCACCGAGCTCGACAGCGAACTCGGCGAGAGCCTGCGCAAGTGGGGCGGCGAATACGGCGCCACCACCGGGCGCGCGCGTCGCTGCGGCTGGTTCGACGCGATGGTGGTCCGCAAGGCGGTGCGCGTCAACGGCATCACCGGCTTGGCCATCACCAAGGTGGACGTGCTGGACCAGCTCCCCGAGATCCAGGTCTGCGTGGGCTACAAGTCCGAAGGCAAGGTCCTGGAAGATCTCCCGATGCAGATGCGCGAGTTCGAGAACGTCGAGCCCGTGTACGAAACTCTGCCGGGCTGGATGTCCGACACTTCCAAGGCGGTTTCCTGGGCGGACCTGCCCGAGAACGCGAAGAAATACCTCGAGCGCCTGGCGGAACTCGTCGGCGCTCCGATCGCGATGGTGTCCGTGGGACCGCGTCGCGACCAGGCCATTTTCCTTCCTTAACGAATTCGCAAGGGACCACAGCATATGATTCTCAAGGGCAAGAAGGGACTGATCACCGGCGTCGCGAACCAACGTTCGATCGCGTGGGGAATCGCCAAGTCGTGCTGGCAGCAGGGTGCCGAACTCTGCTTCAGCTACCCCAGCGAGCGGCTCAAAGGGTCGGTGGAATCGCTCATCCAGGGCGAGGGCAAGTCCGCTCCGCTGTTCGAATGCGACGTGACCAAGGACGAATCGATCGCCGACCTGTTCGCGCGCATCGAAAAAGAAGTGGGCAAGATCGACTTCCTGGTCCACGCCATCGCCTTCGCCAAGCGCGAAGACCTGGACGGCGAATTCCAGGACACGTCCCGCGACGGTTTCGCCACCGCGCTGGACATCTCGGCCTATTCGCTGACGGCGCTTTCGCACCACGCCGTGGCCGCCATGAATCCGGGCGGCGCGATCGTCTCGCTGTCGTACATCGGCGGCGAAAAGGTGATCCCGCACTACAACGTGATGGGCGTGGCCAAGGCCGCCCTGGAGTGCTCCGCGCGTTATCTGGCCCACGACCTGGGCAAGCAGGGCATCCGCGTGAACATCGTGAGCGCGGGCCCCATCCGCACGCTGGCCGCCAAGGGCATCGGCGACTTCAACAAGATGCTGAGCATCTCCGAAAACCGTTCGGCCCTGCATCGCAACGTGGACACCGCGGAAGTGGGCGACACCGCCGCCTTCCTGGTTTCCGACATGGCCCGCGGCATCACCGGCGAACTCGTCCACGTGGACGCCGGCTACCACTGCGTGAGCTTCAGCTTCGCCGAGGAACAAGCCAAGGCCGGCTGATTCGTCGCTGACGGAAATCGAATCGCGAAGCCCCGCTCTCCATCGAGGAAGGCGGGGCTTTTTCGTGTCAGGCCGGGGGCCGATGGTCCCGTATTCCGGCGAATGCTATTCTGAGGGCCGATGATGTCCCAGCGCGAGACGAGCAGGTGTCCGGTCACAGGAATGCCCGTGATGACCCGGCCCGAATGGACCGATGTCCGGATCGGTCCCAGGACGACGGTGACGTTCCGGCTGATCGGGGATTCGATCCTGGACGTCGTCACCGTGGGGGAGCGCACCAAGGAGACCCAAGCGCCGCTGATGTCGGTGCGGAACCGGGTGGTGGAACTCCTGTTCCCGAACGGACGCGGATACGTGGAGATGTACGATATTTCCCGGGTGGCGGGGATTCCTCCGGCCGAAGTGCGTCGCCAGCACAGCCTGTTCCATCTGTCTGAACATTTCCGGGATTGCACGGGATGCGTGGTCTACGGGATGAACATCTTCCTGCGCAGCATCTACCGGACGAGCTTGGCGGTCGCCGGTGGTGGGCTCTGGTACCCGTTCCGGATCGAGAAGGATTACGAAAAGGCGATCGGGGTGGCGGTGGAGCTCCTGCGCGGGGTGGATTCGCGCTTGGCGAACGGTCGGGAATTGTCGGATTCCGACTTCACGAGCCTGCCGGAATGGACGCTGAGGACCGCCGACGGAAGGGGCGAGGTCAAGGTATCCGTCGCCTGCCGCCGCGTCGTCCTGCTCCAATTGTCGGGGATCCTGGACGATCCGGGAATCGCCGATCGCTACGGCGCGATCATGGAGAGCCTGTACCGGGACAAGTTGGTGTCGACCGACGACCACATCCGGATCACGGACTATTCGGAGCTCGATTCCGCGTCGTCGGCGACCCGGATCCGGTACGTGCAGGTCCTGAAGGGATTGCATTCCAAGGGGGTGAGGTCGAGCGAGAGGAGCTTCGTCGTCGGGGCCTCGATCTGGTTCCGGGTGGCGATCCAATTCGGGTTCCGCGCGGCGGGGATGTCCAAGGGGGTCGAATTCGCTTCCGGACGCCGGGAGGTCTTCCGGAAGGTGCGGCGGATGCTGTCGCATTCCCGCGCTCGCGACGAGATCGCCTCGAGCGGCGATGCGGAGGAATTCCTCGTTTCACGTCAGGATCTGTCCAAGCTCAACGTCATGCTGGGGGCCCTGGCCTGGGACCAGGGCGACGAAGACCTGGCGACGGGGTTTTCCGAAGACCATCCGCTGGCCGAAGTGGCCGAAGCGATCCGCCTGATCCGGGAGGACTACCGCGCCGTCCTGGAAAGGCACCAGGAGGCCGAGCAAAAGGCGCTCGCGGCCAGCAAGGCCAAATCGGAGTTCCTTGCCAACATGAGCCACGAGATCCGCACGCCGCTCAACGGCGTGATCGGGATGCTCCAGATCATGCTCCAGGAAGGCCTGGACGAATCCCAGGAACGGAACGCTTCGATCGCGCTGGGCTCGGCCGAGGGGCTTCTCGCGATCGTCAGCGACATCCTGGATTTTTCCAAGATCGAAGCCGGGCGTCTGGAGGTGGACAACGCGGTCTTCGATCTGCGGGCGTGCCTGAGGGAGTCCGGCGTGGTGATGGGGCTCCAGGCCAAGGACAAGGGCCTCGATTTCGTGGCCCGGGTCGATCCGGAAATCCCTTCGGCCCTGCTCGGGGACGTGGTGCGGATCCGACAGATCATGTCGAATCTCGTGGGGAACGCGATCAAGTTCACCAGCCGGGGAGAAGTGCGCGTCGAGATCCGCATGGCGTCCAGGGCGGAGAGGACCGTTCGCCTGAGATTTTCCGTGAAGGACACCGGGATCGGGATTCCCGAAGACAAGAAGGAATCCGTCTTCGAGAGCTTCTCGCAGGCCGACACGTCGACCACCCGCAAATTCGGGGGAACGGGGCTGGGTTTGAGCATCTGCCGAAGGCTGGTGGAGCTTCTGGGGGGAACGCTGCAGGTGGACAGCCGCGAAGGGGTCGGCTCCGAATTCTGGTTCGAGATCGAACTGGGGGAAGTCGACCACGCGGCGCTGACGGGAATCGAATACGCCGATTGCGGGGTCTCGAGACGTTCCCAGCGGGGAGGCTTGTCGTATCCGATGCCGAGTCCCTCGATCTCGAATCCGGGAGGGCGCGTCGCGGGCGAGGCGAAGCGACGGATCCTGGTCGTGGAGGACAACCAGGTCAACCTCAAGGTCGCGCGGGCGTTCCTGTCGCGCATGGGGTTCGAGAGCGACGAGGCCAAGGACGGCGGCACGGCCGTCCGGATGCTCGAGGCGGGTGCATACGGACTGGTCCTCATGGATTGCCAGATGCCGGTCATGGACGGGTTCGAGGCGACGCGCAGGATCCGCGCCGGGGATGCCGGCGAACGGAACGCCAAGATCCCCATCGTGGCGCTCACCGCCGCCGCCCGCGACACCGATCGGGACGCGGCGCTGGAGACGGGCATGGACGCCTACCTGAGCAAGCCGTTCACGTATTCCGCCTTGCGGGAGATGGTGGGCAAGTGGATGCCGATGGAGCCGGATGCCTCGTAAGGGTTATTCTTCCGGTGTGCGCATCTTCGCCTCCGCCGACACCTTCATCGAATCGTCGCGACCCTCGCTGCGCCTGGGGCGGCTCGTCGCGAACGCGACCTTCCTGGAGGCCCTGCTGCGACACGGCCCCTACGACCGGTTCGAATTCTTCTGTCCGACCGTCGACGAAGGGCGGCGCCTGCGCGAATGGATCGCGGCGCTTCCCGATGGACGGAATCTGGTCGCAAGGATCGCGACGCGTCCGCAGCTGGAACTTCCCGAGGCGATGTCCGGCGCCGATTGGGAGGTCGTGCACAGCGGAGGCTGGAGCCGCTACCTGGGCGCGCTCGCGTGGCTTCGCGCGAACCGCGCCGCGCGGCCCTTCCCGCTGACCGGCACCATCCACAGCCTGAACGATCCGTCGATGGCGGGAATGCTGAGGCGGCTCGTGGCGGCGCCGACGGGGCCCTGCGACGCGGTGATCTGCACGAGCCGGGACGGGCGGGAATCGTTCCGACGCCAATTGGGCATGGTAGGCGGCGGATTCCGGGGCCGGCTGGAAATCGCGCCGCTCGGAGTGGACGAGCGCTACTTCCTGCGTCGCGACAAGGACCAGGCGCGCCGACGGCTGGCGATCCCCCCGGACGCGAGGGTCGCCTTGTGGATCGGAAGGCTTTCTGCGGCATCCAAGGCGGACCTGCATCCGCTGCTGTACCAGTGGCGCGCGATCGTGTCGGAATCCGTCGGCAAGCGCCTGCTCGTGCTGGCCGGCGGCGGTTCCGAAGGCGACCTCGTTTCCCTGCGTGCGACCGTGGACGAGCTGGGGCTGGCGGCGCATGTCGGGATCCGTCCCGATATCGAAGATGCCGAGAAGCTGGACCTGCTGGCCGCCGCCGACGTGTTCGTTTCGCCGGTGGACAACCAGCAGGAGACGTTCGGGATCGCGGTGGTGGAGGCGATGGCATCGGGGCTTCCCGTGGTGGCCTCGCGGTGGGACGGCTACAAGGATCTGGTGGAGGACGGCGCGACCGGGGCTCTGGTCCCGGTGCGATGGGCGCCGCCGCCTCCGGAGGCGATCGCCTTGCGCGCGGTGCTGGAGCCGAACCTTTCGCAGCTGGCGACAAGCCAAGGCGTGGCGGTGGATCCGGGATGCCTGCGCGCGGCGATCGCGAGGTACCTGGACGATCCGGCATTGGCCCGGTCGTCCGGGGACGCCGGGCGCGAACGCGCCGAGCGGTTGTTCTCCTGGAAGGCGGTGGTCGGACGACTGGCCGGAATCTGGCAAGACCTGCGTCGCGAGGCCGATCGCATGGACGTGCCGGGCAAGGGGGGCGGGCCCGATCCCGAAATCCTGGATCCCGCCGAGGCGTTCAGGCACTATGCCGAACCCGCTCCGGATCTGGATCCCCTCCTGCGGCTTTCGTCCCTGGGCGAGGCGATCCTGCGAGGCGAGCTGCCCATGCCGCCCACCTTCGGCGATCTGATGCCGATTTCCGACGGGAAGCTGTTGTCGGCCCTGGTCGTGAACATGCGCCACGGCCAACGGAAATTGTCCGACCACGCGCGCCTGTGCGCCGTCCTCGCGGGGCGATCGCGCGAGGAGGCCGTCTGGCAGGTGCATTGGCTCCTCAAGTACGGAGTCCTGGAAGCCGCCGACTAGATCCCTTCCACCAATCCGGAAACGCCCGGGAGGTCGGCGTCGCGCGATGCGGCGCCCGCGGCGAACCGGCGGACCACGTCTTCCCGCCCGGCGCCGAGGAGCGCTTCCAGGATGTCGGCCAGGGTCGAGCGGAGCATCCCGACGTGCAGGAACGGGTCGGGCTTCCAGGGGAGGTCGTGCAGCATGGCCAGGAATCCGTGGATCGCGGCGGCTTCGATGTCGAAGGGAGGGAGATCGTAGGACGGTTCCCGACCGGCGAGCCAGGAGCGCATCCAGAGGCGGGTCGCCGCGAGACGTCCCGAATCGGAGGGGATGGCGGCGGCTTGCTCCAGGAGCAGGTCCGACGTGGAGCGGTCTCCTTGCGATCG
>ENA-UPSM01000547-UPSM01000547.1-activated-sludge-metagenome-genome-assembly--contig:-NODE-547-length-52734-cov-5.812620_pt1 | contig 52734 bp, 50 predicted proteins | sample MGYA00238181_ERZ773283 | MGnify/ENA primary metagenome ERZ773283 (study PRJEB29023, sample SAMN05720199) | activated sludge metagenome | isolation source: Anaerobic digester | place: Japan... | reverse complement strand
AAAAATCATCTGTATTTACAAAATAAACAATATTAGCCGACGTATACATTCCACGAATGAAACAATAATCACAGTCGTAAAGACAGTTTATTATATTGGTAAGATAATAAAAGTCCATATTTTCATAACCGTGGCATAGATCTGATCCTTTATAGAGAAAATCACCTTTTTTTACTGCCAGAATAAGATCTGGCGTTTTTTTCTGAAGATTAAAATTTTGATTATGCGAGTTAAAGACATTCCGATAATCAGATACTTCGATCAATTGAGAATTTTTAAAAAAATTTGTTATACGGTATGTTTCATCATATTTAAATGCTTGATTTTCAACATAAATATGAGAAAACGGTTTCTTAAGATAGATATTCGATAAGCTTGTCAAACTCTTTCTTCCTTTCATCTTTGTTAGTTACTGGAAATATAATGTTTTGCATATCAGGTAAAGTTTTTTTTCCATAAACGTATCGCTTCTTAAGAAGAAGTATAACCTTATCCTTCATAGATTTTGTAAGCTTCATTTTTTCAAATAGTTCTGAAAGTTTTCTCTCGTCTTCCTGTGAAAAATTGAATTCAAACGAAGTATTTTGAGAAAGAAGATCAGCACTTTCAGCGAAGTTCAAAATTGAATTAACGTTTTCGCTCATCACCGAAAGGATACTTTCTTCTTTTATTCCTTCAGGACTGAGATTATCCAAGGCTACCTTAAGAAAATAAATGTTGTTCAGGTACAAAAATCTTGAAGCTGCTATATAAACACCAGAGCTTTCCATATCCACGAACTCTTTTTTTTCCGGTGACGATAGGCTTACTGCTTTGGAGAAAGTGTGTATCTCGTGTTCTTTATAAGAATGCGATATTATTATATTAGGGAAAAACTCTTTAAAAGTATCCTGATCAGTGATCTTGTTTATCAAAACCGTTTCTCCTTTTGAGATCAACGGTGTATTGTATCCTGCTACTCCGCAGTTTATGAGAATATCTCCGGCGTTTTTTGAAAAAGCCGTAAGAACATAAGCTGTTGCGGCAGCAGCTTTCACTTTTCCAATACCGCTTATGCAAAGAAAAAAATTATTACGTTTATATACATCAAATGCTTTCTGATCAAGAAGCTTTTTTAAATTTAAAGCCTCTATGAACGGTTTTGCTTCTGCTCTCAAAGCACATATAAAAAAAATATTCATTTGAGTGTCCTTATCGCAATATCTTTAAGAATACTTGTAATAACTTCATGATTATAGTATACCTGTGCATGATCCAATCCGATAAACCTCAACTTGGTTCTTTCATCATTTTTGACTGTCTGACCCCAAACAGTTACCATTCCATCACTTAAAGAGTGTTCTGGCATGTTGATCTCTGCTGCTACATCAGCAAGCACATCATTAAAAAGCCTCATTCCAAGATGAACATATTCGGAGTAGTGAGTTGGATCTATAGGTTTGTTATCGGTAAGGGGATAAGCTATATTTGAGATTACTTCACAGTACTTTTCAGTAAACCTTTCATCATTGATAAGAGAGTTTAGAGCAGTGTTTGGGACAAACAGAACTTCCTCAATACCTGGATAAAAATAGTTTTGGAACTTTCTTAGATACTCACCATCGGAATATTCAAAAGATAATGGACCATTGAAGATACCCAAAAGGTTCTGTGAAACGAAAACAGCAAAGAAGTTCGGATAATATTTAAGAGCCTGTGTCAAAAGGAACGAAACTCTCTGAACAAAAACATCATCATAAAAAAGATTTGCATAGTTAAAATCCATAGACATGCTTGGAAAAGATTTTACAAGTTCGGCAAGATAATCATAAACCATAGGATAGTTTATAAGTCCCTGACGCAAAAGTCTGTCATCGAAAGATCTTACGACGCTTTGTAATGGTGATCCCCTGTTTACTGCGTCTAGGGTATAAACTTTTGTCACATAAGTACCAAGATACTCTGCTTCTCCTGATACAACAGTATTCATAGCATACCTGCTGACAAGTCCACCCATGCTATGTGCGATTATAAAGATGTCCTTATAATTTCCGGATTTTTTAAGCTGAGTAATATATCCTGCAAGCATTTCACCATATTGTTTTGCGGATAAAGCATGTGTATCATAGATAAATTCATAAAAATCAAAGGTATTTTTAAAGTCTTCAGAAGCTCTGATCTCTTTGAAAAAATCACGCCATACGTCGATTCTGTCATTGTTTATCCATGGATTACTTCTGGAGGATATATTAAAAGATTTATCAAGAGTTTCAATCTGATGACCATGAACAAATATTAAAGCACAATCCTTATATTTGTCTGATGAAGAAAGCTTTGAAATGGTTCTGTTTGTATCAATAAAGCTAAGTCCTTCCCTTCGGATGTTTTCCTGAACAGATGAGCGAAATAGCTCGGCGTATCCTTCAATTCTTTTATATGCTGAATTTGAAATAACCAGTTCTATTCTGTTTAGAATATCAAAATCAAAGAGCAGAGGAAAGATATAAGAGTATTCTTTATTGGTTAACTGCGGCGGAATTACAGCAGTAAGTTCTTCTGTCCTGTAAGCCAAAGAATTTTCATAAGTATCGCCTGTTCTTTTTATAAATATATTCTTTGATATATTAATTACTTCTCCTTTAGGATGAAACAGCATGATGGGTATACTAAACTTTGGAAACGGTTTCTGATGGGAAAGAACTTCATTATCAAGTTGTATTTTTATATCTGGAGTATCTGTTTTACGATACTCTGAAAATAAAAAGATTTTAGTTGTCAAATCAAAAAATTCCTTTGGTATTCCGATTTTATTATCGCAGCATTCAAAAATTACATCCTCTTCAGGCAGGTCTGCATAATAAAACCTGTGCTCCTGACTTTTATAGCTGTTGAAATCATTTGAGAGAATCTGAAAAGAGTAGAGGTTATTTTTCTGTATTTCAAATCTGAAAGAGGAACTGTCAGTTGGAAGATTATAAGTTTTGATCTGATTATTAGAAAGGTTTTTAAGTAAAAACTGATAACCAAATTCATGAGGGTTGTTATCCTTCCACTTTACTGTAACCTCGTTATCAGCAGAATGAAGAATCTCTATTCCGGAAGGAATATTTCGTATATCATATGCAGCAACACCGGACAACAAAACAAAAAACGAAAAAACCATAAATGCCGGTACCCCCAGATACTTGATTATAAAATACATGATCTGCATGCAGTCACCTCGAAAGACTAATTTATATAATTATATAATAAACAAATCAAAATAACAAAATAATCACATTTTGAATTCACCCAGTTGTTACCAATTCAAAGCATCGTCTCAATTTTTAATAATATATAATATCACCATAAAGCATATTCAGGAGGTTATAATGTCAGACAAAATATACAGAGTCTACGTTGAAAGAAAAAAAGGATTTGATCTTCAGGCCAATGGAGTACTAAATGACCTAAAAAACTATCTTGGAATAACAAGTCTTAAAACGCTCAGAATTCTTAACCGCTACGATATTCTGGGCATAGATGAAGGAACAGCAGAAAGAGCTCTTAAAGAGGTTTTCTGTGAACCTCAGACCGATGATTTATACCTTGAAGACTTTCCCATGTCATCTTTTGAAAAGTCTTTCGGAATAGAATATCTTCCTGGCCAGTATGATCAGCGGGCCGACTCTACTCAACAGTGTCTGCAATTGATAAACCCCCTTCTAAAACCTAAAGTAAAGACAGCGGTTATCTATGTTGTCAACAACGATATCCTTCCTTCAGAGTTAGAGAAAATCACATCATATCTTGTCAACCCTGTAGACTCAAGATTGGCTAACCTCGGAAAACCAGATAAATTTGATGAACAAATCCAGCACGACATAAATATTGAGTATCTGCATGGATTTTCAAACTTTTCAAGACTACAGATGGAGGAACTGTATAATAAGCTCTCTCTGGCTATGAGTTTTGAAGATTTTTTATTCTGTCAGGAGTATTTTCAAAAAGAAAAAAGAGATCCATCAATGACGGAAATAAAAGTAATAGATACTTACTGGTCCGATCACTGCAGACATACTACATTTAATACCATAATAGAGAAGATAGATTGGGACGACAGAACTCCCGGATATATAAAAAAAGCATACGAACAGTATTTAAAAATCAGGGAAGAAGTGTATAAAGATAGCGAAAAACCTATAACTTTGATGGATCTGGCTACTGTTTTTCCCAAGAAAATGAGAAAAGATGGGAAAATTAATGATCTTGAGGTTTCCGAAGAGATCAATGCCTGTTCGGTTGAAGTGGACGTTAGCTGTAAGAATGGAACCGAAAAGTATCTTTTAATGTTCAAAAACGAAACTCATAATCACCCTACGGAAATTGAACCCTTTGGAGGTGCCGCCACATGTCTTGGAGGTGCAATAAGGGATCCCCTTTCAGGAAGAGCTTATGTTTATCAGGCTATGAGAGTTACTGGAGCTGCTGACCCGAGAACTCCGGTTGAAAAAAGTATAAAAGGAAAACTTCCGCAGAGAAAAATAACCACTCTAGCTGCCAGTGGATATAGTTCCTATGGGAATCAGATAGGACTTGCCACAGGTATTGTAAATGAACATTATGATGATGATTTTGTTGCAAAAAGAATGGAAATTGGAGCTGTCATAGGGGCTGTAAAAAAATCTGATGTAACAAGAAAAACTCTCGGAGTTGGCGATATAATCGTACTTCTCGGAGGAGAAACTGGAAGAGACGGTTGCGGAGGAGCTACTGGTTCTTCAAAAAAACATACGACAGAATCAATAAACACGTGCGCTGCAGAGGTACAAAAAGGCAATCCTGTTACTGAAAGAAAGATTCAAAGATTGTTTAGAAATCCAGAACTTACAAAGATAATAAAAAAATGCAACGATTTTGGAGCGGGAGGAGTAAGTGTTGCTATAGGCGAACTTGCTGATGGCCTGAACATAAATCTTGACCTAATACCAAAAAAATACGAGGGTCTTACAGCAACTGAACTAGCAATATCAGAGTCGCAGGAAAGGATGGCGGTTGGTGTTGATCCAAAAGATCTTGAAAAGTTTTTGGAGCTTGCTCGGATCGAAAATCTCCAGGCTACGGCTGTTGCAACTGTAACTAAAGATGCAAGGCTTAGAATGAGCTTTAAAGGGCAAACTGTTGTTGATATTTCCCGTGATTTTCTTAATTCCAATGGAGTAAGGCAAAAGATTAGTATTTCTGTTCCCGCGACTTACTTATCAGAGAATAAAAAAGTATCTGAGACATTTACGACAGGTGAAAAGATGAAAAGACTCCTTTCTGATCTGAATGTATGTTCCAAGAAAGGACTTATAGAAAGATTCGACAGTTCAATAGGATCTTCAACAGTGTTAATGCCTTTCGGAGGGAAATACCAGCTTTCGCCGGTTCAGGCTATGGTTGCAAAAATTCCTGTCATTGATGACAGTACCGATACGGTCAGTATAATGACCTATGGCTACGACGCAGCGCTCGCAAAAGAAGACCCATTCAAAGGAGCCTTATATGCTATTGTCCATGCGGCTGCCAAAACAGTAGCATGTGGTGGCAGATATGAAAAAATAAGACTTTCTCTTCAGGAGTACTTTGAACGTCTTGAAAAAGACAGCCATAAATGGTCTAAACCTTTTACCGCACTATTGGGAGCATTTTATGCCCAGAACGCTCTTCAGATTCCGGCAATAGGTGGAAAAGACAGTATGTCTGGTACTTTCAATGATATAAATGTTCCTCCTACCGTAGTTGCCTTTGCAGTAAGTACTGAAAACTCCAAAAACATTATTTCAACAGATTTCAAAAAAACATCAACTCTGGTTGCACTTATAAAAACTGAAAAAGATAATGATGGACTTGTTGATTTTCAAGTTCTTAAAGATAATTTTGACAGAGTAAGTAAAATGATAAGACATGGAAAAGTTTATTCGGCATATGCGCCTGGTTATGCAGGAACAGTTGAAGCTGTTCTGATGATGGCTTTCGGCAATAAGATTGGTGTGGACTTTACTTGCTGTAAGGATTTTGATTCATTATTCATAAAAGATTATGGTTCAATTCTTATAGAAGTATCAAGTGAAGATGATCTTAAAGAGTTCTTTGATAATGGACATTGGGAGATTGTAGCCAAGACTTCACCGGTTTCTAAAGTTAAAGGAAAGGATTTTGAATTTGATCTTCAAGAGCTTATAGATACGTGGGAAAAACCCCTTAGTACTGTTTTCCCTAATAATATTGAGTGTAAAGAAAGTATAGAATCAATTCAAGAAAGAATTTTTGAGAAAAAATTTTTATGCAGAACCAAAACAATTTCTCCTAAAGTTATAATTCCGGTATTTCCGGGAACAAACTGTGAGTATGATATGAGAAAAGCTTTTGTCAAAGCCGGTGCGTCTACTCAAGTACTTGTATTCAGAAACAGGACTTCAGATGAGATCAATGATTCTATTGTTGAACTGGCAAAAGCTATAAAAAATGGTCAAATATTGGCTCTGTCCGGAGGATTCAGCGCAGGCGACGAGCCGGACGGATCCGGAAAGTTTATTGCAAGTGTTTTACGCAACGATATTGTAAAACAGGCCTTGCATTATCTTCTTGACAAGAACGACGGACTTATCCTTGGTATCTGTAATGGTTTTCAGGCGCTTATCAAAAGCGGACTTCTTCCTTTTGCGCATATTTGCTCCATGGATGAAAGCAGCCCCACGCTTACTTACAATAAAATTGGAAGGCACGTTTCCACGATTGTCAGAACCAAAGTTGTTTCAAATCTGTCACCGTGGATATCAGACGGCATGGTTGGTGAAGTATTCAGTATCCCAGTTTCTCATGGTGAGGGAAGATTTGTATGTTCCACTCAACAATATGAACAGTTGTACTGTAATGGACAGATAACAACTGTTTATGTAGATCTCAAAGGTGAGCCTACTCTTTGCTATCCGTTTAATCCAAACGGGTCTTTTATGGCTGTTGAAGGAATAACTAGTCCTGACGGAAGAATTTTTGGAAAAATGGCTCATTCTGAAAGATATGATGAGGATCTGTATAAGAATATATATGGTAACAAAAATCAGAATATTTTCAAAAATGGAGTTGAATACTTCAAATTATAAAAAGATATATGATAGAATTACTATATAAAAGTGAATACAACAGATCCATATAATCCCGAAGATATGGTTTGGGAGTCTCTACGGAGAAGCCGTAAATTTCTCTGCTATGGATCAGAAAAATGTGGAATTGCATTTGAAAAAATTATTCCGCCTTTATTCTGATTCCTGGATAAGGCGGAATTTTATTTGGAGGGAAAATGAAAGTAGCAATTATTTTCGGAAGTTCATCAGACACTCAGCTTATGCAACCTGCAGCGGCACTTCTTAAAGAGTTTGGAATAGAGTACAAGGCCATGGTTCTTTCAGCTCACAGGGTACCAGAAAAACTATCGCAGGAAATAAAGAAACTTGAGGAAAACGGCTTTGAATGTATAATTGCTGGAGCCGGACTGGCGGCCCATCTTCCGGGAGTTATCGCGTCTCAAACCATTATCCCCGTTATCGGTGTTCCTCTTAACGCAGCACTTAATGGACTGGATTCGCTTTTTTCAGTTGTGCAGATGCCTAAGTCCATCCCTGTCGCAACAGTGGGAATAAATAACAGCTATAATGCTGCGATGCTTGCTATTGAGATACTTTCTGTAAAGTATCCCGATCTTAAAGATAAACTTATTAGCTACAGGAAAAATATGAAGGAAAAATTTATAAAAGAAAATTCTGAAGGGGTGAACATGTGATGGAAAAATTAGAAATGATCTATGAAGGAAAAGCAAAAAAGGTCTATGCAACCAATTCGAAGGATTATGTTATTATTCACTATAAAGATGATGCAACGGCTTTTAACGGAGAAAAGAAAGGGCAGATAACAGATAAAGGAATATTCAATAATGAGATTACTTCCATAATATTTGGTCTTCTTAACAGCAAAGGTATTCCGACACATTTTGAAAGTAAAATCAACGAAAGAGAACAGCTCTGTAAAAAAGTTCAGATAGTACCTCTTGAGGTAATTACGAGGAATGTTGCTGCAGGCAGCATGTCCAAACGACTTGGAATAGCTGAAGGCACAGAACTAAAAACCACAGTGTATGAGCTTTCATATAAAAACGATGATCTGGGCGATCCGCTTATTAACGATTATCATGCAGTAGGAATGGGTCTTACAACGTTTGATGAGCTTAGAGTCATTTATGATCTTACTCAGAAGATAAATGAGATTCTTAAAGATTTTTTTATAAAAATGGGAATCAAACTGATAGATTTTAAACTGGAGTTCGGAAGATTCAATGGACATATTGTTCTTGCAGACGAAATTTCTCCAGATACCTGTAGGTTCTGGGATAGCAAGACAAATGAAAAATTAGATAAGGACAGATTCAGAAGAGATCTTGGCAACGTAAGAGAAGCTTATGCGGAAATATTAAAAAGACTTGAAAACAATAATAAGGAAGGCTGAAATGTATCCAGATAAATTGCATGAAGAATGCGGGGTATTCGGTATTTTCTCCAACGGAAAGGAAGATGTTGCTTCCATAACGTATTACGGTCTGTATGCTCTTCAGCATAGAGGACAGGAAAGTGCTGGAATAGTTGTCAGCGATGAAAAAGAACTTTTATGCCACAAAGGAATGGGACTGGTCAGTGAAATATTCAGCGAAGATGATCTGAAAAAACTTAAAGGAAAAAATGCAATAGGGCATGTAAGATACTCCACAGCAGGCTCAAGCAACATAAATAATGCACAGCCTATACTTGTAAAATGCAAGATAGGTTCCGTGGCCATAGCTCATAACGGAAATCTAGTGAATGCCGAGATTCTTAAGGAGCTGCTTGAGGAAACTGGTACTGTGTTTCAGACAACAACAGATTCAGAAGTTATACTTAATCTTATTGCAAGAAGTTCCAGGCACGGTCTTGAAAAAGCAATAACAGATACTGTTTTTGCAATAAAAGGCTCGTATGCCATAGTTATGTTGACTGAAGACAAGCTGATAGGAATTCGTGATCCAAACGGAATCAGACCTCTGTGTATAGGAAAGCTCAAAGATGATTATATTCTATGTTCTGAAAGTTGTGCTATTGATGCCGTAGGAGGAGAGTTTATAAGAGATGTTGAGCCTGCGGAAATAGTAATGATAGATAAAGAAGGTATCAGGTCATTCAAAAACTCCGAAAAAATAAAATCGGAGACATGTGCTTTTGAATATATATACTTTGCCAGACCAGACAGTATCATTGATGGAATTGATGTTTATCAGGCAAGAAGAAGATGCGGACATGTTCTTTACGAGGAGTCCCCAATCAGCTGCGATCTTATCACAGGAGTTCCTGATTCCGGTGTAGCTGCAGCAATAGGATATTCGGAGGCATCAGGAATACCGTATGGCATGACTTTAATAAAGAACAAGTACATCGGCAGAACTTTCATTGCTCCAAGCCAGAAACAACGACAGAATTCAGTTAATGTAAAACTTAATGCATTAAAATCCAATATAAAAGGCAAAAGAATACTTATGATCGATGATTCGATTGTAAGGGGAACCACAAGCAAGAAACTGGTTACGCTTCTTAGAAATGCCGGTGCAAAAGAGGTTCATATGATGATTGCTTCCCCTCCGGTGAAGTTCCCGTGCTACTTTGGTATAGATACTCCGGAACGTGGGCAGCTCATAGGTGCAACCATGAGCATCGAGGAAATAAGAAAAGAAATAGGCGCCGATACACTAGCTTATTTAAGTGTTCCAGGACTTCTCAGAGCCTTAGATCATGGAAATACTTTTTGTTTGGGATGTTTCAACGGAATATATCCGGTTGAAGCACCTATAGAAAAATCAAAACTATATCTGGAGGATAAAAAATGAAAGACTACAAAGAGTCAGGTGTTGATATAAACGAAGGGTACAGGACGGTTGAGCTTATCAGGAAGCACACCAAAAGAACGATGATTCCGGGTGTACTCAATGATATAGGCGGATTTGCCGGTATGTTTGAATTAAAGAACTACAAAAATCCGATTCTGGTCTCCGGAACTGACGGAGTCGGTACCAAGCTTGATGTTGCCATGAAGATGAAGAAGTATGATACGGTTGGGATAGACTGTGTTGCCATGTGCGTCAATGATGTTTTGTGTAACGGAGCACAGCCACTGTTTTTTCTGGATTATCTGGCATGTGGGAAACTTGATGCAGAAATTGCAGCAGATCTGGTTAAAGGAGTTGCAGACGGCTGCGTTCAAGCCGGATGTGCACTAATAGGCGGAGAAACTGCTGAAATGCCTGGGTTTTATGATATCGGAAAGTATGATATAGCAGGTTTTTCAGTCGGAGTAGTTGAAAAAGACAAGATAATAGACGGAAGTACTATTAGACAGGGAGATACACTTATAGGAATCCAATCGTCAGGCCCCCATAGTAATGGCTTTTCACTTATAAGATATCTTATAAAAGATTTTGATATGCCTTTTGATAACAGAAAAATAGGTGAGGTTCTTCTTACTCCGACTATTATATATGTAAAAATAATTCATAAAGTGCTTGAAAAGTATTCTATAAAAGGAATGGCACATATTACTGGCGGAGGATTTTATGAAAATATTCCCAGAATGTTTGCTACAAAGGAATATACCGCTGTAATAAAAAAAGAAAGCTATGAGGTTCCCAAAATATTTAAGTACATACAGTCTTTGGGAGTTTCAGAGAAAGATATGTACAATACTTTTAACATGGGCATAGGATTTGTCATATGCGTTGGAGAAGATGATGCACAGGGAGTAATGGATATAATCAAAGAAAGCGGGTTAGATTCATACCGTCTGGGATATGTGAAAAAAGGCGAATATGGAATATGCTTAGAATAGCTGTTCTCATTTCGGGAAACGGAACTAATCTTCAGGCAGTGATAAACGCTATAAAAGATGGATACCTTGACTGTAAAATAGAAATGGTTATAAGCGATAATCCGGATGCATATGGGATAAAACGTGCACAAGACAATTGCATACCAGTATATGTGTTTGACAGAAAAGTTTATAAGAAGAATCTTTCTGATCAAATACTGAAAACAGTAGAAGGCAGAGTTGATCTTATAGTTCTGGCAGGTTACCTTTCAATAATACGCGGAGAGATTCTTACCAAATTCCGGGAAAAGATTATCAATATTCATCCTTCGCTTATTCCTGAATTTTGTGGAAAAGGCATGTATGGAGAAAAAGTACATGAAGCGGTAATCTTAAATCAAAAGGAAGAATCGGGCTGTACAGTGCATTTTGTAGATGAAGGTACAGATACAGGTCCTGTAATAATGCAGAAAAGAATAAGGCTTAACGAAAACGAAACGGCCCACTCATTGGCGTTAAGAGTGCATAATCTTGAGTATTCTTCACTTTTACAGACTTTAAAACTTTTCTGTGATAAAAGGATAAAGGTATCGGGGGGGAAAGTAATCATAAAGGAGTCAGAAAATGTTGAAAAGGGTATTAATAAGTGTATACTATAAGGAAAACCTTAAAGAACTTGCATCATTCCTTCAGAGTATGGGAGTAGAGATTATATCTACCGGCAAAACTTACCAGTATCTAAAAGACAACGGTATTCAGGTCAAAAGTATAAGTTCCTTCACAGGCTTTGAAGAGATACTGGATGGAAGGGTTAAAACACTTCATCCTAAAGTTCATGGAGGGATTCTGGCAATAAGAGATAAACAAGAGCATATGCAGGAACTACAATCAATGGACATCAAGACAATTGATATGGTTGTAGTAAATCTGTATCCTTTTTTTGAAAAGGCAGTGCAGGATATTTCTTTTGAAGATAAAATTGAGTTTATAGATATTGGCGGACCATCTATGATTAGATCGGCCGCTAAAAATTTTAAGGACGTTATTGTACTTTCAGATACAGCAGATTATTCGGTAGTTATTGAGCAGCTTAAAAATAATGGTGATGTCGAACAAAAAATCCGTCGGGAGCTTGCGGCTAAAGCTTTTAATCTTACCAGTGCATACGATGCTGCAATATCCTCGTTTCTTACGGGAAAAGAGTTTCCTGAGTATCTTTCACTTTCATATACTTTAAAACAGAAGCTTCGGTATGGTGAAAATCCTCATCAAAAGTCTGTTTTATATGCCAGAACTGATAAAAAAGGTCTTGTAAACAATTGTGAACAGATTTCCGGAAAAGAGTTATCATACAATAATATAAGGGATATGGATGTTGCATACAAACTTGTAACTGAATTTGACGAACCGGCATGTTGCGCGGTTAAACACAATTCACCATGCGGAGCTGCAGTTGCACAAAACGTATACGATGCATATACTCAAGTCTATGAGTGTGATCCAGTGTCCATATTCGGAGGAATAGTTGCTTTTAATCGTCCGGTAGATTTAAAAACTGCTGAAAAGCTTCATGAGATCTTTCTTGAAATAATTATTGCCCCTGATTTTGAGCCAGAGGCTTTGTTGTTGCTTAAAAGCAAAAAAAATCTTCGAATAATAAAGTGCGATTGGACTATTTCAGATAAGCTTGAAATGATAACCGTAGACGGCGGAATCTTGGTTCAGAGTATAGACAGAGATTTTAAAGAAGAGTATAAAGTTGTCACTAAAGCTATACCTACCCAGGAACAGTTAAAACAGATGAAATTTGGAATGATTGTGGCCAAGTATACGAAATCCAACGCCATAGTTACGGTAAAACATATGCATACGGCCTCAATTGCGGGAGGACAGGTGAACAGAATATGGCCTGCCGTTCAGGCGATGCAGAGAGGAAAGGGAGCCCAATTACTTTGTTCTGATGCTTTTTTTCCATTTGATGATATTGTTCAGGCGGCTTACGAGTATGGTATAAAAGCTATAATGCAGCCTGGAGGTTCGGTAAACGACAAAGCCTCGATAGAACTTTGTGACAAGTATGGTATAAGTATGGTTTTTACCGGAATCAGACATTTTAAACATTAAAATGGAGAGTGAAGAATGAAGGTCATGATAATAGGTTCAGGAGGAAGAGAGCATGCTTTAGCCCATAAGCTTTCTCAGAGTCCTGATATTGATTGCATATACTGTGTTCCCGGCAATGGCGGAACAGCTCTTGAAGACAAATGCTTTAATGTAGAGCTAAATAATATTGAAGAAATATCTGCTTTTGCATTGGGAAAAAATATTGATTATACTTTTGTTGGACCGGAAGCATATCTTGTTCAGGGCATAACTGATATATTCTCTCAAAGAAAACTTAAGATAATAGGGCCTGATAAAAAAGCATCCATGCTTGAATCCAGCAAGTCTTACGCAAAAGAGTTCATGAAAAAATACAATGTACGCACTGCCGCTTATGATACTTTCAGCGAGTATGAGAAAGCTATAGATTACATATTGAAAGCAGATTTTCCTTTAGTTATAAAAGCAGACGGATTAGCTGGAGGGAAGGGAGTAGTTATTGCTCAGAATTATGAACAAGCTGTGGAAACCTTAAATTTTTTTATGAAAGAGGATATTTTTAAGGGATCTGGCAAAACAGTAGTTATAGAGGAATTTTTAAAGGGATTTGAAACTTCTGTTCTGGCAGCGGTTGATGGAAAAACGATACTTCCGTTCATAAGTGCAAAGGATCATAAACAGGCTTACGATGGAAACAAAGGACCAAATACCGGCGGAATGGGAGCCATAGCTCCTAACCCTCTTTTTACAGAGGAGCATTTTGAAGATTTCAAAAACAATATTATGTTGCCTACCCTAAGAGGAATACGGGAAGAAAAGCTTAACTATAAAGGAATCATATTTTTTGGACTCATGATATGTACTAAAGGTGTTTACCTTCTCGAATACAATGTAAGAATGGGAGATCCTGAAACTCAGGCAGTTCTTCCGCTTATGGAAACAGATTTTTTCCAGGTAATAAAACATATATATGATGGCAGTCTTGACGGATATGAAATAAAATGGAAAAAAGGTTCGTGTTGCTGTGTTGTTGCGGCAAGTCATGGCTATCCAGGAAAATACGAAACTGGGTTTGAAATAACCGGCTATGATCAAGTAGCTTCAAAAGTATACTCAGCCGGAACTGTTTTTAAAAATGGAAAACTAATATCATCTGGCGGAAGGGTACTGAATATATCGTCTTTGGGAGATAACCTTTTTCAGGCTCGGCAAAAGGCATATATGGACTTGGCAAAAATAAAGTTTGAAAACATATACTATAGAAACGATATCGGAGGCTAAAATGATAGAAAGATATGCTATGCAACCGCTTAAAGATCTATGGAACGAAGAAAACCAGTATAAAAGGTGGCTCGAGGTTGAAGTATCTGTTGTAAAAGCTTTTGAAAAATACGGGCAGGCTCCTGTCGGCACATCGCAACAGATACTTTCAAAAGCAGTTATAGATGTGCAGAAGATTCATGAGATTGAAGCTGTAGTTGATCATGACGTGATTGCTTTTATAAACTGTGTTACTCAGAAGATGGGAGATGAAGCAAGATACTTTCACAAAGGAATGACTTCTTCAGATGTAGTAGATACAGCACTTTCACTTGCTTTAAAAAGATCAGGTCTTGTAATAAAGCAGGAGTTGGAAACATTTGAAGAGGTTCTGAAAGAACAAGCATTTAAGTATAAAGATACTATTACTATTGGCAGAACACATGGAATACATGCAGAGCCGACATCATTCGGTCTTAAGCTTCTTTCTTATCTTGCTGAAGTTCAAAGAAATAAAGTGAGACTGGATGCTGCTATAGAAAATATTTCATACGCCAAGATAAGCGGTGCGGTTGGAAATTACGCAAATATTGATCCTGAGATAGAAAGTCTGGCATTACAGATGATAGGACTTAAGCCATGCAAAGTATCTACTCAAATTGTTCCCAGGGATATACATGCGGAATTTCTTAATACTCTGGCACTTATAGGGGCAAATATAGAAAGACTTGCGACAGAGATAAGACACTTGCAGAAAACTGAGATTCTCGAAGTACAGGAACCATTTAAAAAGGGTCAGCGTGGATCATCGGCCATGCCACATAAAAAGAATCCTATTCTTTGTGAGAGACTTTGCGGAATGTCACGAATGCTTAGAAGCTATACTATAGCAGGATATGAGGACACAGTTTTGTGGCATGAAAGGGATATTTCCCATTCAAGTGTTGAGAGAATGGTTTTTCCGGATGCAACCATGATTACTTATTATATGATAAATAAGTCTGTATGGCTGGTAAAAAATCTGGTTGTATACGAAAATAAGATGAAAGAGAACTTCAAAGCATCTCACAATCTTGTTTTCTCTCAAAGACTTATGCTTGCCATGATAGACAAGGGATTCTCAAGAGAAGAAAGCTATAAGCTTATTCAGGAACTTTCCATGAGATCATGGAACGAATCTATAGATCTTATGCAGGTAGTCCTTAATGATGAAAGAACATCATCTAAATTCAATGAAAATGAGATTAAAGAGATATTTGATCCTGCGTACTATTTGAGAAATATTGAAGAAGTCTTTAAAAGGTTTATATAATAAAAAATGATCCGGTGAAATATTTCCGGATCATTTTTTTATACTTCTGGCAATTGAGGTAATCCTCTTTACAAAATCAGTTTTACCTTTTGTGTAAGCTTCACGGTCATTTTTATAGATTTTTTCAAGAGTAAGTTTTAAGTTTTCATACTCTCTGCAGGTCTGAGGATTTTTAATGAGATAATTTCTAAAATAGAACTCATCCCAATCATTCATATATCTTTTACGTGAACATGAAAAGCTTGTCCCTTAAAGCCTTGAGGTGTATATCCTTTCATGAACATCATATGCGGGGGAGGATTATCCGGCTGATGGCTATAGCTGTAACCTGCGCCGATAATCCTATGAATGAGATCAGAAGTATCGGTTTTATTATCTATTTCAATAAGGATATCTACTGTTGGCTTAGCCTTCATACCTGGAACAGAGGTGCTTCCAATATGGCTTATACGGAGTATATCCTTTTGGGGAATATGTTTCTTAAGATTTTCTTTTTCTTTTTCAAAAAGCTTTTTCCATTCAGGATTATAATCAGAAATTATTATTGGGAAAAGCTTTCCGAGTTCCTCTGTTGAAAGTTCGTTTATTTTTTCATCGTATTTGCGTCTCCTTGTCTTTTTCTTGATTATATAGAAAAAACTTTTCTTTATAGATATTTGACATTACAAAAACTTATGATATTATTAAAATGAATAAACATGTTTTAAAAAGATGTCATTAAGATATTTTTCTCTGAGAAAAGATAATATAGTTATCTGCATTGGCTCTAAATAATACTGTTTTTTCAAGGAGGTGCATAATGAATATATAGATTAAACCGTTTCTTACTGCTTCTTTTGATTTAAAAAATCTATTAATAAAAAGGAGGCAAAAGATGAAGAAGAAAACTATTAACTTTAAAGAAAAAGACAAAAATTATGGCAATTCGCAGGTAAAAGAAAGTAACAGGATTACTCCTAAAAAGACTACACGAAACTTAGGTGCTGGTCTTCGTCAGAGTAAAAAAGGCTAAGAAAGGTTGATAATTAATTTCATGGTTCTAAGAATCTTATGATTCTTAGAACCATTTTTTCGTAAAAAGCCATATAACTTAATTATAAATCATTTTAAAATTACACAATGTATTTGTTTGTTAAAATTAATTTATAGGTAAAAAACAATTTTATAATTATATGATATAATCTAATTACAATAACATAAAGGAGGAAAAAACATGGAAGATATGAATATAACACGAATGCCTCTTATAGGTGACAAAGCACCAGAGTTTAAAGCCAAAACAACACAGGGAGATATAAACTTTCCTCAGGATTACAAGGGTAAATGGGTAATTTTATTTTCTCATCCTGCGGATTTCACTCCAGTATGTACAACAGAATTTATGACTTTTGCAACAATGGCAGATGAGTTTAGGGCTCTTAATACCGAGCTTGTAGGGCTTTCAGTCGATTCTTTATATGCACATATTGCATGGCTGAGAAAAATACAGGAAATAGAATGGAATGGAATGAAACATGTAGAAGTAAAATTTCCTCTTATTGAAGATATAAAGATGGATGTTGCACACAAGTACGGTATGATACAGCCTGGACAGTCAAGTACCCAAGCCGTTAGAGCGGTCTTTATAATAGATCCAAATGCAGTAATAAGAACCATTCTTTACTATCCTCTTTCCACGGGAAGAAATTTCGATGAAATAAAGAGAATAATTCTTGCTCTTCAAAAAGCTGATAACGATAAAGTTGCGACTCCGGCTAACTGGAAACCTGGAGATGATGTCATACTTCCCACAGCGGGATCTTGTGGAGTGGCTAAAGAGAGAATGGAAAGCAAAAGTGAAGATACATACTGTCTTGATTGGTTTATGTGTTTTAAAAAAGAGAAAAAATAATTAATATAATAAAAGAGATGAGGAAATCCTCATCTCTTTTATTATGTGTACAGCAGCGTTAAAAGTTAAAAGGCATGTTTTTCTAAAAAATCTTTTATGTTTTCCTCAACTGTTGATTGGGTCTGTTCATTTATTGACATTTCGGCCATTTGAGCAGCTTTTTGGGCATTCGGCCCTAATGTTGGAGCTATCAGAACTGTTACACCTTTTTCAGCAAAGAATTCTATTACCTTTGGTCCGGCACCATGTTCAACATCAAAAGGATTTTTAAAAAAAGTATATTCTGATGTTGAACTGTTATACACAACAAAAAATGACGCTCTTGCAAATCTGTCATCAACCTGGGAACTTTTGGTTTCGTGTTTTGCGCATAATCCTATTTTCATAGTATCTCTCCTCTAAGTTTTTCATAGATTTCAATTACAGAATTTCTAGCTGGACAATCGTATTCTAAAATACTCTTTTCTTCCTGAATTGCTTTTACAACAGTTTTATCATATGGTATGCACCCTAGAACTTTTATGTTCAGACTTTCACAGTATTTGCTTATTTGTTCAGTTATTGCAGGATTAAGATCGGATTTGTTTATGACAACCCAAAAAGGTCTTCGGAGCTTTTCTGTTACAGAAACAATCCTTTTCAAATCATGCAATCCAGATAAGGTGGATTCTGTAACTATAATCACATGATTTACAGCAGTAATACTTGAAATTGCGGCACATCCTATTCCTGGTGAACCATCAATTAATATCATACTGTAATTTTCCGTCTGGGCTAGTTCAAGTGCTGTTTTTCTGACCTGCGCAATAAGCTTTCCGGAAGTATCTTCTCCCGGGTAGAGCTGAGCATGAACCAAAGTAATATTTCCTTCCTTGCTGATATAATATTCTCCGGCTTTTTCTACTGAAAAGGATATAGCGTCAGCAGGGCATATTTTTGCGCATAAACCGCAGCCTTCACATGAAATACTGTTAATAAAAGGCTTTTCGTTTTTTGGGGTTATTGCCCCGAATCTACATTTCTCAACACATGCAAAGCATGAAATACATTTTCCATGGTCGATAAAAGCTTTTCTTGAGCCTATATAATCATAGGTTTTTATAAGGTCAGTCTTAAATATGAGAGCGGTATTGGCGGCATCAACATCACAGTCTGCAATTATTATATTTTTGAATAGTCCTCCTAATGCAGTACATAAAGTAGTTTTTCCTGTTCCACCTTTTCCGCTTACTATTGCAAGCTGTTCTATCATGATATCACTCCAATGGACTTACAGATGGATTCAAAAATATGGAATGAACTTTTTCCATCAATTATCAATCTTCCGGTTGAACTTTGTTCTGATATTTCTTCTGAAAAAGGTATTCTTGATACTACTCTAATGTCTTTCTCAGCAAAATAGAGATCCATCTTTTTATATGATCCAAAGTCTTTATTTATTATTACCACAAAAGGTATTCTCATATCTGTGCACAAGTTTACTACAGCATCAACATCGTGTAGGCCATAAGGTGTAGGTTCTGTTACCAATAATGCCATGTCTATGTCTTTTATAGTTTCTACCACCGAACATGAAGAACCCGGAGGAGAATCAAGTATAATTATTTCAGAATCAGCTGCTTTTTTTTTCATTTCGCGGATGATAGGTACACCGCTTGCCTGACCTATATTTAGTAGACCTTCATGAAGAGTAATATTTTCTTTCTCAATATAACTATTTATTATTCCTATCGGTTTTTCAGATTCTTTTATGGCATTGCAAGGGCAGATATAAAAACATAAACCGCATCCGTGGCATAAAAAATCAAAAATCATATGACTTTGCTTAAAGATACTTATTGCTCCGTAATAACAGTTTTCAGAACATTTCTTGCATCTGCTGCAGGCAGAACTGTCAATATGCGGTATCTTCAAGGATACTTCTGTTTTTTCATCAATTTTTGATTTTATAAATATTGAACAGTTAGGCTCTTCGGTATCACAATCCAAGAGGGTAACTTTATGTCTTTTTGCGATGCAGGCAGCTAGGTTGGTTGATATAAAAGTCTTTCCTGTCCCGCCTTTTCCTGATAACACTGCAATTTTCATATTTTTCTCCTTAATGTAGTATTTTTCAGATTCAATTATATATAAAAAAAATATATATATCAATAATATAAAAGAATGATTTTAGATTATAACAATTATTAAAAGTATAAAATCAGATATAATCACTATTAATCAAAAATGGTAAATATATAAAACTATGATATAGTTATAGATATGAAAAAGAACGGAGGTAATCAGTATGATAAAAGTTGCTATCCCATTGCTTGAAAACAAGGGAAAGGATTCACCAATAAGTGAACATTTCGGACATGCACCTTTTTTTGGGTTTGTGTATCTGGAGGGATCCGAATACAAAGTAGAAATTCATGATAACCCTTTTAATGAGCATAAACCAGGTCAGATTCCACAGTATATGAAACAGAATGGCGTTAACGTTATGGTTGCACGGGGAATAGGCTCAAGGGCAATAGAATTTTTTTCTGATCTGGGAATTGAAGTTTATAAAGGTGCAGATGGAACTGTACAGCAGATAATGGATCAGTTCATTCAAAGTACGCTTAAGGACAAGGATTATAAATGCAATCATTCAGAAGATGAACACCACGACTGTCATAAAAAATAAAAGGCTGCGGCCTTTTATTTTTTTAGCAAGACGGTATATCTCAATGTTGAACAGCTTACTTTTGACAAACGGGAGTATGTAAAGAAGTTACAGCATCCTGAAGGAAAATAAAAGCAGGCGGTTTCTCTTAAACCGCCTGTTTCAAAGTTTTTTACCGTGACTGTTATTTTTTTCAAGATCAGAAAAACGTTCAATATATAGTTCTACAAGATTTTTTTGTGCAAACATCTCATTTTTTATAACTGAAAGCTGTTCAATGCCCTTGGAAGTTATAGCGTATACTTTTCTTGGCGGACTAAAAGAAGTATCCCAATCTGCTTTTACATATTGTGAATCTTCAAACATATTTAAAAAAGTATAAACTCTTGCAATATTTCCTACTCCCTGAAGATCAATTTCAAATTCTTTAAGTTTTTCCACCAGTTCGTAGCCGTGGCAGCTCTTTTCTGCAATCAAAAGAAGAATCACCGAAGAAAGCCACCAGCCTTTTCCTGAGTTACTTAAGCATTTTTTCCTAGGCATTTTCAACGCTCCTTTATAAAATATTTAGAACCATCCGGAGTTCTTTTAAGATATCCATGCTCAACCAGTTCTCTTCGTAAAAGGGCAGGATCACCGAAGGTATGTAGTTCGTTTATAAGAGCATTTATCTCCTTTTCAGTGTACTGACCTTCACAGGGCATAAGATAAAAAATATAATCGATTACTTTTTCTTTTAGACTGTACTTTGCCGGATAGGAAGTTATTTTGAAATCCTTGTCCATGAAGTTTTTAAGCTGCATGCGGAGCTCATTTATTTTTTCTGCATTCATACTGTGCCTCCATTATCTTTTAAAATCAACAGGATCTTTGATAACCTCCTGTCCGTACTTCTTTTTAAGTTCATGCACAAGCCTATTGAATTTTTCATCTTTCTGGGAATGGTTTATATCAGAAAAAGAAAGCTGTATTGATGGAGAATCACAGAAATGACTCAAACTCACACCAATAAGACGTATAGGCTGGTATTTAGGAGCAGAGTTGTAAAGCCTGATTATACTTTCGTATATTTCTTTTGAACTATTCGTCGGATTATCAAGAGTTTTGGCTCTTGTGATGGTATGCATGTCCTTGTATTTTATTTTTAGAGTTAACGTTCTACACCAGAGGTTTTGTTCATTTAGGTTAAATGCAAGTTCTTTTATTATATTTATTATGGTATCGTTTATGAGTTTAAAATCACGTGTGTCGTACTGAAAAGTTATTTCTCGTCCTTCAGATTTGCTCTGATAGGAAGGAGTTACTTCACGTTCATCTATTCCCCTGCATGCAAGGTAAATTTCTTCCCCTCTTGATCCCAAAACAGATGTAAGAAATTCTATAGTAGAGCTTTGAAGATCAGATATTAGATAAATTCCGTAACTTTCCAAAAGCTTTACAGTGGCTTTACCTATTCCGTAAAGACAGCCTATAGGCCTGTTCATAAAAATATTGTTGAAGTCTGTCTGATTTTTAATCCAGAAAAGACCATCTGGCTTTTTTTCTTCACTTGCAAGTTTAGCTGTTAGCATATTATATCCTATACCGACAGATGCACTGAGACATAGCTCAGTTTTGATATCATTCTTTATTTTTAAAGCTGTATTATGTTCGCCTGAAAAAAGATCAGCAGTCTGAGATACATCAAGATATGCTTCATCAAGTGATGCCGGTTCAATTTTAAAAGAATACCTGTAAAATATTTTCCGCAGTTCCTCGGATACCTTTTCGTATTTTCGTATGTCCGGATGCATATATACTCCCTGTGGGCATAGCTTATAAGCTGTTTTTATGCTCATTGCAGACTTTACTCCGAATTTGCGAGCTTCATACGAACAAGTAGAAACTACTCCGCGTTCTTGCGGTTTAGCACCTATTATAACTGGTTTCCCCTTTAATGAAGGATTATCTCTAATCTCAACGCTTGCAAAAAACGCGTCCATATCTACATGAATAATCTTTCTTTCTGGCATAAGATCACTTTCGTTTTTTACTTTTTTTGTTTTTTTCACCCATTCTTATTTTTTTATGAGATGCATCTTTTTTTTCTGGATTCTTTTTATTTTTATTGACTTTTTGAGTAGACGAGCTGTTTTTTTTATTTTCTTCATAAGGTATAAAGTCAATCTGCCCGGTAAGTTTATCGGTTTTTACTGGGGCGGCAACCATCTTATCGCCTATACTGATAATTGAGGATGAGTTTTCTGAAACTAGCCTATTGTTTTTTTCATCATACCGGTAGTACTCCTTAAGCTGAGAGATATGGATGAGACCATTTATCATTTTTTTAGGTATTTCAACAAAGATTCCAAACTTGGTTACAGAAGTTACAACTACTTCAAAGGGTACATTCAAGTAGTTGGATATGTACTCCGCTTTTTTCATGTCATCAAGATCCCATTCAGCCTCATTGGCAATTCTTTCCCTTTTGGATGAATGATTTGCAATATTAGGAAGGATCTTGGCATACTTTTCGATCTCTTTTTTTGAAAAGCTGTATTTATTTTCTATAAATCTTTTTAGAAGTCTGTGCACTATAAGGTCGGGATACCTACGTATCGGAGATGTAAAATGGGTATAAGACTCGGATGCAAGACCAAAGTGACCAATATTTACATCTGAATATACTGCACGTTTTAAGGATCTCACAAGAAGTCTCTGTATACTTTCATAAAGTGGAGAATCTTTTGTCTTTTCCAAGACTTCCTCCAGAACTTTTGGGTGAAGTTTTTTAGGCATCTTTATTTTTACACCTGCAGCATCAACATAGTTTCTAAACTGTACGATCATTTCTGGATCAGGCGTTTCATGCACCCTGTATATGAAAGGAAGACCTTGATTATCGAATATTGAGGCTACGGTCTCGTTGGCCTTTATCATAAACTCTTCAATAATTACTTCGGAGATTCCGCGTTCCCTAGGGATGATGTCTTTTACTCTTCCTTGCTCATCAAATTCAAAGTAAACTTCGGCTCCTTCGATAGCGGTTATGGCACCACGTTCTTTTCTGTTGTTTCGTAGAAGTTCCATCAGCTCTTTCATAAGTATGAATTTTGGTTCCAGCCAACCGATTTCATCAACCAGCTCAGGTTCGGCACTTTTGTTAAGAATTTTATTTACCTTTGAGTATGTAAGCCGCTTGACACTGTTGATTATACCGTTGTAAACACTGTAATCTATAACATTTCCGGATTTATCTATCTCCATTATAAGTGACATTGTAAGCCTGTCCTGTTTTTCTACCAGAGAACACATCCAGTCTGAGAGTTCATGCGGAAGCATAGGAATTACATTATCTATAAGATAGACACTGGTGCCTCTTTCAAAAGCCTCTTTATCCAATTCTGTACCTTCTGGAACATAATGCGAGACATCTGCGATATGGACTCCCAAGATAAAATTGCCGTTTGGAAGTTTGTCTATCTGGACCGCATCATCAAAGTCTTTAGCATCATCACCATCGATTGTAAATATTATTTCCTTTCTGAAATCCTTACGAGTATGGGCTTCGTCTGCATCTATAAAGTCTGGAATGCTTTTAGCCTGCTGTAATACGTCCTTGGGAAACTCTCCGGGAGCGGGCAGAGCATGTTTGGATAAAACAATCGGAAGATCTATCTTAGGATTATTTCTGTTTCCAAGAATGTTTATTATCTTAGCCTGTGGATTTTTGGACTTTTCCGCCCATTTAATTATTTCAATCTCAACAATTTCACCGGGTTTTGCGCCATTTATATCTTCTGGCGAGATATAAAAATCGGTATTTATTTTTTGATCCAGTGGGACAACAAAACCAAATATCCCTTTATTTTCAAAGGTACCGACAAATTTTTTAGTCTGTCTTTCAATGATTCGTATTACTCTTCCACTAGGAAGATCACGCCATCTTCCAGTAATTTCAACAAGGACTTTGTCTCTATGAATGGCTCCGTTTGAGTCTTCAACCGAAACAGCAACCTCTTTCAAATCAGGACCCTGTACAAAAGCCATGCTTCCGCTTTTAGTAAAGGCTATAGCTCCGACTATCATGTTTTTATCGATTGTATGATACCTGTTTTTCGAGTCCTTATATATAAGACCCTGCTGTAAAAGCTCTTGTAGAAGTTCCCGGAGCTCCTTTTTTTCTTGTGAAGATTTAAGCTTAAGCTGCTCATATATTTCTTTTTGTATAAGATATCTGTAGGTAAGCAGATTCAATAGTTGTTCCTTCATGTTTCCCTCCTATAAATGTGTCTTGTCACTTTCAAAAAATCTGGCAATTGATGGTTCAAAAACCATACTCAATGTTCCTATCGGACCGTTTCTTTGTTTTCCTATGATTAGTTCTGCTTCATGAGCTTGATTAAGAATAAGATCATTTTGACTGTCCTCTTTTTTTCTTTTGTAGTAAGCATCACGATACAGAAACATTACCATATCTGCATCTTGTTCAATGGCTCCGGACTCTCTCAAGTCACTTAAACGTGGACGTTTATCTTCTCTCTGTTCAACTGCTCTTGAGAGCTGCGAAAGGGCTATTACGGTTATATCAAGCTCTCTTGCAAGAAGCTTAAGGGATCTGGATATTTCCGATATCTCCTGCTGCCTGTTTTCGCTGTTATCTTTTACTCTTGATGTCATAAGCTGTATATAATCTATGAATACTGCATCTATCGCAAACTCTCTTTTCATTCTCCTTGCTTTTGCTCTTAGAGTTCTAGGGTCTAGTCCGGGTTCATCATCAAATATTATTTTTGATTTTGACAGTTCACCGGCATGATACACCAATTTATTCCATTCATCTTCTGAGATCATTCCTGTACGTACCTTTTGAAGGTCAACGGAAGCTTCTGAACATAAAACCCTGTTGGCAAGCTGTTCTTTTGACATTTCAAGACTGAATATCGCAACAGACTTCTTTTCTCTTACTGCAACATTAGCAGCCAAGTTAAGCGCAAAAGAAGACTTTCCCATTGAAGGTCTTGCTGCAATTATTACCAGATCAGATTTATGAAACCCCGAAGTAATTCTGTCAAGGGATTTATATCCTGTGGATATTCCTGTTACTAGTGCATTTGAACCTTCCTGAGCTCTTTTTTTAAACTCTTCTATTTTTTCAAAGACTCCATGCATTATATTTGGCAAAGTGTCGTAAGTTCTGGTTGCTCGTGCTTCAGCGATAGAGAATATACGTTTTTCAGCGAACTCAAGAATTTCCTGGGCATCTCCTACGGTTCTTACAGATTCTACTATCTCGGACGAAGCGGTGATAAGAGTTCTTAAAAGAGCTTTTTCTTTTACAATTTTTGTATAGTAAAGAAAGTTAGCTGTAGTAGGAGTAGCCTGTGCAAGGCTTATAAGAAACTCTTCTCCTCCTATTGAAGCAAGTTTTCCATTTGCTCGAAGATTTTCTATTACGGTAACAACATCGACCGGTTCTCCTTTTTCAAACAGTTCCTCCATAGATTTGAAAATAGTTTTATTTTTATCGTAATAAAAGTCTTCCCATCGTATTTCTTCAATTATTTCCGGTAATATTAGCGGATCAAGGAATATACTGCCAAGTACCGACTCTTCTGCTTCTATGCTTGAAGGTGGTGTTAATGAGATGTTTTGCATTCGTGCCTCCATATTCTGGTATAATTGATACACATATATATTATAGCATGATAAAAAAGAATACTTTTGAGGTGGAATCTATGCTTGTTATGGAACTTATTTCAAACCTTCTTTTTATAGTATCGATGATACTTATTCTCGGATCATGGTATTTTTTCTCGCGTTCTTCAAAAGAAGCTAAAAAAGGGATAGAAAAGGATGCCGATAAAATAAAAAAATATGACAAACAAGGCTTTATATGGATAGGAATGTGTATATTGGTGGTTCTTCTTTCATATTTTTTTGCTTATTTGGCAAGGAAAATATAGGGAAAGGTGAAGTATGGAAAGTTATGTGTATCCTATAAAAATAGCCTTTCTCACATTTCCTTTATATGCTTTCTTCCTTACTATTCCGTTTATGCTTTATCAGTACAGAAAGCACAGGTATATAAATAAACTGAGAATACTTGGGTTTTATTCTTTTGTCCTTTATTTTATCACAGCATATTACCTTATAATACTTCCTTTGCCCAAGCTTTCGGATATGCCTCTTACCCATTCGGCTGATGTCAAGTACTATCAGATAGTACCGTTTAACTTTGTTAGAGATATTATAAGGGAGTCGGGTATAATTTTTTCCAAGCCGGAAACATATCTTGGAGTACTGACACAGAGGCCATTTCTACAGGCATTTTTTAACGGTATTCTTCTGTTCCCCTTGGGAGTATACTTAGGATATTATTTTAAAAAGCCCTTTTTAAAAACAGTTCTTTTAGCCTTTGGAGTTTCTCTTTTTTTTGAAATTACACAACTCACAGGGCTTTATGGAATATACAAAACTCCTTATAGGCTGTTTGATGTGGATGACCTTTTTTTAAATACTCTGGGAGGAGCTTTAGGCTGGATTGTATCACCTGTTTTTTCATATTTTCTTCCCGATATGAGAAAGATAGATGAAAACATTGACCTTAAAAAGATGCAGGTTTCTTTTGTAAGGAGGTCGGTAGCAGTCGGTATAGACTGGTTTTTAATCATTTTAGTTACCTCAATACTCGGTTTTTCCGGAAACTTTTTCTTTTTTGTACTGACTGTTTTTCTTTATTTTATAGTTTTAGTTTACCTGACAAACGGTAAAACCATAGGAAAGTCATTAGTAAAGATCAGAGTAAAGGGAGCAAAGGCAAGGCTTTCTTTTGAAGAGGTTTTTAAGAGATACGGTCTTCTATATCTTTTTTTCTTTGGGATAGATTACATATTATCTTTGATGGTAAAAGAAAATAACGATCCCTTTATATCTTTTTTTCTGATATTTTGCAGTTTGATTTATAATCTTTTTCTTATTATAAATATCTTTATGCATGCTTTAAAAAAGGACAAGCTTCTTTTTTATGAAAAAACAAGCCGTACGCGTAACGTAATTGATGACAAAAAATAATCAGGCGGCGTTAACCGGCGGACTGTTAGGAGGAGAGTCTGGATTAGGTGTGTAACCCAGCACTGATAATCTGAAAGAAACGTATTCAAGAGCTTTTTTAAGTGATTCATTTATTCCGAACTTCTCTAAAGCCAAAGGGTAATTAAGATAAAGAATCTGATCATGGTAGTTGACGCTTACTGGAACATCAAGACCTTTTGCAATCTTTTCCAGAACAGTTTTTTCAAGATCAGGTTCTGACTGTTTCAAATATTTACAAATAACAGGCAGAAGAGCTCCGTCTTTTGAATGTATAGCTGAAAAGTTAAACACTCTGCAAATTAAGCCTCTGTAATGATAAAGTCCACATCCGCCTTCCATGTTTTTTTTGAGGAAGTCGGGAGTATAAAAAACACACGGTTGTGAATCGTCCATACTGTTAAGCTTCATGATGAACTCCTCAGAATAGCCGTTCTGCCATAGGTATAAAGCTGCGGGGATCATCTCAAAAACTGAGGTTTCTATGTGATAAGAAGCTCTATTACAGCAGTTAGCACAGTTTTTTAAGCATGTATATCCTGCCTTTGAACTATACATGGTGATGTGTCTGTCCAACTCGTCAAAAACTTTCAACAGTTCTTTTACTCCATTAAACTGTTCAATATACTCTTTGTCAAGCATAATATATAATTCCCTCCTGCCCAAAGCACGAGGGAATTATACTTTTTGACAGTTAAATTTTATGTTTTTGAAAATTACAGTTAGCAGTTCTATTATTATGATTATCTTACAAATTCAAACTTTACAGATGCACTAGATAGATCCGAAGAAGTAAAATGAAAAGTGTATTTTCCATCATTTTTAAGTGTATCAACTGTTTCAGATATACTTTCATCGATTACAGTCCTCTCATATACTAGTTTTCCATTGGGATCATATATCTGGACTTTCAATCTTCCTGAAACAGTTATAGATATTTCAAGTTTTGAGGATGCTTTTAGCTCATAAGCGTAAGATTTGTTGATACTGCCTGAGAGTTCCGCCTGCATGCCGGTTCTTCCTTCAAGAAAGGAACCGCTGTAAGAAAAGGAACCGGAACAGGATATCATGAGTATGGATATTAAAACCAGTGAAACGAGTAACAAAAAATATTTTTTCATGAATGGCCTCCTTTTATAATATATCCGTCAAAAGTTTATTTTTTTCCGGAACTGATGAACAAATTGAAGCAACATTTACCGCATTGCGCACAGCCTGATCGTATGGAATACCTTTAAGTACAGCACAGATAAAAATAGCATCAAATATATCGCCGCAGCCTATAGGGTACTTATAGATTATATTATCTGATGAAAAAATCGTATTCTTATAAATAGCTCCGTTATGCCCGCACTTTATAATGTCACAGTTGACTACTGAAGCTTCCTTTCTGTTTCCTAATACAAAAGCATCTTCAATATCTTTGATATCTATCAAGTATGGTCTTGGACCGGCATCGATAAAAAGTTTGAACCATTTTTTTGAAAGCACGGTCTGAATGTTTTTTTTAGAAAGCTCTGTGGTTAAAACTGCTACATCACTTTCAGAATCTATGTTGGAAAGTTCATCAATAGAGTACTGATCAAGAATTTTCCGATCAACAGCCAGTACCTCATTATTTACAGATATGAATCTTGCGGTTCTAAATGTTTCTGAAACTGTTAAAAAGTCTGTTCTTATTCTTTGATTTTCTTTTTTGAAAGAAACAGACCAGTCAGTACCTATTGAAGAATGTAGAAATACATTTTCAAAAAAAATTACGGCTATAGATGCCATATTGAAAGCGGATCCTCCAAATAAGTCATATACTTCAGAATTGTGAGGTTCATTTGAATAAATGAGAGTATCTCTGAATATACCTCCGAAAAAATGAATGTTCAAATTAAGACTCCTTCTGAGTTGCTGATATCTTAAGTAATTTAAAGTAAATCAACGGAATAAAAATAAGTTGAATTGCAATTCCCGGTAAACCGACAAGAAATGACAGAAGAAGGCTTAATACAGGAGTCATTTTTATCGATAGCACACTGCCTAAAGCATAGTAAGAAATAGCATATGCCAATCTGCCGATAAGTATTGAAATTAATAGATTAAAAAAAACATTGGTTTTCCTAAGCAGTCCCGAAAAAAATCCATATAGGCCTATTTCCGCCATCATAAACAGGAACATAGGGTAAGGGGGAAGACCTGAAATAAGTGTACTGAGTACCGGCATAAGAAGACCAGTCATAAAACCTATTGCCGGGCCATCCACTAATCCAGCAAGTAAGGCCACAAAGTGCATGGGAAGAAACATCTGGCCAATTTTTGGATTTCCCATTCCATGAAGGAAAAATGAAAAAAATGCAACACCCACAGCAATCCATATAGGAGTACGTGTGATTCTTTTCAGGTTTATTTTCTTAGTCATCAGTCCCTCCTGATAAGTTCTAAATAAAAGAGCTTCAAATGATTATGCTCAAGAAAATGCAGTTCAATTATATTAATTTAGATATCCTATGTCAAGTTATTTTATGGCAGGATGGAACGTACTATTCTAAACCCAAGATAATCAGATTTAAACTCAGGATCAAAAGACATTCTTTTACTGTTTCTTGAAAGTGACGAAAGATAATTATAGCTTCCTCCGCGTACTACCTTCCTTTTTCCGGTTGTCTGAATAGGATTTTTAAGAGTATTTCCAAAATAAGGTGCATAAAAATCAGAACACCACTCCATAACGTTTCCGTTCATATCGTGAATCCCCAGATCATTTGGCTTTTTAAGCCCCACGGAGTGGCTTTTCATCATGGAGTTTCCTTCATACCAGCCTACTTCATCTATGTTGTTAGATGAAGAAAATACAGTTTTTGCTTTTGATAAGTTGAACTTTGCACAGTACTCCCACTCTGCTTCTGTAGGCAACCTGAATCCTTCAACCTCTGAAGGATCTGAAGTCTTTTTTCCGTATCTGTCCAAAAAGTTTCCATATTCATCATAAGCTGGTTTAAAATTATTTTTTTTACTAAGCCAGTTGCAATAAGAAGTGGCGTCAAGCCATGAGATATTTATTACAGGTCTAAGTCCCCTTCCCCAACCGTTATCGGAAGGTTTTTCACGTTGTGTTTCAGAGCAAAAAAGATCGTACTCCATAAAAGTGACTTCATACTTTCCTATAAGAAAAGAAGATAGAAGTATTTTCCTCAGAGGTTTTTCATCTGAATAAGATACTTTTGAAGTATCTCCCATTTCAAAAGTATCTTCTTGCACTTTTATCATACTGCCCTGATCTGAAATGCTTTTTCTGGCACCAGCTGAAATAAGAAGTCTTTCCATTTCCTTTCCGATATTTTTTTTGTAACAGATATCAAGAATAGTATTTCCTTCAAAATTTGAAAAATTGAGTTGTGCTGAGCTTTTAATAAGCAGATTAACTGTATCGTATCTGTTGCTCTGAGTAGCATAAAATATAGGTGAATTTCCGTAAATATCTTGAATATTTATATCAGCTTTTTTACGTATCAAAAGATCTGTAACCATATAATTTTCATTAAAGGCACAGGAAAAAAAGAGAGGAGTCCACCCGTTTAAATCTCTTTCATTGATACGGGCACCATTTTTTATCAAAATATCACAAAAATCAGGATTGGTATAAAATCCTGATGCAATCATTAATGGTGTCCATCCAAATGAATTTTTTACATTAACGTTGATAGGTTCAATCATAAAGATCTTAAATTCTAGAATTGGAATTTTTTTATAGAGCAGATCAAATATCCTTTCGTCATTCGTAGAAAAGGTAGATATGCAGAAAAGAAGATATAAAACAAGAATGGTTCGTTTTCCCATTTTTTCCTCCGCAATATTAGTATTTTTTAAATTGTAGCATATTTAAATTGTAGCATATTTTAAAATAAATGTAAAAAATGTTATAATAAAAGTGATAATTGATTTGGAGGTTTAATATTCGGAGGTGGAATATGAAGGATATCGGATCATTAATGCTTTCAAAAGGGCCATTTAGTGAAATAATGATGGGGAATTCGGCAATTGTAAGAGCATTTATAGAGACAGGCACTAAGGTTATTACTTCATATCCGGGCTCTCCGACCCCGGAAATAGCTCAGACAGTTGCTGATATTCCCAAGGAGAATAGACCGTTTTACTTTGAATTTTCAGTGAATGAGAAAGTAGCTTTAGAAATAGCTTTTGGCGCAAGCATAAAAGGATTGCTTTCATGCGTTTTTTTTAAAAGTGTTGGACTGAATGTTGCTTCGGACTCTTTTGTACAGCTTTCTCTTCTAGAGCTGAAAGGAGGAATGATAATTCTTTTGGGAGATGATCCTGGAGCCAACTCCTCACAAAATGAACAAGATAACAGACATTATGCAATGCTCGCATATGTTCCTGTTTTTGAACCTTCTTCTGTTCAGGAAGCTTATGAAATGTATTTAAAAGCCGCTGAACTTTCTAAAAAGTTAAAAATGCCTATAATTCTAAGACTTACAACTCATGTCTGCCATCAAAAGGAAAAAGTCTCCTTTGGACTGTACGATCCTTCTATCGTAAATGAAGAAATAAGCTTTCATTCATATGATCTTTCATATGTTCCAATAACCGAAACTGTTTTTCCCAAAAAAAGAAGAGCACTTGAAAAACTTGAAAAAGTAAAAAAAATTTCTGATGAACTTACTTTTAATAAAAACATAATGAACAGTTCGGAAAGAGGTATAATAACTTTCGGTCTGACATATCTTTCACTTATGGATGTTCTTCAAAAATCGAGTTCTAAGGTGGATATCCTCAAGATTGGTATGATTAATCCAATTCCAGAGAAAAGTATATCAGATTTTCTTAAGGCTCATAAAGAAGTTAAAATTTTGGAAGAACTCGATAATATTCTGGAAGAAAAAACTAAAGTAATAGCATATGAACAGAGAATAAGCACAAAAATAATAGGAAAAACCGATATAAACGATTGGATAGGAGAGTATACTCCGGATAAGGTTTATGAGGTATTAAGAAAGTGCTGGCCTGATCTTCTTCCGGAAAGAAATAAAATTCTTTTTAAGGGACGAGTAAGCCCAAGACCTGCTCAAATGTGTCCCGGATGTGGTCATCGCTCTGCATTTTATGCAATAAAAAAGGCCTTATCAAAAGAGAATATTACTGTTGCGGATATCGGATGTCATACATTAGGAAGCTTTCCTCCCTATAATATGGGAGAAGTACTTCTTTCAATGGGACACTCTTCGGCTACTGCGAGCGGACTTTCGCTTTTTGATAAGAAATCAAAAGTTGTGGCTTTTATAGGGGATTCAACGCTTTTCCATGCAGGTATTCCAGGTATAATAAATGCAATTTACAATAAGCATAATATCCTTCTTGTAATAATGGAAAACGGTACTACCGCTATGACTGGTCATCAGAATCATCCGGCTGTCGGTAGAAACTTTAGCGATGTATGTCAGGCTGTTCCTATAATGAATCTATTGACAGGATTAGGGATAAAAAATATCTATGAATCTGATGCGTATGATCAGAAAAATCTGGAACAAAATATAAGACAAGCTCTAAAAAATGAAGAGTTTAGCATAGTTATCGCAAAACATCCTTGCATGCTTAAATTTGTAAAAGAGAAGAAAAGAAGAGGAATATATAAAAATAAGACTGTAAAAGTCATAAGTACAAAATGTATTCTTGAAAATTTTTGTATAAATGATTTTGCATGTCCCTCGTATCAGAGAGGGAAGGAATCTGAAGTTTTTATAAATGAAGAGTTGTGTATAGGAGATGGTTCGTGTCTGCAGGTCTGCCCTCATGAGGCTATCGGATATAAAAACAAGGAGGAGAAAGATGATAACCAATAACAAATATGAAATATTCATAATAGGAGTCGGAGGACAGGGAATAGGTGTATTAAGCGAAGTAATAATGAGAGCATGTGATTACTGTGGCTATAAAGTAAAATCCGTCGAAACGCACGGTCTTGCCCAACGGGGAGGTACTGTCACTTCTCACTTGCGTCTTGGAACAAACGTATATTCTCCTATGATAATGTCCAACTCTGCAGATATGGTTATTTCTTTGGAACGTAACGAAGCTATGAGAGGTATGAATGATCAACTAAAAGATAACGGTACCCTTGTATATTACGATACATCATGGCAGCCGCTTAATGTGAGGTTGACTAAAGAAAAAAATGTAAGCACGATAGATATTCAAAACATAGCTGAAGAAAGGGGAATTAAAGTTTTCAGAACTTTCAAGAAAGATATTCCCGATATAAGAATGCAAAATATAGTACTCTTAGCATTGATTGCTAAAGAAAAACTCATTCCAAAAGTGGCTACAGAAGATTATCGCAGTGCAATGAGTGATATAATGAAAGATTCAACTCTTGAATTAAGTATGGCATTATTCGATCAAATTCAGAAAGAATAATATTTCTATCAAGCGAGTTATTCTATCCTGATTTCTATATAATCTGCCATATTTTGGAAAAGTAAGTTTCTAAATTCCACCAATGAGTAATCACTTGTAGATTTAAAAGCTGAAAAAGTGAATATTATAAAAAGTGTTTTGCTTTGAGGTTCAAGCTTAAATCTAAGAAGTGTCTCAGATGAATTTGAAAGATAAGTATAGCTGTTATTTATGAGTTCGTTTTGTATAAGATAAATTTTACCGTTTTTATAAGAAAATATATAGACATACTGTCTCGGTTTTCCTGTGACTTTAAGATCGGTATAGTCATTTTTTGGAAAATTGTAATAATCATCAATAAGAATTTCTTCCACAGGCGGTGAAATCTGCGGAGTATTTTCCAAGTTATCTGTAGGAAGAGTATCTGTTTTTGATGATGAGTGAGGTATAAAAAAAACCTTATTTATTATCTGTCTCTGTCTGAGAATGTGGATATCAGGAGTAAGCGTGAAACTTTTTCTGAAAATCTCCCCTATGCTTAAAGTAACTGAATACTCTGGACTGTACTTTGAAATCCTAAAAGTAAAATCTTTTGAAGAATCTGCAAAAAATACTTTTTTGCTTGCAAACTCAACATTGTGTCCTGTAATATCAAATCCAATCAAACCTGTATACTCTGGTGCGCTTACTCTTATATATGCTGATGTTTCATCATCAAGCAGTATTCCCTGAGGATATGAGATATCAACTTGAATCTGATCAAAAAAAGCTTTTATATCAGATAAATACTTATCGTAATTGGGATTATCTGCTGCTGCCAATTTCAGTGAAAGAAGGTCTGAATAAGCACCATAATAGTCCTTGATATTTATTTTTGCAATAATGCTTTTCTCAAGTATGTTAAGCTCAGACATTTCTTCTTTAACTTTTTTTGAGATTAGTTCTGATACATTCAGACTATGCTCTGTGATCAGTCTGCTGCCTGTGAAAATAAGATTTTTATTTACGAGATACTCGCAAACAAGAGAGTAGAATATAAAATCATGTTTAGTCTGAGAAAGTGAAAGTCTTGTTTTCAATACGATACTTTGACCATATACTTTATTTTCTATGACTGAGAAGTCTGTTTCTTCAAAATAATTTACTATCTGGGATGAACAGTACTCTTGAAACTCTTTCAAAAAAAGTTCTTTGGTAATATATGGATACGAAAAGTAAAGCTCTTTATCGTATTTGTCTTCAAAATTAAGCATTACACTTTCTGAAACAGCATTTACGAGTATTGCTTGAGTAAAGGCAAAGGCTTGTTCATAGGATGTCGAAGAAGCCATAGCCGAATACTCTGTAATATTATTTGGCTTTAGTGTTTTTTCTATAGGAATAATTTTGGCCGAGCATGATATAAGAAAAAAAGATATGACTAAAATTGATAGAAAAAAAGAAAGTCTTTTCATTGTACACCTCAGAGCAGGAGTTATTTTATATAAATTATACCATAACTGTTAAGAATATCAGTTTATAACTTTTTGTCGCCAGTTTCCAAGATAATAAAAGAGTAGGGAAATAATCAGAGCCATTATATTACTGATTATCATAGCATAGAAAATACCGTTTATCCCATAAGCACTGGCCATAAAAGCTATAAGCGGTACTCTAACTGCCCATAGCCTTGCCACATCGATAAAAGTGGACTGTATAGTGTGGCCTGATCCGGAAATAGCTCCCATATATATAAGCATAACCGAAAAAAAAGGATTTGAGAAAGAAACAAGCATAAAAATGGTTTTGCCTATGGCAATTACTTCTGAATCATTTATAAAAAATCTTGTTATTGTATCACCGGTAAAGAATAGGAGCACCGAAAAGACAAGGACTACTGTAAAAGTCAGTGTAGAGGCTTTTTTTACTGTATCTTCGGCTTTTTTTATCATATCTGCCCCGAGCAGTTGACCTACCATGGTGGTAACCGCCATTCCTATTCCGCTTGCAAACATTGCAATAAAACCATTTACTCTGTCGAATATTCCGTAAGCGCTTATGAAAGATGGTCCAAATCCTGAAACTATCGCCATGATTATTGAAAAAGCGAAGGAAGTAACAGAGTTGCCCAAAGAAGGGGGTAAACCTATAGCTATAACCTTTTTAATGATTTTCAAATCAGGTTTGAAATCATGCATATGCAGTTTTAAACCGTGCTTTCCCTTGAGCATAACGTATATCGAGTAAAATGAAATTATGACGACAGAAATAAAAGTAGCCCAAGCTGCCCCGAGGACCCCCAATTTAAAAGTAAATATCAGCAGCGGATCGAGAATCATATTTACAATGACGGAAATGGCTGTATAAACAAGTCCTATGAATGAATTTCCCCAACCTCGCATTATCCCTAGATTAAGATCAAGAATGAAGGAAAATGGAGTTGAAAGCAGAACTATCTTCATATAAGAGTCTGCAAGTTCGAGCACATTTCCGGTTATTCCCATAAACTGAAGTATTTGACGTGAAAATATTACTCCGGGCAGTGTGAACAGGACAGAAAGAACTGCCGTTGTGAGAAGTGACTGTGCAGCCGCTTTTTCAGCTGTTTCTTTTTTCTGCATACCTGTATACTGTGCAACCATTGTTGATCCTGCTGCTGAAAAACCAATAGCCAGAGACATGAATACAAAAGCTATCGGATAAGCCACAGTAGGCGCTGCAAGCTCGTCTTTTCCAAGTTTGCCAAGGAAAAAAGCATCTGTTATATTATATAGAGTGTGGAAAATATTAGAAAGAATTATCGGCCATGATATTTTAAAAAGAGCCGATACAACCGGAGCATTTATTATATCTACTTTGGAGTTATACTTCAAAAGACTCACCTCTAATTATAATTAAGGATGGATATATGTTTTTTTGGACTTGCGGGTCCTCCTTTAAGTCCTTCATAACGGACAAAAAGACCGTCGGTATTTCTGAACCAGTAATTTACACTCCAGAAGATGCTAAGAAAACTATCGAGAGTAACTTTCACTTTGGTACAGTTTTCTTTTTTTCCTAATACATCAATCTGATAGATTCCTTCTTTTATAGCTATCATATCCATCTTCTTTCCGTCCGAAGGGTTTATAAGCCAAAACCTCATAGAACTGTTATTACTCTTTATGAAATTTACCATAGACAGCTCTATGGCCTGAATCCAAGGTGTATTACCATCCCATAGATACTCACTGTGGCTTTCATATCCATCATTGTAAGAAGTAATATGTATTGTACGGTTTTCTAGAACTATCTCATAGAAAGAATCTTTTTCGGTATTTTTTAAAAAAGAGTAAGTTGTTATAAGCTCTTCATTGCAGATTACAATATACTTTTTGCCAGGACAGCTGAAATCAAGATAAATACTGTTATTTTCAGTCCTTATATCAATAATGTTTTTGTATGATAAAGAATCTATGGTTTCTTTATATTCAAGATGAGAGTAAGGGAGATCAAATGAAAATATTACGCTTGAAATGAAAAAAGAAAAAAATATTATTATTTTTTTAAGACAGACCATACACTATCTCCTTCGAAGTTGCATTTTCTATAAACCGCCTCACAGTTAGAAATATTGTAAAGATCACCGGAAACGGTTATTATGCTTATTTTTGTATAAAGCCGATGTACTAATTCATTTACAAGGGCTTTGCAGAGCCCCTTTCCTCTGAAGGCGGGATCAACCTGAATGTATTCAAGACTGCCTTCCCCGTTTATGACATCTTTTTCTGCGATACCTAAAGCTACAGGAGTTCCGCTTCCTTTTTCTTTTATCCACAGCCATAAACTGTTGTCAAAAACTCCTCTTTCTGTCCAGCTTTTTACTCTTTTTTCTGAAGGCTTAATGTTTTCATAGCATTTTCCAATAAAATCTGATACCATATGGCATTCTTTTTCAATATTTACATCTTCATAGTAATACTGTGAAGAAAGAACGGCGGGAAGTTCAGTTCCAGAATGTTGCAGCCGAAAGTATCTCATGACGATTGGAAAGCTTATTTTATCAAAAAAACTTTCATATTTATGGTTTATAACCACAAGTCGGAACTCTTTTTTTTCCGTTTCACTTATATCAGGACTTTCATAAAAGTAGCTCCAATAAATCATAAACTCTTTCTGATTAAACGCTTGAAGCTTTGTGACATTGTCACCTTTTGATTTTATATCAGTTCGAATATCCGTAAGATGACTAAAAGTTTTCCAAAGAGGATTGGGAAGTACGGAGCAAGGATCAGAAAGATATACTTTTGTGAGTATACTTTTAAACTCATTAAGATTTTCAGACATATGTTCTCCTGAATAAACAATAATTTTAAAATCCTTCACAGACAATAATATCACAAATAAAAAAATAAAAAAGAAAATTTGTACATTTTTGGTATACTTTATAAAAATAAAGTATTAAGAGAGTATTATGATATAATTTATCTGTAAATACATCTAAAAAGGGGGGCGCTCTATGGAGTTTAAGTACTGGAAGTTATTTGTTCTTGGCTTTGGTTTTTTTGGTATAAGCATTATCTGGCCGCTTTATAATGCTTATGTTCCTATCTTTCTTAAGGATTTTAACCTTTCATCATTTATGGTTGGAGTTGTCATGACTTTTGATAACATATTTGCCATAGTAATGCTTCCTTTGATAGGCGCTATGAGTGACAAGACAAGATCGAAGTTCGGAAGGCGTATTCCCTATATTCTTGTCGGAGCACCTATTGCAACAGTGTTTTTTATCATGATACCGTTTGTTAAAAATATGAGCATTCTTTGGCTTATGATGCTTGCAATAATATTTATGAACTTTTCAATGGCATTGTTCCGTGCTCCGGTAGTAGCTCTTATGCCGGATATAACTCCTACCAAACACAGAAGCCAGGCTAATGGAATAATAAATTTTATGGGTGGACTCGGTGCACTTTTTGCTTACTTTGCCGGTAAGCCAATGTACGATGCAAACCCATCTTTTCCTTTTTTGGTCGGGGGATTTGTTATGCTTATTGCCAGCTTTATAGTTGCTTTTACCGTAAAAGAACCGCAAGAGTATACAGTTGTTACAGGCGAAGAATCTAAAAAAGGCACTGCAAAAAAAGGACTGCTTGATCTGATTTCCAATCTAAAGGATGTTTTTCTTTCAAAGGAAAAAAGTCTTCTTTTTATGCTTTTTTCAATTCTATTTTGGTTTATAGGGTTTAATGCCATAGAGACTTTTTTTACGAGTTATATGAAGTTTTACGTAGGAGTAGGAGAATCAACAGGTGCTCTTATAATGGGCTTCTTTTCACTTACATTGATGCTTTTCTCTATTCCTGCTGGATTTATCGGCTCAAAGATTGGGAGGAAGAAAACCATAATAATAGGATTATCCGTTATTATTATAATGTCGGTTTCAACAATTGTTCTGGGTGCTCTTATAAAAAGCAAGATTTTTGATACTCAGGCCATAATTGCTATTTTCTTTGCTCTTTTTGCTGCCGGAGGAGTAGGTTGGGCAATGGTTAACGTAAACTCTCTTCCTATGGTTGTTGATATGACAACAACAGATAAGGCCGGAGGTTATACCGGATTGTATTATTTTTTCTCAATGGCAGCAAATATTATTGCACCGCCTCTTTCGGGAAAAATAATAGATTTGCTCGACTATAATTCACTAATGTTTATATGTCTTATATTTTTTGGACTTGCCGTATTTACGATAACCAGAGTAAAACGTGGGGAGTTCCAGCAAAAATAATCGTGCCCTAGGGCACGATTATTTTTTGTATCAGGCGCCTTGACTTATAAATTTATACTGTGACATATAAAGATCGTAATAAGCAGTTTTTTTTGCCAGTAGTTCTTTGTGTGTACCGCTTTCAACTATTTTTCCATCTTTGACGTAAAAGATTCTGTTGGCATCCCTTATCGTAGATAAACGGTGAGCAATTATAAAAGATGTTCTTCCGTAGAGAAGTTTTTTTATGCCGTTTTGAACAAGGCGCTCTGTCTGGGTGTCTATATTGGACGTGGCCTCGTCTAGGATAAGGATTCTGGGATCTGCCAGCATGGCTCTTGCAAAAGATATTAACTGACGCTGTCCTACCGAAAGCCTTGAACCTCTTTCGTTGACATTGGTTTCATATCCTCTTTCCAGTTTCATGATAAAATCATGCGCATTGACGGCTTTCGCTGCATTGATAACTTCTTCATCGCTTGCATCAAGTTTTCCGTAGCGTATATTGTCCATTATAGACATAGAAAAAAGAAAAGTATCCTGAAGCATTATACCCATCTGTGATCTTAAAGATTCGAGTTCTACATTTTTAATGTCATATCCGTCAATTAAAACGGTTCCTTTTGTAGTATCGTAGAATCTGCTTATCAGATTTATTATAGTAGTTTTGCCTGCTCCTGTAGGACCAACTAGGGCAATTTTTTCTCCCGGTTTAACGTTAAAGCTTACATCATCAAGGACTTTGGTTCCGTTATCATAACCAAAAGATACATTTTTAAATTGGACATTTCCGTTTATAAGTGGCATTATTGCTTCTGAACCTTTATTTTCAATATCAGGTTTTGTATCAAGAATGTCAAAGATTCTTTCTGCTGCGGCAAAATTTGTTATTAATGAATTATAAAAATTGGTTATATTCATGATCGGTCGCCAGAAAATTGAAATATATGCAGTAAAAGCCACAAGGGTTCCTATTGATATAGAACCGGTATTTACAAGCTTTATGCTTGACCAGTATACCAAGACAATACCTATTCCGGAGCACAGTTCTACCATAGGCCAGAAAAAATCATTTAATCTTACTGCTTTTATAAAAGAACTCATCATAGAATTACAATAGTTTTTGAAGCTGTAAGAAGTTTTTTCCTGCATATTATAGGACTGAACAACTTTTATTCCTGAAAAATCCTCATGTATAAAGGCATTAAGGTTTGATCTTTTCTTTCTGTAGGTCTGCCACCTCTTTCTGCTGAAAGTCTCTATGAAAAATAGTCCGCCTATAAGAAGAGGTAGAGTTGCTACGGCTGCCAGTGTTAGTTTGAAGTTCATAGAAAACATCAAGAAAAGAGTACAGATTATAGTAAGTATTTCTGGTATAAGATTGGTAACACTATCTGAAAACAACTGCTGAAGTGAGTTCACATCTCCGACTACTCTTGCTAGTATCTTTCCCACGGGCCTATTATCAAAAAAAGTAAAAGAAAGCTTTTGAATATGGGTATAAAGCTCCTGCCGAATATTCAGCACGATTTTATTTGATACTTCCGATAAGATATTTATTCTAATTCTGGATAAAAACATGGATAAAACATTAAGTACTGAAAAGAAAATTCCTATTATAAGAAGTCCGTTATAATTTTTATTTGTCACATGCGTATCAATAGCTTCTTTCAAAAGATAAGGATTTACTAAGTTTATTCCCATAACAATAATCATCAAGATTATTACCCCGGTTATCTTAAGTTTGAAGGGTTTCATATAAGAGATAAGACGTTTAATCAACGTTGATTTAGAAGTTTTTAAAGTATCTTCATCTTTAGATGTAGTATTTCTTGGCATTATTTACCTCCGTTATGCTAATTCTTCTGTGTATTCAAGCTCTTCGTAATCTTTGAACTGATCAGAGTATACCTGATAGTATCTACCTTTCATTGCAAGAAGAGAGTTATGTGTCCCGTATTCCTTTATACTGCCATCTTCAAGGTACAAGATTATATCGGCATTTTTTACAGCCGAGATTCTGTGTGCAATCAAAAAGGTAGTAGGTTTGTTTTTCAAACTGTTCAGATTCTTAAGAAGTTGAAACTCCGTTTCCATATCTAAAGCAGATGTAGAATCATCGAGTATTAAAATAGATGACTTTTTAATCATTGCCCTGGCAATTGAAAGACGTTGCTTCTGACCTCCTGAAAGACCTATTCCTCTTTCACCTATTTCAGTATCATAACCATTTTCAAGACTTGAGATGAAATCATCTATGCATGCCATATTACAGGCGTCTTTTATACTCTGTTCAGAAGATTTTTTTACTGAAAAGGCAACATTGTTGGCTATTGAATCAGAAAAAAGAAAGGTATCTTGAAAAACAACCGACATTGAGCTTCTTAAAATATCAAGATCAAGGTCACGTATGTCTTTACCGTCAATTTCAATCGATCCCTCTGTCACATCGTAGTATCTTCCAATAAGACTTACCAGGGAAGTCTTTCCCGAACCGGTCGTACCCATTATGGCAACGGTTGATCCGGCTTTAATATTAAGGTTTATATTTTTCAAAACATAAGAGTTATTATATTTGAAAGATACATTTTTAAAGGTGATATCTCCTTTTATTTCTGATGGTTTTATACAGTCTTGTTTGCTTGCTATATCTGCTTTTGTGCTCATGATACCAAAGATTTTTTTAGCTGAGGTGTTTGCCTGTGAAATAACGTTGGTAAGCCAGCCCATCATTCTCATTGGCCAGACAAGCATGGAGAGATATCCGTTAAAAGCCACGAGGGTTCCGATGGATATATCTTCTTTTATAACCAGCATTCCTCCAAAAGAAATGACTAAGACTATAGAGATATTCGTAAGGAACTCAATCAAAGGATAGTACTTTCCCCAGATCTTTGACTTTTCAACGTTTAAATTATAGTTGACTGCATTCAGATTCAGAAATTTAAGAATTTCATGCTTTTCGCGTGCAAAAGCTTTTACAAGCCGTATGCCAGAAATATCCTCCTGTGCGGTGGTATTTATATGTACGGCATGATCGCTTATCTTATCAAAAGCTTTTTCTATATCTTTCTCAAGCTTTATAGCCAGCCATGCCAGAATAGGCATGATACACAAACTTATAAGAGCAAGCTTCCAGTTAAGATACAAAAGAATTGCGGCAGCAAAAATAAAATATATTGAATTTTCAATAAACAAACTTATTCCAAAAGCCAAAGCCATCCATATATTATCTACATCTTCAGTCAATCTTGACATAAGCTCTCCAGTGTTCATATTGTCAAAGTATTTGAAAGAAAGAGTCTGAATGTGATCAAAAAGATCGTTTTTAATGTCTGTTGCCACGTGTACTCCAAGACAGTCAAGGGTATATTCCCGAAAGTATCCGAGAATAACCCTAACTAAAGTAATTGCAGCAAGTGAAACAAGGATAATGCCAAGCAAAGAATTTTCCTTGTTCAAAAGTACTCTGTCAACAATAAGCTTTGAAAGAAAAGGCTGCATAAGATCTAAAACAATTGATACAAAAAGAAAAACGAAAGGCAAAAAAACTAACAGCTTATACTTTCCTATATATTTAAGTATTTTTTTCATGAGGTGCACTCCTTTGCCTGATTTTTACATGAAACGGCGTACGCTTAATAAAATATTGTTTATCAAATAAGTTTCCTTGCTTTCTTCAAAAGACTCTATTGCTTTTCTTTGTTTTTTAATAGTATTTTTCATAATTATCTCCTTTTTAAATTATTTTAGATAGTTCAATATATATTTCACTTAACTCATAGATATTTTCGAGTGCGGCTGAGTATCTGCCGTCTTTACTCTGGATATTTTCCTGTATAAAATATTTTTTATTTTTCATAAGTATGCCTCCTTAGATATAGTTCTTCATGTTCATTAATTTTTGACAATATAGAGTTTTGTAAAAGCTCAAATGTAAAGTTGTTCTTTTGAAGCGATTCTGTCCTGTAACTTCTTGAACCACTATAAATTTCATTGAAAATTTTCATCATAAAGCGCCCTCTCCCTTAAATGCCATGTTACTTTGATGCCAGTTCCACAACTTTAGTTTTCTGTTATTCCCCGAATAAGCTTATTCATACCTTACCTCCTTAAATAAAATAGCCATGGTATTGCTATACCATGGCTATTTAAAAAAATTAATCAAAAAAAATTTTTTAATTACTCTCATATAAAAAGAGCCATGGTATATGAATAGCCATGGCTCTGTAATTATCGATCATCGTTTAAGAAGCTAATACTGAGGCAAGGCTATCCAAAATTGACACACTAATCCCGCTAAGATTAAAGATGCCATTAACTGTGCTGAACTTTCTTCTTATCATGTCCTTACCTCCTTTTATTTTAATAAATACGCTGAAGAGTATATAGCAACAAAATTACAAAAAAAAGTCTTTTGTATTGACAAAACGTAAATTAAAATAAGATAAAAAGACTCAACTTATCTTCATAGCGCACATGAAAGTAAAACTTTTTAGCAACTTTTCCTATGAATAAATTGTCATACTCTATAAATATAACAGCAAGCCTGTAGAACAGAACAGTTTCTCCATTTTTTTATCTAGTAAGAATATTCAGATAATTTATTTTCTCCTCCCTCGGCAGCAGCATGACTAGGTAAATAATAGATTTAGATTATGGTGTATAAAAAAGACATTCTCTCAGCTGTTATTTTTGCCAAGTTTATTTCTTATTATATTTTCTAAGAACTATATTGACAAAAATCAGCAACAAAGAGGTTAGGAACATAAAAAACTTTAGAATGGCTTAACAGAAGATATCATCGCCGGACTTTAACTTACAATACAGAATAAAAGAAGATTAATATTAAAAAAGCATAAAAAGTTTATCATGATAGTTTTTTGTATAATCTTAAAAAAGCCTTTATTAAAAAACTCAAAAAAAATACAATTTCGGCAAGCTATATATAGGCGTTATCTAACCACATACTCTTTTTAAATAATCAACTGAGGCGCTGGTTATTGATATTGCAAAGATTAAATCAGTTGTCATAGCAGTTATAAATTACTTGATTTTTTTGAAACAGAAAGAATGAAATTAGCTTTTCCCAAAAATGATTTTTCAACCATTTTAAGCATTATAGATATACTTGTCGAATAGAACAAAGTATTTATAATAATTAAAATGCAAGGTTAACTAGAACTAAAATAATATAAAAAATAAGTTATGCCAAGCATCAGAGCAAAAGCAATACGTATTGTCAGCTTCCTTTTGCATAGTCTATCTGCTAAAACTTGGATAAAAGGAGTTATATATACTTCAAAAGCCACAATGAAAATTACTGCAGATGTTTTTACTATGGCTGAATTATATATATCAACCAGTATCAATGCAAATAGCATAAACTGTACTGTATCTCCCGGCATAGAAACAAATCTTTCAACGGTATATAAAATAAAGTTCTTAATAAAAGTAATTTTACTAATTAAAAATACTTAATTATATATAATAAATTTATTTTATAGATAAAATTCTTAATAATAAAAAATTAAAAAGAGATTATTTTAAATAATCCAAAATAAAAAAACAGAAATGATTTTTTGCGGTTTGTCGTTTAAAAACATTAGAATACTTCAAAAATTAGCAGAATATCAAGAAAGAATATTTTTTTTTATTAATTAGGGTTATAATAAGGTTATAAAAAAAAACGGAGGTACAGAGATGATAAAAAAAATATTCTTAACTTTAATTATTATAGCAACAGCAGTTTTTTCTTTCGGTTTCAGGTTTGGCTTCGGAGGTCCTCAGATAGGATATATTCCGAATGATCAGCTTATCAATCCTTTTAAAGAAAAGGGGTTTGAAACCTTAAACGGTGTAATAACCTTTGGAGTTGCTGGATATGGAAAACCATCGTATAGATCTCCGTTTTATCTTGGTGGCGAAGGATTGGCGGGTGTAACCGAAGTAGGGCAGAACTTGTATGCAGTAGCAAATGCCGGTTTTGCATTTGGCTTAAATGAGGATTACTTTGATATTATAAATATGGATATAGGTGCAAGCGTTGGAGTATATACCGAGTCTGTTCTTGAAAAATTTACATTTAATATCTATGACTATAAGCTTTATTCGGTGCTGACTCCCAAGCTTACTTTGCATATATTTTTTGACAGGTATTTTTCTCTGTCTATTACAGGCAGATATATGATAGACATAATGCAGGTATCTCCGATAGGATATAATTTCAGTGCAGGATTTATGTTTGGATACTGATTTTCTTCACTTTATTTCATTGGCCCCCCGATGAAAAATAGGCAGATTTCTATCTGCCTATTTTTGTTATATCTTGTAGTAATGGCAAAGTCAGCCGGAACTTCCGGCAGACTTTGTTAACCAGGGTATTTAACAAGATTCATTATGTAATTTCTGTGAGGCATAAAGTTATGATGGGCTGCAACTCTTATGTTATATCCGTATGTTCCCCTTTCATCAAACTCAATTTCGCCAGAGTATAAGTATGTATCAGGGCTGACTTCTTTAATAAGTCTGAAATCATAAGATTTTAGATGAGCTACCTTCTGACCATCGATTTTTGCAACAACAGCTTCAACTTTAATAGAATCTGGTCCTATTCCGGGAAGATAAATTTCTGACTGAATTTCCACCTTGGTTCCTGCTAGAAGGTTGTTAGTTATGTCTTGTGTTCCTATAACCTTTATTTTGACAGAATTCCAGTTTTTCTCAAGAATTTCTCTCCATCTTGAAAACTCTTTTGATATTTTAAAATCATTATCCGCAAACTTTTTCCCTTGGAAATAAGCTGGCATATAAAGCCTTTGTGTGTATTCTTTAAGCATTCTTGAAGTGTTGAAGAAAGCAGAAATACTTTTTATAGATTCCTTTATGATATCTGTCCATTCGTAGGAAAGATCCATTTTACCTGAGTAGTAAAGGGGAACAATAATTTTTTCCAAAGTATTATATATTGATACACTGTCAATTTTGTCTTGAAGTTCGTGATCAGTATAGTCTCTGTTGTCTCCGATTGCCCAACCGTTATTGCCTTTATAGCCCTCTACCCACCATCCGTCTAAAACGCTGAAATTTATAGAACCGTTCATTCCGGCTTTTTCTCCTGATGTTCCTGAAGCTTCATGAGGTCTGCGCGGAGTGTTCATCCACACGTCGACTCCTGCAAGAAGATGTCGTGCAACATTCATATCGTATCCTTCTATGAAAACGATCTTGTTTTTAAAATTTGGCATTCTGGATATTTCATTTATTCTCCTTATCAATTCCTGACCTGGCTTATCCGCAGGGTGTGCCTTGCCTGCGAAGATTATTTGCACTGGTTTTTCAGGATTGTTTAGTATGGCATCGAGCCTGTTGAGATCTTTAAAAATCATAAGGGCTCTCTTATAGGTTGCAAATCTTCTGGCAAAGCCTATCGTAAGAGCATTTTCGTCAAGAATGCCTTCTATTTCCTGTATTTGTTCTACGGTTTCACCATGACGCATCCTCTGTTCTTTAAGTCTTTCATGTGTAAAAGCAATAAGCTTTTTTTTAAGTTTTTTATGGACAGCCCAAAGTTCTTCATCCGGTATATCGTCAATCTTGTTCCATATTTCGGGATCATCCTGTTTCATTCTCCAACAGGGAGAAAGATACTTATCGTACAGATCCTGTAGTTCATTGGCTATCCATGTTTCAGAATGAACACCGTTAGTTACGTGAGTTATTGGAACCTCTACCGCTTCAAGTCCTGGCCACACATCTTTCCAGAGATTTCTTGACACTTCACCATGCAGTTTTGAAACTCCATTTGCTCTACCGGCAAGTTTTAAAGCAAGAATAGTCATTGAAAACATCTGTGTTCCATCTGTACGCACTTCCTTTCCAAGTTCAAGAAACTCTTCCCACGTAAGATTAAGATTTTTTACATATTCTTTAAAGTATTTTTCCATAAGATTCGGATGGAAAGAGTCATTTCCGGCAGGTACGGGAGTATGAGTAGTAAATATGGAAGTAGATCGTACATACTCAATAGCCTGTCTTGGAGTAAATGCTTTTTCTTCAATAAGCTCTCGAATTCTTTCCAGCACCAGAAAGTTTGGATGACTGTCATTCATATGATAGACAGATGTATCTATGCCTAACTTGCGCAACATTCTTATACCGCCTATTCCCAATACTATTTCTTGTTTTATACGCATTTCAATATCTCCGCCGTAAAGCTTGTAAGTAAGATGTCTGTCCTCAGGCTCGTTTTGCGGAATATCTGTGTCTAAAAGGTAAAGCTTTACTCTTCCTACGGCAAGCTCCCATGCTTTTATATAAACTGTTCTGTTTAAAATATTTACAGTTACGTAGACTTCTTCATTGCTCTCATTTTTTGCCGGTTGAATAGGAAAATTTTCATAGTTGTAGTACTCATAAAGATCTTCCTGTGTTCCGTCGGAACGTATTTTTTGTATAAAATAACCCTGTCGGTATATCATTCCAATGGCAACAAATGGAATACCCAGATCGCTGGCGGACTTTACATGATCTCCTGCAAGGATGCCCAATCCACCTGTGTATATGGGAAGCGATTCATGAAGTCCAAATTCAGCACAAAAATAAGCAATTTTTCCGCCTGTATAATCTTTGTGGGTGGCATTGAACCATGTATTTTTTTCGTTTTTGTATGAGCTGAATTTTTTCATTTCGTTGTCATACAGTTCAAGATAATTAGACGATTCAGCGGCCTTTTTCAACTCTTTCTGAGAAACACTTTTTAGAAAAGTAACCGGATTTCTGCCCGTTTTTTCCCATAAGATAGGATCAATATTTTCAAAAAGTTTTTGTGCATTGAAGTTCCATGTCCAGTACAGGTTCATAGACAACTCTTTAAGATCTTTGATTCTTTCAGGAAGCGATGGGATAACCGTTACTTTTTTAAGAAATTCCATATAAAATTCCTCCTTTAGATTTAAAGGTTAAGAATTACAAGCAGAAGTATTATATCAAAAAACAATGAAAAATCATAATATATTATTTTAAAGACTATCTATTGTATATAAACACCCCATCTTCAGGATTATCAGATTCTTTTCCTATAATTACTTTTACTTCTTCGGTATTTTTCGATGTAGGAATATTTTTACCCACATAATCAGCCTTTATTGGGAACTCTCTATGGCCACGGTCTATAAGAACCATAAGCTGAATAGTTTTAGGTCTTCCCAGCTTTACTATAGCTTCCATTGCAGCCCTTACAGTCCTTCCTGTAAAAAGTACATCATCAATAAGCACTACTGTTTTGTCAGTAAGCGTAAAACTTATCTCAGAAGTATCTTCTTGATTCTTTTTTTCATCATCTCTATAGGGTGAAACATCTATATACCCTTTTTCAAGGTAGATATTTTCAATTTTATAAATATTATTCCAAATCCTGTCACATATCTCTTTTCCGCCCTTTTTAATACCAAGAAGCACGGTGTTCTCGACACCTTTGTTTCTTTCGAGCAGTTCATGGGTAAGTCTCATGAGAGTGCGCTGAATATCTTTTGAATCCATAACTTTATTTTTTAAGATCATATATCCTCCGTAAACACTTAATGTAATACAATTATACCATTAGTAAAGAAATAATAATCTAAAAATAAGATAAAAAAAGCAGCGGCAATAAACCGCTGCTTGTGATTGATTTTAATCAAGATAAAAGTGTATCGGATAAGCAAGATACTGAATAGTATCAAGCTTTTCTGCAGTGTAGAATCCTGCGGGAGCTTTAAGAACCGTAGGTATCCTGTTTACTATTGTAGCGCATGTATGTTCAACAGTGGCAGGTTTTTTTACAAAAAATGTTGTGTCTGGTTCTCCGGAGATTTTCCAATCACACATATCGCCATCATCCGGACCGTATACTTTTCCTATACACTGTGTTTCAATTATAGGTCCCTGGAAAGTTTCCGTGGTAACCACAGCGCTCATCCCTATGCACATTCCCTTGGGAATTACTTTACCCATTGTGGAAGAAAAAAGATCTTTATCGTAAAAGTACGGAACACATTTCTGAGTCTGAGATTTTATTGTCCAGCCCATCTTAGAACACAATGCTTCGTTTGAATTCCAGATGTATGAAGGCTCAAGAGTCTGAGGATGTGCTAAAGTAGCTTCAAATTCTTGAGGTGAAAGACCAACACCATGAGCCTTGGCAAGAGCAAGTCCATAGTCTTCAACATTATAGCTTACGGCTCCTTCTATTTTGTTTATTTTATGCACTCCTCCGGCTACAAGAGCTATCATATTCACCCAGAATATATCCTGCATTCCCGAACCGACAGCGGTGCAGTTGTTTTCTTTGGCCAGGCGGTCAAGCTTATTTGTGATGGCTGCTGAAGTAGTCCAAGGATAAATTGCTTCTTCACATGTCGAAATAAGGTTTATTCCTCTGCTTAGTACTTTTTCGAAGTGGGGATATACATCATTCATAAAGCTGAAAAGTGTAACTACTGCAATATCAGGGTCACACTCATCTAATACTGCATCAGCATCGCTTCTAATTTTGACACCCAATTTTATTCCAAGTTCAGCAAAATCTCCAACATCCATTCCTACTACTTTAGGGTTTACATCAATAGCGCCTACGATCTCTGCACCATTTTCGTAAAGGTATCTCAGAATATACTTTGCCATTTTTCCGCATCCGTACTGTACGACTCTTATTTTCTCTCTGAACATAAGAAACACCTCACTTTTTGTTTTTTTTGAATCAAAAGATCCGTGATTCTATATTCAATTATAATGGTTGTTGTAAGTATAAAGTCAAGCGAAATTTTTAACTTTCTTCCGAAAATTTTACAGGGATCTGTAATTTAATATACATTCCACGTTCCTGTTTTTCAAATACCGGAAGATCAGCTATTACTTCGCATATATAGTCACCGGTAATAATAAATTTTTTTTGTTCTATAGTATCTAAAATTCTTAAGAGATATTCTTTTTCTTTGTTAAAACTATCACAGTATATACAGGCATAGGTATTAGCCGGGATATAAGTTATCAGACTCTTATCTACAAACTCTTCATCTACGAAGACAAATACCTCACTTGAATATAACCGTCTTTTCTCAAGTTCGGATTTACGCATTATAGTTCCCGCATTGCAAAAGTATATCTGCGGAAGGCTATCAGATATAAGTTTGTCTTTGAGTTTTCGCAACATCTCTTCGTAAACCTCTATTCCATAGTCGTAGAAGTTTATTCCGGCATCTATGCAGTACATCTGTCGTTTGCTTATAAACTCCATAACAATGCTTCCGTCGGGGGGAGATTTTTCATAACGTTCGTAGCTTTCTATGGTTCTTTGAAGGGCTCTTTTCTGGTACAGCATTTCTTTTATCTGAAGGTCTATCTGATTGCTCTTACGCTCTAAAATACTTTTAAAAAGAGATATATCGTTCTGATCCAGAAGTTTTTTTATATCAATAAGTTTCATTCCAAGTGATTTCATATACTGTATCATATCAAGACGAGCACACTGTCTGATACTGTAGTAACGGTAGCCGTTTTCGGCATTTATTTCATCTGGTTTAATAAGATCAAGCTTGTCATAAAGCCTCAGAGTTTGTTCTGAAATATGATTTAGCTTTGCCATCTTACCTATTGTAAGTTTTTCCATAGTCCCTCCTTGCCTATATAAAGTCTATACATGCAATAAGGTTTCAATATACGAACTATATCATTCTTTGTTATTTCTTATCCATTCATCGGTTGCTGGAAGTAATATTTGTTTTCCATCACGGAAGGAGAGTATATACACGGTTGGTTTTTCAGAATAGGTTGCTGTCACAAAAGAAAAATGACTTGTATTGGTGGCAGCACCCCATTGAGCGTCTTTATTCATGCAAACCACAGATATATCTCCGGCTTGACCTTGTTTTTCTATAAGCTTTTTGTTAAAGTTTTCAACCGCTCTTTTTGCAGCATCCTGTGGAGATAAACCTGATTCCATCAAACGTACGGTTTCATAACAGATACAGCCTTTCATGATATCCTCACCAAGGCCTGTAGCGGCTGCCGAACCTATATTGCTATCTGAATAAAGACCGCAACCCGGTAAGGGGGAATCACCAATTCTTCCGGTTTTTTTCATAAAAAGACCGCTGGTTGAAGTTGCTGCTGCCATATGAGATGATGTATCAATCCCAACTGCACCTACGGTATCATGACCGTCATAAGGTTTTAGCGTATCTTTCTTTTCAAGAAGTTTTTTTTGCCATATGGCATAGGAAGATTCGGTCATCATATTTTTTTCTTCAAAACCATTTATCCTGGCATACTCCTGCGCACCTTGACCAGAAAGAAAGATGTTGAATCTTTCATCCATAAGTTTTCTGGCTATTTTTACAGGGTTCTTGAAATTGACAATTCCACTCACGGCTCCGAAAGATAAAGTAGTTCCATCCATAAAAGCTGCATCAAGTTCTATAATACCTTTTTCGTTAGGAAGAGCTCCGTATCCTACGGAAGTATAGTCCGGACAGTCCTCCACCTCAGTTATTATCTGTTGTAAAGAGTCAAAGATGGAACCTCCTTGACCAAGCATTAATTCGGCTTTTTTAATGCCATCTAAAGCCATTCTCCATGTAGCTATTACTCCCCATTTCATAAAATACCTCCCAAAGATTATTCGTTTATACTTTTAATGGCTCTACTTATAATATATTCATCTGCAATATAATGCTCAAACTCTGATAGTGAATGAGGACTTCCCATAACAACACTTTCATTTCTAAAAATCATATCGCTGTTTTTAATGGATTTTCCAGAAAGATGAACCTCGGTTGCACCGGTAGCGGTAATAACAGCTTTTACATTTTTTTCATTTATACCTGCGCCTGGCATAATAATTAGTTTGTTACCAAAAATACTTATTAGATCAGAGATCATTTTTGTTCCTTGCACAGCAGAAGGCTTCTGTCCTGATGTAAGAATCCTCTCGACACCCATATCCTTTAAGACAGCAGCACATGCAAATGGATCTTTCAGCATATCAAATGCTCTGTGAAAACTTATTTTTAATGGGTATGCAGCTTCCAAAAGAATCTGCAGCTTCTTAATGTCAACTGTACCCAGCGGAGTAAGTACGCCGCATACTATACCGTTAACACCAACGGATTTTGCTATTTCTATATCTCTGCACATTATCTGTATTTCATCATCAGAGTAAAGAAAATCGCCGCTTCTTGGTCGTATGAGCACATGAATAGGTATAGTTACTTTCTTTTTGGTATACTCCATTAATGCAGCACTCGGAGTCAGACCTCCGCAAGACAGAGCACTGCAAAGTTCAATTCTCTGAGCTCCTGCTTTCTGAGCAATCTGTGCTGACTCTAAAGAATCAGCACAGACTTCTACCAGGATAGGCTTCATACATTTTTCCTTTCTAAAATAACAACAGTTTCTACATG
>ENA-UPSM01000532-UPSM01000532.1-activated-sludge-metagenome-genome-assembly--contig:-NODE-532-length-53579-cov-56.216837_pt1 | contig 53579 bp, 43 predicted proteins | sample MGYA00238181_ERZ773283 | MGnify/ENA primary metagenome ERZ773283 (study PRJEB29023, sample SAMN05720199) | activated sludge metagenome | isolation source: Anaerobic digester | place: Japan... | reverse complement strand
AACTGCATATTCTATCTCCTTACTTTTAATATTTTCATAACAAGATTTTATCAAAGAATACTGTTTTTTCCAAGTAATTTAAAACAAATAATCAAAAGTAATTTTTACATTTTAAGTAACTTTGAATTATTGAAATATTAGTAATTAGATAAAGGATGTTAATTTGTTAATAACATGTAAAAATTAGATGATTGAGAAGATCGTTAATTGTAAAATACACTGTTGATAATTTGTTAACGTTCATAAACAGGGGTAAAGTATTTGTCGTCGTGATCTAAGGAAAGACCAATGCACCTTGTTAACAAATAATTAAATTAGTGTTAACCTGTTAATAATTTACCTTGATGTCAATAAAGATGTCTTCTTTTAGCTTATTTAGCCACTCTTGATACAGTTGATTTTTTTTAAATTCCAGTGCAAATCTTTCTATCGTTGGCCAACTATCATCATAAACGTTATTAAGTTTTAAAATATAATATCCGGGTGACGACTCAAAAACCGGACTAATATCTCCAACCTTCATATTACTTAAGACATTAATAAAATCTGTATTTTGAATCTGATTTAGCGGAATGCGTCTAATACGCCCTAAGGTGGATTTGGCATTAGGTTCGTCGCTATATTTTACTACAGCAGAATCGAATGAAATTTCATTATTTATAATCATAGTACGAATACTATCAGCGAAGCGATATCGGTCTTCATAGTTTTTATCGGACACCTTGATTTTGATCAAGATATGACGAACCCTAATGCTTTCACCTTTTCGGTCAACCATTTGGATGATATGATAGCCGAAATCGGTTTTAATTACGTCGCTAATCTCACCGGGCGAGAGTGAAAAAGCCACCTCTTCAAAACTCTTAATAAATGCGCCACGCTTAATATACCCCAAGTCTCCTCCATAAGGAGCACTTGCCTCATCCTCCGAATAATTTTTAGCCAGATACTCGAAATCATACCCATTTTTTAGTAAAGTATAGAGCGAATCAATTAATTTTTTAGCCGCCATTTCTTCCTCGGGACCAGGAGTGACTTTGAATAATATTGCACTAAAATCCAGTGATGGAGGAATCGGGGGAATGCTGTCCTTGTAGGTTTGGTAAAAAGCCTCTACTTCAGGGCGTGTGACGGTTACTTTACTAAATTTTTCGGAACGCATTTTCTCGACGATCAGCTGATTTTTAAAAATCGGACGGTAATCTTTTTTTATTTTACTGATAGGACTGCCCATCAACAATTCGAGATTTTCTACCGAACCAACTTGCTCAATGAGCATATCCAAACGTTGGTTAATCGCATTTTCCACATCGCGCTCTTTAACTTCCACCGTTTCAATTCTGGCTTGTTCCAGAATAACATTCTCATCAATTAAAGAATTTAAAACATGACGTTTGATTTTATTAAAATTTGCAACGTCGCGGTTAGGATCAATATTCATCTGAGAAGCCGTGATTCGCGCCACCTGATCAACCTCACTTATGAGGATAATGTTCTCGCCGACAATTGCGGCGATACCGTCAATGAGCGTTTGAGCGAAAAGAGTGGTCGCCAAAAAGATAATACCAAAAAATAACTTAATTTTCATCGAGAGCCTATAGAGTTTAAAAAATTGGAAATATTTTCATCTTTTATTTCATAATTAGCATTCCGGACAAGACTGTCAACCAGTGCGTTATACTGATCTTGAATTTTTTTCTGAGTCAATATCTGATAGATTTCATCACGAACCTCATCGATTGTTCGCGTTGAGCCGATAGGATAGCGGGCTAGAACCTCAACGATATGAAAACCATAATTTGATGCAATGGGACCAATGATCGAACGAGGAGAAGTTTCAAAAATATTACGATCTATTTCTTCCAAAGATTCACCTCGCTTGACGACAGAGGTCTCAAATTTATACTTACTATAAAACGTATCAAGCGCATTCTTATTGCGACTAGTTATAGCAGATTTTATTGCAAGCGCATCGTTAAAATCCTGCACAAGAACATGAACGATCTTAGCTTCTTCACGATCGCGAATAAAACTTTTTTTGTTTTTAAGGTAATAATCACGTATTTCGTCTTCACTAATAGTTACATTGGTTTGTAAGAAAAAACGTACATAGGAATCTATAGTTAAATCACGATAATAATCTGCCACCCGGGCTTGTACGCCTTCTTCGCGGTCAAAATGATACTGGCGAGCTTTTTGATAAAGTATCTCCTTGTTTATCCAGTTGGAAACAACAGAGTTTAGGTAATTTTTATCAATATCTTTCGATAAGCCACCGTCGGGTAACATTCGGGTTAAGTCTTCATTGGTTAAATAAGCATTTCCGACGCGCGCAATATAATCTTCTTTATGATTGCCACAAGCCGCCCAGAGAAAAATGAATATCATTAATAAAAAGTCCTTGCGCAATTTTATACCTCCCAAGCTAAGTTACCTATCATAAACAAACTAAAATCTATGCTTTAACAATCAAACGGAGATTTAGTTCTAGCCCAAAACCTACATTTTTAGAATAAGAATACATTTTCATAACTTTTTATACTCCTAAAACGATACTATAAGTTAAGGGTGTTACGAAGCAGATTCAAGAAGCGAGTAATTTTATCAAAATCAAAATTACTTTTTAAATAAACGGTTAAATATAAGGTATTGTAAGGATTAAACTTATAAGACAAACCCAAATCAGAAGCGGCCTTTTGGATGGCTTGGATGAGATCGGTTTCGGCTGGCGGTATAAAAGATTCGTCCCAGATAAAGCTGGTTGATTTTTCGGCAATATTGACTTTTTTTATTCCAAGTGATGAAGCGAGGAGCCGAATCTTGCTGATATTAAAAAGAGTCGTTGCCTCAGACGGTAACTTTCCATAAATATCTCGGATTTGTCCTGAGATTACATCTACCGTAGACAATTCATCCGCCAGTGTTAGTTGGCGATAATATTCTAAACGTGCCGAAGAATCGGAAATATAACTGTCAGGAAAATAGGCTGGAAGTGGGCAAAAAACTTCAGTTTCCAATTTTAATTTTTCAGGGTAAGCGGGCTGGGTTGATTTGATCTCATCAAGCGCCTCGCGCAAAAATTTCATATAGAGCTCATACCCGATCGCCGCTATATTATTGCCGCTTTGCGAGGTACCCAGAAGGTTTCCCGCACCGCGTATTTCGAGATCTTGAAGCGCCACACTATAACCAGAACCGAGTGCAGTATGTTTTTTAATAGTCTGGAGCTTTCTAAGGGCGTCCGGTTTAATGCGAGACGGTTCGGGAACAATCAAGTAAGCGTAAGCCCGACGACTACTCCTGCCAACCCGACCGCGTAATTGATATAATTGAGCCAGACCAAAATGATGGGCTTGATTAATAAAAATTGTATTAGCGTTAGGAATATCAATGCCTGATTCTATAATGGTAGTGGTAACCAATAAATTGATTTCATTGTTAATGAAAGCCGACATAGTCTTTTCGAGTTCTCTTTCATTCATTTGACCATGGACATAATCTACGCTGATTTCTGGTAGAGCCAGAGCAAGTTTATGACTGAGAGCGGCAATAGATTTGATGTCATTATGCACAAAAAAGACTTGACCGCCACGATTAATCTCCCGCAAGATAGCCTTTTTAATAATATTCATATCGAAAGTGATGACTTCGGTTATTACTGGCAAGCGAGAGATTGGCGGGGTGTTGATAACAGAAAAGTCGCGTACTCCAATCAAAGAAAAATTTAAAGAACGCGGGATCGGGGTAGCTGATAATGCCAGAATATCAACCGATTCGCGTAAAAATTTAATTCGTTCTTTGTCTTTGACGCCAAAGCGATGTTCTTCATCTATAACTAATAAACCAAGATCTTTAAAACTAACATCTTTTGACAGTAGTCGGTGAGTACCAATGACAATATCAATCTTTCCCGCGGCAAGATCACGAATAATCTGTGACTGCATTTTGCGGGACACGAATCGCGATAAAAGTGCAATTCTTATCGGATATTTTTGAAGCCGCTGGCTGAAAACAGCAAAGTGTTGATCAGCCAGAATAGTGGTTGGTACCAATACCGCTACCTGCTTGGACGCGGATACCGCCTTGAAAGAAGCCCGGATGGCTACTTCGGTTTTTCCAAAACCCACGTCGCCACACAAAAGCCGATCCATTGGACGAGGTTTTTCCATATCCTCTTTAACGGCTTGAATAGCAGTCAGCTGGTCGGGAGTTTCTTCATATAAAAATTCCGATTCCATTAAGTATTGCAGTTCATTGTCTGGTGGAAAAGCATAGCCGGGCGCGCTTATCCTTTTGGCGTAAAGTTCAACTAAATCTTTCGAAATTTCATCAATAGCCCGTTGTGTTTTTAATTTGGTGCGTTCCCATTCCGTCGTACCAAGTTTATTGAGAGGTGGCGGATTCTGAAGATTTCCGGTATATTTCTGAATATAGTTAAGCTTCTCAAGTGGTACAAATACTTTATCTCCGCCAGAATATTCCAGGCAAAGACATTCACGGATCGAACCAAAAGCCGCGATTTTATCCAATCCAGCAAAGCGGCCAACTCCATAATTAATATGAACCATCAAATCGCCGGGAGATATTTCGTGCGGACTGAATTGTTCAACAGGAAAGTCTGGGGAATACTTTTTGAAAAAATTTATCCGTCGTTCACGCTTGAAAATTTGGTGATCGGTATAAAAATACAACTTTGCTTCGGGTAGTTCTGCCCCCGCCGAGATAGAAAAATCAAAGTAGTTCAATATTGCCAAATCCAATAATTCCTTAAGACGTTTCACCTGCATAGAATTAGCACAAAACAACGAGATTCGGGCATCTGGCTGGGCAGAGAGCACTGTCAATAAATGTTCTCTAAAAGCTTTAATTGAATTGGTTTGCGGTTGAGGATTCACCCGGAAATCAATATCTGAAGCAAGTAGATCGTAATGATTAATTACCCTATATGATGATAGATAAGTAAATATATCGGTTGTGTTTTTTTCATCTGTATCCATAAGTTTTTCAGCATGAAGGCAAAAAACCACAGTGTCTTTTTTAAGGTAAGAAAAAATATTAGTAGAGTTTTGATTATCTAGCGATGAATGCGCCGGAGCTTGTACTGTGAATGATGATAGATTGCAAATCGAGAGCTGGGTGTCAGGATTAAAAGTGCGAATAGATTCGATCTTGTCTCCGAAAAATTCTATTCGATAGGGATGCAGAGATTCTGGAGGATAAAAATCAATAATTCCACCCTTGATGCAGTATTCAAATGGACTTTCCACTGCTGGCGCTATGGTATAACCGAGATGAACAAGATATTCGATAAAAGCGTCGCGATTGACTATTTCGTTGACGTGATAGGTGCGTTTAAGCTTATTGAAATCATCAGAAAGCGGGAATTTACTTTTAAGCGAAGATAAAGTAGCTACAATGATCGTATTTTGTCCGGTGGATAATTTTTGAAGGGTATCGTTAGTGAAGTAAGCATTGAGCGATTCCGTATCAGAAAATAGGAAGGAAGAATTCGGCGGCTCCGGCAGATAGCATACCGAGTCGTCGAGATTAAACAGCTCCAGATCATCTCTTATGTATTCCGCTTCATTGGAATCATTGGTAATTAATAAAATTGGCTGGTCAATTTTTTTATAAAAAGAATAGAGAAAAAGCGAAGTTGCAAAACCGGATAATCCCGCAACGGTAAACCCAGCGTTAGAGCGATAAAAAGCCTTAACGGCATTAAGAAACGCTGAACTTTCGGAAAAGGTAGAGACTAAATTTTCTATACGATCGTCTATATGTTTCACGTTAAACCAGAATGCTTATGAAGGAGGAAAAAAAGCGCCGCGACGTCTGCCGGAGAGACACCCGGAATTCGAGAAGCCTGTCCAAGTGTTTGCGGGCGGAAGCGAATCAGCTTTTCACGCGCCTCATTAGTTAAAGATCGAACCGCAGAATAATCAAAATCAGGGGGAATCTTAGTGTTTTCATTTTTTGACATTGATTCGATTAAGGCTTGACTATGTTTAATATAACCGGCATATTTGACGTCACACTCAATCTCCTCAATAATCTTGGGAAAGTGAGCAATCTTATTTTTTATTTCAGATGATAAAAAAGGAACGAGCGAAGCGAGCGCAACATCCGGACGGCAAAGCAATTTATATAAAGTGAGATTACAGCCAATGGAATGAGCTTCCTTATTAGGTAATATGACTTTAGCCGCTTCGGGAGAAATATTTGTTGAAGATAAAAAGGATATAATCTCCTCAATAACTTCTATCTTATGTTGGGTTGATTCGTAAGTCTCTCGCGGCAATAGACCGAGTTCATATCCTTTTCGGGCAAGTCGGCGATCGGCATTATCAAAACGTAGCATCAAGCGGTGCTCGGCGCTCGAGGTAAACATACGGTAGGGCTCATTGGGACTTTTGGTAATTAAATCATCAATGAGAACCCCGATATAGGCTTCGTGCCTTTGCAAAACAAATGGTTCGCGACCTTGGATGGAAAGGGCGGCGTTGATACTGGCCATTAATCCCAGAGCGGCTGCTTCTTCGTAGCCGGAAGTGCCATTAATTTGACCCGCTATATAAAGTCCTTTGAGTGACTTGGTTTCGAGAGTATCTTTAATTTGGTAAGAAGGGAAAAAGTCGTACTCAACGGCATAGCCCGGCTTGATAAACTCCGCTTTTTCGAGACCCGGCACTGTTCTTAATGCCTTCATTTGAACGTCAAGTGGCAGGCTGGTCGAAAAACCGTTTACATAATATTCGTTGCTATTTTTCCACTCCGGTTCTAAAAATATTTGGTGAGACGTGCGCTCTTTAAAGCGAACACACTTGTCCTCTATGCTGGGACAATAACGCGGACCAATTCCTTTAATTATGCCAGAATAAAGCGGTGAACGATCCAGATTGTTCAAAATGAAATTGTGGGTAACGGTGTTTGTGCGGGTTAAAAAACAAGGAATATTAGGTGGCGAGAAATTTTGGGTGCTAAAAGAAAACGGAATCGGATCTTGATCGCCATATTGGGGCATTGTCCTAGAAAAATCTATAGATTCGGCCGAGACCCTGGGTGGTGTACCAGTCTTAAGACGTCCAGAAAGGATATTATATCTGGCAAGGTCTTCTGTAAGGCCGGAGACCGGTTCTTCATCAATTCGACCGCCATGGAATTGTTGTAGTCCGACGTGGATTAATCCATTGAGGAATGTGCCGCAAGTTAAAATTACAGCCTGACAAAATATGTCGCCGTTATGAATTAAATGAATGCCTTTAATGGTCTGCTTATCAACTATCAAGCTATTGGCAGTATCTTCGAGAAGGGTGAGCCGGTCTTGATTTGATAAAGTGTTCCTCGCCAACAACGAGTAGTGAATTTTATCGGCTTGAGCGCGCGGCGACCAAACCGCTCTTCCCTTAGACTTGTTTAGCATTTTGAATTGGATTCCAGTCCGGTCAATCAATTTTGCCATTTCGCCGCCGAGAGCATCAATTTCAGCGACGAGGTGACCTTTTGCTAAACCTCCGATCGATGGATTACACGACATTCTACCAATGGTAGAAATATTTTGGGTGACCAGTAAAGTAGAAAGTCCCAAACGAGCTGCCGCCAATGCCGCTTCTATTCCGGCGTGTCCGCCACCCACAACAGTGATGTCAAAGTCTAAATGTTTCATGTGAAACTACTATTTGCCGATGCAAAAATGCTGGAAAATATTGTTCAATATTTCATCATTAGAGGTTTTTCCCAGAATTTTGTCATATTCATTGAGCGCCATCCGTAAATCGGCGATGATCATCTCCGGAGCTAGACTTTGCCTAATGTGTTTCTGGGCAGAAAACAAATATTTTTTTGCCGTCCTCAGACCGGTAGCATGACGCTGATTGGTGATGATGAGGCTGTCGGCGTTGCTAATTTGTTGCGAGATTGAATCAACGATCATCTCGGTTAGTTTGTGGATTCCCTGGCGTTTCTTTGCCGATATAAATATATGGTGATATTGAGAGAAATGCTTTTCATACTTTGTCAGGCTTTTTTGGGGGGCGATATCAATTTTATTGATCACAACGATAGTATTTTTAGAATTGTAATACTCTAACCATTCTCTTTTAATCGGTTGAGTGGCATCAATAACGAATAAGATAATATCGCCTGTCTTGATATTTTTCTTAGTGCGGTCAATGCCTATTTTTTCTATTGGGTTTTTGGTTTTGCGGATACCGGCCGTGTCAAGTAGTCTAATCATATAGCCACCGGCTTGGATTGCTTCTTCGAGTGAATCTCTAGTCGTTCCCGGATAAGGCGTAACGATTGCGCGTTCTTCGTTTAAAAAGGCATTTAACAAGCTCGACTTTCCGCTATTAGGCGGCCCAATAATTGGCACCAAGGCGCCTTGCTTTAGTATTTTACCGCAAGAATAGGATTTTAGTAGTTTGCTGTTAATTTTCAATATGTTATCAATTGATTTCGACAATTCGTGCGGTGGAATCGTATCTATTTCATGATCTGAAAAGTCTAATTCTAATTCAAGAATAGTTATTAGCTCGATGATTTTACTCCGAAGTTCAGCGAATTCCTTTCCGATTGTCCCTTCCAGTGATTTGATCGCGGCTTGGTGAGACGCTTGGGTTTGAGAGAAAACTAAATCGGCTACGGCTTCGGCTTGAGTCAGATCGAACTTACCGTTGAGAAACGCGCGTCGGGTGAATTCTCCGGGTTGAGCCAATCTGGCACCATACCTGAGGCATAATTCAATCAGTTGGTTGACAATGAAAGGGCTTCCGTGACAGCTGATTTCGACTAAATCTTCGCCGGTATAGGACATTGGGGCTTTATAATAAATTATAACTGTGTCATCAAGCAACTCGTTGTTTTTGTATAAATTGAGATGCTGAGCAACTCGTGGTTTTAGTTGGGTGGTGGTTTTGGTTAATTTATGAACAATATCCGGTGATTTTGGACCGGAAAGACGTACCACTGCCAGCGCTCCACGCCCGGGAGGAGTTGAAAGGGCAACTATTGTATTTTCGGTTGACATTATTCTCAGTAGAATTCATTCAGCGACCGCGCATCCTTGTTTGGTATTGGCGTAGTCTTTGAGAATTGGTTTTACGGGATTTCTTGGGTTTTGGTTTGGGTGGAAAATATTTTTGCTGAATAATCGAAAGAATATTATAAAGAGTATAGTACAAATTTAAACCGGACGGAAACTGATTAAATAAAAAGAAAAAGAAGATAGTCATAAAGTACATCATCACTTTCTGCTGTTTGCCGCCAGAAGCACCGGATATTTTTTGCTGAACCAACTGCGAAATTGCCATAATAAAAGGCAAAACATTTACCTGACTACCATAAATAGGAATTGAAAATGGTAAGGTGAAAATTGTGTCCGGTGCGGATAAATCGGTGATCCAAAAAATAAAAGGTGCCTGCCGCAATTCTATCGTAGTGCGAAAAACTATGAAAAGCGCCCATAGAATCGGCATCTGAAGCAGAAGTGGCAAACAGCCTCCCATGGGATTGACACCATGCTCGCGCATCAACTTAAGGCGTTCATTATTAAGGCGTTGAGGATCGGAAGCGTATTTTTCCTGAAGAGCGTTTAACTGCGGTTGAATATTTTGCATTTCTTTCATTGAGCGAGTGGAACTGTTTGTTAAAGGGGTGAGGACGATTTTTAACAAAACAGAAAAAATGATTAATACCCAGCCATAGTTAGGAATAAAAAGATGCATCTTGGTGAACAGCCATAAGATTCCTTTACTGATAGGCCTAATTAAACTAAACCCAAAGTTCATCAAGTGTTCGAAATTAGGAGCCAAGCCTTTAATTATGCTATAGTCAAGTGGTCCCAGATAAATCTTTACCGCATTTTCTGAGGAAGCGTTCAAAGTCAGATACATATTGAATATTTTTTGGAAGTCTTTGCCTTGTAATGGAACCCCTAAGCCAGTTAGGCGATAACCTTCAGCGGGCTGATGAGGTATCAAGGCGGCGACAAAATACTTGGTTTTTATAGCCGTCCAATAGGTTGCACCCACCAAGCTAGCTGATCCAGTTTTACCCGGTTTTACATCGAGATTTTCGGTTTCGCCACCCCCGCAGGCGGAAGCCCGTGAATAGGAGACGTCTTCTTTGATCATAGATTCAGTATAGGCTATTCCGCCTTCCCAGACCAGGTCATATTTATCAGAAGCCATTTCATCGAGGATTCCCTCGAGATCATTGTATGAGTTTATAATGTATTTATCACCGTAAAAGACAAAGGTTCTCGAAACGATAATATCATCGCCCGCTGGCAATTGAAACTGAATAATAATACTATCGCCATCGGAAATTTTATAATAGTTTTTACTGGTTTCTTGATGTTCGGTAAAAATTCTAAAATTTTGATCAATGGTCACCGAATCCCCATTACTTTTAATGTATTTAATAAAAAGCCGCCTTGCCTCAAAAGGCGGAATCATTTCGACCAGACTTGTATCGCGTCCGATAATTTTATTGTAGTTTTTTAAGACGACGCTGGTGATAGTGCCGCCTCCACGCGAGGATATTTTAAGACGATAAAGATCATTTTCGATTGTGAGCGTGTCTGGTTTTTCAGCTCCCAAAGAAGCCGGGCGTTGCACTTCGCTTGAGGGATGGGATTCGGATAATTTCGCTGGAATCGTTTCAGAAATAACGCCTTCTGGTGTTTTTTCTATGACTTTTTCTTGAGTGACCTCGGGTGAATTTTTCGAAATTATTTTAAAATAGTAGGGCATTGTCAAAATTATGACAAATATGAGAACAAAGCCGATTAGTGATTTTCTATCCATTTTTATTCCTTTGGAGTTGGGAGGGGATCATAACCTCCTGTATGATAAGGATGGCATTTAAGTATTCTGGTGAGCGAAAGCCAAGAAGCCTTAAAAAAGTTGAATTTCTTAAAGGCTTCTAAAGCATATTGAGAACAAGTTGGCGTAAAACGGCAAGTGTTGGGGAAAAGGGGTGAGAGAAGCAAGCGATATGTTTTTATGATTAAAATAATCAAGGTGTTAAATATTTTCATTCCGTTTATAAATTTAGGTTGTTTATCAGAATTTCTGATAATGTGTTTACCTGCAAATTATCAGGTTTTTTAAAAACAGTAACGGCGATTGCCGCCGGTCGTTTACAATAGGGTTTACAGAGACGGAAAGCCTCCCTGATTTTACGTTTGTATAAATTCCTTTGAACGGCATTCCCGCATTCTTTTTTTATCACGATTGATAATTTCCAATCATCTTGGGGTAAGATGGAAATGTAAAGGCAATCATATTTTAGCGGTTTTCCATTATGAATGATTTGGGCACGTTGATCCCATTTGGCGAGCCGTTCACGACGGGGCAAATTAGGCCGATAGGACCTTACGTCCTTTAGCTCGTCTTCTGGCGATGACTTTTCTGCCACTATTGGTGCTCATCCTTTTTCTAAAACCGTGATCGTTTTTTCTTTTACGGTTGCTGGGCTGATAAGTTCTTTTCATATTTCCTCATTGTTAATTAAAAACCCGCCTAATTTAACTTTTTTGACCTTATTATCAATGTTAGAAATAAAATGTGGGGTTTAGCTTTGGAGTAACTATGGAGTGCCCCTTTGGAGTGCACCGACCATGTCGGTGCATGCATCAACACGGTTGATGCACTCCATATCACTCCATAGGGGCTCCATATATTAAAAATCATCCTTAACCTTAACTTTATCCCACTTATACTTTTTTCGTAATTCTTCCATCTCTTCCTTTTCGGCTTTTATCCTTTCGTAATAACTACCAAATCTCCAATCACTGGCGTCCTCAACATATCCGTGTTTCATAGGATTATACCAGATATAATTCAATCTCGCCAAATATGACTTCTCATAAGTAATGCAGGTGTCCCAATAATTATACATGACAATTTTAGCATCTTTAGATTCAGGAACATTCTTCTTAATCCATAAAGCGATGAATCTATGTATATCATTTATCATTAAAGAAAGCGTTGAGGCATCCTCCGGCGCATTACCCATTAAATGGTAATGATTATCCAGAATTACCCAATCCTCAAGCGTCCAATGATAGTGGTCAAATCCTTTTTTTATGGACGTTAGAAGCCGTTCCTTTGCCTCATCTGATTTCAGCCAGGGTTTCTTACCGTAGGTAGCACCAGTTATGATATATTTGGACCCAGGACAAAACAGATGCGGTGGGTTGTGTTCATATATTTTATATTCATTGTCCATTTTTTTACTTTGGAATATAGCTTTGGAGTGCAGTGACCGTGTCACTGCATGCACCGACATGGTCGGTGCACTCCATATTGGTCACTGCACTCCATATTCATTCCATAATCACCAATTTCTTGTTCCACGTTCTTTTCAATTCTTTCGATTCAATGGAAAGCTGATAAATATATATCCCAGAACAAAGATTTTTCGGCTGCCAATTAACCACATATTCATTCGCTCTTTGAAATTCATTGACCAAAACATCAACTTCTTGGCCCAAGAGATTAAAAATCGATAATCTGACTTGACAATCTTGAGGAATTTGATAAGAAATACAAGTCGAAGAATTAAAAGGATTGGGATAATTCTGGAAAAGATTGAAAGTTAGCGGAATTTGTTCATTTTCAATTCCTACTGGATTAATGGCCACCCTTGAAAGATTCTGCCAATTACTTAAAGAATTGTGGATATGAGTTACTTCTTGAAGCGAGGAAGGAAAAGATGGAGGGGTCCACATAGTCCAGATATCTCGAGTTTGAACTTTTATAACGTATTCACCCGGTTCGTCCCAAGTATGACTGAAAACAAACTCACTTCCGTTTGGCTGAAAATTAGACCAATCAGTCGTATCACCATCTCCCCAACTAACCCGAACTGAAACTGAGTCAGTTTCAGCGTCGCTAACTTGAATGGAAAAAGTAAGTGTATCGCCCGCATAACCAGAGTTTGATCCGCTAACCTGAGCCGTCGGCACTGAATTCCAGGAATAGAGCTGGCAGGTTTCAAGATAGCAACCACTCCATTTTCCGCCAGTGACCAATACTCGTCCATCTTGGAGAAGGGTTGCTTGATGATTTATTCTTCCTCCCCGTGGTCCTTCGTATAGCATTGGCGCCTCTTCTTGGAACTTTTTAGTTTTAAGATCATATAATTCAGAGGGAGTGATTTCTATGGCCCTCTCTTTGCATCCACCGATGATTAATACCTTATTATTAGGCAGAAGCGTGACTGTGGCTCTTAATCGGCCACCATCTGTTTTAAGAGAGTCAGTTAAACTCCACTGACCAGTTTCTTGGTCATAAATTTCAGCTGACTTAAAATATTGTCCTTTCCATGCTCCTCCGACCAAGAGAAAACCAGAGGGGATTATTGTTCCAACGGCGCAGTTCCTTTCTATAATAGATTTGCCAGTATAAGTCCATTCTTCTGTTTCTTGGTCATAGATCTCAGCTGATGGTCCCTGAGAACCACTCGGATAAGAATGAAAAGATAAAACTAAACCATTAGAAAGCATTCCGCCCAAGAGATCTGGGTGACCCTGCTGACTTGGATTAGTTAATCTCCAAACTTCTGTTTCTGGGTTATATATTTCACAGGTTTTCGTCGTAACTCCGCCTATTGTGTACCCATTAATCACCAAGACTTCTCCCTCAGGTAAAAGGACTGTAGCATGATTAGGGTGATCCCAGTTTCTAGCTATATTTAGCGGACCAGTGAAAGACCAGGTCTCATCTTCTAAATCAAAAAGCTCACAATCAGGAACACATCCTACATTTGGAACATTTCCTCCGATAACCAGCGTTTTATTGTTCAAAAGCTTGACTAAGTCAAAGTCATATCTAGCTATGTTTAGAGAATCAGTCAGAGACCAGGTTTCAGTTTCTAAATCATAAATTTCAGAGGAAGATAAAAGTCCAGGTGAACCGGGACCAATACCGCCAACAACCAAAACCTTACCATCAGCTAATAAAATAGCCCGATGTTCTGTTCTGGCTTGATTGAGATTCCCAGTCCATTGCCATGTTCCCGCTGAAATTATAACCGGGAATAGGATAAAGCAAAACAAAACAATCAATACTATCTTTTTCATCTATACCTCCATTTTTTGGAGTGCAGTTTTGGAGTGCATCAATCCCGCAGCGAAGCGTGGCGGGGTTGGTGCATGCAGTGACACGGTCACTGCACTCCAAAGTCATTCCATCATTATCAATTTTTTCTTCAATGTTCTTTTGAAATTTTCCGATTCAATACTTAGCTGATAAATGTATATCCCAGAAGGAAGATTTTTCGGTTGCCAATTAACCACATATTCATTCGCTCTTTGAAATTCATTGACCAAAACATCAACTTCTTGGCCCAAGAGATTAAAAATCGATAATCTGACTTGACAATCTTGAGGAATTTGATAAGAAATACAAGTCGAAGAATTAAAAGGATTGGGATAATTCTGGAAAAGATTGAAAGTTAGCGGAATTTGTTCATTTTCAATTCCTACTGGATTAATAGCCACCCTTAGAAGATCCTGCTAATTGCCCAGAGAATTGTGAATTCCTCGTTCACTCCAAATGTCTTTTGCCTGAACCTTGATTTTGTATTCTCCGGCTTCAGCAAACACTTTGGAAAAACAAAATTCAGTGCCAGAAACATCATATTCCTGCCAATCAGTTGTATCGCCATCAGCCCAATCAATTCTAATACTGACACTATCTTGATTTGGATCACTAACTTGAATAACAAATTCTAAAGTATCGCCCACCAAACCAGTGTTTTGTCCCTGAATCAATTGAATTTCCGGAGAATCATTCCAAGAATAGAGTTCTACTGTGTATGAGCCTGTCGTGCCAAAACTACCAATAGCCGCGACTCGGCCATCAGCTAAGGTTACCAGATTATGATGTGATCGAGGGTAATTCATATCAGCTACTCGTTGCCATTCTCCTTGCTCAACATTATATATTTCTGTAACAGGGGAAAGTAGGGTTGTATCCGTCCGATAACCGCCAGAAACAATTATATCTCCATTCGGCAGTTTAGCCGAAGGCATTGCCACCCCTCCCCGGCTTAAAGAATCAGTTTCTATCCAGGTCTCGGCAATTGGGTCAAAAATCAAGCAGGTGGTTAGCCAATGATTTCCACCACTTGTTCCGGCCATTATTAGTCCTTTTTCTTGACCATTCTCAATAATCAATTGAGAGGCGCCATTTTCATATTGGGGACAGGGAACGGGAATAGGAGTTGTCAATGTCCAAGTACGAGAAGGGATATCAAATAATTCAGCGGTGTTAGAATTATCATCACCAACTACCAGAATTTTCTGATGAGACGGAAAATAGACAAGTGTGTGTTCAGTTCTCCCTTCATTTAATTCATTAGTTAATTCCCAGATTTCAGTTTGTGGGTCATAAATTTCGCAGATTTTTCGGGAACCACCAGCGCTGAATCCACCGACCACTAAGACTTTAGTTGTACTATCAGTATCTTGGAAAGCAATTGCAGCATGACTATAGTGGGGAGAATTGAGTTGGCCTGTTTCTTGCCAGGTATTTGTTGTTGATGAATAGCGAAAACAACGGCGAGTGGGAGGACGAGGACCAGATGCCATTCCACCAATAGTTAAGTATTCTTTATCTCCAGCTAAGTCTAGTTCAATTAAATAGTGCTGGTATAAAGGTACTGGCAAAGAATCAGTAAAAACAGCTTGCCCTGTTTCAAAATCAAATATCTCACAACTGCTGGTTGGCTCAGTACTCCCTAAGGATAGACCGCCAGTTATTAAGACAGATTGACTATCAGGCAAAAGAACTGATTGAAAGTTTTCACGTCGGCCAAGATTTAATTGACCAACAATTGTCCATTCATCAGCCATTAGCAAAGAATCAAACAAGAAAAAAACAATAATTACGGATATTTTCAAAGTTTTCATTATACTCTCCTTTCCTTCAAAGAGCGATTCAAGTTGATGTTATACTATAATTTCCAAAAAATCAATAATGAATTTTTGCTTTCGGTAATTTTAATTATTGTTAGCCGCTAAACTATCGCCTATTTAGTGTCGAGAAAATATTTATTTTTTAATATGCTTTATTACAATGATTTACCGAAGATGGCGCGACAATGTTTTGTTTTATTTCAAACTTTTTCTTGCTAATTAGTCGCAAGCGATTACCTTATTATGTGAGTTGAAATTGTGATGTTGATAACTTGTTAATATTGGGTGGTGCTCTTATTGTTTTTAAATTATCTGTTATTGAAGGTTTAAATTTGAGTGGAGCTCTTAATTTTGTGAATCTTAGGGTGATTATTCTCGTGGGCTCGATAGCAGACTCGTCGGAATATCTCCCAATATAATTTACAATATGAGTGGGGGCTGGATGCTAAACGGTTTATATAAATGGTGTTTAAATGCCTTGTATTTATGTTGATAACTTCTATTTAGGATTCGTTTTTTATGCCTAATTCATTGATTTGCAGTGATGTTTGGAATAGTTGCTTGGAATATGTGCGTAAAAAGATTCCTCAGCAGACCTTTGAAACTTGGTTTGCTCCGATGAAAGCCATATCGCTTGCCGATGATACTCTTATTTTACAGGTTCCAAATAAATTTTTTTATGATTGGGTTGACAATCACTATCGGGAAATGATTCTTAAGGCGCTTAAGGAGGTAACCGGTAACGGTTTCAATGTAAGTTATACTATTTTATTGGGTGAGGAATTGGAACAGCCAGCCGGAACGCTCTCAGTTTCTAAACGAGGGAGCGGTGGTACTCCGGTAGCTGAGCCGGATTATAAAGCGGGGGCACGGGAGCAAGGCACCCGCTTAAATGAGCGTTATGTTTTCGATACGTTCGTTGAGGGCGCTTCTAACCAATTTGCGCGAGCGGCGGCAATGGCGGTAGCCAGTGCGCCGGGGCGAACCTCTTTTAATCCGCTGGTAATTTATGGCGGTACCGGTCTGGGGAAAACCCATTTACTTCAAGCCATTGGTAATGAAGCTCTTAATAATGGCAGAGCCAAGAAAGTAGTCTATGTTTCCAGCGATACCTTCACTTTGGATTTCATTGCGGCAATTCAGAACAACAAGACGACTGAATTTTCTCGATCTTATCGCAGTATTGATATGCTTCTCCTCGACGACATCCAATTTTTTCAAAATAAAGAACAAACGCAGGAACAGTTTTTCCACATTTTTAATGACTTATATCAAAGGCATAAGCAGATTGTATTGACAACTGACAAGCCGCCAATGGAGTTGCGCGGTTTGCAAGAACGTCTCTTATCACGCTTTCAATCCAGTTTAACCGTTGATATTCAGCCGCCAGACTTAGAAACCAGGATTGCTATTTTGCAGAAGAAAGCTAATGATGACGGATTGGACATTCCCTACGAAGTAATTGAATATTTATCAACAAATATTCGGTCGAATATTAGGGAGTTGGAAGGGGCTTTGATACGACTTCTCGCTTATTCTTCGTTATTGCAAGTGGATATAGATATTAATCTTACTCAGCGGGTGTTGCGGGAGATCCTGGGAACTCGTCACTCATCGGTGTTATCAATAGAGAGTGTTCAAAGTACGGTGAGTACTGTTTATAAGATAAATCTGGATTCTATGGTTGGGAAGGGGCGTACCAAAGAAGTGGCTGAGGCGCGTATGATTGCAATGTATTTAACGCGAGAGTTCACCGATCTATCCCTAAAAACCATCGGTTTATATTTCGGCGGTCGCGATCATTCGACAGTAGTACACGCTTGCCGCTGGGTGGAAGAGCGCCTACAAAGCGACTCGGTTTTTGCTCGTCAGATTAATGATCTGAAAGCCAAATTGTCCCAAAACATTTAGTAATTTTTATAACCACAGATGGCGATCCAGACTGCGGTATTGAATAGCTTCGCTGATGTGTTCGGGTAAAATTTTTTCGGAATTGCTTAGGTCGGCGATTGTTCGGGATACTTTAAGAATCCGATCGTAAGCTCTGGCACTCAATCCCAGCTTATTAATGGCGTTGCGCAAGAGATCTTCACAGGTTTGATCAATTTGACAAAATCTTCGGATCAAGCGTGATTCCATATGCGCATTAGCAAAGACACCCTTGATCCCGGCAAAACGTGCGGTTTGTTTTAGGCGGGCGGCTTGAACACGTTCCCGGATAATTTCGGAAGGTTCGCCGGGCGCTTTCGCTGACAGATCGGAAAATTTAACGGCGGGAACTTCTATATGAATGTCAATTCGGTCTAGTAATGGACCGGAAATACGCGCCATATATTTCTGGATTTGTTGGGGAGTACAGGTGCATTGATGATGAGGATCGGTGGCATAGCCGCAAGGGCAGGGATTCATCGCGGCTACCAGCATAAAGGAAGCCGGGTAGGTTAAAGAGAGTAGCGCCCGCGAAATGGTAACATAACCATTCTCAAGCGGCTGACGCATTACTTCGAGAACGTTTTTTTTAAATTCGGGTAATTCATCGAGGAAAAGAACACCGTGATGACTTAAACTGACTTCACCGGGGCGGGGGAATTTACCACCGCCGACCAATGCCGCATCGGAAATCGTGTGGTGGGGCGACCGGAACGGCCGAGTGGCTACGATGCCCTGGCCGGAGGGAACCAAACCGGCTACCGAGTGTATTTTGGTAGTTTCGAGCGCTTCTTCAAGAGTTAAATTGGGCAAAATAGTCGGAATACGTTTGGCGAGCATCGTTTTTCCCGAACCAGGCGGACCTATCATAATTATATTGTGTCCCCCAGCCGCCGCGACTTCGAGGGCACGCTTGACATTTTCCTGACCCTTAACCTCAGAAAAGTCAATCTGGTATTGGCGATGTTCTTCGAAGAGCGCCCGGACATCAACGTGAGTCGGTTCCGGATGGGTTCGGTTTTCCAGGAAGTCTATCACTTCCTGAAGGGATTTTAAGCCGATAATTTCCAGATCGCCAGTTATAGCCGCCTCGCGGGCATTCTGTTCCGGCAAGACGATGCCCTTGATTCCGGAATTACGTACTGAAACCGAGATTGGCAAAGCGCCCTTAATTTCGCGAAGCATTCCATCAAGGGAGAGTTCGCCCAAGAAAATGTAATCGCTAACCTTATGTCTTTCTATCAAATCAGCCGCGGTGAGAATACCGATGGCAATCGGTAGATCAAAGGAGCTCCCTTCTTTCTTTATATCAGCTGGGGCTAAATTGACCACAATTTTATTGCTCGGGACATAGTAGCCGAGATTTTTTATCGCGGACCAAACTCTTTCTTTACTTTCACGGACGGCGCCCTCTGGTAAACCAACCGTAATAAAAGCCGGTAATTGCGCATTACTCAGATTACATTCAACATCCACAATATAGGCATCAATGCCTAAAACAGCTGCACTCTTGACGAGGGAAAATTTGGTCATAAGTTACTCCTTCCAAACTAAAAAATTGGTAACCGGTCTTGATAAAACGGCTAACCAAGCGCTATCTTATTGGTCGAAATTTAATTTCCAGTCGCAGTTCATTACATTTTTACGTTGAAATTGTTTTTCATATTGAGCAATTTCGCGAGCCATTTTTTCACAAACATTATCGTGATAAGTTTTAGCGGCAACTATAATGGCATTGGTAATGGCTTTGGCGCGACTACGGCCGTGAGCCTTGATTACTATTTTGCGAAATCCGAGAAGAGGTGCGCCACCGTATTCTGAATAATCGGCAACCTTTTTCAATTGTTTAATGCCACTGGAAAGCGCAAGCAAACCGAGCATCCAGATAAAACGGTGTTTAAAAGCATAGCGTCCGATGTGAGAAATAGTTTCACCAAAACCTTCGATAGTCTTCATAACGATATTGCCCACATAACCCTCGGCGACGATGACATCAGCTACACCTTTTAAAATTTCGTTGCCTTCGACATTACCTATGAATTTCATATTTTGAATAGAATTAAGCATATCAAAAGCGTCGGCAAGAGTATCGCCACCTTTGTAAGGTTCTTTGCCGATATTAAGTAGTCCAACGGTCGGATTTTCTATACCTTTGACGGCGGAAGCATATATTTTTCCCATTATAGCGAACTGTACCAGATCATCGGCTGTGCAATGGACGTTAGCGCCGACGTCGAGTAAGAGGGCAAATGGGTCAGACCTTCCCTGTTCGTTGCGAGTAGGATAGGCTGAGGCAATGGCAGTTTTGTGAACCCCCTCGATGCGTGGAATGTACTTGATCGCTGAAAGAATATAAGCACCGGTATTGCCGGCCGAGACGATACCATGTGCTTGATCCGCACCACAGAGTTGCGAGGCGATTAACATTGAAGCGCGCGGTTTTTTGGATAGGATAAATTTCGGCTTGTCGTCGTTGGTAATATATTGGTCGGTATGAACAATTTCGAGCTGTTGAGGATTGTGTTCAGTTTGTTCAAGAATTGGTTCTATTTTAGATTGGTCACCAACTAAAATGATTTTTATGGGAGTCTCAACCGAAGCGCGAGCGGCACCGAGCACTACTTCATCCGGCGCAAAATCCCCTCCCATTGCATCAACTGCAATAACGGCAGAAGGTTGTTTATTATCTAAGTTATTCATTTTATGTTTTTTAGGTGCTTAATCATTTCCGGGATAATTGCGAAAAGATTAGCGACAATTCCATAATTAGCAATTTTAAATATCGGGGCGTCGGGATCATTGTTGATCGCGACGATGTATTTGGCGGAAGATATTCCGGCAATATGTTGCATTGCGCCGGAAATCCCACAAGCAATATATAGATCTGGTGAGACGGTTTTACCGGTTTGCCCGACCTGAAAAGTTTGCGGGACCCAACCGGCATCAACAACGGAACGGCTGGCGCCGACGGCCGCACCGAGAGCGTCGGCTAATTCTTCTATCAAGTGAAAATTTTCCGGAGCACCGATGCCACGACCTCCAGCGACAATAATTTTGGCATCAGTGAGTGCCGGTCGCTTTGAAGTGACTGGACGAATTTCATTAATTTTAATTTTGGGAGTAACGGCAGATAGCTGTGACGGAGAGTTGATGATTTCTGCTGAGCGAATATTTTCCTGCGGCGGGATGATATTGGCTCGGATGGTGATAAACGCCGGTTTTTTCATCAATTTTAAATCGGCGAGAGCCTTACCGCCATACATAGCTCGGCGGACGATTGGACTATTTTCTGAATCGAGATTGACCTGTAAACAATCAACGGCTATAGAACCGCTAACCGTTTCACAAGCAATTGCCGCGATGTCTCGGATAGCTGGTCGGTCAGGTAGGATGAGAATGTCCCCATTTTCTTGCAGTAATATATTGGCTACGCCTGAAGCCGTTACTTCTGGTATATATTTATCGAAGTTTTTAGTGAAGGCAACTCGGTCAGCTCCGTAGCGACCGCATTCGTTTTGCATAGTACTATTCTCCTGAGCCGGGACAATAGCAGTGAGGCTTCCATTGGCTAAATCAGCCAATTGGCGCCCAAGTGTCAAACAGCCCGCGCTATTCTTGGAGATATTTTTGTTTTCTGGTTCAATATAGGTAAATATTTTCATCAGGATTCCCCGTTATAAAACTTTGGCTTCTTCACGCAGGCGCCGGATCAATTCTGGGACTGCATCCACGTTCTGGCCTAGAATCGTACCAGCTGGCCGTGGTGCGGGTTCTGACAGTTGAATAATATCGGAAGCCTTTTCGGTTAAGTTAACATTTTTGGTAATAATCTCTTTTTTTCGAGAGAGCATAATATCCTTTAGCGAGGGATAACGTGGTTTATTCAAGCCCTTTTCGGTAGTCAATAAACAAGGCAGGGAACTCTCGTAAATTATTCGGCCTTCTTCGGTGTCTTTAGCGGCTGTTAATCGGTCTGTACCAACCTGCAGTTCGCATATTCCTGTCAGGAAAGGATATTCGAGTAGACAGGCTACCAAAGGTCCGACGAGACCATTGCCGGTGTCAATGGAAAGCTTTCCGCAGAATATCAAGTCCGGAGAGAGTGGCTTGATTTCTGTGGCTAATGCCTTAGCAGTTGCTAAGGGGTCACTGAGTGCTTTATCGGCGGTGACCAGATGAATCATACGGTCGGCGCCCAGAGCCAGTACGCGCTTTAAGCTGATATTATCCCGCTCGGGTCCGAGTGAAATGGCGATTACCTCGCCGCCGTTTTTTTCTTTCAATAGAACGGCGGCTTCAATAGCAAATTCATCGTAAGGATTCAGGTCGAATTTAATGTTGACAAGATCAATCGCTGTCTTTTCCGGTGTAATGGTTATGATTGAATCGGATACCGGAACAACTTTGACGCAAACTACGATTTTCATTACTCTTACTCCTACTGACCACTGACCATCATCCGATCAATTTTGAATGTCGGTGAATTAATTGAGCCGCGGAATTCCAGATCGTTACCTATCATACTAATTGATTTTAACATTTCTAATACATTGCCAGCTACGGTGAATTCTTGAACCGGATAGGCAAGTTTGCCATTCTCGATCCAGATACCTTCTGCGCCGCGCGAATAATCTCCGGTAACGTAATTAATACCAACCCAATTTAAATCGGTCAGATACAAGCCGTTGCTGACAGAACCGATTATTTCTTCTGGTGAATATTTTCCGGCTGGCAGAAAGAAATTCGAGGTTGACGGTGAGGGGTCAGTGCTTGTGCCACGGCGGGCGCTTCCCGTAGGAGTGCATTTTAATTTACGTGCTGAGTAGCAGTCGCATAGATAAGTTTTCAGAACACCATTTTCGATGACAATGTTGCGGCGGGCTGGCAGACCTTCATCATCGAAGTAGCGAGAATCGATACCGCCCGGCAAAGTAGCGTCATCAATAATATTTAGTTCCTCAACGGCGATAGGCTGATTGAGTTTATCAACCAGGAAGGAATTTTTGCGATAAATGGCACTGCCCAATACGACACCAGCAAGAATAGCAAGTAGATCGGCACCGGTTTGAGGATCATAAACAACCGGAACAGATTGGGTGGTCGGTTTACGGGCTCCGATTTTGCGGATGGTGCGCGCGGCCGCCGTTTTGGCGATGGATTCGATTGAATCCAGCTGGCTGAAAGCCCGCTGACCCGACCACCAGTAATCGGTTTGTTTGACACCGTCTTTTTCGGCGACGAGTTGTAAAGAAAGTGAACAGCTAGAAAATTCCTGCACGCCGGAAAAACCTTGTGAATTGATCAGAATGGATTGACCATAAGAATCGTTCCAGAATGAGCCGCCCGAGTTGGTGATTAGTGGATCTTGTTTCAGGCCGAGATCTTCCAGCTCGGTAGCCATTTTGATCTTGCGCTCGGTAGGAATTTGAGCGATTTCGGGATCGTAAAGCTTAAGATCAGCTTGCACTTTACCAAACAAATGCTTCTCCGGCAATCCATTGTATTCGTCAGTGCTGGAAACCCGGACAATTTCGAGAGCTTTCTGTACCATTTTGGAAATTGATTCGGGGCGCAAGTCACTGGTGTATGTTAGAGCTTTACGCTTATTCTTGAAAACACGGATGCCGAGTGCTTTAGGATTGGACTGCCGCAATTCCTCGACTTTTCCGAGGCGGATCTTGAGCCGGGTATTGGTGAAATTATTTACGAGCACGTCAACCTCATCGGCGCCACCGCGACGCGCCTCGGAGATAACATTTTCGGCTATTTTGACTAATTCTTGCATATTTTTCCTCGTAATTAAGAGCCGCCTACGGTGATTTCACTGATTTTGACTGTGGGATTACCGACGCTGACTGGGATATTTTGACCGTCTTTGCCGCAAGACCAAGTGCCGTCAGAAATTTTCAAGTCATTGCCGACCATCAGAATTTTATTCATTGTATCTGGGCCATTTCCAATCAAGGTGACGTCTTTCAACGGTGCCGTTAATTTGCCGTCTTCAATCAGATAGGCTTCCGTTACCCCAAAAGTAAAATCGCCCTTGATAGTATCAACTTGCCCGCCGCTGAAGCCCTTGGCGTAAACGCCCTTTTTAACCGAGCTAATGATTTCTTCGGAGTCGTAGTTGCCTTTTTGCAGGTAAGTTGTGGTCATCCGAGCTAGGGGCGGGTAGGCGTAAGATTGTCGCCGCCCATTGCCGGTGGGGTTAGACTTCATCATCCGGGCTGAAATGCTATTATGCATATAACCCTTGAGGATACCATTTTCAATCAGAACGGTGGTGGTAGGTAAATTGCCTTCGTCATCAACGTTGAGGGCGCCGCGTTTGCCAGGGAAGAGGCCTGAATCAATGATAGTGCAATTTTCGGCAGCTACTTTCTGACCGACTTTTCCGCTGTAGTTAGATAGGTTTTTATAGCTATAATCGGCTTCCAGTCCATGGCCGACGGCTTCGTGGATCAGCACGCCGCTTTCACCGGCGCCGAGAATTACGACCTGCGGTCCAGCTGGTGCCGGTCGCGCATCTAAATTGGTAATGGCGGTTGCGGCCGCTTGGCGGGCGATAGCTGCTGAAGTATTTTCAGGCTTTTCGAAAAATTCGAGCCCCGCTCGGGCAGAGCGAGAAGCAGATGCACCCTGGCGTCGGACACCATCTTCAGCTATAACCTGTACTCTGAGACTCATTAATGGTTGAATGTCTTGAAATTTTTTACCATTGGAGTCAAAGTACATAATTTGGCGCAGTTCCTCAGAAAATGAAGCTATTACGCTGGAGACCCGCGCATTGAATTGTCGGGCGATCTTATCAGCTTCATTGAGCATTGTAATTTTGGGATTGAGATCCATATCAATACTATAGGTCTTAACCGGATATAAATTTTTAGCCGCTACTTTCTGGAAATGTGCGGGTTTAAAACTCTCCGTACTATTGGCAATATTAGCGGCGGTTTCAGCCACTCGTTTCATACTTTGAAAGTCAATAGCGTCGGTGTAGGCATAACCGATTTGATCGCCTTTAATAGCGCGGACACCCATTCCCAGAGAAATGCCATATTGAATATCTTTAATGATTCCATCCTCAATACGCAGGCTGGAATTGGGACGGTATTCAAAAAATAGATCGGCGCTTTGCGCTCCGCGGGAAAGTGCCAGCCGGAGAAGTTTCTCAGCTTCAACCGCCGATATGTTAAAAAGATTTTCCAGATCTTGCGTCTCGGATACGGTTTTAGAAAAACCTGCCATATCAAACCACGCTGGAGCCGTAACGATTCCAGCCGCTATCACACCACTTTTTTTGATAAATTCGCGTCTCTTCAAGCCACCTCCTCAGATGGGTAATATTTTTTTGTTTATAGTTATTACTTTGGAACAATTTAATGTCAACTTATTAATTCACATTACCAGATTCAAATATAATATTTGAGGTTAATATACGAAAAAAAGAATGGTTTTAAAATTCTGGAATAAAAATAACGCTTGTTTTGTCCAACGAAGGAAAAATAATTTATTATTTGTTCAAGTTTTTAAAAATTTACCGATTAACACACATACAGAGTATTATTGTTCGGAAAAAATTAATATATTCGGTCGTTAATTTGAATTTTAAGAGTAAGTCGAATCTATTGGAAGTCAGTTAAATGGTTAAGAAATCAGTTCTCTTCATCTGCACCGGGAATTCGGTGCGGAGTCAAATGGCGGAAGCTCTTCTGCGTCAGTTAGGCGGTGATCAGTTTGAGGTTTTCAGCGCCGGTTCCACGCCGGTCGGAATTCACCGTTTTACCAAACAGGTATTAGCCGAAATCGGTATCTCGGTTGACAATCAGTATTCTAAACACATTGATATGTATCGCGATTATAACTTCGACTATGTAATTGTTTTATGTGAGGTTGCCGCTTTGAATTGCCCGACTTTTCCCGGCCAGGTTGAGCGCCTAGAATGGCTGATTGATGATCCGATCCGAGTCATTGGAAATGAAGAGCGGCGTTTAATGGCTTTTAGGATTACCCGTAATATTCTCAAGGAACGGATTGAGAAATTCATTAAGGAGAAAGGTAATCCATCTACTTAATAATTGTTAATAAACTTGGGAAAGCCAGTTGATTAACTTTTGCCCGATTTAATCTTCTAAAGTTTGTTATGATAGCCTAACTTGACGAGGGTCGAAAAAATGATTACTTTTGATTCAGATTGGAACAACGCTATTGATAATTTGTTGAAAATTCTATGATAAAGAAACTTAAATCCATTCTTTTAATACTGATTTTCGCGACGGCCGGATTTTCACAATACGGTAAAAATAAAGTTCAGTACGATACATTCAATTGGTCATATTTGCAATCCGAGAATATGGATATTTATTTTTATGAAGGCGGAGAATCTTTGGCCGAGTTCGCGGCTCCGGTTGGGGAACAAGCTCTGAAGGACATTTGCAAAGTGCTGAACTGGCGCTTGCGTAAGCGGGTGACTTTAATAGTTTATAATTCGCACAGCGATTTTCAACAGACCAATGTAACCCTTTCATATTTATACGAAGGGATTGGCGGATTTACTGAGCTTTTCAAGAACCGCGCCGTAGTGCCTTTTGAAGGCTCGTATTTCGATTTCTGGCACGTGATCCGGCACGAACTGGTGCACGTGGTCATCAACGATATGATTTATGGCGGAAATGTCCAGAGTGTGGTCTCTGGTCGAGTGAGATTGAGTATTCCTGATTGGATGAGTGAAGGCTTGGCTGAATATATTGCCTACGGCTGGACGGCTCAAACCGATTTGATAATGCGTGATATTGCTCTGAATAGCAATATTCCCAATATCGAGGAACTCGATTATTACTCGGCTTATCAGGGCGGCAACTCAGTTTATCGTTTTATTGCTGAAAAATATGGTATCGAGAAAATCGGTCAAATCTGGGCTCAAATGAAAAGCAAGGGTAATGCCAATAACGGTTTGAAAGCCGCCATTGGTATGGATATGAAAGAGCTGACTGACAAGTGGCATCGTTGGATGCGCACTGAATATTGGCCGGACGTTGCTGACCGGTATGATATTGAAGAGATTTCTATGAAATTGACCGATCATAAGAAATTGAAAAATTATTTCAATACCGCACCAGCCATTTCACCCCTGGGTGATAAAATCGCCATAATGACCGATCGGAACGGGTACGCCGATATTTATTTAATTTCGGCGGTTGACGGCAAGGTAATTAAAAAGCTGATCAGTGGTCAGCGGACACCGGACCTCGAAGAATTGAAATGGCTCAATCCGCGCTTGAGCTGGTCGCCGGACGGCAAAAAAGTGGTTCTTGCGGCTAAGAGCGGAGGGCATGATGCCTTAATAATTGCCGACGTAGAAACCCAAAAACGTCAGCGCTTTGAATTTAAAGAATTGGAAGAAATATTTACGCCCGTCTGGTCGCCAAAAGGCAATTCGATAGCCTTCGTGGGATTGAAAAATGGCCAAACCGATTTGTATTTATATGATATTAAGAAAAAATCCCTTACGCAGCTGATAAATGATAAATATCCCGACTTTGAACCGTCCTGGTCGCCGGACGGTCAGAGAATAGTATTCGTTTCTCAACGAACCCCGGAGATAGACAGCCTGCCCAATTTACCAGAGATTATGAATGTCAAATGTTTTCAAACCGATCTATTTTGTCTTGATTTAGATAACGGAGAAATTACGCGTCTAACCGATTCGCCCTGGAATGAAAATTACCCGTGCTGGGCGCATACCAAGGACGCTATTTTTTATACTTCCGATTATCACGGGATTTCCAATATTTTTATGTTGGATATATCCACCGGCGAGAGCGGTGCGATTACCAATGTATTGACGGGTGTTTTTCAGCCCAGTATTTCGAATGATGACCTGCGTTTAGTATTGGCTGGCTATGCCGATGAAGGCTGGGATATTTATTCAATAAGTAATCCATTACAACTTTGGGACGAACGTCAGGAAATTAAACCAACAGTTTACGCTAAAGCTTTAATGGAATCCTGGGAAAACCCGGAGAAATACCAAAGATTCAATTTCCCCAGTAAAGAAGAAGCGAAACCCCGCACGCGGCAAAATATAATTGCCGCCGGGGATTTCTCTAATTATATATTTGCACCGATGTATAATTATGAGACCAGCAGTGAGCCTGAAGAAGATTTTCCGGATTCAACTATAGCGAGCGAGGATACTACCAAACAAACCACCAAAAGTGGCAGATACCCGGTCTTTCCGTACAAAACCAACTTTTCGCTGGATGTGGCTTATGGCGAGGCTGGATATAGTAACCTCTGGGGCTTGCAAGGCACTACGGTTTTTTATTTCAGTGATGTTTTAGGTAATCATCAGCTGGCATTAGGAACCGAGATGTATATAGATCTGGAAAACAGTGATTATTATTTATCATATATGTATCTTGCCAAGCGTACCAACTGGGGCATAACCGGATTTCATACGTCGAACTTTTGGAATTATGGATTTTTTACGGTATTTCGTTTAAGAAATTATGGACTTGATTTTTCCGCATCGCGTCCTTCGAGTCACTTTTCGCGGACTGAGCTAGGGCTAACTTCCTATAATGTCGAGCAGAAATATATCCTGACTCTAACCGGAGAAGAGTTATACACATATAGAATTAACACAATTTTGCCACGGGTCGGTTTTGTTTATGATAATTCACTATGGGGTTATCTATATCCGATTGACGGTTGGCGGGCGCGGGTGGATTTTATTGCCAGCCCGAAGTACAGCGCCAAAAGTCTGGAGTTTTATAGTGTTCAAGCTGATATTCGTCGTTATTTAAAATTAAACATGGATTATTCTTTCGGTTTGCGCCTCTCGACCGGTTTCAGTAATGGTAAAAATGCTCAGCGTTTCTTTCTCGGTGGCGAGGATAATTGGATAAATTATTATTACCGTTATGATATTTTCACCGCTGACTCGACGCTTGCTGAGAACATCTATTTTTCAGATTTTATTACGCCATTGAGAGGGGCTCTGTATTATGAAAGAGCCGGTAATCGCTATTTTCTGTTTAATCTGGAGTTCCGCTACCCGTTTATTAGGCAACTTGTGTTAGGCTGGCCGCTACCGGTAACGATGGGTGGGATTCAAGGCGTAACTTTTTTAGATTTCGGTTCGACCTGGTATGATAATAAATTTCATCCCTTCAAGAATGATTACTATCGTGGATTTATGATGGATGACCTGGTAGCTGGATATGGTATGGGAGCGCGCATTTATTTGGGAGTTTTTGTATTAAAGATTGACGTCGCCTGGCGGTTTGATTTCGACCGGACTTATAGTCCGAGGTGGTATTTCTGTCTCGACACTGACTTCTAATTCAATTCTTCGATTTACTTTTAAAAATGTTTGGCGTTAAGGCTGGCGCTAATTAGTTTAGCGGGTGATTAATTATCCCGAATGAATATGAAATATTTCAAATTGATACTTATCTGTTTTATCTGGAGCACTACTTGGGCGGTAATCAAGATTGGTCTCGATCGAACCCCCCTTATGGTCGGACTGGCGTTGCGTTTCAGCGTGGCGACAATCGCGCTGGGTATTATTATTTTTCTGAAACGCCGTAAGATTGCCTTTGACCGTGTATCGGTACAGAATTACTTGGTAGTTGGTCTTTTGACTATGGCGCTTAGTTTTTACTGCACTTATTGGGCGGAAAAATTTATCCCGAGCGGGTTGACTTCAATCTTATGGACAGCTATGCCGATTGTTGTGGGGATATTTGCTCATTTTATGTTACCAGATGAACGTTTGCGCTTAGCCCAGGTGATGGCGATTTTAATAGCTATGGCTGGTGTGATAGTTATCCTTTCCGATCGCCAGCTGGTTTTTGGTCGAGAATTATTATGGGGTAGTGTGGTTGCCTTATTTGGGGTAGTCGTATCTTCCTGGCCGAATGTTTTACTCAAGACGCGTCCTCAACCTTATGATAGTTTGACGATGACTGCTATGGCAATGTTGATTGCCGCACTTGTGAATTTTATAGGAGCAACGGTCGGCGGTGAATGGCAGAAAATGGTCTGGGACTTCAAAAATATCGGGGCGATCGTTTATCTTGGTCTGTTCGGTTCCGCGCTCGCATTTTATATTTACTTTGATCTTTTGAAACAAATTAATGTGATCAAGCTGACTTTTATTAATTTCATTTCGCCGATATTTGCGACCTTGATCGGAGCATTGTGGTTGAATGAAATCGTTACCTGGCGTGAAATTGGTGGGATGCTCATTATTTTCTTCGGACTATTTTTGTACGACAAGGATAAATACTTAGCCATATTGAAAATAAAAAACGGAAGGAGTACCCATGCCCGTTAAAGTCAAAAATGTCTTTGTATGCAATGAGTGCGGTTCAGTTCAGCCTAAATGGCTGGGCAAATGTCCGGAATGTGGCGCCTGGAATTCGATGGTTGCTGAACAAATTCAGAAGAAACCGAGGAGCTCCGCTGTCGAGAGAACTCGGCGTAATTTGGTGCCTCTTAATCAGGCAAGTACCACCTCGACCCAGCGGTTGGTTACCGGCATAACCGAGTTTGATCGCGTGTTGGGCGGCGGATTCGTCAGTGGTTCGGTAGTATTAATCGGCGGTGAGCCCGGCATTGGCAAATCAACTCTAATTATGCAAGTCATCGCCCGACTGCCGGGGGACCGTTTACTCTATTTCTCTGGCGAAGAGTCCGAAGAGCAATTGGCTTTGCGCGCTCGGCGACTGGAAATTAATGATGACCGTATTTTGGTAGCCTGTGAGAATAATCTGGAAAATATTTTAGATCAAATAGAGAACCTGAAGCCGACCGCGGTGGTAATTGATTCGATTCAAACCGTTTACTCCGATCAGTTTGAAAATGTCCCGGGCAGTGTAACTCAGGTGCGCGAGTGCGCCGGGCGACTTCTGCATCTTTCCAAGGAGTTAAATATAACCACTGTTTTTGTCGGTCATATTACCAAAGATGGTATGATTGCCGGACCGAAGGTTTTGGAGCATCTGGTAGATACGGTTTTATATCTGGAAGGCAATAAGAATAATTTTTATCGCACCTTGCGGGCGGTCAAAAATCGCTTTGGTTCGACCAATGAGGTCGGAATATTCGAAATGAAGGAGCGTGGGCTAATAGCCGTTGACGACCCAGCCGGTTTCTTTTTAACGGAGCGTCGTGAATACGTTGCTGGCTCGGCGGTCACGGTCAGTATGGAAGGCACGCGCCCTTTTCTGATAGAGGCTCAGGCATTGGTGACGCAGTCGTCTTACGGCACACCGCAGCGTTCGGCAAACGGGATTGATTACCGGCGCTTTGTGATGTTGGTAGCTGTTCTGGAGAAACGCGCTGGTTTGCCTTTGCGCACTCAGGATGTTTTCATTAATCTGGCAGGTGGTTTTAAAATTGATGAGACGGGAATTGACCTGGGTGTGACGGTGGCGGTAGCGTCGAGCTTTAAAGATGTCCCACTCGAACCGAAAGCCGCTTTCATCGGCGAAGTTGGATTAGTTGGTGAAGTCCGCAGTGTTCCATTTTTAGAAAATAGGGTACGCGAGGCGCTCAAGTTTGGTTTTACCACGGTCTATGTACCCAAGTCGGGGATAAAAATTTTAGAAAAAAGCCTGCAATCCAAAGTAACCGGCATCGAATCGCTAAATCAACTATTCGGATTTATTTTCTAAGTTCGGAAGATTGATATGTCAAATCACGGCCGAAAGGAATCTAAAGAGAAAAATCAACTGCCGTTTGATATTATTGCCCAAGATACCGGTACCAAAGCCCGGGCAGGGATATTTGTTACTGATCACGGGACGGTCGAAACGCCGGTTTTTATGCCGGTTGGAACAAGCGGAGTAGTCAAGACTCTGACGCCGACTGAGCTTCAGGAGTGCCGCGTTCAAATTATACTAGGCAATACTTATCACCTTTACTTGCGACCGGGACTCGATGTAATTCAGGCGGCTGGCGGTCTGCATCGCTTCAATGCCTGGCCGGGGCCAATATTGACTGACAGCGGCGGTTATCAGGTGTTCAGCCTGGCTCATCTCGGTAAATTGACTGAGGACGAGATTGTATTCCGCTCCCATATTGACGGTTCGGAGCACCTTCTATCTCCAGCAATTTCCATGGAGATTCAACGAACGCTCGGCGCTGACATTGTGATGGCATTCGACGAGTGCACACCCTATCCCTGCGACCGAGAATATGCCAGACAAGCTCTGGAGCGTACCCATCGCTGGGAGCGCCTCTCGCGGGAGCATTTTCTGAAATTAAAACCGTTCTATGGTCATAGTCAGTTTCAATTTGGAATTGTACAGGGCTCGGTATATCCCGATTTGCGGGCGGAGAGCGTTAAGTTATTGACCGAAGTGGATTTCGACGGTTATGCAGTTGGTGGGTTGGCGGTCGGTGAACCTAAAGAACAGATGTTTGAAATATTATCTTTGGTTGCACCACAATTGCCGGAAAAAAAGCCGCGTTATTTGATGGGAGTCGGCAAACCGGAAGATATTGTACGCGCTATTGGCTGGGGAATTGATATGTTTGACTGTGTTTTGCCGTCGCGCAATGCCCGCAACGGGACACTTTATACTTGGAAAGGGCGCATAGTATTGAAACAGAGTCAATATCGAATGGACTTCGCGTCACCTGATCCGAACTGTAGTTGTTATACTTGCCGCAATTTTTCACGAGCTTTTCTCCGCCATCTTTTTATGAATGGCGAAATGACCGGATTGCGCTTGAATACTCTTCACAATGTCCACTTTTTTATGGAGCTGGTCAGCCGTGCCCGTCAGGCGATTTTAAGCGGTGACTATGAGAATTGGCAGACCCAATTTTTTCGTAATTACCCCGAAGAGGCCGACCATTCGCTCGAAAACGAGGCGCGCCGCTCCGAACGTCGCCGTAAACATCTTGAAGAAAATGACATAAATAGTGTGTAACTTATGCGTCAATTTTTGAAAAAGTCATTATTAGAAAGTATCTGCAATATAGATGAACCTTAATGTTTCCTATCCCCCGCCCGATCTGGCACGTTTATCTCAGGAAGAAATTGAGCGGCGCATTGGCAAAATCCGGGCTCAATTTGGTCCCCAACTAATCATTCTGGCGCATCATTATCAATGTGACCAGATTGTTGCCCAAGCCGATGCCGTCGGCGATTCGTTTGCCCTGTCGCGTCGAGCATCTGAAACGAAGGCAAAGTTTATCGTATTTTGCGGGGTACATTTTATGGCGGAGACAGCTGATTTATTGAAAAGCGCCGAACAAAAGGTGTTTTTACCAAATGTAGATGCCAGTTGTCCACTGGCAGAGATGGCTAATATAGAAAATGTTACAACCGCCTGGGGAAAAATTCAGGCGCTTACCGGGGATCAGTTGATTCCCGTAACCTACATTAACTCGCGGCTGGAGCTGAAAGCCTTTTGTGGCAAAAATGGCGGTATCGTTTGCACCTCCTCCAATGCGCAAGCCGCTCTCGAATGGGCTTGGTCAAAAAAGCCAAAGGTGTTCTTCTTTCCGGATCAGCATCTCGGTCGCAATATAGCTTTAAAAATGGGGATCTCGCCGCAGGAAATCGTTATATATGATCCGAGACGACCAATTGATGATAAATTTGCATGGCAAATTAAACAAGCCCGCCTGATAATCTGGAGTGGGTTTTGCGAGGTGCATCAGGCTTTTTCAAGAAATGACATAGAAAGGCTACGCCAGGCTATTCCGGGTATTAAGATTATCGTTCATCCGGAGTGTCCGGAAGAGGTAGCGTTGAATGCTGATTTTGTAGGGAGTACCGAATATATTATTAAGACTGTTACGGCAGGGGCGCCGGGCAGCGCCTGGGGAGTTGGTACCGAGCGAAATTTGGTTGATCGTCTGGCGCGCCAGTTGTCAGACCGTAAGGTGATTTCATTGCAAGAAAAAGGTGCATATTGCTCGACAATGGCTTTGGTAACACCTATCCACTTGCTTTATCAATTGGAATGTCTGAGAGATGGCCGCCTGGTCAATCAAGTGGTAGCAGATGATAATTTGAGAAACGATGCGCTTCTTGCTGTACAAAGAATGATGGAGTTGTAGTTTTGAAAGCCGCTGAACCTTATCGCATGACTGATGTTTTGGTGATTGGTGGAGGCTTAGCCGGTTGTTCGGCGGCTTATGCCGCGGCTCAAGCCGGATTGCGAGTTGTATTATTGACTATCAATCAGGATGCCAGTGTCTCATCGTCTTATTATGCGCAAGGTGGTATTATCTATAAAAATCCAGCCGACACGCTGGCAGATTACATAGCAGATTTCCAGGAATCGGGAGCGCAATTAGTAAATGAAAAAGTAGTCGAAGCAATTTACACCAATGGACCGCGGCTGATAGAACAGATTCTTATTGGTGAATTGGGGGTGCCGTTTGATCGGACGCCGCAGGGTGATATTGCCCTAACTCGCGAGGGAGTTCATTCCAGGCCAAGAATTGCTTTTGTCAAGGATTATACCGGTCGGGCGATCCAGGAACGTTTTCACAAGAAAATCAGACAGGTCGAAAATATTGAAGTATTGCCTAATACTACTTGTGTGGATTTGATAACCCTGGCGCATCATTCTTTAAATCCGCTTCATATTTATGAGCCAAGCACCTGCGCCGGGGCTTATGTATATTTTCAAGACAGTGGTGAGATTCATCCAATTCTTGCCAAGCAAACCATATTGGCTTCGGGTGGATTGGGGCGGTTGTATTTGCATACATCGAATCCCTATCATGCTCGCGGTGACGGTTATGCTATGGCGTATCGGGCAGGCGCACGTCTAATGAATATGGAATATGTCCAATTTCATCCGACCACGCTGTTTTCAACGGAAGATGAACGCTTTTTAATTAGCGAGGCGGTGCGGGGCGAGGGTGGTATTTTACGGAATAAAGATGGCGAAGATTTCATGCCGCGCTACCATCCGCTGGGTTCATTAGCGCCGCGTGATGTCGTTGCCCGAAGCGTTATGCAGGAAATCAGTCGCACCAAGGCTCATTTTGTCTATCTGGACATTACTCATAAGAGCGCCGATTGGCTGAAGCAGCGTTTTCCGCAGATTTACGAAAAATGTCTATCGGTGAAGATTGATATGGCAACCGAATGGATTCCCGTGGTGCCCGCCGCTCACTTTGAATGTGGCGGAGTAGCGGTGGATCTTCTGGGCAACACTACTATTCGGCGTTTAAAAGCTGTCGGTGAAGTGGCTTGCACTGGCTTACATGGCGCTAATCGTCTGGCAAGCAGCTCTCTTCTGGAGTGTTTAGTTTTTGGGACACTGGCGGGACGCGATTGTGCCGAACGAATCGGGAGTGTGGAGATCATTACTCCTCAAGTAGCCCCTTGGCAAAAAGAAAACGAGCCGCTCGACCCGGATCTTATTCACCAGGATCGTCTGACTATCAGACATACCATGTGGAATTATGTTGGTATTGTCCGAAATGCCAAGAAGCTAGACCGAGCCGGTGGAATTTTATGGCGCTTACAACAAGATATCGAAAAATTTTACGCCCATAGTCAATTGAATGATGAGTTGATCGGCTTGCGCAATGCCGCTACGACGACATTGCTGGTTTTACATGCCGCTCGCCTGAATAAATTCAGTCGCGGTTGCCATTATCGTGTAGATTAATTAAAATTGTAATAAAAATGGAGGTTATATGAATAGTCTGTTATATGCTGGAGCAACAGGTGGTGGTAGCGGAGCCCAGCCAGCCAATCCCATCCTTTCATTGTTGCCGTTTTTGCTGATCATTTTGTTAATGTATTTTTTGATGATTCGCCCGCAGGCTAAAAAACAGCGGGAAAAAGCCAAAATGTTGCAGGAAATTCAGCCGGGGGACGAAATTGTTACTATCGGCGGAATTTATGGCAAAGTCGAAGGCGTAAAGGATAAAAATATCCTGATTGTGAGAGTAGCTAAAGATGTCAAAATTAACATATCTCGTTCGGCAGTTGCCAGTAAGGTAGAGGAAAAAGTGGTTTCGTAAAAGATGGCGGTACTTCCGATTTACATTTATGGTAGTCCGATTCTACATAAGAAATTGGCTCCGATTGATGATTTGCCGCCAGATTTCGACCGCATTCTTTCCGATATGTGGGAGACGATGTATGATGATGAAGGAATCGGACTCTCGGCTAATCAGGTGGGGCTTGATCTACGATTTTTCGTAGCGGATTTTTCTTTGCGGGAAGAGAATTTAGGGCGTGAGGTCATAATTAATCCGGTGATAATCAAGACGGAAGGTGAGGTTATTGGCGAGGAAGGTTGCCTGAGTCTGCCTAATATTCGAGAACAGATACCGCGGGCTGAGAAAATCATCCTGCGTTATGAAAACCGAGAGCGCAAGATTATCGAGCGCGAATTTAGTGATTCGGTGGCGCGCGTAATTCAACATGAGACAGACCATCTTGACGGATTAACTATGGTTGACCGCATCAGTTCGCTTAAGCGCAGTTTTTTGAGGTCAAAGCTGAGGCGCCTTGCGACGGCCGCCGCTGAAGGCAAGTTCGCCAAAGATATTGAGTGAGTTCAGATGAAAATCATTTTCATGGGCACGCCGGAATTTGCCGTGCCGTCCTTGAGAATAATAGCCGACTCGCGGCATGAGATTAAGGCGGTAGTTACCAAGCCGGATATGCCTTGTGGCCGTGGATGTCGCCTTCAGGAACCGCCGGTAAAAAAAGTTGCACGCCAATTAAACTTGCCGATCTTACAGCCGGACTCGCTTAAGTCGCCGGATTTTTTAGCTGAAATGGCACAATTTTCGGCTGAACTTTATGTAGTAGTTGCCTTTCGGATTTTGCCACCCGAACTTCTGGTAATTCCACCACGCGGCGCGATTAATTTACATGCTTCCCTCTTGCCACGCTATCGTGGCGCGGCACCGATCAATTGGGCGCTCATCAACGGTGAAAAAGAAACCGGCGTGACGGTGTTCCAAATAAAGCCGACCGTTGATACCGGTAATATCTTATTGCAGGAAAGAATTGCGATTCAGCCTACTGATACTTATGGAACGCTGGCGCCGCGTTTAGCGGAAATAGGTGCGCGCCTGATCCTGGCGGCTATAGATGGTCTGGAAGCCGGAACTCTAAAAGGCACACCTCAGGATGATAGTTTGGCTACACCTGCCCCTAAAATTTTCCCTGAACTTGGAGAAATTGATTGGTACAAGCCAGCTAGCGATTTAAAAAACCTGATTCACGGATTATCGCCTACTCCCGGAGCTTTTACCTTTTTCCGGGGCAAAAGATTAAAAATTTTGCGTGCTTCTGTCATAGATGAAAAATTTCCGGGTGAACCGGGAACGATTGTCCTGTGTAATAAAAACAGCCTGAACGTACTTACTGGTAGTGGAGTTTTAAAACTGGAAGAGTTGCAATTTGAAGGGCGCAAGTCTTTACCTGCCGCTGAATTTTTATGCGGTTTTGGAGGACGAGTGGGAGATAAATTTGCCTCGTGAATACTCGTGCCGCCGCTGTTATGATTTTGAATACTTTGCCAGCCACCGGCTATAACTACGAGTCAGCCATTGACGCCTTTCTCAAGATTAATAACTGCAGCTCACCGGACAGCGATTTCATCTATCTGTTGGTAAAAGGCACTATCCAAAATCAAAGCTTGCTGGATTATTTAATCGAGCAAACACGGAACAATTCAGTCAAACGCCTTGAGAAAATAGCTCGCAATCTATTGCGAGTCGGAGTTCTGCAGATTGTGGTTTTGAAAACGCCGCCCCACGCGGCGGTGAATGAGACCGTAGCGGCCGCCCATCAGCTCCAGCGCTCGGACTTGGCCGCCTTGATTAATGGTGTTTTACGACATATACCTCAGGAATCAGTCTGGCGTGAGCGTCTGGGGCAATTAGAATTGGCGGAAGCGCTGGCAATCGAATTTTCCCATCCTCGCTGGTTAGTAGAGAAATGGCTGAACGCTTTCGGTCGTGAGAATACGATAGATTTGCTTGCATTTAATAATAAATATCAAGCGATTTTTTTTCGGCACAACCCACTGCGCATTCATTGGAGCGAATTTGAGGCAAAACTACAGGCTGATAACTACCGGATTGAGATATATGAAACCGCACCGGTAGTATTTTTTCTAGTTGACCGACCGGGTGACTTACTTAAAAGTGAATATTTCGAGTGCGGTTACTGTTCGGTTCAGGATTATAGTCAATCGCTGGCGGTGCGCCTTTTGGATCCGCAACCTGGCGAAAAAATATTGGATGCTTGTGCGGCGCCCGGCGGTAAGGCGACTATGATAGCACAATTGACCAAAAACCGAGCCAATATCCTGGCAAACGATCGCACGATTAATAAAATTGAGTCAATCAAAGAATCCGCCTGCCGATTAGGGATTGATTCCTTAAATTACAGCGTGAATGATGTCGCCGCAGCGAAATTTCCTATGTTTGATAAAATTCTATTAGATGCACCGTGTAGTGGTAGCGGCGTTCTGGCGCGGCGGGCTGACTTGCGCTGGAGTCGTAAACCGGGGGATTTGCTTCAGGCGCAAGCCTTGCAATTACGGCTACTCGAAAATTTAGCAGGATTTCTGCGTGATAAAGGCGTTTTAGTTTATAGCACTTGTTCCATTGAGCCAGAAGAGAATTGGGAAACGGTGCAAATGTTTCTAGAGCGCTATCCGCATTTTTCAGTGGATACGGCTGTAAAATACGTTGATCAACGCTACTGTGATCAAAAGGGGGCAGTTATGGTCTTGCCATTTGAACACAATCTGACCGGAAGCTTTGCAGTCCGTTTGGTAAAACATTAAAATAGAAGTAGTTAGGAGCAAATGTCAACAAAGATTCGTAACTGTTTGAGATTCATAGCGGCTTTTATAGCAGTCGGCGTGGTGCTGGTGCTAGTTTTTGATAAAATATTGATGCCTATCTATGTTCGTCATGGAAAGGAAGTCGCAATGATTGATGTGCTCAAGCTACCGGCCGATAAAGCTATCCAGATATTAGATGCCAATGGTTTTGAAGTCCAGGTCGTAGATACTATTGAGAGTGGTAACCTTCCCATAGGGATTGTTATTGATCAACAGCCGCCTCCTGGACGGATGGTCAAGAAAGGGCGAGTTGTACAATTAGTAGTCACTGGTGGTAGCCGTTTTGTGCGTATGCCCAATTTGGTCGGCCGTGCTCTGAAAGCCGCTCAAATCATCTTGGAAAATAATAAGCTCGTTCTCGATTCGGTTGAATATCTCTATTCCTCAGAGATTCCTGAAGGAGTGGTCAGCGAACAATCTATTTTGCCGGGTTCAATGGTTAGCATTAACACTAAAGTCACAGTTGTGGTCAGTAAAGGCCCGCCAAGCCGCCAGCTTGAAGTGCCCATGCTAATTGGGCTCAGCCTGACTGAAGCCCGAGCTAGTATCCGGAAAGCCGGGTTCAGAGTTGGTGTTATTCGCTATGTACCGACCACTGATCTTAATCCATATACAGTGATTGATCAGACTCCTAAACCGGGCGGTTTATATGATAATCCTATTAACATTGATTTGCAGGTAACCATTGAACCATAACAAGCCGACACCGGAAGTCGTTCCCTCTCTCCTGTCGGCTGATTTTGCCCGACTGAAAGAACATATTCGCCTGGTTGAGAAAGCTGGAGCGCGGCGTCTGCACCTGGACATAATGGATGGGCACTTTGTTCCCAATATTACCATTGGACCTCTTGTAGTGGAAGCCATTAGGCGTGTGACGAATCTGCATCTCGAGACCCATTTGATGATCGAGAGACCAGAGCGCTTTATTCAGCAATTCGTTGAAGCCGGTAGTAATACGGTAATTTTACACGTTGAATCAGCCCAGGACTTGCATAACGATCTCCGTAAGATCAAAGAATTTGGGGTAAAAGCCGGTGTAGTACTGAATCCACCGACAAGCTTTGAGGAAGTCGAACCGTATTTGGATGAAATTGATCACCTGCTGGTTATGACGGTTCATCCGGGATTCGGTGGTCAGCAGATGATTCCCGAGGCGCTCAACAAAGTACGGCGAGCTCAGCCTTGGCAGGCGCGCTATGGTTTTTTGATCGAAGTGGACGGTGGCATTAACCAGGAAACAATAACGATAGCCGCGGCGGCTGGTGCCGATTTATTAGTTGCAGGCAACGCTGTCTTTGGTAGTGGACGCCCGGGTCATGCCTTTCGATCCTTAACCTGGCAGATAAAGTGATTAAACCGGTCAATGAGGGGGAACTCGGTCGCAAGGCGATTCATTATTTTTCTTCCCTTATACCAATAATCTACCACTTTTTCTTCACAAGAAATGAGGCAGTAGTAATTATCGGGATTCTATTTATAGGAATAGTTGTTGCGGAATTGATGCGTATGCACCTTCCGGCACTGCGTCAGCTCTATTATCGTTTGTTTGGGTGGATGATCAGACCACATGAATTTCATAATCATTTTACTGGAGCGACATATGTATTTATGGGCGCTTTCCTGGCAATATTTCTATTCCCGAAAGAGGTTGCCGTAACGAGTCTTTTAATTCTGACAGTTGGCGATCCGACCGCTTGTCTGGTTGGGCTCTCGATTGGCCGGATAAAAATTTATAATAACAAGACCCTTGAAGGGGCATTAGCATTTATTTTCGTATCACTTATAGCGACGGTATGGATTAGCTCGATCCCCTTCTGGATAAAATTGGTTGGCGCTGTTGTCGCTTGTTGTGTGGAAGTTTTTCATCGCAAGATTGATGACAATGTACTGATTCCCCTCATCAGTGGGACGACGATTTTTTTCCTGGTTGAATTGGGTAATTTTCTAAATATTTAATTGGAATAAAAAGCGTATTGAGTTGTGAAATTTTATAGCAGAAGACGGTCGAGAAGAACGCCTGACTAAGCGATCTCAATCAAATTCTTGCCAGGTAATTTTGGGAATAAAGTAGCTGACTTTAGTATTGGCGGGATATGAAATCGTGATTTCGAAATCGAAAGTCTGTCCCGGCTCAATCGTAGCGTCGGTTTGGACTCCGCTCAAAAACATATGATAATTACCGGCGATAATAATCGAATCGGCGGCGATTAGATTAGTAGCCTCATCGAATAATTGTATTTTTATCTGCGGGAAATCGGCGCGACGCTCGCCCTCGTTTTTAATTTTTCCGGTATAGGTGGTCTTATCTTCGAAAATTTTTGGCGTTATCGGCCCGACTAATACACACTTGGCATGTGGTTTTTCAGCTTCCCGAAAGACGTGAATATCATTCTTCGAAATGGTCAGCTGACCGATGTTAGTCTGAATGACGATTTTATCAATAGTTTCATGAATGATTTTGCCCTGCACGACGGTACCGTTATGCAAGATGATTTCATGAGTGATGTCAGGAACGGGTATTAGCCGGTTGATTTCCTTCCGGATTTCCGGGGTGGAAGTGCGTAGTTCGATGTCGCGGATTTGCCGGCGAATTTCGGCGATTTCCTGGCGTAGTTCCTCGATACTTTTGTCCACTTCGAAAAATTGATTAGTGGTATTGGAGCTGGCTGACTGAGCGAAGGAAGAAACTGCAAATACGGCGCAAATCATTGGGATTAGATATAGGATCTTTTTTTTCATTGAGCCTCCCGAGCTTTTAGTTGGGCTTTCAAAGCGGCGAGTCTGAGTTGATTGAGAACTTCCGGTTGACCAATTGCGGTGGCTATCTGAGCCATTTCGTCATAGAGTACATACCCTTCTGGGCTTTCCATAATCGGCAGGAGTTGCTTAAAAGCCTCGACGTCTTGGAATTTGACCAGAGCCGATAGTGCATTGCGGCGAGTAGCCAGCGGGTAATCAGTGTTTTTCGCTATTTCGACCAAAGCCGGAATAACGGCCGGGTCAGAATAGTCGCCCATAGCTCGGGTGAGAGCGTCCAACAGCACCAAATGTTCCTCCCGACTTTGGTTTAGAGTTTCCAACAACGCTAAAATAACCCGCGACTCTTTGACGTCTTCAATGGATTTAATGGCAAATCCGCGCAATGCCAATTGCTGTTCCGGGTCGCCAAGCATTTCAATGAAGGTCTCTGTGATTAGTGGATGACGTTTCTTGCCGAGAATTTCCATCGCCAGTGAGCGCGTCGAAATGTTGACGCTTTCATCTTTGGCGATATTGATCAGGATGGGAATGACGCGGTCGTCGGGAATCGAACCCAGCAACTTAGTGAGCGATTCTTGCATAAAAATGTAGTTTTCCTTTTCGGATTGATACAGCTTAAGCAATGCTTCCACCTGTAGAGCAACGTTCAGATCTTCCATTTTCTCCATTACGCCAGTCCGGAAGTTAATGTATTTCTTCTGGGCGGAGACAATCCCATCCACCATAGCCGCAACGTTTTCCGGTGTGGCGTGCTTCGTCAAAGCGGTTGCCGTGGCATTCAGTAAAGCATAATTGAGGCCGACCGACTGATCCATAAAATCGTGCATAGCTTTAATGGCATCCGGATGTTGTGTTTCAGCCAGGGCATTCACGGCGGCGATGCGAGTCTCAATAGGTTGTGCTTGGTCTTGATATATTGCGATTAAGTCATCAAGCTTCTGGATTTTTCCCCGATTGTAATCAACCCGCAATTTCTCGACTGCTCGGAGGTCAACGGTTGTCGTCTTGGGAGCACAGGACATTAAGCCGCCGAGAACCAACATGATAATTATGATGTTTTTTGCTTTCATTTGTTTCTTCCGTTCTTTATTTATCCCAAATGATTTTAGAACATCTTTATTTCTTAGTCAAGTAAAAATTCTGATTTTTTACCGGTGGAATCAGAGGTGCTGAGAGGCCAATAACATAGGCGCAGTGATTTGCCATCAAAGAATGCGAAGGAATAATATTTCATCCAGTCACCCAGGTTCACCACAACTCCTCTCTCGGTATGATACTCAGTCGGCAAATGTAAATGGCCGGTGATGACATATTCAGCGCCCGCCTCCAATTTTTTCTTGCCATAGGCAATGATTTCTTGGCGGTCGGATTCTTCCTGAGCCGGACTGCGCAGAGTCAGACGGCGGCTTCTCCCAGATAAATGGGTAGCTAAGCGGATGGCGCAATCCGGGTGAAGATAGCGAAATAAGCGAATGATGGTCTTATTCCTGAAAAAAAACCGCATCAACCGGTATCCGCGGTCATTATGAAGAATACCGTCAGCATGGGTCAGATGGAAGCTTTTCCCGGCAATTATCGTGTCAATCGGTTTATAGTGAACCGTAATGCCAAGCACGTCCGTGAAAAATTGCCCCGCCCAATAATCATGATTGCCACCAAGAAAGTGCACCTCGCATCCGGCTAAAACCGTTTCGCGTAACTCGCATAACACCGGGAAGAATACGCCCGGAATCACATAACGATATTCAAACCAAAAATCGAACATATCACCAAGAATATATAATGAACCTTGGTGACGTCGGACTTCTGCCAGAAACGCAAAAAGGCGTTCGCGTTTTACCTTTTCTTCCTGACTATCGTTTAGGTGCAGGTGAATGTCGGCGATAAAATAGACGTTTTGATTCATTGTGTTTAAAATTTAAAAGAATAGTAAGATATACGAAAGACTATTTCTCTACTCCTGCTCGCCGATTGATTTCATTTTATGGGAAAATAAATTAGATAATTCCTAAAATTTAGAAATAACAGCGGTCCCTTCTGTCTCTTTTAAAATGTACTTCACGATGATAAAGTAATCAATGGCATCATATTTGTCTGGCAATGGGTTAGAGATGTCTGACAAATACAAATAAGAAGCAAAGCCCAGTATGATAGAAACAGTCTTGGTGGTAAATCCTGGTTCGACGTCAACCAAAATCGCGCTATTTGATCGGAGTAGGCGACTCCAATTCGAAAATATCAGTCATGTCGGTACTCCCATAAGTCGGATTCACTCGATCGCGGAGCAATTACCCTTACGCATCGAGATTGTTACTAATACAATTAAGCCCTGGTTATTTGATTATTGCCTGAAAGCAGTGGTCGGTCGGGGCGGTCTTCTCAAACCTCTGCGGGCAGGTGTGTATAAAATTACCCCGGGAATGATTACCGATGCAATCAGCTGTAAATATGGGGAGCATGCCAGTAATTTAGGGGCTCCGATTGCCGAAGTGATCGCTAATCAACATCATATTTCCAGCTTTGTGGTGGATCCAGTTACGGTTGACGAAATGATTCCGGAGGCGCGCATTTCAGGTATTCCTGAAATTGAAAGAGTGAGCCGACAACACACTTTGAACATTCGGGCTTGTGTGCGCAAAGCCAGCGCGCAACTGGGTCGCCTGCCTAGTGAATTGAATTTTGTGGTCGCCCATCTGGGAGGCGGTGTCAGCATAGCGGCGGTTAGAGGTGGTCGTCTGATTGATTGCAACAATGCTTTGCTTGGGATGGGGCCTTTTACACCGGAAAGAGCCGGAGCTTTGCCCCTGGAAGGTATTCTGAATTTGGCGTATTCAGGGAAATACACTAAAGAAGAAATGAAAATAAAAATGACCAAAAAAAGTGGTCTGGTCGCTTATCTCGGTACAAACGATGCCCGAGAAGTCTGGCAACGAGCAGAGACGGGAGATCAGCGGGCGGCATTGATATTCAGGGCGATGATTTACCAGGTTTGCAAAGAGATTGGCGCGATGGCGACTGTTTTGAAGGGAAATGTGGACGCAATAATCGTTACCGGCGGACAGGCACGTGGTGCTGAAACCGTCGAGATGATCCACGCTGGGGTGGGATTTATTGCTCCGTTGATTGTTTTCCCGGGTGAAAATGAAATGGAAGCACTGGCTGAAGGCGGCTGGCGAGCCCTCGATGGGAATGAGGAAATTCTGATTTATGAAGAGATTAATGTCAAAGAATAACTTATGCTAAAGACCTATTCCGAAATATTTGAAAAAATTAAAAAAAATGCTCGTAGACCGACGATAGCAGTTGCATTAGCTGAAGATAAAAGTGTCATGGAAGCTATTAAAGTCCTATCGGCAAACGATATCGCCCGGGTTATTTTAACCGGCAATCCGAAGAAAATTAAGTCGTATGCTGAACAGGTTGGTTATCCCATAAAAGAAGATGAAGTAATCCCGGCATTTAGCGAGGAAGAAGGAGCCACACGGGCGGTCGAACTGGTGCATTTAGGAAAAGCCGAGATCCTGATGAAGGGACATATTACGACGCCAGCTTTAATGAAAGCCGTATTGGATAAAGAAAAAGGCTTGCGCAGTGGGGATCTTTTAAGTCATATCACGGTCGTTGCCGTTTCCAACTATCATAAATTACTCATGGTCACCGACGGCGGAGTTAACATAGCGCCGGATCTCGAGAAGAAAAAAGCTATAATTAACAATGCCATTATTTTCGCCAAAAAGCTAGAAATCACCAGACCAAAAATCGCAGTTTTAGCCCCAATCGAGAAGGTAAATCCCAAAATTCCGGAAACAGTAGATGCAATGACTTTACAAGAAATGGCTGAGCGGGGTGAATTTGGTTCGGCAATTGTAGAAGGCCCAGTAGCGGCTGATGTCGCGCTCTCAGCGAGAGCCGCCGAACGTAAAGGTTTACATAGTCGCATTGCCGGTGATACAGATATTATACTGGTACCGGGTATTACCTGCGGCAATGCTATTATCAAGTTTTTAATGTTGCTGGCTAAGGCTGAAGTCGGCGGAGTGGTAGTAGGTGGGCGGGTGCCGATAGTTTTACTTTCGCGTTCCGACGAGCCAGCGGAAAAATTGAACTCGACACTTTTAGCTCTTCTAATGAGCGCCCTATAATTTATCAATCAATTAACGAAAATTCCCGCGGCGCAGAAACTTAAATCCCTCAGATTTTGTAAATTTTCCTGCGTTTGAAATTTAATTTTAACAAAAGGTGAAATAATGAGTTTTGAAAAATTAATCAAACCGGGCACTGAATTTTTGGGCGTCAAATATCCTATCATTTGCGGCGCTATGACTTGGGTGAGCGATTATAATCTGGTAAAAACGGTCAGTGAAACCGGGGCTTTCGGAGTACTGGCAGGCGGCAACTTGCCTCCTGATTTATTCGAGCAAGAAGTTGACCGCTGTATTGCTGGTGTAAAGAAGCCGTTTGCGGTCAACCTAATCACGATCGGGCCTAATTTTCGAATACATTATGAAATTTTACAAAGCAAGAACGTCCCATTTGTAGTTTTTGCCGGTGGTATTCCTCGCCGTCAGGATATTGAGGGGATGAAAACCCGCGGCAAACGAACGCTATCGTTCGCTCCCGAAGAAAGCATAGCGCGCCAACAGATTGAATATGGCATAGATGCTCTGATTTTGGAAGGCAGTGAAGCCGGTGGACATATCGGTTATGTTTCATTGATTGTTTTACTTCAGCAAGTCTTGTTTAAAGTAAAAGGTTTGCCGATTTTCGTCGGTGGTGGGATCGCTGATGGGAGGATGATCGCTCACTTGCTTCTAATGGGTGCGGCTGGGGTCCAAATGGGAACCCGCTTTGTGTTAACTGAAGAATGTCGGGTTCATCCGAATTTTAAGGCGGCATTACTGAAAGCCAAAGCGCGCCAGGCTATTGCTACTCCACAATATGATTCCAAATTGCCGGTCGTTGCCGTACGAGCTATCAAGAACAAAGGAACGGATGAGTTCGGGAAGCTCCAGATGCGTTTACTACAGGAAATCGCTGCCGGTAAGATTACGCGGGAAAAAGCTCAGTATGAAGTGGAAAATTTTTGGGTTGGCGCTTTGCGTCGGGCGGTGGTGGAGGGTGATGTAGATTATGGCTCGTTAATGGCCGGTCAGAGTGTTGGGCTAATTAACGAGATTGTCCCGATGCAAAAGATGATTAATGATCTGATAAAAGAAGCGCGCGCAGAAATAAAAGTTATCCGCAACCGTCTGGGACAGTGCGGATAACTTTTGGATTTTCCTTCCGGATTATTGTTGTTCCAGCTTCTGCAGCTGATTACGGGCAAGTAATGCTTCTTCAGTATTGGGATATTCCCGAATAACTGTTTCGAACTGGGTGCGTGCCTGCTCCAAGTTGTTTAGTTTTAAATAGCATAATCCCAGTTTGTAATGGGCGTTAGTGATTTTCTGACTGCGGGGATAGTTATTAATCAATAGCTTGTATTCGGTCGCAGCTGTGGCGTAGTCTTCCTGTTGATAGGCGATTTCGGCAAGATAATATTGGCAATAATCGGCTAATTCCTTTTCCGGATAAAGTTTGAGGAAAGTCTGGAAGCCCTGAATAGCCAGTTCGATGTTGCCTTTAGTCATATCTCGATAAGCGTTGTTGAAAATTTCGGTAGGAGCCGGCTCAGCCGAGTTGGGAGTGGCGGCGCGGCTCTCTATTTTTTCCGAAATATTGGTCATTTTGCCCGTCAAAGATTCGACCTTGCCGATCAGCTGACTGGAGCGGTAGCTTGCGTCGTCCAATTTACTGCTGATAATCGCCGCATCTTGCTTAAGGCTGGATAGTCGGGTATTGATATCAGCTCGGGTTCGGTCATTGGCATCTTGTAATTCCGCAAGGGATTTTTCCAGAGAATCTAGCTCTATCAATATTTGATTGCATTGAACCGCAATAGTAGGAACCTGACTTAACAATTGTTTATTTTCTTCAGTAGTCTGTTTAACGGATTGAATCTGGTTGCGTAAAAAATATAAATCCTCTTGAATTTTCAAAAGATCTTTTTGAGTGGCGCAAGCCGTCAAGCTGATCACGAACAAACCATAAATGATTGGACGAATTGGTTTAAAGTTCATAGCTACCTTGGTTGATGAAAGCGCCGAGAATTTATTTTGAGTCCGAAGTGACCAATACCGCTCGGCGGTTTTTAGCCCAAGCCTCTTCATTATGGCCCGGATCGATCGGTCTTTCTTTGCCATAGCTTATCGTAATTAGATTGTCCGGTTTTATTCCATAATTGATGAGATAAGTTTTTACGGCGTGAGCTCGACGCTCGCCGAGTGCCAGGTTATACTCTACGGTGCCTCTTTCGTCGCAGTGACCTTCGATAGTGATAATGGCGTTCGGATACTGCTTAAGCACTTTGGCGGCTTTTTCGAGAGTGGCGATGGCATCCGGTCGCAAGTCATAACGGTCGTAATCGAAATAGACCGTATTGCATTGCGCGAGTTCATCTTTTAGGGAAGGTTCAGCAATGGCGGCCACCTTTTGTGTGTCCGCTATGACAGGTTTGGGTTCGGCAGGCGGTGGGGTGACTACAGGGGCTGGTGCTTGGGCGAGAGTATCCGGCTTTTGGACAGGTTTAGGCTGTTCCGGGGCCGGGGTGACTTTGGCTGGAGTCTCACCCTTGTCTTCTTGCACCCCCGCGGTCTTTTTACTGCAAGTATTGAACATTAATACAATACAGAGTAAAGGAATTAAAAAAACGAGAAGTTTTTTCATTTTGGTTGCTCCTTTCTTTTTGTTAATTAGTGTTATACTCATACACCCTGAAATGATTTTCTAGTTAAATGGTTTCAAGCGCGGCGACCAGGCTGGACCGGTATTGCCACCGGTGAAAGTTAATTGGCGTAATAGTGATCCGTCGCGCAACATGCTATAGATTTCCCAGCGTCCACTCCGGTTGGAGGCGCAAACCAGATGGCTACCATTAGGCGACCAGGTAGGATTTTCGTAACTACCGGTATTATCAGTCAGGCAGATTAGATTTTCTCCGGTAACATCAATGAGATAGATTTGAAATCCGCGGGATTGATAAGAAACAAAGACGATTTGATCGCCTTTCGGTGACCATTTAGGTGAGGAATTATAGTTGTTCTCATAAGTCAGCCGACGGACATTGCCACCTTCGGCATCCATAATATAAATTTGGGGAGAACCGCTACGGTCCGAAGTGAATACAATTTCGCGACTGTTAGGTGACCACGACGGGGCTGTATCAATAGCCGGATTGCTGGTCAGGCGCTGGAGATTTTGACCGTTACGGTCAGCAGTGTAAATGTCGGCATTGCCCTCGTGAGTAAGGACAAAGGCAACTTTTTTACCGTTGGGAGAATACTCCGGCGAAGTAAATGTGCCGGCGCGCGCGATGAATCGTTCAATTTGCTGGTCTTTGAATATATAACGCGCCAGAATGGGACCGCCACCAAAAGCGTATGTAGTAAAAATTAATGATTCTCCATCGTTCGACCAGCATGGCAGTAAATTAATTGAACGATTTCGGGTCAGGAGAGTCGCGCGCTGGCCATCCCAATCCATAAGGGCTAACTCCTTGCCCCCTTTTTGTTCGGTAACATAAGCAATTTTAGTGCAGGCATTGCCATATTCACCGCATAATTGGTACACGATTTCGTCCGAAACGGTATGGGCGAGAACTCGCAGGGCAAAGGGGTAAGAGCGCAAAGACTTGGTCATTAGTTTCCGACCGGTGACAGATTCGGTAAGCCCGAATACAAAATTGAAATAATTACTCTTGTGAGTAACATCACCGGTGATAATTACCTCTGAATTATCAAAGATTAAATCTCCGGCAGGGCTGATCAGCGGATCAACAACATTGAGAAATCCCGAATAATTCAAATCATCGATAATAATCTGGCGTAAATTAATAGCCAACTCTGGATTTTGATTAGTACCGAATTCAGCGATAGCGACATTAATTTTGCGCGTCTCGTCCGATTGAATTTTAAGGAACACATCTGTTTGACTACTTCCAGTGACGTTCAAGAAGGATATTAGGCAAATCAATGATAGATTTTTTTTCATACCACGTTTATTTCAAAGTTTCAAATTCGATATGAACATTTAACTCTTTTCCGCCATATTCACTCGGTAAGGGTGGTAAAGTAGCCGTCTCGTAAAGCGCACGCAGAGCCGCCTGATCAAAGAGAAAATTACCGGAAGATTGTTCGATTCGTACATCGGAAATTTTTCCGGAACGGGTGATTTTAAAGGCAATCATAACTTGCTGACTGTAGGGAGAATCTGCTGAAGAATAGGGAGGCCGCCAATGTTCCTGAATCCGGTTGCGGATAATGTTAAGATAATAGATAAAATTGAAGTCGGGATCATCTACCCTTAAACCGGTTGCACCGGGAATACCGCCAGACGCGGGCTGAGATGTAGCCTCCGGCTCGACGGGTAGCTCCGGTGAGGTTGTGGACGAGGCGATCGTTTCTTCAGGTAACGGTTTGGTCTCTTGGGGCTTTTGTGGTTTTTCCGCAAGAACAGTAGCAGCTTTTTCTACTTTGGGTTTAGGAACTGGAACGGAAGTGGCTGGTTTTACCTGAATTGGAGCTTCAGCAGTTTGAACGACCGGTGGAGCGATATTGACCCAGCGTATGTTCTGATCCGGGATGGCCATAACGCGAGGCTGGTGGCGACCAGCCAAGACACTTACGACGGCAAAAAACGTCAAGTGTAAAATTAAGGATATGGCAAAAGTGTAATTCACTTCTTATCCTGTTCGGTTTCGACTATTAATCCCAATTCGGTCACGCCGCAAGCTTTTATCCGGTCAATCAGCTTGATAATTTTACCATATTCAATTTTCCGATCGGCACTTAATAAAACCGGCTTCTTACCGACTTGTACCCAGCGTTTGACTAAAGTTTTTTCAAATTCATTTTCCATTACCGGTTGCCCATCAATAAATATTTGCCCATCAAGACTATAATTAACCAGGATGCCTTCTTGGACAGTAGTAATTTCGCGTCTGGTAGCAGGCAAATCAACCTCTATACCACTATACATTAAGGGTGTCGTAATCATAAAAATGATTAAAACTGTTAAAGTGACATCAACTAAATTAGTAATGTTGATTTCGGTCAGCGGCTTATATCTGCGATCCACCATAAAAATTTTCCCGAATGATCTTTTGAATCATATCATTGGCGAGAATTTGTAATTGATTCTCGTATTTTCGGATTTTATCCACGATTAAGTTATAGGCAAAAAGTACCGGAATAGCGACTGCCAAACCCACAACAGTCGTAATTAATGCCTCAGCAATCCCGGGACCTATGGCTGTAATCGCCGCTGAGCCTTTTACTCCAATGCTCAAGAAAGCTTGCATGACTCCCCATACGGTACCGAATAATCCCAGAAACGGACTGGCGCTAACCGTAGAAGATAAAAATATCAATCTTTTTTCATAAGGAATAAGTTCGGTGCTAATTGCGGAATCCACCAGGGCTTTATAAAGCTCGAGCGACGATATGCGACTGGCATCGGTATCTATGTTCTCAGTAACAACGTTGCCTGGATTGAGCTCAACATCATTGCGGGCTTCAGCGTATATTTTTCGAAAAAGATTGAGAAGTAAACCGGACTTGAGATGCTGAGTTTCCCTCGCGACCGCGCTCCAGTCGGAATACGACTGATAAATAGCCAGAAATTTTTTATTTTGTTTTTCGGTGCGTCTGAAGAGAATTATTTTCTCAATAATAATACCCCAGGCGATGATAGAAAGCCCAATCAAGATCAGAATAATTACCCATCCCATTATGCCGATATCATAAGTAGAAGAGAAAATGGTATTCATGTTTTTAATCCTGTTTTTACTGCTAAAATGACTGGTTTAATTGAATGTTCCATATTAATAATGATAATGAATCTGCGTTATAAGACAAATTACGCACTAATAAGTTAAAATACTATGATCGGCGTATCCCGAAGAACTTGTGATTTAGCGTAAATATTTCTCGAGCCAGCTAAAAATTGTCTGATGCCAAAAACGGCTGTTTTGTGGCTGTAACACGAAATGTCCTTCATCGGGAAAAAGTACCAGCTTGGCAGGTATATTCAAGCGCCGCAAGGCAGTGAAAGCCATTATTCCCTGACTTGGATCTAAGCGATAATCCTTTTCACCGTGAATAATCAACATAGGAGTTTTGAAATTTATTATGTAATTATCGCAGGAGAATTTTTCATATTGATCTCGATTTTCCCAGAAGACACCACCATATTCCCATTCGGGGAACCAGAGTTCCTCAGTTGTAAGATACATCGCATATAAATTGAATGAACCGTCGTGATTAACGAGGGTTTTGAAAGGATACGAAAACGCCTCCATATGACCCTCCATCCAGTTCATCATATAACCGCCGTAAGAAGCTCCCGCCGCGGCTAATTTATCAGCATCTATGAACTTGAAGTGGTCTATTACATATTTTTGTCCAACGACGAGGTCATCGAAAACCTGACCACCCCAATCCAGACTAATTGCGTCGGTAAATTTTTGACCATAGCCGATACTTCCGCGCGGATTAATCATTATAATTACATAACCTTGAGCCGACCATAGTTGCGGATTCCAGCGATAATGCCAATTATCCTCCCAGGCGCTCTGTGGCCCACCGTGGACCAGAAAAACAGCCGGATATTTCTCCCGAGCATCAAAGAAAGGCGGCGTGATCAAAAAGCCATGAACCATCGCTCCGTCACTGCTTTTGAACTCAAAATCCTCAACGTCATTCATTTCGATTTGAGACCTTAGCGGAGAGTTGAAGTCGGTAATTTGCCGGATTTTGTTATCGGTGAAAGAATATACGAAAAGTTCATCGGGGCTGGTAGTCCGCGACTGTAAAAAAGCACAAGACCGCCCGTTAGGAGCCAGCGTTACTGCGCTGTTATAGCCTTCCTTGACCAGGGTCTTAATCTGGCCTGATTTGATATTCAGGGTTTTCAAGGTTAGCCGACCACGTTCTTCTATCAGTAAGAGCAAACCACGACTATCGGGCAACCATTCGTAGGCTTGAATCCGGATATCGTTTTTTTCGGTCAGATTGATAAATTTGCCAGTAGCCATTTCATACAAGAACAAATCGGATTTATCGGCTTCGAAACCGGCACGTGCCATCGAAAGGAAGCTCAGATATTTGCCGTCCGGTGAAAATCTGGGAGCGTAATCATTGCCGCGGAAGTCACGGTACTCCTGGGCGGTGGTAATTAATTTTGGTTCGCGCGGATTAACAATTGAGGCTGACCAGATGTCGTTATTGGTGCTAATGGCGATGACCGGATCGTGATTACTATTAAAAACGATTGTTTGGTCATCGGGAGAAAAACAGTAGCCTTCACCCAGCGCTATGGGTGGGGCATCAAAATCGCCAGGCGTAACGTCTGTTAAACTACCGTTATTCAAATCAAGCACGAAAATGTGACTACGTTTATAATCCCACCACTCGTCCCAGTGACGAAACATTAATTCTTCATAGACGCGGGCTTTGATTAAACTGGCTTGCCGGGCGGTGTCGCGTTTTTTCATCTCATCGAAGTTAGTCAAATCCGGATAGACGCGGGCTGAGAAAGCTATCTTTTGACCATTGTGCGACCAGCAGAAACTTTCTACCCCGCCATAAAAGTCAGTAATTTGTTGAACGTGATTATTATCCAACGCCAGTTTCCAGACCTGAACCTGTCCGCCGCTATCGGATAAAAATGCTAAACTTTTACTATCCGGTGACCAGAGTGGCGACCAGCTATTGCCAGAATGGGTAGGAATCTGTTGTAAATTTTGGCCATCGGGGCGGATACGCCACAGTGTTTTTTGCCCTTTATTGGCTTCGATATCTATGGTCTGAACGGTGAAGGCGATCCATTGTCCGTCGGGTGAATACTGGGGTTCTGCCAGTCGGTGACAATTCAGTAAGTCATCAATCTGCATAGAGCGCTTAGCAGTGAATCCTACTTCCACCATTATGATTAGAGATAGCCATAATAATCCGACAGCTTTTGATTTCATTGGTAACTCCCTTATATATAGGTTTTAGATG
>ENA-UPSM01000531-UPSM01000531.1-activated-sludge-metagenome-genome-assembly--contig:-NODE-531-length-53641-cov-6.691375_pt1 | contig 53641 bp, 46 predicted proteins | sample MGYA00238181_ERZ773283 | MGnify/ENA primary metagenome ERZ773283 (study PRJEB29023, sample SAMN05720199) | activated sludge metagenome | isolation source: Anaerobic digester | place: Japan... | reverse complement strand
GAGTTTACACACAAAAATCTTGTCCACTCACGTGATACAGGTATGTTGTTGCAGTTTAAGTCTGAGTTTTTCGGGAAACTGTCAAGGAAATCTTTTTGTGCAGGCTGGAGGATGAGAATCCATCTTCCGTGTATAAAATCAGGAAAGTTCTGACTTTCAAAGTTAAAAATTTTTTCCTGTGCAGTTCCAAGTTCAAAACCTGCCGCAATACTTACTTTAACATTTCCAAGTAGCGTGGAAAGGTTTGAGAAATCGTCCATGTTTTTGACGAAGTAGGCAACAGGCCTGCCCATATTAAGGAAAAAAAGTACTTCATTATATGTTTTTTGCAGATTATGTGAGTTATGGCCGCTCACATAGCATAATCCGTTCAGAATTGTCTTGGTTTTCTGGGCGAGATAATCCACGCTTGATGGAGAAACAAGAACTTCATACTCATCTTGATTAAGCTTGGACGTAATGTTTTTAGTGTAGGAAAACATCAAGGGGTTGCCAGAAACCATGATGACCGGATTTTTATATTTTCTGAGAATGGATACCAAATAATCTATATTTTCTTCTTTTAGCGAGTCATAAATGTTCATGCAGTAAAACTCTGCAGTCGGATTTACTTTTTTTGCGATCTGAAGAGAGAATGAAAAGCCGGCAAAAAAATCAGCTTTTGAAATAATATCAAGCTGTCTGGCTGTAAAATTCTCTTCACAGTTAATCTGTGTTCCCATTATGTAAAGCATAGAGTAAGCCTCCCGTATGCGAAAGTATCCTTTCCTTTTCGCACAATGTTATTATAAAAGGTTGATTAAACCTTTTCTCGAGCTTTTGAGCTATGTATGAACCACAAAATTCAAAAAAAGCCTTGCTTTCACCGGAGTGTTCATCAAAAAGTTCAATTATGTTGTAAATTGGATTCAAAGAAAGGATTTTTTTGACCATCTCTTCATCGTAGGTTTTTTTAAACATTATGTACATTAGGGCTAAAAGTTCATTTTTACTGTCGGAAAGTCTGCTGTCGGTATTGAGGTTTAGCCCTGCCAGTTTAATTATTTTTTGGAAGCTCCCCATAATGTGGATAGTTTTTATATGGTTTTCAATAGCCTTTTCTATTGAAAACCCAAAAAAGTTTCCACAAAGAAGAAAATCATTTTTGAAGAACGTAGAAGTTTCATAAATCTTTCGACTTTTCCCACCGCTTAGAAGTGTTATGCTAGTAAAGTATGAGCCAATCATTCTTATCTGGGGAATTAACGATTCTTTCCACGCCTCTTCACTCATGGGTTCAACGATTCCGCTTGTTCCAAGGATCGATACTCCTCCTACTATTCCCAGTGAGGAGTTGAGAGTTTTTATGGCAATTTTTTGCCCATCTTTGACATTAACGGTTATTATAGCGTCATTTATACCGTATTCCTGTAAAACTGATTTCATCATCTTCCGTGGGCCTGGATTGATGGCGTACTCTCCTTGTCTGACGTCCAAACCTTTTTTGGTTACCAGTCCGACGCCCTCTGCTGAAGTGAAGACAAAACCAGTGCCGGGCTCTGTAGCTTTATAAGATACATATATCAGACAGTGATTTGTAATGTCTGAATCATCACCGGCATCTTTTCTTACGAAAGCATACTTTTTGCCTTCAATTACTTCATAACTTTCTATTTTCAGATTAACGAGACTGCCTTCGTTAAGTCTTACAGAGACTTCGGGATCTTTTTTATCATAAAGAGTCCATAGGATACAGGCCTTAAGTGCCGCACACGCACATGTTCCTGTTGTAAAGCCGCGTCTGAGCAGTTGCCCGTTAACGTTAACGTATTGCTGCATTGTAAGCCTCTTTAAGCAGTGCGTTCATTATAGCAGCTGCAATATTTGAGCCTCCGAATGTACCGGATATGGTTACATATGAATGAACAGACTCAACAAGCAGTTCTTTGCTCTGGGCAGCACCGACGAAACCTACGGGAACGCCTATTATAAAAAGTTTTTCTGTACTTTCAAGCAGTTTAAAAAGAGCAGTTGGAGCATTACCGATAACGAAGATGCCCGGATTTGCACGAAGTGCTTTTTGCATTGAAAGATATGCCCTGGAAATTTTTTGTTCTTTTGAGAGCTCAGCTATTTCGGGATCATCTATGAAGCAGTATACTTGAAGCTCGGGAATAATTTTTTTGTTTATCCCGCTTTTTACCATATTTACGTCTGTATAAACTGTTTTGTATCTTAAAAATGAAAGAAAAGATTCAAAAAAATCTTCTGAGAAGTTCAGCTTATCCCACAAATCAAGATTTCCAGAGCAATGGACAACTCTTTTTATGATGTTTTGCTCTATACTGCCTAAATGGGAAAGTTTTCCATCCAGTTTTTCTGCTATTATTTCAAAGCTTTTTCTCTCAATCATTGCAGGATCTTTTATATACTCCAGCATTTCTGCCTCCAAAAACAAAATATCTGCTTTCTATTCCAAGAGAAAGCAAAGCCAACAAATCTCAAGGTAGGTCTCCCGGCTTTCAGATCCTCCTACTTATCACGCCTTCCCGGAAAAGCCCGGTGGCATATGTGATGTTCGTCCCTGATTACGGTGGCTGGACCGCTCGGGTTTTTCACCCGATTCCCTGTTATTCACCTTAAGAATGCATATTTAATTTTCTATTTTAAATTTTAGCAGAAAAAAAAGGCAATGTCAAAGAGAATATATCCGGATATATTAATAAGGCTGAAAGTGCTTATTATTTGAGGATTAAATGCGTATAAGCATTCAGGTTGACATTGATGTGTTTTAGTGTTATAATTTTATAGAACACTAAAGTTATTGGAGGTGTACTTGTGTTGAAAGAATACGAAAAGCTTGCGAGATTCCTTATTGTTATAGTAATATCGCTCGCGGCGGTTCTGGTGCCTTTTGTGCCGCTGAAGATTATTCTTGCCAGTATTGCAATTTTTTTGTATGCGATGAACATTAAAAGGTTCTCAACGCTTTTCATAGTACTTGCGGTTATTTTTGTAATCATTCCGGTGCTGTTCCTTGCTATATCCAGGGATTATAATCTGGTGAGCAGGTTTTTTAACAGCTCTTCATGGAGGTATATTTACTTTTCGGACTGGGAGTCCGAGTATTCTCATGAAGGCTACACCGTAGTAGAGGACGGTGCGTTGTTGCCTGCTTTGAGTTACAGGGTGAGCGGTGGGGCTTTGAACATAAAATTCGCTTCTGATGAAAATAATCCGCGTGCCATTGGAAAGGTTGCATTTAAAAAGAAAGGCGATGTCAATAATATAAGCGCTCTTGACTATGTCAGAAGGACGTCTGAAGCAGCAACTATTTCATTGCCAAGTGGTGAACGGATAGAAACTCTTGATATACAAAACTCCGCTGTAAGCATCAGTGGAGAGTTTTATGCACAGAGGGTGAGTGTGGACACTCAGGTGTGTACCATAGACGCTACACTTACTGCAGAAAAAACTGTTATTTTAATTGCTGATGATCTTAAGGCAAAGGGAATGGTAAAAGCTGAAAAAATGATAATAAACGGAAACATATGCGAACTGGATCTTAATGTTTCTGAGGTAAAAACATTTAATATAGACAGCCTTTACGCCAACGGAAGAATAAAGTATACTGACAGCTGGGAGGGTGTCCGTATTCTTAGTATAAGTTCAAACTCCGGAAGGATAGAAGTAATGCAGCCCAGAAACAATGAAGGAACACTCGATATAAGAACTCAGGACGGAGTCACTGTCTTGAGCACGTTGTATTAGGAGGAGATCTGTATGCTAACAAAGATAGATAAGCATAGCGGTGTTCCTGCCTATCTTCAGATAATGAATCAGATAAAAAAAGAGATATTTCTCGGAAGGTTTACAGACGGAAGCCAGCTGCCGCCGGTGAGAGAAATGGAAAATATTTTCGGTGTGAATATGAATACCATAATGCGTGCACTGGAGTACCTCCAGTTTGAAAAGATAGTGGAGGCCAAACACGGAATAGGATACTTTATAACTTCTGATGTTATAATAGACCCGGATATTCCTAAACAGATAATGGAGTTTGTGAGGGATATAAAAACAAAAAAAATAGATCTTCAGATGCTTGGTCTTCTTATTGAGGAGGTATGGAAGGAATGCTGAAAAAAATAGAAGCTTATTTCATGAAGGAAATTGCTGATAAAGCAGGTCTGATAGCTATTTTGTCTTTGCTCTTGTTTATACCCAATTTCTACGGACGTGTTATATTCCTGCTACTTCTTATATGTCTCATGCTTCCTTTTGATATACACAACAAAAGATTTTCGCTTTTAATATCCCTGCCTTTTTCACACAGGGAAATATTTTTATCCGGATTTGTTTTCATACTCGCCGTAAGCATTTCAACCCAGTTTATAGGGGGAGCCTTACTGGGAGTTAAGATAGCCTATCTCATGGTGGAGTGTTTAAAAAGTATTATTTTCTGTGCTTTTTATTACGGAGTTTCTATGATGGCTGTTTTATACGGTTTGGATAATCTTGGTATCCCGCTTTTAGTATTTTTTGCCGATGCCATATTCGGAGCTATAGGACCTAAGTGGAGTAATTTTTACAGCTATATAAGTCCTGTTCATAACGGCAATCTTCTGTTTTCAGCGGTGTTTGCAACGGTAGTCTTTGTCTTTTCATTTTATCTGTTTGAAAGGAAGGGAATTCAGAAATGATAATAAATATTGAAAATGTCAATAAAAGTTTTGGCAGTAAGCATATTCTCAACAATATATCTTTTTCAGTCCAGGAAGGGGAGATCTTTGCCCTTATAGGGCCAAACGGCGCAGGTAAAACCACAACCATCAGATGTATTTTCGGGGAGCTGATGCCTGAAAGCGGTAAAGTTGAGGTTTTTTCCTCTCCGGTCAGTTCAAAGCTGAAGGAAAGAATAGCTGTTATGACGGAAGACCGTCTTACCTTTAAGCGGTTTAAGGGAGCCGATTATCTTAAGCTGTGGAAGATGCTTTATCCAAGATGGAATGAAAGCATTTTTGCCAGTTTTATGGTGCATTACAGATTCAATCTTGAAGACAGAGTGGAAACCTTTTCGATGGGTATGAAGACTCTGTTTTATCTTGCATTGGATATGGCAAGCGGAGCTGACCTGCTCATTCTTGACGAACCAACACAGAATTTAGATCCGGTAATAAGACATGAGGTTCTTAATATGCTACATGATTTTGTTCTGAGTGAGAATAAGACCATAGTTATCTCTTCACACGAGATCTACGAGCTTGAGGAGATTGCGTCTTCTTTTGCCATAATAAACGAAGGAAAAGTTCTTTATACTGACACTATAGACGATGCCAAGGCATCACACAGAATTGTGGAAAAAGGTGAAAGGATTCCGCACGGGGATGTTATAGGTCTGCTGAATGAAGGAACTCTTATAAGAACTTCCGAGGATGTGGGGAGATATCCCAACTTTAAGGAGATAGCGCTTGCATATCTTCAGGGCGGCAAAGCCTTTAATCCGTTTGAAAGGCTGTGAGGTATGATCAGTCCACAAAACAAGAGTCTGAAAGTGCTTTTTCTGTTTCTTCTGGTCGGAACTGTTTTTTTCGGAAGTAATGTGATATTTACACCGCCTAAAGAGCTTCTTACACTTAAAACCAAGAACTTTGAGTATATTTATGAAGAGAAGCTTTACTTTTATGTTCAGGATATAATGGAGTCGGCCGATTCTGTATATGAAGACTATGCTTCTTTTTACGGGGTAAGGCCTGAGGGTATAAAGGTTTACATGCTTGATGATGTTGATTATGTGAATGCTTTTGCCGTAGGATTTGACAATAAGATAAGAATGTATGTCAATACGGCGGACTTTTCAAGCGGACTTTTGAGTTCCAACTTTCTTTCAAACCGCATGATTTTTTGCCATGAACTGAATCATCTTTTTTACAGTAACATGGTCAGCAATCCTTTTATTTCTTGGATACCGAATCAGACCATAAAGAAAATATCTAACATGTCTTCTCAGCCCAGTTATCTTCATGAGGGGCTGAGTATTTATATGGAGAGCAAGTACTTTGGCGGAAGGTTTGAAAATGATCTTTTTAATATGTACCTTAAAGCTGAAGTCTTGAGTCCTAAGTACCCCAGATACGAGCTGGGATCAGGCGCACAGGTTAAGGTGTGGTCCCCGGCAGGCTTCAACTATATGTACGGAGCTTTATTTACAAAAGAAATAGCCGGCTTTTATTCTGAAGAAGTACTGAGGGAGATAGTCAGATTGACTTCAAGCAGCTTTTTTTCCAGTATATCCGGTGCTTTTGAAAAGGTAACCGGAGATAAGTGGAGCGAGTTTCTTCAGAAAATTAAGTTAAAGTATATAGAACAGATGAGTATCGTTGGTGATAACGGAAATACTCAAAAATATGAGAAACTCGGAAAAGAGTATGAGCGGACGGGAAACCTCAGAACTGACGGTAAAACTCTATATGCTTATAAGGTTATGCCTTTTTCCAGAGCGGGTGTATATAAGAACGAAGAGCTTATTATTCCCGAAGTAAGCAGGTTTGAAGTTTCGTCAAACGGAGAGATAATATTTTTAAAAACTATAAACAATGACGGCAATGCTTTTAACAATCTTTATATTAGATGCGACTGTCCCATATCAGATACTCTAATAGCCCAAAGAGTTCTTAATTTTGGGTTTGCGGATAGCCGAACGGTAGTATACACCGTCAATGACAAAGGACTGAGCGGAGTTTTTGTATATGATCTGATTGAGAAGAAGTCTTCTCAGATCCTTGGCTGGGACAAGTACGTTATGAATAGCGTGTGTGGTACACAAGAGGATATCTACTTATCACTGACATACGACGGACAGTCGGACATATACCGGTATGACAGAAGTAACGCATCTATGCAAAGACTTACAGACGATAAAGAGTATGAAGCTGATCTGTCATATGCCAAGGGAAAGCTTTTTTACACTAAGAACTATAACGGGATTTTTAATATATTCAGTCTTGACCTGCAGGACATGGCTGTCAGGCAGATGACCTTTTCGGAGATGGGAGCTTTCTCTCCGGCAGTTTTGGGAGATCAGCTTTACTTTCTTTCATATGACTGGGAGGGTTATTATATTTCCAAAACAGATCCTGCTCTATCCACCGAGTCAGAAACACTTACTGCCGAAGCTTTCATGTTTGAAAGCACCGGATTTGTGAGAAAAAACGATCTTTCTGCCGAGAAGTACTTTGAAAATCCGCAGCATATAATTGTTTATCCGTATGCAGAACTCTCTGATGATATCTTAGAGATGGATCTTTCTAAGCTGACTCTTAATTACGGGATGGGCGTGGCAGTAATTTCCGATGCTTACAACTATATGATGAACTATAGTCTTGTCTTTAAAAAAGATGCATTAAAACATAACCTGGAGCTGTATTTTAACTCTTTGGCGGCAGTGGATTTAAAGCTTATCTACGAAAAAAAGATTCATTCAGCTCTTGAAGTCAGTAAAGACTTTTCTTTTTACCTTAAAGACATGTACTTTCTGAAGCTGGCAGCTGCCGGATCAGCTGATGGAATAACTCCTGAAAAAGTAAGTGTGCAGGCTCAGTTGTTTCAAAATCCATACTCCATAAACAAAATAAGTCTATACGATGTTGCTTTGAGCGGATACTATTTATACGACAACACCAAAAATTCTCAGTATTTCAGTGTAGGAATATTTAAACCGTTTTATATGTATAACTTCAGACTGACACCCTTCTTTGAGTATGACAGTCTTGGGAATACTTTGGCGGGAGCAACACTTTACGGAGATCTATACTATCCCTACTGGAATATTTTTGACGGCAAAAGAGGTTTAAACGGTTTTTCAGTCGAAAGTACCTTAAATTATAACTTTAAAGATCGGAAGGTGTCATGTTCGGTCTATTTCATACTAGACCTTAAAACATCATACTGGGCTAATTATTCTTATAAAGTACCTGTTTTTAATATTCCTTTAAGTAATTAGCTGTAATATGCTAAAAGATAATTTAAAAGAGAGGAGAAACTTAAATGAAAAAAACATTTTTAATCATTATGATTTTAGGATTTGCAGTAATTTCATTTACCAATCCGATAGGTGAACTGTTCAAAAGTGCTTTGAACAGCAATAAGGGTATTAAGATGACCATGCTTAATTTTGAGAGTGCACAGATGGAATATGAAAAAGCTCTTATAGAAGCATCAAATAAAAAGGCTCTTCTTTCGGCCGAGCTTTCTATGCTGAATGAGAGAGCCTCATATATAAAAGGCCAGGCAGATTTTTATTCAGAGGTTGTCGATGCTTTCTTTGCCGTAAAATCGGCTCAGATAGAGCTTGAAATATCGCAGCTCCAGCTTGGAATTGTTCAAAATGATCATAAGAACGCTAAGCTTTCGTTTGAAAAAGGTATGATATCGCTCAACTCACTCAAAGATTCTGAGGTGGCAGTAATAGATGCCCAAAGCCAAGAGGAAAAAGCACGAAAGGATTATAATGATGCGCTTACAGCTTTCAAAAGAGCTACCGGTACGGAGTATGCCGATTACGAGGTAAAGCCGTGCGACTATAAAGAGTGCGGTTTTTCATATGAAGCGTTCAAAGAAAATGATCTGAGCCTAAAAGCCCAGCAGATAAACCTTCAGCTTGCAGAGTACGACCTGCAGAACCTTTCATCTAACTCATCCTACTATGAAAAAAGAGGACTTGAGATAAAACTTGAGATATCGCAGATGAATCTTAAAAATAAAGAGGAGAGTGTATCTGAAAGTTATGAAAATGCTTTGGCAATGGTCAGTTCTCTTTATTCCTCTTTGCAGAGCAGTGGTGTGAAGCTTCAGATTAAGCAGAGTATTTACGAAGACAGCCAAAAACGTTTTGAAAAAGGCTTTGTTTCTGAAAAAGACAACATTAATCAAAAAATATCGTATATGAGTGCTCAAAAGGCATATAATGAAAACATAAAATCATATATCAAAGCGCTTGTCTCTTTAATTTTTAACTGTGGTCTTTCTGTCGGGGAGGCAGTTCTTTGAATAAAATTTTCATAGCTATGTTGATTTTTATTGTAACTGTTGTTTATGGCGGGATAACAGAAATTTATAATGAAAGAGTGGAAAAGAGTACTGCCTTTATGTCGTCTCAAAACTCTTTTAACCAGGCAGTACAGACTCTTGATGAAAAGAAATCCTTCTGGATCCCTGGATTAACCGCAGGGTTCGATCAGATAATTTTTGGAAAGGACGGTCTTGAAAACAAGAATCTTGTTAACGGGCATAAAAGTATAAGACTAAACTTAAAAGCCAACTTTGTCAAGATTTTGGGTGCAAGCATAGGTGTAAGCCTTCCGTATGTATACGATCTTACCGATTATTCTGGGAAGTTTGAAAACTTCAATCTTACCGTTTCAAGACCTTTGTTCACTGAGTTTTATCTTGAGGTTCCGCAGGCTGAACTGAGTGTTATGCAGAGCAGAAATGCAATGGAAAAAATCAGATGGGATATTTTCAGCCAGCTTTTACAGGATATTTTCAATTATCATAATGCACTTTCAACAAGAGAACTTATCAACGGAAGAACTTATGTGACTGAGATACTATATGAAAATGAAAATGATAATGAAAAGAAAAAAACTTACAGACAACAGCTTGCCGAGCTGAATAAGCTGAGTATAAACAACGAGCTTGTTCTTAACGGGCTGGATCTCGAATACTCCCCAGAGCTTTACAGCCAGGCAGTTCAGATCTGTGAAAAGATGGTTCTGATTTCTGAGGACTGCACACAGTTCAATTTCAATGGAACGGAACTTCCTTCAGTGTTGCTTAAGGAGGATATAGCCCGCCGTCAGAAGGAAATGTGGTTTTTACCGTATCTTCCTAATCCGGTGATATCTTTTGGCATAGATCTTTTAGACATTTCAAAATGGCATGTAGGGTTGAGTTTTGAATATTCGTTTTTTGAAAAAGGTACGGTATCAAGCAAGTCTGTTGAAAGCTCCAACAGGATTTCACAGTACGAGATAGCTGTTCTGCAGACCGCTAATGCAAAAGAGAGTATACAGCACAGTATTGAGAAGTTAAAAAAGGATCTTGAAATTTATAAAATGGAGGTATTTGCAAGTAAGGCTAATATGGATGATTCACTTGCAGAACTCGCTAAAAACAAGCTTCTTATGGAAAAAGGATATATTACTAAGGAAAAGTATGATCTGGAATCTTATGAACATATTTCAAAAAAACTTGATTATGAAAAAACTTTGCAGAGCATGTATCTGACCTGCGTTAAACTTTTGCAGGAGTATGGATTGCCTGCAGGAGGAGGTATGCTTTGAAAAAACGCAGTAAGGTCATTATTTGGATTGCAGTTTTAATTCTAATAGTATTTGCAGCAATAAAATTTTTCGGGGTGGGAAGTACTGCTGCTGATGCCGGTCAAACCAAGTTAACTCAGAATGGAAGTGTAGGTGGCTATTTTTTAACCTATAGGGTTGAAAAAAAAGAAATACCTGATGCGGTTGAACTGTTTGGAAGTGTTGATGCCGATGTTTATAAAATAACTTCCAAGATGAATGAGGAGATAGAGCAAGTCTATGTAAAACAGGGAGATACCGTTAAAATTGGTGATCCTTTGGTGAGGCTTAGTGAAACCGGGCTGCGCTCAAAGTATCTGGCCGCCTACAGGGAGTATGAAAGCTCACTTAACGGTGCTCCCATTGATGTTCAGCAGAAAAAAATAGATTTGGATCTGGCTAAAAAAAATCTGGATAATGTGATAATAAAATCTCCTGCCAACGGAACAGTAAAAAGTGTTTCCGCTAAAGTTGGGGAGTATTCTTCACAAAGCAGTGAGCTTGTAAGCATAGTCGATACATCGAGTCTTATGGCTAAGGCTTCCATAGACGAACTGGACATACCTGTCATAAAGAAAGGCAGCAGGGTGATAATAGAGTTTCCTTCGTTGAACGTTAAGATAAGCGGTTATATAAGTTATGTAAGCCCTTCGGCTGTAAATTCGGGAGGCATGGTTTCTGTCCCGGTAGAGATCTCTTTTGATGAGGATGCGTCAAAGTATGGGGTAATATCCGGCATGAGCTGCAGAATAAAAGTTCTGCTGATGCATAAACAGAATATACTTGTTGTTCCCGTAAGAGCAGTCTACTCAGATGAGTCGGGCGAGTATCTTCTCGTGATGGATGAAAAGGGGCAAAGGCAGAAAGTATACATTAAGACCGGCGAGCGCACAGTTAATGTGGTTGAAATAACAGAAGGAATAAAAGAAGGGACAGAGATAATAATAGAAGAAAGTCCGGATGTCCCGGTTCCGGAGAATCTTGGAAAAGGTTATTACGCATCTGTTTATAAGCAGGGTGGATACGATGCCTGTAATAGAATTTAAAGAAATTACAAAAATCTATAAGATGGGCGATGTTCAGGTGCATGCTCTAAAAAGCATATCTTTTTCAATAGAACACGGGGATTATGTTATTATAATGGGACCTTCCGGAAGCGGTAAATCTACTTTGCTTCAGATACTGGGCTGTCTTGACAGACCTTCAAGCGGTGAAGTTTTTATAGACGGTACACAGACTTCAAAGATGAACGAAGATCAGCTTGCTAAAGTGAGAAATCGAAAGATAGGCTTCGTTTTTCAGGGATTCAACCTTCTTCCCAAACTTACTGCGCTTGAAAATACAATGCTTCCGATGATATACGGAAATGTTTACAAGGGTAAGGAAAAAACAGAGCGGGCAAAAGAGCTTTTACAGGATGTCGGTCTGATTGAGCGTATAAACCACCGCCCTAATCAGCTTTCTGGAGGACAGCAACAGCGTGTGGCAATAGCGAGGGCTCTTTCAAATAATCCTTCAATAATTCTTGCCGATGAGCCTACCGGTAACCTTGACACTCAGAGTGGCAAGGAGATACTCGAAATATTTGGCAGACTGAACTCATCTGGTAAGACCGTGATCATAGTCACTCACGATCCGGATATGGCAAAAAAAGGGAACAAGCTGATAAAGCTGAGGGATGGTCTTATTGAAAAAATAGAGGTGACCGGTATTGGAAATACTTAAAGAGACTATGAGGTCACTTCTGACCAATAAAATGAGGACCTTTCTTTCGATGCTCGGAATAATAATTGGAGTTATGGCGGTAATAACCGTTACTGCACTTGGACAGGGAACAACCAGCAGAGTGAGTGAGATGATGAACTCACTAGGATCAAATGTAATACTTGTAGAACAGGGGTATATGGGAGGTTATGGCGGAATGTCACTTTCATCTGTCAAAAATGCCCTTTCTATACAGGATGTAGATAACATAAGAAGTATGGCACCAAGTGTAAAGTATGTGGTTCCGGTTTTAAACCCAGGTTTGGAGCTTCAGTATGAAAAAAGAAGCGTTTATTCCATGACTATAGCAAGCCGTCCGGAGTTTTTTGAGATGATGGGACTTGAAACTCAGGCCGGAAGGATACTTGATAATGATGATGAAAAGAATGTTGCTAAAGTATGTGTGATAGGTTCCGATCTTGCTCTTGAACTTTTTAAGCAATCTGATCCCATAGGAAAAACAGTATTCCTAAATCAAAACTACGGCGAGTCCGGACGCAAAACTTCCGTACAGGTTGTAGGAGTATTGAAGAAGACAGGAAGCAAGTTTTTTTTCAATGCAGACAGAACGGTTTTTTTACCGTACTCAACCGGAGATATGAGGATTAAGCAGTCCAACGGAACTGTTGACAGCATAATCGTTTCTGCCAAAGATGGACTTTCTTCCAAAGCGTGTCTTGAGATAAACTATGTATTGTACTTGAGACTGAAGAATATACAAAAATACGTGATCACTGCACAAGAATCTCTTTCCAAAATGGTTGGACAGGTTACCGGAGTAATAAATCTTGTTCTAATGGCGATTGCCGGGATATCTTTGCTTGTAGGCGGCATTGGTATAATGAATATTATGCTTGTTTCGGTCACCGAAAGAACAAGGGAGATAGGAATTAAAAAGGCCATAGGTGCATCACGTAAAAGGATCCTTCTTGAGTTTCTTGTTGAAAGCATTATGATCACTTTTGTGGCGGGTATCATAGGGATAGTTTTAGGTATAGGTCTTTCAAAGCTCATTGAAAGTTTTGCTGTTCAGTATGAGCTGAAAGCTGTAATGTCACTGCCTTCAATTCTTATTGCTTTCGGGGTTTCGTCCGGTATAGGCCTGTTTTTTGGTATTTATCCCGCCAACAAGGCGTCTAAACTTAGCCCGATAGAGGCTTTAAGATATGAATAGATGCATGTTTTCTTTTTTTTCTAAACATAGCTTTATTTTAACCTAAATGTAACTAATGTGAGTTATACTGTATATAATTATAAGATTAGTATCTGATAAAAACTTATAACCCATAATAGATAGCTTCATCTCTTATATTTAAATATTAGCCCCACCTCCAAGCTGATCCTTGGGGGTCTTTTTTTATAGATGAGGTTTAGGGTATAATTAAAAGTAAAAAGGCAGGTTTTTCTATGGAGGAAAGACAGTGAAAGCTATACTTATTGTGGATGATATTTCAATCAACCGCAAACTTATAAAGGCAGTAATATCAAAGAATATGACAGAACTGAATTTCTATGAAGCCTCTGATGGCGTTCAGGCCCTTGAAATCATGCATCATAACCAAGTAGATCTAATTTTTTTAGATCTTTTGATGCCCAAGCTTGATGGTTTTGGGTTTTTGAAGGAGATAAAAAGCAGTGATAGATACAGTAATATTCCAGTAATAGTTAGTTCAGCCATAGATGAGACTGAATATGTAAAAAAAGCTCTTGAGCTGGGGGCAGATGACTATTTTACAAAGCCCTTTACATCGGAACAGATAGAGTTTATACTTCCGCTAAAAGTAAAAAATGCACTTAAGGAAGTTGAACATATCAGAACCATTATGGAGCTGAACAGTATGATGCAGGAGGAGATGGAACTTGCCAACATATTTCAGCATATGATAATAAATAATACCAAAGAGCTTAAGACAGCTCAGATGTACGGTGATTATCTTCCGGCCTCAAAGGTTGGCGGCGATTTTTTTGACTGTATAGAAAACCAGGATGGACTTTGGTTCATAATAGCCGATGTTTCCGGACATGGAGTGGCTGCTTCGATGATATCTTCCATGGTAAAGGTCATGTTTGAAAATTATATCAAGTTAGAGAACACTCCTGCCGGGGTTATAAAAAGGATGAACGATTTTTTTTGTGATAGTATAAAAGGCAATCTGTACTTTAGCTTTACGGCATTTATAGGGAATATAAAGAATAACTGTCTTACCTTCTGCAACGCAGGACATCCATATCCTCTGGTTTACAAAGCTGTATCCAAGGATTTTTTTCTTATAGAGGAAAATGGGTTCATTGTAGGTATTATGAAAGAGGCAGAATATTTTCAAACGCAGACGGAGGTAGCAGCAGGCGACTTTATAATTCTGTACAGCGATGGGTTTCAAAACAATGCTGATGATGACCAGCTTACCGTAAGAGATTGGGTAAAACAACTCATCGGTTTTATGAACAAGCTTGATATGCACTTAATGACTGCTGAAGACACAGTTTGGCAAATAAAGCAAAATTTTCTTAAGTGTCAGGGAAAAAGATGCTCCGATGACACCAGTATCATGGTTTTAAAAATTCTCTAGACTTTATGATGGAGGAGATTTTATGACAGAAAACGAACTTTGCTAAAAATTGGTTTTGAGATATGGGCTTACAAAAGAAGAAGCTTTGGATATAATAAAGGATTTTCGTCAGTTATTTATTCAAAAGTTGGAGGAACTAAAAAAATCATTGCATGTGCTTGATTACACACAGATCAAAAACTGTGCGCACTCACTTAAGGGTGCAAGTGCCAATATAATGTACGATGAAATTGCGGTTTTGTTTTCTGATATTGAAAAGGCGGCTATTTCACAGAATAAGGACAGCATTGCGGAGCTTATACGCAGGGCGGAAGCAGTTCAAAAATCGGGAGGGATACTATGAGCAGCATATCAGAAAAGGCTGTTATAGGAGATAACGTTAGAATCGGAAGGAATGTTGTGATTGATGACGGTGTAGTAATAGGTGAAAATTCAGTTATAGGTGATTTTGTAATTATCCATGAAGGTACTAAAATAGGAAGGTCAAGCGTGATAGGCGATAGTACTGTTTTGGGCAAAAGACCTTTCAAGGCAAGCAACTCGGCTGTTACCAAGGACGTTTTACTTGATCCGCTTGCTATAGGCGAGTGTGTTACGGTAGGTGCGGGCTGTATACTATATGCTGGAGCTGTAATACAAAGCCATGTTTTCATAGGTGATCTTGCAAGCGTGAGAGAAGAGGTTTCCATCGGAGAGTTTACTATTATAGGACGTGGTGTGAGCGTTGAAAATAAAACTGTTATAGGAAGGTACGTAAAAGTCGAGACTAATGCATATATCACGGCAATATCCGTTATAGAGGACTACTGTTTCATTGCTCCGGAGGTTACCTTTACCAACGATAATTTCTTGGGGAGAACAGAAGAAAGAAAAAAATATTTCAAAGGGCCGACATTGAAAAAAGGTGCAAGAATAGGGGCTAACTCTACTATACTGCCTGGTGTGGTGATTGCTGAGGATACCCTTGTAGCAGCTGCAAGCGTTGTAACCAGAAGTACCTTGGCAGGTAAAGTTTATATAGGCTCGCCCGCCAAAGTACTAAGAGATGTTCCGCAGGAACAGCTTTTGAAGAATCAGAGCTACTATAAAGAATAAGACCGGAGGGTCTTATTCTTTTTTTTTGTAAGATATATTTACCTTCTTAACAAAAAAACGTATTATAAAGTAGATATCATGTAAAATGTGTTTTTAAAAATAAAAGTCAGAGGTAAGCGAATGGAAAAAAACGGTATGTCTATAGCTTCAAAGTTTTCATTTTATCTTGGTGCAATAGTAGCTTTATCTGTTTTTGTTGTTGGAATGATAGGTGTTTTGTGGAGCTACGACCTAAGAAAAAAGGATTTCATAAGTTTGTATGAATCAAGCACAGCAAATCTTTCAGAACTTATGTCTTTAGAACTTCAAGAGAAGGATTTTCAGGGGATGGAAAAAGCTGCGGATACTTTTTTTCTTGATGAGAGTGTGAAAAGCATAACTGTATACGATATCAACGATAGTATAGTGTTAATTAAGGAAAAAAAAGTACCGCCTAATCATATATCTGTTTCTAAAACCATATTCTACGGGAATAAAGCACTGGGGAAACTAAAGGTTTCTTTTGGATATGATACGCTGATAAGGGATTTTGTCGACAGTATAGCCATGATTTTGTTGCTTGTGGTGGTTCTTATAGCAGTTATACAGATTTCATCTTCATTTTTGTTTTCTAGGTTTATTAAAAAACCTTTGGACAAGCTTATGGCTTATATTCAGAATATTTCTAACGGCAGATACGATGAAAAGATTGAGAAGAGTTGCGGAGAGTTCCTAAAGATAGAGGAAAGCTTTGCAAAGATGGTTTTGGAGATAAAAAACCGTGAGACAAAGCTTAGAGAGAGCTCTTACAGACTGGAAAGGCTTGATACTGCATTGGAGGTTTCCAAGTTTGCGGTTGAAAAGTCTATGATAGAAGCTTACTGGATAAAAACCGACGGAAGTATAGTCTATGCAAACAGTTCGGCGAGGAAGAATCTTGGCTACAGTGAACAGGAGTTTGGAAAACTCACTGTGTTTGATATAGATCCGGATTTGGATGAGCAGATGTGGAGCAGTCACATGGAAAAAATAAAAGATGAGCAAAGCATGGTATTTCAGAGAAAGCAGAAAAGGAAAGACGGTTCTCTTTACGATGTTGAAGTTACTTCAAACTATCTTGTGTACAAAGATAAGAAGTACAATTTTTCTTTTGTGCAAGATATAACGGAAAGAATAAAAACTCAGAAAAGGCTTATGGAGCTTAACAATAATCTTGAAAAGCTTATACAGCAGCGGACTATGAATCTTGAAAAAGCTTATGCGCAGTTGGATGAAGCAAACGAGGGCCTTGTTGCGATGAATCAGGAGCTTTTGGCTATGAACCAAGAGCTTCAGGCAGCTCTGAATGAACTGGGAAAAACACAGAAAAGCCTTATTGAAAGCGAAAAGATGGCTGCTCTGGGTAAGCTTGTCGGTGGGATAGCCCACGAAATAAACACACCTCTTGGAAACGGCCTGGTGGGAAGTACCTATATATCTGACGAGAACAGGAAAATACTGAATATGCACAGTAAAGGAGAACTTACAAGATCCTGTTTTGAGGAGTTCCTGAGGAAAAATATTGAAACTTCGGATATAATAGTTTTGAATCTTAAAAAGGCTGCCGGTTTGGTGGCCAGTCTCAAAGAAATCTCTGTGGATCAGTCCAGTCAAGAAAAAAGGAAGTTTAACTTAAAAAAGTATCTTGAGGATATAGTTCTTACCATGAACTATCCTCTGAAGAAAAACGGTCACCGTACAGAAATAGACTGTGATGAAAATCTTGATATAGAAAGCTTCCCAGGAGCTTTGTCACAAATAATTACCAACCTTGTTTCCAACTCGGTTATTCATGGATTTGAAGGGCTTGAGAAACGTACGATAAAAATAAAAGCTGTTCTTATAAACGAGCTGTCTGATAAGAATAAACAGATGATTGAACTGGTTTACAGCGATAACGGTCACGGGATATCTCAGCAAGATATAGAGAAAATATACGATCCGTTTTTTACTACTAACAGGAGTAAAGGCAATACCGGTCTGGGACTAAGCATAGTTTATAACCTTGTCACCCAGACGCTCAAGGGCAGTATTAAATGTCAAAGTATCAAAAACGAAGGAACAGTCTTTACCGTTTCATTTCCTGTATCTTCTGTCAGTCGTTGAGCTTATTCATTATGGACTTTACTGTATCTATGCTGTTTATAAAAATGTCCAAAAGGAACGGATCAAACTGTTTTTCACGTTCACGTTTCATATATTCCAGTGTATTGTCAAGAGTCCATGCCTTTCTGTATACCCTGTCAGTGCTAAGTGCATCAAAGACATCGGCTATGGATACGATACGTGCAAATATATGTATTTCGTCTTTGGAAAGACCGTTCGGATAACCTTTTCCGTCATACCTTTCATGATGTTGCAGAGCAACTACTGAAGCACTTTGAAGCATCTGTTGTTTTGAACTTTTCAAAAGATCATACCCATAAACGGTATGATTTTTCATTATATCAAACTCTACAGTTGTCAACTGTCTGGGAGCCAGAAGAATACTGTCAGCTATTACTATTTTGCCTATATCGTGCAGAGCTGCGGCATTTTTAAGTATTTCATTGTCTTCATCTGAAAAACCGTATTTTTTTCCTATTAGCTGTGCAAATTCTGATACTCTTTTTACATGATTTCCTGTTTCCTTCGAACGGGTTTCAGCTATTTCCGAAAGTGTCATTATTATATCTTTTTGAGTCTCTTTCAGTTCTTTACGTTTTAAATCAAGCTGCACCATATCATCATAACTTCTGAGAGCGTTTATAATTGAAGTAAAAAGCTTGCCTTTGGTCAGCTCTGTTTTTTCTTTGTAATCGTTTATATCGTATTCAAGCACAACTTTTTCTTCCGGTGCCGAACCAGGATGTCCGGTTCTGAGAATTATACGGAGCATACTGTTTTTCAGTTCATTACGTATGTACTCTACCAGCTTAAGACCGGAGTCGTTTTCCTCCATCACTACATCTAAAAGCACTACGGCAATATCGTCTTCCCTGAAAAGTACTTCTCTTGCCTGCCTTTCACTGTAAGCGCTGAGAAATTCGATGTTTTTATTTCTGAAAGTCATATCCTTAAGTACTATTTTGGTTATTTTATGTATCATCACATCATCATCAACTATGAGAATTTTCCATGCTTCTTTGGTATAACCGCAAGTGTTTTGGGTTTCTTGTGCAAAGCTCAGAAAGTCATCCATTATCTCACCTCTGTCCACTAAGCCCGTTTTTTATGGCTTTAAGATATATGTCCAGTTCATCAAGATAGTCCTGGAAATTAAGATTGTTTTTATTCTTTGCATCTTCATCCATTTTCTGTAAAATTTCAGCAATATTTGATATTCTTAGAGAAAGGGACGAGCCTTTCAATTTGTGAGAAAGCTTTGAAATACCTTCAAAATCATTTTTTTCAATCATCTCTCCGAGAATTTCAAATTCAGATGAAGTGTATTTGACATATTCGCCAAGCAACTCCTGAACCTCACTTTCCACAAGTCCTGTTTCTTCCTGAACCTTTCCAATAAGCTCTTTTATGTTTTTTTCTGAACTGCTGGTGCAAATATTCATGATTTTAAATGTCTCAATAAGATCACTTGTCTGAAAGGGTTTTACCAAAAGTTTATCAATTCCGGCAGCTTTGATCCTGTCTTTATCTTCTGACGAAAGATCAGCGGTAAGAGCAACAATAGGAACCGTTGGATTTATTTTTCTTATGGCGTTACTGGCATCTATGCCGTTCATAACAGGCATCTGTATATCCATTAAAATAAGATCGTAAGAAGGATTGCGGATATACTCATCCACAGCCTTCTGTCCATCGGATACAATGAAGCAGGATATTTTTTCTTTAGCAAGAATATTGCCGATAAGTTTTTGGTTAATGAAATCATCTTCAGCAACAAGAACATTCAAGTCAGACATACTCTTTTTCCCTCCGGACTGATTTTCAAAGCATTCAGAAGATAAAGCTGTGTCAATTTGGAAGTTTTTGAAAGCAAACTCCAGTGTTAATCTGCTTGATGATTTAGTGAAAAGCACTTGCATCTCTCCAAATAAAGGCTTCATAGAAGAAACGAGAGCTTTAAGATACGGAAGCCGGAAAAAGAGATCATCCGCCAAGCTATAATCTGTCCAAGAAAAACGATACGTTCCTGAAAACTCGTCAATAGAAAAAACCGAACTGTCAAGTGTAAAAGATATACCCAACTTCTGGGGAGTTAAATTGAAAGTCGAAACGTTTATATTTATGACTTGATTGCCTGAGATTCTTTCAATAACGGCAAAAATATCGTAAAGTATTCGTGCCAAAGCATGAAAATCTGAGATAATCAAATCCGGTGCCATATCGCTGCTGTTTTCCATGGTGATGTTAAGCTTGCCTATCTTGGGTCTGTATGCTTGGGCGGTTGCTAATATCGTATCTTTAAGGCTGAACATGCTTTCTTTTCCGTCCGCAGAAGACCATGAGAAACCATTAGCTGCATAAAGAGCATCTTTGTCTTCATTTTTCAGGCTGCGAAGCTGAAGCTTCAAATACAATGCCGAAATTAAGTTTATATCAAATAGATTGGAAAGTGAAAGCTGTACTTTCAAAGAGCTTTCATCATTTTCAGAAAAATTCTCTGTCTTGCGCAGTGAACAGACAATAGCGTTCGGAGATCCATTGATATCATAAAGTAATTTGGAGTTTACAGAGGCATAGAATATCTGTCCTTTTGAGGTTTTAAGGCAGTACTCTTTTGGAGTTATTTCAAGGCATGACTTCAAAGCAGCAAGATCGTCAGAAGCATCTTTGATACTTTGCGGTTCAATAACCTGGGTAATTTTCATTTTTGAAAAGGATTCCAAGGTATAATCAAACAGTTTAAGAGTCTTTTTGGATGCTGTCCTGATTTCTCCCGACAGTCCCATAATTATACATGGATCGGGCAGGATATCAAGGAGCTGGCTGTAAAATCCTTCAACGTTTGTCAGTCTGTCCTGGGTAATGTTCATGATATTTATAAGTTCAAGTTCTTTTAAGCGTTTATAACCAACCTGGGCTATCATAAAGGTCAAACTTGTCACGAACTGAATTATAGCATTGATTTTTTCATGAGATATTAATGGAATCTTTTTTACTGCAAGAATGTATTCGGGTTCATTGAAGCCGTAGTTCCTTGCCTGTTCCATGAAGAAGTTTATATCCGGTTTTTCCGTAAGGAACTGTCCGACAATGATGCTTCCCATGAAAACATTATCGATGGTTATCTTTGAACCCAGTTCAAGAAGGCCGTTACTGCATTTTTTTAACACATGAGAATTTTCCTTGAGCAATGAATTAAAGAGCTCAAAATCACTTTCCGTACATCTAGCGGAAGAAAAAGGATTTTTCCTATGAAATTTTGTGCAGATATCAATCCAGCCTATGCTTATCAGAGGGCGGCCGACAGAGTTTATCAAAGTTACCGGAACTTCTGAGAACTCATAAAAATTGGTAAGCACTTTTTTAAGTGCCGATATATCCAAGAGATCTTCAAGAAGATACTTCATTATGCACCCACCCTGAACAAAAAAATAAAAGCAAACTTATATAATATTTTACCAGATTATTACTGAAAAATAAAATTTGTTTTCAAAGTGTACTAAAAAGATAGCCTCATAAAAATAAACAACCCCCTTTTATCAGGTGAAATATCTGGTAAAAGGGGTTTTTAGATGTGTCAGGAAATTAACTCGGAAATTTTTTCAATAAAAGACGAAGGATCTTCAGGTGCAAGTCCCTGAGATATAAGCGCCTGCGCATAAATTACATCTATAAGATTCTTAAGCTTCTGAGATGTTTTATCCTGTTCAAACGATGCTTTTATGGCGGCGTACATTTTATGGTCGGGATTTATTTCAAGAATTTTTTTAGCTTTTAGTTCAGATAGATCCTGATTTTCACCCATTTGTTTGATCAACTGTTCAACAGCCATACTTATTCCGTCTTTACTGCTTACTATGCATGAAGGGCTGTTCTTTAGCCTGGAACTTATACGTACATCTGAGACAGTATTTTTAAGATGTTCCTTTATGAACTGCAATATATCTGACTGCTCTGCGTTTTCTGTCTTATCCTGTTTATCTGAAGGTTTTTCCTCTTCCTTACTGGCTGACTGAATCTTTTTTGTATTAAACTCCGATATGAAGTCAAGCACAAGCTCATCCATATTTTCATATATAAAAAGTACTTCAAAGCCCTTATCAATCAAACCCTCTATTTGCGGAAGCTTTTGTGCCGCACTTCTGTCTTTGGCAAAAGCGTAGTAAATATACTCCTGCCCTTCTTTCATACGCGAAACATACTCTTTCAGAGTTGTCAATCCTACATCAGATGAACTGTCAAACATAAGCAGCTCCGAAAGTTTTTCCTTGTTTTCATAGTTCATATAAATTCCGGCTTTTATTGCTCTTGAAAACTCCTTCCAAAATCCTTCATATTTTTTTCTGTCATTTTCAAGCATTGATTTTAACGCCTGAATAATATTCTTTTCAAGAGATTTTTTAATTCCCTGGAGCTGTTTTCCCTGTTGCAGAAGCTCTCTGGATATATTTAATGAAAAGTCCGGCGAATCAACAAGTCCTTTTATAAAGCCAAGATACTCAGGAAGAAGATCTTCATACTTTTCCATTATAAATACATGTTTTGAATAGAGACTCACACCTCTCTGAAAATCCTTGGTATAAAAATCATAAGGAGCTTTAGACGGAATATATACAAGGGCAGTAAACTGAACCGTGCCTTCGCCTTTGAAATGCACCACCTGTATTGGATCGTTCCAATCATGAAAAAGATCCTTGTAAAGCTGATTATACTCATCCTGAGATATATTTTTTTTATCTTTTTCCCAGAGGGGAAGCAACGAGTTAAGGGTTTTAGGAATTTTTCTTGTAACGGTTTTTTCTTTCCCGCTGTCAGCGTCATCCTTTATTTTTTCCTCTACTTCATAGTCCATAATAATCGGGTATCGTATGTAATCGGAATACTTTTTGACAAGCTCGCTTATAGTGTACTGGTCAAGAAGGTTCAGACCGTTTGCATCGTTTTTAAACTCATCTCTCAGATCAATAACTATAGTGGTTCCGCGATTTAACCTGTCACAGTAGTCAATAGTATAGGTTCCGTCTCCTTCAGACTCCCATAGGACGGCTCTTTCTTGGGAATCTATGGATTTGGTCATTATGGTTACCTTTTTTGCTACCATGAAAGCAGAGTAGAAACCCACTCCAAACTGTCCTATAAGTTCCAACCCGTCTGCAGATGCCTGAGTTTGCTTCATTTTTTCAATAAAGGCCTTGGAACCGGATTTGGCTATTGTTCCGATGTTCTGGATAACTTCATCATAGCTCATTCCTATTCCGTTGTCTGATACTTTTAGACATCCTGCTTCTTTGTCAATTTCCAGAAGTATTTTCAGTTCAGTATCATCCGCCAGGATGCTTGTATCGGTCAAAGAACGAAATCTAGCCTTATCCAAAGCATCAGAAGCGTTTGATATAAGCTCTCTAAGGAAAATTTCCTTATGAGTGTATATAGAGTTGATCATAAGATCCAGAAGTTGCTTAGTTTCTGCTTGAAATTGCATTTTTTCAGCCATTGTTTCTTTCCTCCTGTCTATTTTTATAACCAAAAAAGGACCTCTCGAGTCCTTTTTGGCTTATTCTTTTATAATACCTGAACTTCACGTACTTTGTTATCGTTTTTTGTCTTTGAAAGCTCTAGTGTAAGTACTCCGTTTTCGTACCTGGCATTAAGAGAGTTGATATCATAATCCTTAGGCAATCTGAAAGTTCTTTCCAGTTTTCCGTAAACACGTTCTTTTCTGAGAAACTTTCTGGAGGCATCAACGCTTTTCTGAGCCGATACTGATAAGATATCTTCTTGAACCTTTATCTTTATATCATTTTTAGAGAGTCCCGGCAGTTCCGTTTCAAAAATTATCTTTTCATCTTTTTCATATATATCGGTATCAGGTGAGATTCCATTATAAGTTGAATCTTTTGCCATTAACTCTGAAACATCGTACTCCTTTCCGTTCAATACTGAAGAACAAAAACCGCACTCGTCATCTGCCGGTAAGTATCTTATGTATGCTGTCATATATATTTCCTCCTATCTCATATTTTTATGTAATACAATAATATCATTATCACTCGATAATGTCAAGTGCTAATGCAAAATAAAGAAAATCAAGATGAATATATTCTATAAATAATAAGATAGTAGGTAAATATATTCGTAATTTGTTTTTTAAGCAAAAGCAAACAAAAAATGCTAATTTATCAAAAAAATCTGTGGAATACTAATCTTTTCAAAAGGATCACAATTAAATACAAGATATTTGCCGGTTGTAAGCGGATCTCTTTCAAAGTCATCAATTACCGATGCTCCGTATGTCATAGAAACAATGCTTTGTCTTAGTGAAACCCCGCTTTCTGAAAGAATTCTCAAATCCCTTACCCAATCAGGTGTTTCCACCGGGGCATCTGAAGAAAAGGTTACAGGGATAGAGTAAGTGAAGAAATCTTTGAACCTATAGCAAAGAGCAGCTCTTTCTCCCAGACAGAGAGGGATCAATGTTTTGTCAGACTCTATAAAAGCCGGCTGAACATCAAGTACTACCGGATGGGAAGCTATGTATTCAAGCTGTTCATCGCGTATAAGAGAAGCATGGATAATTCTATGAAGTTTACGAGGTTTTACCTGTTCTATTGCACCGAGTATTTCATCGATGGCTCCGTCTCCTATAGCATGCATTGCGAGGTGAAGATTTTTTTCTTCACAGAAGTTAAGCGCTTGCGCTATCTGGTCTTTATTCCATACTTTTTGTCCAAGGTCTTCAGTATCCTTATATTTTTGGGAAAGTAATGCAGTTCTTGCACCGAAGGAACCATCCACATATATTTTAACTGAACGGAAGTATTCGAAGTAACCCTGTTCGCTGAACGATAAAAGCTCATCACAGTTATTTACTGCTACTTTTTCGAATATCTTGAGTTTGGAGTTTTCAAAGGGAAGTTCTTCAGGGGTTATTCCGTGAAGATCATCGGAATGTATAAATCCGTAGCCTTTTGAAGTAAGATAGGCAGTTGCATGTTCAAAAGCTTTTTTGATATCAAAGTTCTCCTTTATGGCGGAGTAAAGAATTTTTATTGCATTTTCAGTGACAGTACCGCTGACAGGATCAACATAGGAGCTTTCTGCAGAGAAGTCCACCGTGTCTATCACAGGTTTATTTACCACTGCCTTATGGCCACATCTTCTGATGAGTATAACCGGTGTTTCAATAGTGATTTCATCGATAAATCTCCTTGTAACCAAGGCGGTTGATTCATCCCAGCCTCTCAGAAATATTGGAGAGCTCCCTTCTTTCAATTTTTTAACAATAAGTTCTTTTATCTGTGCGAGAGTAAGATTTTCCAGAGACGGTGTCATAAGTTTTTTTCCGAAAGATAAAAGGTGCATGTGAGAGTCGGTTATAAGAGGGGTTATATAATCATTACAGTTTATCAGAGTACTTATAAATCTAAAAACTCCGTCTTTAGTCAAAATATGCATTTTGTCCTCCTTTTTGGCACTATCGCAGATTAAAGTATAAAAATCATATTGAATATAAAAAAGTTGCCCTTACGGGCAACCATAGCAGGTGTTAAGCGTAAATATCAAGGTTGTTCCCAAGGAAAGGATTCAGAGCCTGATGCATTGCCTGTGTTGTTTCCTGCATGCTTTGGACAAGCATTTCAGCTCCTTCTTTCTTCGTATCAACAGCCATTTTCATAACTCTAAGCGATATAGCCTGCTGTAAGACGGAGTTGTTTGCGTTGATTCCGTAAATGTCCATGCTGCTCCCTCCTTTCACCAATTAGAAAGTAGTATTATTTTTCTGTCTGGCTCTCAGGTGGTTTTCCGTTCGGATTTTTAACAATTTCCTCCCATGTATCGCGCAGATCTTTTGTAAGTTCTATCATTTGTGAAACCGGCTCGGTTTCTTTCTTAAAGTTGGCTTTTTCAAGGTTGTCAAGTATAAAAGTGTAAAGACCGAAAAGATTTCCTGAAATCTCATATTCGGGCTTAAGAGTAGACATCAATTCTATGAATATATCCTGGGCACGTATTATCGCTGTGTGCGCATTTGCATACTCTTTTTTTGAAACAGAGTCAATATACTGGTTCATGAACTTTATTGCGCCGTTGAAAAGCATGAGCACCAGTTCCTGAGGACTTGCTGTAAGTATCGAATTTTCAAGATACTGCTCCGCCGGATCGCGTCTTTCCTTTGGTTCTTCCCGTGGTTTCTGTGAGAGCTGATCAATGCGTACCTGGCTATTGTTTATTATCTGCGGTTTTATAAACTTGCTGTAAGTTCCGTTAGTGATTACTTTTGCATTGTTAGTATTTTCCGGCATAATTTCACCCCGTTTTTCTAAATAGTCATATCATTTTATCGTCCGTAAATGCAAAAGCAGTATATTAAAATTATAGCATAAAGTAACCTGTAGTTACAGTCGATAATAAACTTAGATATTTAAATAAATAAAGAATCTGGAGGTATAAACTCAATGGCTGACAATCCATATCTTGGTTCAATGCAGATGGCCGGTCTTACCGGTATAGATACCAAGTCTATGATAAACAAAATAATGGAAAAGAAATTAGTTCCTGTGGAAAGGGAGCAGACTAAGTTTGATAAGCTCTCATATCAACAGAAGGCATGGCAGGCCGTGGATAAGAAACTCAGCGATTTTTGGTCGTATCTTGCTGACTTCAGAGTGCAGAGTTCTCTTATACCAAAGAAAGTTACGTCTGCGGATGAAAAAATCATAACAGTTACCGCGCAGCCGGCAGCTATAAACAGATCCTTATATGTTAATGTTGTGCAGATGGCATCACCTTCAAAGTATACTGCAGCAAGCGGTCCGAACTTTATAAGAGACGATGTTCTGCTTACCAAAAAATTTAGTCAGCTGACGTATACCACCACTCCTTCTTCTTCAAGCGGAGATCCGTCGGTAAACACCTTTACTATAAAAACAGTGAACTCCAATGGAAACATTACTAAAAATGTCAGTATCGATATGGCGGCGCTTTCGACAGGAGATCCTACTGTCCAGCAAATACTGGATAAAATAAACACAGAGTTCTCCGGAGCGATGACTGCGGAGTTAAACAATGGAAAGCTTCAACTTATAAAGCAGGGAGACACGAATAAGATTATACTTGGGTCAAGTTCGGATACTTCAAACTTTTTTGATGTTTTTAAACTTAACGGTGCAGCTGATTCAACAGGAAAAGTCATAACCTCGGTAAGCGGTGAAGTTGTAGGGGGAACCTATCCTACTCCCGCAGACGATACTCTGAACAATCTTCCGCTAATACCAGGAAGTATTACTTTCAGTCTCAACGGAGGACTCCAGACTTTAAAAGATGACGGCGGAGGTAACTTAAAAAAAGTTGACGGTACAGTAGTAGGTTTTATAAACTATACTACCGGTAAGTTCAGTGTATTCAGTGATTCATCTTTAGATGGAAAAAGCATGGACAGCGTGAGCTATAAGTATCAGACCTCTACAGCCCTCAGCGGTCTGGAAAGCACAGAGCCTGTATGGTCTGTAGGACAGTCTAAGGCTTTCAGCAACTATGTTTCCGGGGTAAGCTCGATAGAAAATACTATTACTGTAAACGGTGTGGATATTACTTTTACATCGAGTGATTCCCTTACAACTCTTATTGCTAAGATAAACGGATCTCAAGCTGGTGCTACGGCTTCTGTTGACAGCAGCGGAAGGTTTTTTATTGAAAACAGAGAAGGCGGTCCTGCCGATATAAGTATAAGCGGAAAGGACAGCGGCGGGAAGAAACTTCTTGTAGCTCTTAAGATGCTTGAGCCTGACGAGGCAACTCTTGCAGGTACTATAAGTGCCGGTGAGGCTGCGATTGTTAAAGTTTCTTCATCAGCATCGGGAACAGGAGCTATGACTGTGACTTCCTGGACCAACAATGTTAATTTTGAAGACATAACCATAAATCTAAAAAGTCTTTCGGAGACATCTTCAACATACACCAAGATTGATGTGGAACAGGATGTTGATAAATCGGTTGAGAAAATAAAAGAATACGTTACAAAGTACAATGAGCTTATGGACTTCCTCTATGTTAGATATAAAAAGACACCTGCATCAACGACCATCGATGTCAGCAATCCGACGAGGCCAAAAGATCCTGATGCAATTACCGAGGATATGACGGAAGAGCAAAAACTTGAAGTGGTTCTCAGAGGAGACAACAATCTTCAGAATATTTTCATGAAGATGAGAAGTATTTCATACGGTACCGTGAATTGGTATTCAGACGATAAACCTAAGTATTCTTCATTTTCGCAGATAGGTATAATAAACGGAGATGCCGGAAAAACTTATGAAAATACGCTCAAAGGCCATCTTTCTGTTGATGAAGCCACTTTAAAAGCCAAGCTTAAGGAAAATCCCATTGATGTGTGGAATATTATATCCGAGGAAAAAGAAGTGGTTGTGGGCTATGATTCAGCCAACAAACCCATTTATTCCAAGAACTCAGGAGTAGTTACCCAGGTCAAGGATTATATATGGCAGGTTACAAAGTACAGCGGTACGATAGATCAGATCTCTGGCACTAACGGTACTATAGGAAAGGAAATGAATAGGATCGCCAAATGGCTTGTAAATGAAATTAATAAACTTCAGAAAAAAGAAGCGGATCTTTACCAGACTTTTTCCAAGATGGAGCAGGCAGTTTCCAAAATGAGTATCCAAGGTTCGTACCTTTTGAGCAAGCTGGGAAATAATAGTAACAACAATCAATAAAATAAACAAGAGGCTTACGCCTCTTGTTTATTTTATACTTATCAAAAGATCATCCATTATCTTAGGAGAATCGGTCTGACCACCGGAATATGCCCACTGTCCTCCCTGAGGGCTTATTGGTCTTAGAACAGCTTCTATTCCGTCATAATCATAAGTGGTTATGTATATGTTCCAGTTTTTCATGGTACTTGCTTCAATTACCGAAAGAGGAAGTGAAAAGGTTATTTTCGAGAACTGTTTTTCTACTTTTATTCCCGGAGCCGGAGTAATAGGCAGACCATAACTGTCGGTTCCTGCACCGGTACTGTTGTATGCTGAACATGACCATCCGGTTATATAGAGCTGGTAATCCCAGTCCAGACCGGCAGGCATCAGAGCGTTCTGTTTTGGAAGAGCCGTGACTCCTTTTTTATTCGGACTGTCCAGAAATATTTGAAAAGTGACGTGGTCAAAACCGTTTGCCGGACCCCAAACGTCGCTGAGTTCACGCATGACTATTTCAATGCTCAGCATTGTCCCGATCTGCTGGACTCTTGCCCCTAGCATATCCTGCTGATTCTTAAAGGTAAGATCCTTCGGATAAGAGTATTTTCCTTGCGGGCCGTTATCATCTCCCAAAGGATCTTCAACGGCTGCGAGTTCATTTTGTGGAATGTCAAGTGAAAAATAAACCGTAGGAGAGTAATCGGAAAAGAGTGGTGTCTTTCCGAAGGCTTTTACAAAAGCAGTATGCTTGCCTGGAGTAAAGTCGGCTATCTTAACAGGAATGCTCCACTCTTCATTTTCTTTCATGGAAAGATTTATAGCCGCATACTCTTTATCGTCTCCGTCTATGATAAGTCTTACCGACTTTGCTCCGTTAGCTCTTCCTTTTATATAAAAGTCATCTGAAAAGGTTTTTCCCTGGAGCTGCATATCGAGCTGTACCGAAACGGTTTTAGGCTTGAGAGTAACTTTTTCATCAGTTACTTTGTAGATTATAAAGGATTTTTCATTAAGGGAGGTATCAAGTTTTCCCTCGTAAACCAGGTCATTTTGAGGTACATTCATAGACATAACAGGTTTCAAAACCGTACCGTCCTGAATTTCAAGTTTTATTCCGGTAGCGTACTTCCTTTTTGAATTAGTATTCATAAGAATAAGATATTTTTCATTTTCATACTCGATGCTGTAGCAAAGTATGCCTGGTCCTGTGCTGTCAGAAAAAAGTACTTTTATTCTACCGTATCTGAAGGTCGGGATCTCTTTTCTCATTTTGTTTATGGCCTGGATAAACTTAAAAAGATCGGAATTACTATTAAAATGATCCTCTCCAATACTTGAAAAACCTTCTTTGAACATGGCTGCTCGTGTTTCTGTAAAACCCTGTTCCGTACCGTAGTATATTTGGGGTATTCCTGGTATGGTATATAAAAGCGTAAGGGCAATCTTAAGGTCATTTATGGTTGCTCCCTTGAGGAACCTGTCCATGTCATGATTGTCCACAAAAGTGACCAGCATGGACGGATCTTTGTACACTTCTTGTCTTTGAGTGAGTCTGTACTCAAGGTATGAGGTTGGCTTCCCTTCTTTGAAGACACGTTTTATATCGGTGAGAAGACCAAAGTCAAGCATTGAGTTGAACCCATAATCAAAGTACTTGTTTATTTCAATGTCGGCAGTATTTTCATACGGATTGGGACTTATCCATGTTTCTCCGAAAGCTATGAAGTTATCTTTTCCCAGTGATTGGGCTTTTTCGTAAATATTGTTTTCACCCTTGAAAAAATCCTGCCAGAACTCTTTTTCCACATATTTGGCCGTATCAACCCTAAATCCGTCTATACCGGCTGTCTCTATCCAGTTTCCGTAGATTTCCTTGAGAACTTTCCGTACTTGCGGATTTTCGGTGTTGATGTCGTCTAAGTCTGAAAAGGATGTATTATAGATATCTAATTCACCGATAAGAGATGGAAAGTGGTATATGGCAAGCTCTCTCTGCTTGGGATCGTTGAAATCATTCATATTGAAAGGATACTGCTGCGGCTTACTGACAGGTATGGATTTTTCATTAAGACTGTACTTACCGTTATTGTATATAATAAAGTTTCCGGTGTGATTGGGTACTATATCCTGAATAACGTATAGACCCTTTTCATGGGCTTTTTTTACAAATTCGGTATAAAGTTCGTTAGTTCCGAAGTGCTCATCTATCTTTGAAAAATCACGTGCCCAGTAGCCATGGTATCCTCCGTAGTCTACAGAGTCATCCCACCACTGATTGGCAACAGGCGGAGTAATCCAGATAGCGGTAGCGCCAAGCTCTTTTATATAGTCGAGCCGGTTGATCAATCCCTGCAAATCTCCTCCATTGTACTTTGAGTTTACATTTCCTGATTCTATACCTGTTTCGGTCTGTCTGTCGTTGGAAGGATCGCCGTTTGAAAAACGGTCGATCATAACCAAGTATATGATCTGATCCTGCCATCTGAAAGTTGATAGAGAGAATCCTTCAAAAACAAGCAATAAAAAAAATGAAACGATGAGAAAAGTTTTCTTCATTTATACTCCTCCCCTGAAAAAGATTTAAAGTAATATTATTATATAATAATTTTTTATAAAAAAATAATCTACTCGTAATAGGTTATTACTCCTATCGAATCAGGTCCGAGATGAAGTCCAAGAACGACATCGATATAGCCTGTACGTATTTTTGAAATATCAATATTTTTTTCTTTTGCTCTTTCAGTTGCATAGGAGGCTATTGAAGTGTTTCCTGTCGAAACGATAGCGATTCCCTTTGGCTGCTTCCCTTCATCTATTGCCAGATTAACCAGTTCTTTAAGAACACCGTTCATTCCACGGATGTTTTTATAAGGATGTATCTCTCCGTCTTTAAGCTGAAGAATAGGTTTGAGCTGAAGGATAGAGCCCAAAAGAGCTTTTCCCTTTCCTATTCTTCCACCCTTGTGCAGATATTCAAGATTTCCAACGGAAAAAAACACTCGTGTCTTTTTATGAAACTCTCCGGCTAAACGTGCAAGTTGTGATATATCCTGTGCTCCCTCATTTATTCTGTCTTTTAAATGAAGTATCAGAAAACCCAGGGCCCAGCTGGTGAGCAGACTATCTACGACGGTTATTCGTCCGGGCTCAAATTCTTTTGCTGCAAGATTCGCAGAGTTTACTGTTCCGCTGAGTTTTGAAGAAAGATGAACAGAGATAATCTTATCGTATTGTGCAAGTGCTTTTCTGTAAGTTTTTATGAAATCGTCAACCGATGGTTGAGATGTCTTTGGAATGTACTGTGCTTTTTGAATTTCATCATAAAATACATTTTTTGGTATCTGGTCGGCACTTGTGTATTTTTCGCCATTCATTATATAAAGGCTTGCATACTCTATTCCGTTTTTTTCAAGTTCTGCAGCCGGTATGTTGCATGTGTTGTCAGTTACTATTCCTATTTTCATTTTCCGCCTCCTGTTATGGAATACATATTGATGACTTATGGTCATAACATATTATATATTTATTAAGGTTAAAAACAAAAATATAATATGAAAACTTTTTTGCACAGAAGACTTTCCTGAACAGGAAGAAATTATTAGAATTAAAATAAAAAAATTTATTTAAAACACAAAAAAAATTATTTCATAAAAATTTTTAATAAAAAACTTGACTTTTTTAATTATTGATGATAAAATTTTTATCAAAGTTCAAAATTATATTTTTAGGAGGATTTATGAGCAGCTTGGAAAAGAGAAATCTTGTTCTTTATGTATGGGGAAGATTTGTTTCAATATTAGGAAGCGGTATACAAGCTATAGCAATACCCTTGTTTATTCTTGATCTTACAGGATCGGCTAAAATAATGAGTACAGTAACTATGTTTTCGCTTGTCCCTATGCTTATAATGCTTCCGATTGCAGGTGTTTTGGGAGATCGGCTGAACAGAAAACATATCATGGTTAATATGGACTTTGCACGAGGCATACTTATATTTATTATGTCGGTAGTAAGTATCTACGGCGGTCTTAATATAACGGTTCTTATAATCGGGCAGATAATACTTGCTGTTTTGGATGCTATATTCAATTATTCAACAGGTTCTGTAATGCTTCCCGATCTGGTGCGTTCCGATGATCTTAGAAAGGCTAACTCTTTGGTAAGCTCCTTTGACTGGACGGCGAGAATTCTCGGTCCTGCGGTCGGAGGTCTTATATATTCAGCAGTTGGGATAAGTGGAGTTTTTCTTATAAACGCAGTTTCTTTCGTACTTTCTGCCATAAGTGAAATATTCATAGTTTACAAAAGACCGGTTATCAGAGATAAAAAACTTAGTGTAAAGATATTTTTTGAAGATATAAAGGAAGGACTGGGTTATATAAAGAAGTCTCAAAATCTTATGATACTTTTTTTGTTTGCCATGTTTATAAACTTTATGAGTACCCCGATGTTTTCAGTGGTAGTACCTTTTGTAATGCGAAGTACAATTAAGTTTGATGCAGTTCAGTATGGTGCAGTTGAAATGTTTTTTTCTGTAGGTATCCTTTTAGGAAACTTTGCGCTGGCAACTATACTTTCAAAAAGGGAAAGCAAAAAAATTATAAAGTCAGGACTGCTTTTTCAGACCAGTTATTTTCTAGCAACTTCCGTTATTATGTTCCCGGCGGTCATTATGTTTTTAAACGGTCCTTCAGTTGCAATGTTTGGCTTGTTTTCACTTTCAATGGCAATAATGGGCTTTTTCAATGCTCTTATAAATACACCGCTTATGACTATTATGCAAAAGCTTATTCCTGCGGATATGCGTTCCAGAGTTTTTTCTGTTCTTGATTTTATGGGGCAGATAGCCGTACCGTGGGGTATATTTATAGTAGGAATGCTTTCTGATAAAATTGGAGTTCATTATATTTATCTAGTAGACAATATCATTGTGTTTTTTGTAGTTATGCTTTTCATATTTTCTGGGAAAGAAGAAATTCTTTCTGATGAGCCTTCCCCGGTTCAAGCAAGTAAATAGACTTTCCCAATAAACCCCTGCTTTTGCAGGGGTTGACTTTTTTAAATAAATAAGGTATACTTAATTATACCATAAAAAACAAGGATAAAAAGCATGGATAAGATGGATATCGTTGAAAAGCTAAAAATTTTATCACAGTCTGCAAAGTATGATGCATCATGTGCTTCATCCGGAAGTGAACGTGAAAATTCCGGAGGAATGGGGAATGCAAGCTGTGCCGGTATATGCCATAGCTGGGCAGACGACGGCAGATGCATTTCGCTTTTGAAAGTACTTTTTTCCAACCAGTGTATGTACGACTGCGCTTACTGTGTAAACCGAAAGAGCAATGATGTCAGAAGGGCATCCTTTACCCAACAGGAGCTTGTACAGCTTACAATGAATTTTTATAAGCGAAACTACATAGAAGGGCTTTTCCTTAGCTCTGCCGTATTTGTCAGTCCTGATGTTACCATGGAGCATATGCTGGGTGTAGTCAAAAGGCTGCGTGAGGTTGAAAAGTTCTATGGGTATATTCATCTTAAAGCTATTCCCGGTGCAGATCTTTCTATTATAAGACAGGCGGGCATGTATGCCGACAGAATGAGTGTTAATATCGAACTTCCTTCTGAAAGCAGTTTGAAAATGCTTGCTCCAGATAAAAAAAAGGATGATATTCTTAAGCCAATGGCTTTTATGGGTAAAAACTGGCTCGAAAGTACACAGGAACGTCAAAGATATAGAAAGGCTCCGCTTTTCATACCCGGAGGACAGAGTACACAGCTTATTGTAGGAGCAACGCCCGACAATGATCTTCAGATAATAAAACTGGCCGAAGGTCTTTATAAAAAGTTCAGTATGAAGCGGGTGTACTACTCAGCTTATGTTCATACCAACATCAGCGATGATAGGCTTCCTGTTCTTGCATATCCGCCGCTTAGGAGAGAAAATAGGCTTTATCAGGCCGATTGGCTCTTGAGATTTTACAAGTTCAGTGCCAATGAAATACTTGACAGTTCATTTCCGTATCTTGATGAAGAAATTGATCCCAAAAGCTCTTGGGCATTAAGGCATATGGAGTTCTTTCCGTTGGAGGTAAACAGAGCTGGATATGACGAACTGTTGAGAGTCCCGGGAATGGGCGTTAAAAGTATATTAAAAATACTCAATGCAAGAAGATACGGTAAGATAATGCCTGATGACCTTAAGAAATTTGGTGTAGTTGTGAAACGGGCAAGATTTTTTATTACATGCAATGGCAGAAAAATTTCTGATCCTTGCACAGATCCCTTTATTATCAGAGCTTTTCTTATGCCTAAAGCCGAAAGCAAGTCCAAAAAGCTTAAACTTCCTTTTTTATACGAGGTGGGTACATGAAAGTTTTTCTATATGATGGTTCGTTTGAAGGTATGCTAAGTACATTTTTTCATATACTCAAAAGCAGGGAAAGTTTTTGTTCAATTGAAAAATCAGGATTGGAAAGACCTGTACTTTTTTCAGAATCAGAGTTTATTCCAACTGATAACTTAAATGCCCAGTACATCGCAAAAGTCATCTGTTCAAAAATCTCTGTCTTTTCATTTCAGAACATTATATACTCTTTTCTTTCGGAAAAGAATAAAATAGAGGATCTTTTATTCAGATACATTATCTGCGGGTTCAGAATAGGTGCAGATACTGACAGGCATCTTTCTAACAAAACAGTTTACAGCGTTAATGAGATAAGCAGGAAGGTAAGTTTTGAATGTCATAAGCTTAAGGGCTTGCTAAGATTTTCGGAGCTTAGAGATGGCAGTCTTTATGCACCGGTGGAGCCTGACTATAATATTGTTTCTATTTTATCAAAACATTTTGAAAGAAGGCTTTGCAATGAGGTCTGGATGATAAATGATGTAAAAAGGGGACATGCCGTTTTTTACAGAAACCATAATCTTGAATATTTGGAAGTAAAGGACATTGAGATAACTAAAAATACTTACTCCGAGCAGGAGAGTACTTATCGGCAGTTATGGAAGGCGTACTTTGAAAGCATAGCCATAAGAGAGAGAACCAATCCAAAACTTCAAAGGGCTTTTATGCCTCAAAGATACTGGAAGTATCTTACGGAGAAGAACTAAAGAATGGTTTTGTAGGTGAATTTATCTTTATACATCTCTTTGTCCGCTTCTGAGATGAGATTTTCAGGAGATATGTGTTTTTGAGGGTCGTATTCTATAAAGCCCATGCTGAAGCTGATTTTGTAATTTTTCTGGCTTATGAAGTTATACTTCTGGAGGTTTACATGTATTCTTTTTCTTATTTCATATGCTGTAACAAGATCTGTTTTTGGGAAAATTACTATAAATTCATCTCCACCCAACCGTGAAATTATATCGCTGCTGCGGATGCTTGATCTGAGTATATTTATAATATTTATAATTAATTCGTCCCCTTCTCCATGACCATAGGTATCATTTATTTTTTTGAGATCATTCACGTCTATATAGCATATGGTGAGCTTTTCCCCGTTATTTATAGACATTTGCATCTGCCGTGCCAGAAAGTTAAGACCGTATAATCTGTTATATGCATTGGTAAGAGAGTCTGTTGTGGCGCATTTCCTTAACTCTTCCTCACGTATCTTCCAATCGGAGATATCAGTATGGCTTCCTAAAATTCTTATCGGAGTGCCTTTTTCATCGAAAAAGGCTTTTCCTCTGTCTAAAACCCATACATATGTTCCATCTTTACTTTTAACACGGTGTTCCGATATATAGCATGTTGTCTTTCCTGTATAATGATCGTTGAGTGCCTGCAGGACATCCGGCAGATCCAAAGGATGAATGCGTTCTTTCCAATCAAGTTCATTTGGTATAGTTTCGTTATCTTCGTAGCCCAGCATCTGTTTGTAAGTTTTTGAAAAAAAAGCTCTGTTGTTTTTAAGATCCAGATCCCAAATACCATCATTAGCAGCGTTAAAAATCAGCTCAAATCTCTCCTCGCTTTCACGCAGCTGAGTAAGTGCTTTTATATGTGTAGATATCATGCTGTTGACATTTTCGGCTATTTCACGATGATCTTTGAAGCAAAGATCTTTTACACTCATCTGTGACATAGAGTAATAGCTTTGTTCAATTTTGGTTTTCAAAAGTATCGATTCGTTGCGGATTTTTTTTGAGAAGCTGCGAAACAGAAGAACGGCTGTAATAAAAAGTCCGGCCATAAAACACGACCATACAATCAACGCTTTTATAAACTTCATATCAGCCGTTTGCTTTCTTTCATGAAGAAAAGAAAGAGTGTCCCGGAGAACAGATTCGTTTACGGAGCTTTTTTCAATATAGAGTTCAATGACTTTATAGGTACTGTCAATGAGACGCAGCTCGTTGTTGTAAAACGTACACTCGATAACGACAACGCTTACTATCGTTATTAACATGATCAGTAGTATCAAAAATGAAAAGTACTTGAAAAAATCGTATGAGAAAGTATTTCCTTTACGCATATGCACCTCTTGATAATCTGTAACAAAGCCATTATATCATAAAAACTCCGGGAAATTAAATTTCCCGGAGTTTTTATGATAGATTGTTTAATGAGTAATGAAATTTAAACATCGACGCAATATGGGAGTTTCTTTCCGCATATTCCTGCAATAATGTTTTCGGCTGCCATAACAGACATTCGGGTTCTTGTGCTGTAACTTGCGGAGGCAATATGAGGCAATACTATACAGTTTTCCATACGGAGAAGCTCTGAGTCCATGTTTATAGGTTCGGGATCGGTTACATCCAGTCCAGCACCGGCAATTTTTTTGGTTTTAAGAGCGTCAATAAGATCGGCAGTGTTTACCACCTGCCCTCTGGCTGTATTTATCAGTATACAGTTTGGTTTCATGATTTGAAATGCTTCTTTTCCTATCAAACCTTTAGTTGATGGGTTAAGATCAGTATGCAGCGATATAAAATCACTTTGTTGATAAATCTGTTCTAGAGTGCAGTAAGTAACATTCATCTCTTTCTCTGCTTGCTGTTTTCTGGTTCTGCTGTAGTACAGAACTTTCATTCCAAAACCTAGAGCTCTTCTGGCCATTGCCTGTCCGATTCTTCCGAATCCTATTATACCGATTGTGCTTCCCCATATATCGTATCCAAGCATCAGTTGAGGTCCCCATGTTTTCCACTTTCCTTGCTTTACATACTCCGCTGCCTCTGTTATCCTGCGGGATACAGCCATCAGCAACGAAAAAGCAAGATCGGCTGTAGTTTCAGTCAGAACTCCAGGTGTGTTACCAATTTTAATGCCCTTAGATGCGGCGTACTTTATGTCTATGTTATCGTATCCGACAGCATAGTTGCTTATAACCTTAAGGTTTGGAGCGCTATCGATTACTTGGCTGTCTATCTTGTCAGATAGCATTGTTATAACGCCTTGACAGTCACGCAGCTCCTCTTTGAGAATATCCTTGGCAATTGCAAGCTCGTCCGGCCAGACTTTCACATCGTAAAGGTTTTTTAAGATTTCAATCCCTTTTTCTGGAATATTTCTGGTGATATATACTTTGGGTTTCAATGATTTTCACTTCCTTTATAATTCAATAAGATTTTTATCGTACTTATTAAGTACTTCAGCGCCATTTTCTGTTACAAGAACAAGATCCTCTATCCTTACGCCCAGATTGTCCGGAAGATATATGCCCGGTTCTATAGAAAATATCATTCCGGGCTGTACCGTAAGCTCGTTTGAAGGGCCGACATCTGCATACTCATGTACATCCAGACCAATATTATGTCCTGTTCTGTGTGTAAAATACTGTCCGAATCCTTTTTCGGTTATATAGTTTCTTGCCTGAAAGTCAATTTCACAGAACTTTACACCTGGTCTTATGAAATTAATAGCCTTTAAGTGGGCATTTAAAACTACGTCGTATACTTTCCTGAACTCAGCCGGCGCTTTGCCGTAGAAAACAGTTCTGGTCATATCGGAACAGTATCTTTGATACATTCCTCCAATGTCAAGGATTACCCCCTCGTTTATTTTCAGAATGCTGTTATCCGGTTCGTGATGAGGAGATGCGGCGTTCTTTCCGTATGCCACTATAGGTTCGAAGGAAAATCTGGAGTTTTGAGTTTCAAAAAGGTTTTTGACCGCTTTGGCAAGATGGTGCTCGCTAAGCAGTTCCGGTACAAGCTCAACAGCTTTTTCCATTACGGAATCATTGATCATGCTGGCTGTTTTCATCAGCTCTATCTCTTGTTTGTCTTTTACTATCCGAAGGCTGTCAAGCATGAACGTAGAGTTGAAAAAGGTCATTCCCGGTTTTTTGTCCATAAGTTCGATAAGAAACCTTGAAGGCCAGTTTTTGTCTATACCTGTTCTTGAGTTATCAAGGTTATTACACAGAACTTCAACTGCAGGTTCAGAATCATCGAAGTAAACCAGTTGGACTCCTTCTATAGGTTCAATCGGAAATAATCTGTTGATAATAAGTTTTACACTGCGGTTCAGACTTATGCTCAGAACTACCATTCTTTCGCCGCACTCCGGCCATACTCCTGTAAGATAGTAAATATAAGAAGGAGAAGAAACTAAAATTTGACCTGCGGAATTTTTTTCCATAAGATCAAAAAGTTTTTCAAAACGTGTTTTGTTCATAATAAACCTCCCCTGTATAAATGCTTTCAGTAGTATTATACCCTTAAAAAGACAGAAAAAAACAGCGGAAAAGTCCGCTGCTTCATAAATCTTTTTCAAAAAGCTTTTTGGCCTGTGTAAGCAAAGTTTTCCAGGTAATTAGGCTTCCAGCTATTCCTATAAGCATAAGAACCGGATTCATCAGCTGATTTGGGATATACTCTCTTGTAATGTATCCAAGGTAGCCTAGTCCAAAGACAAATCCAAAAACAATTGCAATTGCAAGTAATCCATTTATATTCTGTTTCATGGCCTTTATAGGATTGTCCCACTCCAGCATGGGCTTTGCCGTATCGACAATCATCTGTAGGTTATTCAGGAATATGGTTAGGAGATATCCCGTTACTATAATCCAAAGAACCTCAAGCCATCCTATTTTTGTGATAAATCCTACTGCAATGGCTGAGCAGAAAACACCTACACCGCTTATCAAGTTAGAATGTACGAACTTTACTTTTATTACAGCTGCTGGATTCACAGGCAGCGTTTTCAGTTCTATTAGGAGCCTTCCCTCACGGCTGAAGGCTGATGCGGGAAGAAGGCTCATTGATCCTGCAAGAGCAGCCAGAAGCGATCCCACCGGTACTACAAGCTCTTTGTACTGATCTATAAATGTCATAAGTGCCTGAAATTCAGGTATGTTATAAGCACCTGCTGTAAAAACTATAAGCAAAATAGGAAAAATTACCACATTAGCGAGTCCGTTAAAACTGAAAGCCGGTACTCTGAGAAAGTATCTCCATTCACGTTTCATAAGGGCACGGTACATAGTACTTTTGACAGAAAAAACTTTTTCAAACTCATTATCAGAAAGTTTTTTCTTTCCGGCAGCATTCTCCTGAAGTTCTGAGTAGGTTGAAAAGTAGAATTTTTCAGCAAGCCATAAAACCAGTAAAAAGGCTGCAAGATGAACTCCTATATAACTCAGGAGCCACAAAATGCTTGATGCGCCGCTCTGAGTAAGCGCATTAAGGGCGAGAAAAGCCGGAGGATATGCCATAGAAATTTTATTTATGAACATATCAGGGTTTGCAAGCAATTTAGCCATATCCTGTGAAGAAAGGCCCGCAGTGCTTTGATTCATGGCAAACTGATTCAGATAGTACTGGCCAAAGATAACTCCCACAAGAACTACTGTGCTTATGAAAAATATCATAAAATCCTTATTTTTATTGAACTTAACTACAGAAGAGAGTGGAAAAATAATTATACTTACCAGCAGCATGGGGAAAAGCTGCGAAAAAAGGAATACTATAAGTCCTGTTATATAATAGCCTATCTGCATATTTGAGTTGATCCCGTACAGAACAATAACAGGAACAAGTATAAACAAAGAGACTAAGAGTTGATCTATCGTTACTGTGAAAAGTTTTGCGCTTAGAACCTCAGCCGGTTTTAAAGGTAGAGGAATCAACGCTGCCGTTTCTTTTGAGAAAAAGAAGGAGCTTATTAATGTAAACATTCCAAGAAAAAGTCCGAAGATCGATGAGTAAAGAAAAGCGTTTGAAAGCATAAGTTTCCCCATACCCATTTTAATGCTTTCAACCATCAATGGGTTAAGAAGCTCACTGTAAAGTGGTATTAAACTTGCTATAAGAGCAATGACCGCTCCGCCTATAAGAGCTGCTTCCCATAAACGTTGTTTTTTAACCGCATAGGTGTACCATTTTTTTGATATTCCGTAATGTTCATTGATTAGTGTCAAGGTAAGAGAAGTCAATTTTCTCGCTCTCACTGTCCGTCACCTCCAGGAATATCTTTTCAAGACTCTGTTCTCCTTTGGCCTTTCTTATCTCTTGGACTGTTCCGATGAAAAGAATTTTTCCTTTGCTTATAATGGCTATCCTGTCACATATTTTTTCGGCAACTTCCATAATGTGAGTTGAAAAAAATACAGTATTGCCTGATTTGGCATGGCTTACCATCATTTTTTTAAGAATAAATGCTGATTCCGGGTCAAGACCAACGATAGGTTCATCAAGAACCCATACAGGCGGATTGTGTATCAATGCGCAGACAAGCGAAAGCTTCTGGCGCATTCCGTGGGAATAGGTTGATATAGGGTCTTTCACGGCATTGATAAGTTTAAAGTATTCCAGGAGCTTCTGTGCTCTTTCAGTTCTTATTTTTGGCGGTACATCAAAGACATCGGCTATAAAGTTTATATACTCTGCTCCGGTGATTTTTTCCATAAGCAAAGGTTCGTCAGGAACATAACCTATATTCATTTTAGCCTTTATGGGATCTTTCATTCTGTCGATTCCACATATTTTTATACTGCCCGAAGTCGGTTTGAGAATTCCGGCAAGCATTTTTATGCTTGTGGATTTTCCGGCTCCGTTTGGTCCGAGAAAACCGAAAATTTCACCGGGTTTTACTGTCAAAGATATGTCATCAACAGCTTTCACAGTTCCGTTATATACTTTAGTCAGTCCGGATAATTCTATCATGTGCTGCCTCCTCAATAGTCTTTTTTCTTGAATATATAGTTTCCGCCTAGACATAGTATGGCTGATACGGTTAAAAGAACCAATCCGTAAAGTCTTGTATGCTGTAGAGGATTAAGAATATAAGAGTAGATGTTCAAAAATCTTAGTACTTCAAGCAACGGTAAAACCGAAACGGCTATAAAAACTCCGAAAGAGGCCAGGGCAGTTTTTATCTGATCATTAAAGAGTACTGAAAATAAGATTGTTATACTGTACCAGAAAGATCCGCCGGATACCTGTGCCAGAAGATAATTCAGAAATATATCGGTTCTCATGGGGTAATCTGTAAAAAGTGACATAAGATAAGGGACAGTTACCATGAGAAAGATGATTAATGCATTGAAAAAAGCTCCGCAAAAAAATTTTATAAAAAAAATGCTGCTTCGTTTTTTTCTTGTTATAAGAAAGTATATGGTTTTTTTCTCCACTTCTCTTGAAAAAACAGGAAATGCAAGAATAATAGCAATAAAAGGTATAAACTGACCGAAATTCTTGCCGTACCATTGACTTGCGGTATAAAAATCGAATCTGTGTATATTGGTCATAAAAAGTCTGGACTGTTCTTCTGACATGAGGGGAAAAGTTCCCTGGTCAAGCGATACATTTAATATGGTTTGAGTAATGTAATTCTTCATGCCAAAAAAAAGTATAAGTGCTGCAGAGAAGATGAAAAGTATAACGAAAAACCTTATTCGCATATCAGCAAACTCTTTAATCCACATCAGAATCCCTCCGTACCAGCGCTTCAAAGATATCTTCAAAGCTTATCTCTTCCTGTCTTGCCGAAGGATACGAGTTTTTAAGCATAGTAAGCTCACTGCTGCGCACGATATATAAAAAATCACTCTCTGAAACCCTCTTCTTGGAAATATAACTGGGAAGATCCTGTGAAGATGAAAGTGCCGCATACTTAAGCTTTATCTCATCCATGCTGTCAAACTCTCTTATTTTGCCTTTGTTCAGTATTACAATTCTGTCAGCGGTTTTTTCCACTTCCGAAAGAATATGGCTTGTATATATCACACTTTTACCGTTGAAGGTAAGATTCCGTATTTCACGCAGTACTGTATTGCGCATTAACGGATCAAGCCCCCATGTCGGTTCGTCCAGAATATAGATCAGCGAATCGGTGGAAAATGCCAAAGATAGATAAACCAAGGTTTTCATACCATTTGAAAGATGAGAGAACTTCTGGTTCTTATTAAGTTCAAATACTTCCATATAGCTATCAAATTTTGATGAGTCAAACTTAGGAGTAAGCTGTTTAGCTATTTTTGATAGCTGTTTTGCAGAGAAGTGATCATAAAGATTTTTTTCCTCCGGCACGAAAACAATGTTCTGTAAAGCATCTTCCCTGGTCAGAGGACGTGACTTGAAAAGAATTTCCCCGCCACTTTTGATTATACCCATGATTGACTTGAGAGCAGTTGTTTTTCCGGCACCGTTTGGGCCCAGCAGTGCAAGAACCTCGTTATCCTGCAGGTCGAACGATATTTTTTTTAGTGCCCTGACCCCTGACCTGTATGATTTTTTAAGACTGTTTATCTGGACAAGTGCCACTTTCCTCACCACCGTTTCCGTATATGTTTTTAATTGTTTCAATTGCTTTGTTTTGAGGTATCCCGCTTCTTTTAAGTTTTTTTACATACTTTGCGAACTCATCCATTATTTCTGTTTCTATCTTATCGTCTTGAACAGTTTTTACAGTGTATCCCAGACCTTTTTCTGAAAGTACAAAACCTTCTGCTTCCAGCTCTCTGTAGGATCTGGACACAGTGTTAAGATTAACCCCTATATCCTGTGCCAGAGTCCGTATTGAGGGAAGGTACTCCCCGGGATTTAATTTTTTTGTAAGGATCTGTTCCTTTATTCTTTCCTTTATCTGTTCATAGACAGGCTTGGAAGATCTGTAATCCACTTTGAACCACACTATTAACCCACCATGTCGCTTTCAGTGCTAAAGAATCCACTGTATTATTTTTTCCGTTACCTTATATTCGAAGTTTAACTGTTGATCTGTAAGCTCATGGATCATATTGTCTATAATATATACTTCCAGATCTTTATTCTTTTTCAGAATGCTTTCATAGTTTTTAAGATCCTGAACAGGGCATTTCATGTCTGCTGTTCCGTTTATTATAAGGACAGGAATCGTCATTGCGGCTATATCCTGCGGAGTGTTTTCCGTGAGCTTTTTCCATCTTCTGAAGTATTCAGGGGTTGCTCCCATTATATAATTGTCCTCTGAAATGGAGCCGCTCTGAAGAAGGTCAAACTGTGATTTCAATGCATCTCTCATCAGAGTATACTGATCTATGTAGGACTGGTACTGATTGCTTACGTTATTCTGTGTATATATGGAAATCAGCAGTTCAAGCTGCTTTATAACCATTATATCGATTCTTTCCAGTCCCGGAGCCAAAAGTACAGCCCCTGCAAACTGCTTATCCTTGCAGATAAATGGGGCATAACTCGCTCCTTCGCTGTGACCTATAAAAAAGATCCTGTTTTTGTCTATATGTTCAGTGCTGCAAAGAAAATCAAAAGCCGCTCTTGCATCGTCTATAAAATCCTGTGGATATACATTTACCATACCGTTTTCCAAAAGATTTTCCTTGATTATCGTAAAATTTCTTTTGTCATATCTCAGAGAGGCTATTCCGGCTTTAGCCAGTTCATGTGCGATGTTCATAAATGGTTTTATCACAACGTTTTGTGAAACAGGAAGGCTTTCATCTCTGTCGTTTGCACCCGAGCCGTGAACCATTACAACGGCAGGAAAAAAATCTTTCCCACTGTTCAAGGGAAGTGTAAGAGTTGCATATAATTTGAAACCTTTGCTTTCAAAGGAAACTTCAACTTCATTGTATAAAACTTCCTGAGAGAAGATCAAGACTGCTGAGAAAAGTATCAGAGCAAAAGATAAGTATAACTTCTTCATAGAACACCTCCATTGATACTGTCATAATATACTACTGTCATAGTATAACATGACAGTATACAGTCTGTCAAGAGGTATTCTATGAAGAATCAGTTATATGTTGATTATGAATCCAAGCGTCAGAAGAAAGAAAGATAAAACGTTATCGGTATAGCCGTCACTTAAAGGATTCGAAGGAGTTTTTTCTGTTCCTTTAGCACTTCCGGCAAGCCATCTTATATTCAGAAAAGAAGAAAGAGAGCTGCTGAAGGGTGCACCTGCTTTTATATTTAAATCTAAAATGGAGCCTTCAAAATCAAATGAACTTCCGTTTATGAATGCTGATGAAGCATAAAACCCATCCACCTCTGTTCCAAAAAAGATGCCGTTTTCAAAGCGGTAGTTTGCGGCGAACTTAAGAATAGGAACAGGTCCGAGATTCTGGTTTATAATAAATTTTTTTCCGTCCAGACTTTCAAAGGATATGCTGGCATTTCTTAGCTGTAAAGAGAGACCTGCTCCGATCTCAAAACTCTTTTCATTTATAAACTTATACATATAACTGACTCTGTAAAAAGGAAAAGAGTATTTTAAAGACAGACCGGAGTTTTTTTCAAACTTTACAGTGTTAATCGTGGCATCTGATGTAAGATAGGCTTTAGTCTGCAGCTCCAGAGGCTGATATACAAAGGTGATAAGATGGTTATGAGCCGGTTCAAAGCGCAGTGTGAACTTCTCTGCAGGAAAAAGTATATCCTGACCGCCGTCTTTAACATAATCAAACTTGGTGTTCCCGTTTTCTGTTTTACCGAACTGAATCTGATGAAATACAGGTCCTACAAAGCCTTTTTCATACTCCAGCTGAAGCTTAAAAGGATTTGCCGTCAGCATTCCCATAAAGCATGCAAGTAAAGCGCAGGTCAGGAAAACTCTTTTCTTCATGTGAACCACTCCTTTGTCTTTAGATTATTGTTGAGTTACATATATTAATATTATACATTAATAAGTTTAAAAAATAAAATATCCGTCCTTCATCTGTATCAGGACGGATATTTTTATCAAAGATTATCTGCTGCCGGTTTCACGTGTTGGAATATATCCTTTTATCCAGTCTATGAATGCGGGAACGTTTCTGGTCTGAATATAAACGTTTCCCGGTCCGGTAAATCTGCATACAAGACCTTCACCGCCAAGTATAGTTGAAGACCAGCTTCCGAACTTATCTATCGAGTAGCTTACAGAGCCGTCAAATGCAACTATATGGCCGGTATCTACGGTTAGTACTTCACCCGGAGCGATATATTTTTTAAATATGGCGCCAAAAGAAGATATAGCAACTCTGCCGCTGCCTCGCAGATGAAGCATAAACAACCCTTCACCAGAAAAAAAGGATTTCATGCCGCCGAAACGGGTATCCATGTCTATGCCGGTATCGCAGGCGAGAAATGAAGTTGACTGTACAAAAAGCTCACTGTTGATATCGACAACTTCAATATCTCCCGGAAGCTCAGGAGCAAGGCATACTTCTGCCTCAGATAAAGCATAAAATGTATTCATGAAAAAACTTTCACCGCCAAGAAAGCTTCTTTTGACAGCTTTTAGAAATCCTCCTCCCGTATCGGTCTGAATCTCTATATTTCCTGACATGCTGAGCATCGACCCGGGTTCGCTTTTTATAGATTCACCACAGTTCAATAGTACTCTAAGCATACTGTAAGAACCTTTGAAATCTACCTTATAGTCCATCTTTTCCTCCTTTTATTTCATGCTTGCGCAGAAAAAATCAACTGTCTGGTTGAAAAGCTCATTCATGTAGCCAACGGTTAGATATTTGTGATCAGCATTTTCAATCGGGTGAAAACTGATACTGTTTTGGATGCAGAAACTCTTTACTTTTATAAAATCCACGCTTTCATCTTTGGAACCGTGTATTATTCTGAGATTTTTCTTATAGTTTAGAAGCTCTTCATAGGCGTTAACTTTTTCACAGTCCTGTGCGAACACTGTTGATATTTTCAATCCTCCTACATCTATAAAAGGCTGTTCTGAGAGTTTTTTTATCATGGGACCGGATTGGAAAACTTCTTTGTTGAATATGGCGGGAGACCATAAGCACACTGCACTTGTATCTTTAACCTTTGGAGCGAGAAGAGATGCGACCGCTCCACCCATACTGTATCCGATTATTCCAAGCTTATGGTTATAAAAATCTTTTTTCTTGACATATCCAAATACCTCCATAGCATCAGAAAGCTCCGTAAGTATGCTCATATCCTCAAAACTTCCTTCGCTGTCGCCAGAGCCCCTAAAATCAAATCTTACGGTAGCAAACCCCCTTTCAACTAAAAGTCTTGATACTCTGGGGAATTTGAAACCTGACACGATATGGTCACCGGAAAAACCGTGGAGCATTAAAATTACCGGATACTTACCTGGACTGTCAGGACGTTCTGTTATTCCAACGATTCTTTTTCCGCTTTTCCCAATTATGAAGCTTCTTAATATTGACATTCCACCGCCTCACCCTACTGTGTTCATAATTTTTTCAGAGTTGAACAGCTTAGCCGTTACGTATGCAAAAAGGAAAGATACAGCAAAGTTGCTGAATATAGACAAAAGCACCTGCAAAAGCGATATCTGGTTTGACAGCAGTCCCTTGAGAGAAAAAACCGATCCTATGAGAGGAATAAAAGAGATTCCTATCGAACTTGTAAAATCCATGTTCATGGTAGCAACTCCAACAACGATAGCGATAATATATACAGGCATTATATATCCCGAGGCTTCTTTAACGTTTCTTGCAAAGCTCCCCATAAGAATTATCATAGAAGCCGCTACCGCACTCATTGAAAGTATGGTGAACAAGAGTCCTAGTATTGAAAATGCTGAGAATGCAGGTATGTAAAGCTCGCTGCTTCCTGCGGAAAAATTTCCTATAAGAGCTATTCCCACAATTAGTCCTCCAAAAGTGGAAACGCTGTTAAGCAGTCCTGTCACAATAACATAAAGTATTTTCCCTATTGCGATAGATGTTCTGGATACCTGGTTGACTAAAAGGGCAGCAAGACCGCCGCGTTCCTTTTCACCAGAAGTAGTATCCATTCCTATTCCCATAGCTCCAGCAAAAATATAGATAAGAAGCATATAAGGAACCATCATTGATAAGAACTGAGTTCCCTGCGATTCTTTGGGTGCAATGTCGACTTCGGATACGTTAATAGGCTTAAGGTCATCCAGCGATAGTCCATGCTTTTCAAGATTTTTCTGTAGTATCAGACTTTGATATGCGTTTAGTGCAGCTTTTATCTGTCCGAGTGCAAACGAAGATTTTTGAGATGTAGATCTGAAAAGTACTTTTACGTTTATCTTTTCAAGAGAGTCTGTATTGTACGTTTGCGGAAACTCAATTGCCGCAAAGTTACCTTCTTCGCTTATAGTTTGAGTTTCTTCAAATTTGATGAACTGCGAAAGAATGTTTTTGAACTCCTCCGGAGCATTTTTTATCTGAAGAATATAGGTTGTTTCCTGTGCGCCTTTCTCCTGTGAGTTTGATACAAATCCTATAGTACCGAAGATTATCGGCATAAGAATAAACGGAAGAATGATGATGGAGAAAAAAGAACGTTTATCTTTAAAAATATTTTTCATCTCTTTTTTGAAAATTATCATGGAATCCTTAAACATTTTTAATCAGTCCCCTTTCTTCTGCAAGAGCAAAGAAAATATCCTCAATGCTGTCTTGGGAGTATTTTTTAAAAAGCTCCTCTTTGGTTCCGCACTCAATAAGATGACCTTCAAAGATGAGACCTATAGTATCGCAAAGCTTTTCGGCTTCAGGCATTATGTGAGTGGATATTATAACTGTCTTCCCCTGTTTTTTAAAGTCCTTTAAAAAGTCTGTGACAACTTTGGATGAGATTATGTCAAGACCGTTGGTAGGCTCATCGAATATAATCACCTGCGGATTATGTATAAGACTTACCGCAATAGATGTTTTCTGTTTCATACCGGTGGAAAGCTTTTCCACGGGTTTATTAACAAAATCTCCCATTCCAAGATAATGAACAAGCTGCTCCTTGGTTGAACTGAGCTGATCTTTTGAAATATGATTCAGTTCACCGAAAAAATTCATCAGTTCATCAGGTGAAAGATTTCCCGAGAGCTTCATATCGCTTGTCAGAAATCCTATTCTTTTCCTGACTTCGGTTGACTGCTTAACGGTATCGTATCCACTTACTTTTACACTTCCGCTGTCTGGTTTAAGAAGAGTAGCCATTATCCTTAAGGCCGTGGTCTTTCCCGCTCCGTTAGGACCCAAAAGACCGAAGATCTTTCCGTCTTCACATGAAAATGAGACATCCTCCAATGCTGAAACGACTTTTTTTTTAGTCTTAAACTTTTTGGATATCCCGCTTACTTCTATCATTTGACACACCTCTCTTTTAATACAAAAATATTATTCCGCACTATATTATATACTACAAAAGCTTAAAAAAATAAGTGAGGCTTGTCACAAAATAATATAAGCTTACTTTTGATATAATAGTATGTAAGAAAAAGGAGGCGTCTATGAAAAAAATTATTGTCACAGGCTTTGAACCTTTCGGAAAAGAAGATGTCAATCCCTCATGGCAAGCTGTTAAAAGTGCCCAGGTCGATGAGAAATTTGTCAGAAAGCTTCTTCTTCCTGTTGTTTTCGCAGAGGCATTCGAGGCTTTAAAAAAAGAAATGGAAAGTTGTCCCTCAGATTATGTAATCATGTTCGGGCAGGCCGGCGGAAGAACGGATATTTCTTTGGAAAGAATTGCGGTAAACTTTGATGATGCAACGATACCAGACAACAATGGAAGCACTCCTTTTGGTAAGATTGATGAGCAAAGTCCTTATGACGGTCTGTTTAGTTCTCTTGACATCTATGGGATTGTCAAAATGCTCAGAGATAAGAAGATACCGGCGAGTATCTCTAACAGTGCAGGTAACTATGTCTGTAATAATCTTTTTTATAGATGTGCCAGTTATATCAGGCAAAAGAGTCTTTCCGTAAAAAGCGGCTTCATACATGTGCCTTATTCTGCCGAACAGGCGGCCGCAAAAGCCGGTGTTCCTTTTATGCCGATAGATCTTATTACTAAAGCTGTGGAGGAAATAATATGCTTTCACACCGGCAGCTAGATACCGGCAGAAAAGTATACAGCATATTTTTAGATGAAGGAAAACCTTTATTATTAAGATTTTCGAGTGCTTTTTCCAGAGGTAAAATCAGCATAGCTATCCCACAAGCTGTTTCTTTTGAGCTTGAGCCGATTAAAAACATTTTTGCATGCAGGAACGGATGGAACTTCTGCACAAGCAAGGAGTTTATGCTATATGTTATAGACGGGATGACCAAAAGTATAGGCTATGCCATCCAAAAGCTTTTGCCTGAGCCCGGCGGCGGTTCATGGCAGGAAAAGCTTTCACTGTTATATGAGGAAAAACGGTTTATTTATTCCAATAAACTTGAATTGCAGGGTATTTCCAATGCTTTAAGATATCTCTATGCAGGGCAGTATATCTATGTTTTTTTTGAGTATGCCGGGCGGAAAAATCCTTATCGTGCTTTTTTTAAGTATGCGGATAGTCTTGACTTCTTTGAAAATGAAAGTAAAAGAGAGTATTTCAAGTTTCTATCATGTCTTGATGTTCCATATGCTGTCTTTGAAAAGCTTGCGGATTTTAACAAAGAACTTTTTTCTGTTATGTCCGACAGGGATTTAACGTTGGAGGATCTGATTGAGAATCCTTATATGCTGTCTCTTTATGATGCTCCCGTAAGTTCAAAGTATGGAAAAAGCAGTCATGAGATTCCACGGGTTGGCTTTGATAAGGTGAAGCAGGCTTTATCAATATATGCTCCGGATAAGGATTTTTCATCTTATCAGGCTCAGGCAGCCGTTGTTGAGCAAGTACGCCAGGCCTTTGAAAATGGTTCGTCATATTCTGAGCTTTCCGAGGCTGTTTTGAATGTTCAGAGTCCTGATATTGTTCTAAACGATGACGGTACCGTTCAGCTTAAGGTTGTGAATGAGATGGAAAGGGATATATCTCAAGCTGTAAGTGCTGTCTGGAACAAAAAGACCGTTTTTTCGGGTAAGTATATTCAGTGGGGAGAGATTCTTTCAGATACGGGAATACAAGAAGAAGACAGAGGATTTATTGAGAAGCAGGATGCTCTTTATGCTATGCAGAAAAAAAAGCTTTTTTTTATAAGCGGGAGGGCAGGTACAGGAAAGACGACTTTAGTTCTTTCGTATCTTAAAGGTCTCACTGGTAAAGGAATTATAACCCAAAACGATGTAATGCTTTTGGCTCCGACCGGCAAGGCCGCAGACAGGCTTAAAACAGTAACCGGTTTTCAGGCCAGGACGATAGCAAGTGTTTTATATGAAAACGGATGGTATGTCTCGCTAAAAAGCGGATTTTTAATGAAAAGAAGAAACGGCGGGAAAAAGGTGCGTAAAAGAATCATAATCGTAGACGAGTCGTCTATGATTGATATGGCATCTTTTAGAGCGGTTTTAAGCACTGTTGACCTTTCGTATCTTATGCAGGTAATCTTTGTAGGCGATAAAAATCAGCTTCCTCCTGTTGGAGCAGGAAAGGTTTTCAGTCAGCTCATACATGAGCTACCTGGCAATCTGTTTGAACTCAAGGTAGTTAACCGTTTTGATGATCAAAGTCCTCAGAGCGGACTTGCTAGGGCTGTGCTTGAAGAAACATCTAAAACGGGGATGGATTTTTCTTCTTTTGCAAAAAAGTACTCTTCGGTTAGGGAGCTTGGGTCTCTCATTTTGGAACAGATATCGCAATATGAAAAAAAGAGGGAAGAATGGATAATTTTGACTCCTAATAATATAGGTCCCTTTGGGGTCAATGCGCTTAACCTGATGATAAAAAAAAGTATTTTCGGATACGATATAAAGGGTTACAACCTGAATGAAAGGGTAATACTTCTGGAAAATCTTCCGGAACGAAAGGTTTACAATGGCCAGATAGGATATGTAGAAAAGGTATTTGATCCTTTTCAAGATGAGTTTTACATACAGGTTTCCTTTGAAAACGGTATAAAAGCAAACTTTGGAGCATACGAGGCTGGACTTTTGCTTAACAGTGCCTATGCGGTTACGATACACAAGGCTCAAGGAAGTGAGTTTGAAAACGTTATAGTGGTACTTCCCGCCAGGAGCAGACTTTTGAGCAAAGAGCTCATATATACAGCTTTTACCAGGTTCCGTAAAGATCTCAGAGTATATACTCAGCAGGAAGATTTGAAGAGTTTCATAGATGGTCTGCCTTCAGCGTTACAGGAGATAAAATCAAGGAAGCTGATTGATGGTTAAAGGCAGAGGGCTACCTCCTTTCTTTTTTCAGTTATTTTTAATTTTTTCTGTTTTGCTTTTACTAAAAAGTATAAATTTTTGGGTTTCATTGGCTGTATGTATGCTGATACTGTTTGCTTGGATTTTGACTTTCAGAAATATACGTATGTTTGTTTTTCTTCTGATCTTCCTGGTGCCTTTTATATATGCTGATATTTCAAGGATTGAAGGAGATGTTGGTGTTTTAGGTAGAGTGGTAGACAGAAGAAACGGTTCTTATACGCTTATAAGCAGTCATATATACAACGGTGCATGGAAGAAGTACAGAGACTACATAAAGTTTGATTATTATAAGTTCAGTACGGAAAAGATCAGCTGCGGTAAGAATGTATATGTGTCAGGTCAACTGAAAGAAGGTTATATTAATGCCACATATGTGGCACCTTCAGTCGATTCTTCTTTTTTCAGGATAAAGGAAAAGGCACTTGAAAATCTTTCTTTTGCAGTAAAGGACAAAGAGGCATTTGATATAATTTCTGCTTCTTTTATGGGGAGTCTTAAGGATAAAGAAGTCTTTAAGAGTTCGGGTACGCTTCATCTTTTTGCAGTTTCAGGGATGCAGGTTTATCTTTTTTCTGCAACAGTATTCTTTGTTCTGAGGTATCTGGTCAGAAAACGAAGTTTGCGTTTGTTAATAAATATGGGTATGGTATGGGTTTATATGATTTTGACGGGTTTTTCTCCAAGTTCTATGCGTGCGGGGCTTCTTATTATCGGGGTATGTTTTTTTAAAATTCTTGATATCGGTGTAAGTTCATTTAACATACTTGGTCTTATAGGCTATCTTTCTTTGGTGTTTATGCCGCTGAACATTTATAACGTAGGATTTCAAATGAGTTATTCATCGGCTTTCATGATACTGTTTTCGGTTCGGGCCACAGCTGGTCTCAAAAAGAAAAAGTTATTTCCTTTGTTTCGTGCTGTAGTAATCGCTGTCGGTGCGTTTCTTGGAGTGATTCCTTTTTGTATTGCATATTTTGGGAGCTTTTCAATTTTAGGGCCGTTTTTAACACCACTTGTGGAGCCTGTTCTTGATATTCTTATGATTTTATGTATGCTTATGGTCTTGGTTCCGCTTGAACAACTGGGGGCAGTGGCTTCTTTTCTTGCCCTTGCATGCAAAGCTTTTTTGAAAACTGTTTCTTTTATGCCTCTTACCACAGTTGAAAACAGGCTGTATGGGCTTTTGATATCCTGCACAATTCTTTGGGCGTATATTTTCATGCTTATTAGGATAGAAAAAAGATATAAGCGTTGAAAATATCTTTATAAAAACTGCAAAAAGTTTTATTATGCTGAGCTTCACTTTAAAATTGGGGAGCTGATATTATGGGCAGAACTTTTTTGAAAAAGATTGTGAACGGCATAGCTTTTAAAATTTCGATGCTTTTCACGGTTATTATTATTTCTTTACTTATTCTGACTGGATTTTTCACTGACAAGATGATTAAAAAAACGATTGAGTTGACAGTTGTCAATCGTTCTGGGGAGATATCTGAAAAATCTTCCGGAATGATTGATAAGGCTAAATTTT
>ENA-UPSM01000527-UPSM01000527.1-activated-sludge-metagenome-genome-assembly--contig:-NODE-527-length-53924-cov-16.374427_pt1 | contig 53924 bp, 40 predicted proteins | sample MGYA00238181_ERZ773283 | MGnify/ENA primary metagenome ERZ773283 (study PRJEB29023, sample SAMN05720199) | activated sludge metagenome | isolation source: Anaerobic digester | place: Japan... | reverse complement strand
CTCCGTTCCTTCCCGGCCGGCAACCGGCACGATCAGCCCCCGGAAGGCGGCGGCGATATCCCGTCCGCAGGCCACGACGCCGCAGAGGAGGAGAAAGAAGTTGAGCCGGAGGATCCAGGTGATGTGGTGCAGGAGGAAATCCCGGATCCTTTCCCGGGGCAGGTAATCGAAGGCATAGACGGCGCCGCCGATGAGAAGGCAGTACGACGCCGCGATCAGAAGGGGGATAAAGGGGCCGGCGGTAACGGTAAATTTACGCAGGGAGGTTTTCAACGAGGATATCCTCCAGGAACAAATAGCGGATGCCGGTCTGCCGGAGCATCTTCAGGGCCTCGCCGGGGGTGTGGACCAGAGGCTCGCCGTGGATGTTGAAGCTCGTGTTCAGGACGACGCCGTAGCCGAGCTCCCGCTTCAGGGCCGACAGGAGCTCCCGGTAGGGGGGATTTTCCCCCCTGACGAACTGGGGGCGGCAGGTGCCGTCGATATTGATGACGCCCGCCATCAGGGGGAGATGCTCCTCCCGGACCCGGAAGGCCATGGTCATGAAGGGGTTGTCCTCCAGGCACCGGCCGTCGGCATGGAGGAGCGGCGGGCCGTCCTCGGCGAGGATACTGGGGCAGAAAGGCTGGTACCAGACCCGCTTCTTCAGCAGGACGTTCAGGCGGTCCTTGATGCGATTGTTGTCGGGACGGGCCAGGATGCTCCGGTTGCCCAGGGCCCGGGGACCGATCTCCATCCGCCCCCGGAACCAGAGGATGATCTCCCCGTCCAGGATGAAGCGGGCCGCCAGTTGGGGGGCGTCGGGGACGGGGCCGTACTTCAGGCCGCCGCCGTCCTGCTGCGCCGCGGCGCAGGCCGCGAGGATCTCCGCCCGGGAATGGCGGGGGCCCAGATAGAGGTCGTCGAGGCGGTGGCGCGTCACCCCGCAGGTCTCGTGGTTCAGGTGCATCGCCGCGCCGATGCCGAGGCCGCCGTCGCCCATGTGAGGGAAGACATAGATCCGCTCCACCTCGTCCATTTCGGCGATCTTCATGTTCATCTTGATGTTGGAGAAAACACCCCCTGCCACGGCGAGGCGCCGGAGCCCCGTGGCCGTCACATATTCCCGGACGAGGTCGAGGACGCACTTCTCCAGGACCCGCTGGGCCATGGCGGCGAACTGCTCCGAGGGGTAGCGCCAGAGGATCCTGCGGAGTTCCCGGAAGAGGTCCGTGGCGCGGTAGCGGGAGACGATGTTCCCGCCGGTGGCGGCGATCAGGTCCAGGAGGGGGTTTTCCTCGTCGGGGATGGGATAGGCGTAGTTGGCCAGGGCCATGACCTTCCCCTCGTCCTCCAGCTCCCGCATGTTCATGAGGTTCGTGACGTGCTCGAAGAAGATCCCCAGAGACGTCCGCGCCGGCAGGGCCCGGAGCAGCTCCATCCGACCGCCGGCGAAGCGGCGGACGGTGCCGCAGAGGCCGTCGCCGACGCCGTCGAGGGTCATGACCAGGGCCTCGGGAAAGCCGCAGCACAGCGCCGCGGCGGCGGCATGGGCGGCGTGATGATCCACCAGGGAAAGGCGGAAATTACGGCAGCCCAGGGCGCGCAACCTCCCGGTGAGATGGCGGCGGCTCAGGGCGATGGAGAGGGGATTGGGGGGCAGCTCGGTAAAACGGTACTTGAAGGCCTTCTTGAAGGGGTCGGCGGAACGGGGGGCGCGCTTACGGCGCCGGATCAGGTAGTATTCCTCCTTGAGGCCGGGGAAGAGGCGGGTGAGGGTCTTGGCCGGGTCCGTCGTGGAGGCGGCGATGTGCCGGATATCCGCCGGGGCGAGGCCGGCGAATTCCAGGCAGGCGCCGATGGCGAGGCGGGGGAAGCCCACCTCGAGCTTCCGCCGGGTGAGGCGCTCCTCGTTGACGGCGCAAACCAGCTCGCCGCCCCGGACCAGCGCCGCCCCGGCGTCATGGCCGTCCCAGATCCCCAATACGAATTCCGGATCACCCTTCATTTTATAGTTACAAGCCAAAAATGCTAATTTTAAAGACCTGACCCCATGGAGCGGCGGCGCCACCAGCGCCAGGCGCCCAGCCCGGCCGCCACCGCCAGGGTCAACAGGGCAAAGGCGATGAGCAGCACCGGCCGCTCCTCCACCGGGGCCTCGTCCTGGAGAAGCCGGGAGTAATGGACGCCGTCGAAGGTGTACCAGAGCACGGCCCGGTAAGGATACCGGTCCGGGGGAACGGCGGCGTCGAGACGCACCGGCGCTTCGTCGTGCTGCGTCCCGCCCGGTCCCAGCTCATAGAAGCGCTCCGTTTCGTCCATAACGATGCCGTCGGGGAGATAGAAGCTCAGCACGGCCTGAACCGGCCCCTTGTGATTGTTCGTCAGGGAGATCCGGTACTTCGTCGTGGCGGCGCCGATGCTTTTCGCGTTCAGGGGCGCGGCGGCGACGGTCACCTCCAGGGGCGGCTGCTGCCCCGCCGGGAGACCCGACCGATTCAGGAAGGGATAAAAATCGTAGCCGGAATGGTTCCTGCCGGCCTGATCGTCGTAGGTGACGCGGCTGACGAGGATGTAATTGCCGGGGAGCATGGAGGCCGGATCGAAGTCGCAGCTATAGGAAGTCCAGGCCTGGCCGGGGGTTATCTGCCCGTAGGGATCGGAACGGCGGGCATCCTGGCCGAGAAAGGCGGTCACCGTCACATGATAGACCGGCTCCTGCCCGGTGTTGCGGACCTCGTACCGGACCTCCATCCGGCCGGACGGCGCTGTGACCACCCGGGCGGTGAGCTGCACCGGGGATGCCTTTTTCCCCGCCGCAACGGCGGGTGTCGCCGGGAAGACGCAAAGCCAGATCAACAGGAACATCACGGCCGCCTTCAACGTGAGAACACCGCAACCGGCAGAGTCTGCTCTCTTCATCGCCGCCACCTCATTATCATCATGATCATCGTCATCTTTTTCTTTCGTCTGCCTCCGCATCACCATGGCCTCCCGGGGCGATTTCGCCTCTTCCGGACCCCACGGGATGCCTTGCCCGGGGCAACGCGTCGCTCCCCCGGCGGTGTCCCCCGCCGCGGGGAGGGGCGCCGTCACCACCCCCGGGCGGCCCCTGTCACCCCGACCGAGTCGTCATTCCCCGGCCACCCGAGGCGCGGGGCGGTCATCCCGAACCGGCGATTCTGTACTATAGCAACCGGCACCGGTCAAGGCAATTTCCCGCGGGCCGACCGCCCTTTCCCCGCCGGCTACAGGAGCGGCGGTTGCCCTTCGGCAACCTTTTCCGGGTAGAAATTGCGGATGTAGCCGGTGATGTCCTGGACGATCTTCCTGTTTCCCGTCAACGCCAGGGCCTTGCGGTAATGCCGGAGGGCCCGGAGCCAGTATTCCTCCTGCCGGGGGGGGTCGAAACCGTAGGCCTTGGAACGCATGACCCAGAAATTCCCCAGATCGATATGCAGCCAGGGGTTCATCACCCAGTCACCGCCCATATACGTCGCCCGCTCCATGGCGAGATCCGCCGCGGGGAGCCAGATCCGGCCGTAATCGGGATCGGCGGTGCGGTAGGTGTACTCCCAGCCTACGCACTTGTGGGCCTCGGCGTTGAAGGGGTTCAGGCGCAGCGACCGCTCCAGGGCCGCGATGATCGGGCCGTGGGAAGCCCTCCAGGCCGGGGTGTTCCCGCCCTGGATCGCCGCCTCCCGGTTCCGGATATTCGTCAGCTCCATCCCCAGCCGGAAGGCGTACTCGGCGTTGCCGCCGTCCAGGCTCATGGCCCGTTCGATGTCCGCCGGAGGCGGATGCCAGTTGAGGTTCAGGGTCATGTTCGGCACCGTGGGGCAGTGAACCTCGGCCAGGTAATGGCGCAGCACCCACTGGCCGTTCCAGAGGATCAGCCCCGCCAGAAGGACGACGGCGACGGCACCCCCCTTCCCCAGGGGCAGGGAGATCTCGGGAAGGAGCAGGACGTCCCCGCGGTTGGAAAGCCGGTCGATATGCAGGGCCGCGGTCCCGATGGCCAGGACCGCGGTGAGGAGAAGAAAATTCGCCGGCAGATGGAGGTTGAAATCGACCACGGAGTGGAGGAGGATCGCCGCCAGGGACGCCATCCCCGCCGCCCCGAAGCAGACGGCGAAGGTGCTGCTTCGCCGCCGCCACTGCCGCAGATAGACGCCGACAAACCAGACCCCCGCGGCGACGGCGACGGCCATCCCCGCCACCCCCGCCTCGGCCAGGAACTGGACCCAGTCGTTGTGGCCATGCTCGTAGGACGTCATTTTCTGTTGTTCGTCCTGATACTTGGGGAAGGCATAGGGAAAGTTACCCACCCCGACGCCGACCTGGCGGTAATCCTCATAGATATCGATGGTCTTGCTCGAGGCGAGGAGGCGCGACTGCATTTCCTTATCCATGACCTCGAAGCGGTAGACGACGTAGTCGATCCCCGCCGGCAGGGCGTAGAAGGAAACGATCAGAAAGATGGCCAGAATGATCTTGCCCTTGCGGCGCTGCTCCCGCCGGAGGAAGAGGAGGCCCCCGAGGACAAAGAGGCCGGCGGCCCCGGCTATGATCCCCCCCCGGGAGGCGGAGAGGATGAGCCCGAGCCCCATGACCGCCCCCATGAAGACGATGAGAAAGCGCCGGGTGAAGATGCCGTCCCCGGAGAAGAAGGCCAGGAGCCGCTCCCTGAGGTCCCGTTGCCGCCGGGAGTGATGCCGGCGGACGCGGACGGCGGTATAGGCGCCGGCATAGGCCGCCGCCGTGATCATCCCCATCTCCATGAGACCGGCGAAGTGATTCCGGTTGATATAGGTGCCGTGGACGCTCATCTCCCTGCTGATGTGGGGAAACCACCAGACGTGGTGGTGGCGGGAGAAGGTCTCCATGATCCCGTAGAGGGAATCGAAGGCGGCGGTCAGGATGATGGCCAGGACCGCCGTTTCCACGCGGCGGCGGGTCCGGAGGGTCCGGAGAAAACCGAAGAAGAAGAGTCCGTAAACGGTCCAGCGGAGGAGAGACATCCGGACGGGATAGACATAGGGGGCGACGGGATACCAACTGTCCGTGGGCCAGGGGGCGGCCACGACCTGCGGGGCCGGCAGGGAGGCGAGAAAGGCCACCCGGGCCTCCGGGGAGAGGGCGGAAACCAGGAAGTCGGGCAGCGGCGTCATCTGGAAGATGAGGAAGCCGGTGAGGGCGACAAACAGCGGCGTCATCCCCGTGCGGGGCCAGGCAAAGACCAGCCGGCCCGGCGGGGCGGCGCCTTCCGCTCCCGCCGGCGCTCCCGAACCCCGCCCGGCCTCGAGACCGGCGGCGTCATCATCATCGTCGTCTTCCGTAATCTCACCGCGGGCGGGGGCGGCGCCGGTCGGCCCGGGGCCGGTATCCGTCCGGTTTGCCCCGCCGGCAGGGCCCCCCGGATACGACCCGGAAGCGGCGGCGGGGTGGTCGTAGCGGACGAAGTGGCCGGGGATCAGCAGGAGGCTCGCCGTGAGGACGCAGAGGAAGACGAGCGAATAGACCCAGGTGTGGACCGCGCCGAAAAGGAGGATCCCGAAAATCAGGGCGAACAGATAGAGTCCGAAGGACAATTGCTCGCAACGGTAGAGGAGGCCCCGCTTCTCCTTCGCTTTTCGGTGCCGCGTTTTGGGGGAGGCGGCGTCCCGGCCGCGGCCGGCGAGTCGCCTGCCCACCGCGGCGATGTTTGTGAGCATTGCGGTTATGATCCGGGTTGCGCCTCCCAGGCGGCGGGAGGGTAGCCCTTTGACCCGGCGTTTGCGAATTATATGTTTTTCCGAGGACATCTATTCACCTGGCGCAATGAAAGGCCTTCGTCTCGTAGGCGTCGAGGAAGCTCCGCAACCGGCCGTCGCGCACGGGGTACTTCTCGTTCCCGAACAGTTCGGTAAAGGCGGCACAGGGCGGCACCGTTTCGTTTCGCCCCGCCGGGGAACCACCCGGCGCCCCCGGCAGCGTCAGCTCCGCCTCCACGGGGGCGCCGATACTGTTGACGGCGATGAGGAGGGTTTCCCCGCCCCGCCGCTTCACGGCGACGTGCACCGCCGGCCGTCCCCGGGGATCCCATCGGTAGCGGGAAAGCATGCGCACCGGGATCTCCGTCGCGGTGTTGGGGACGAGGAGCCAGGGGTAGAGGCGGTTGAGCCGGCCGGCGACCCAGGCCAGATCCTGACGCCCCTCTTCGGTCCGGCCGATGTCGCTGTAGGTGTAGAAGAAGATCCCCCGGCTCCCGTGGACGACGGCCAGGAAGGCCAGGACGTCCATCTCCTCCCGGCTCGGCAGCCGGGGCCAGCCCGACCGGGGTTCCCGAAAGGCCTGAACCACCGCCAACAGCCGGTCCCGGCCCACATCCCGGGCCGCCCGGTCCAGGGAGTCCGACAGGAGGGTCATGGGCATGCCGATGACAGGATACTGATCCATCATGAAGAAATCACTCGCCTTGATGTAGTCGCGGCACGCCGCGGGGCGGACGACGGCCATGCAGGTCGCCGCGCCGGGATAGCGGTCCTTCAGGAACCGCTGCACGTCCACGGCGGCGTTGACGGGCGCGGAGCGGATCTCCGGTTCGTCGTTGACGTAGAAGGCCGGATAGCCGGGGCGGACATGGGCGGCGATATCGTCCAGATAGGGGCGTAAATGTTCCGGGTCATGGGGGACGGACAGGACATAGCGGAGGTTCTGCTCGTGGCAGGCCGCCAGGGTGCGGTGGAGGGCCGGGCCGCTCCCGCCGATGACCACGGTGTTGAGGCCGAGACGGCGGATTTGCTCCAGATCGTCCCGGCCGGCGCCGTAGACACCGATGGGAAAGAAGTTCTCGTAGAGCCCCGACGGCGATCCGGCGCCGGTGTCCACCCCCGACTCCTCACGGCGCGGCCCGTCGGAACCCGCCGGGACCGGCGTCAGGAGCGGCCGGGTCATCCAGAAGGTCTTCCCCGCCTGCCCGCTGGTGAAGGTAAAGACGTTGCTGTCCGCCGCCGTCGCATCGTCACCTTCTTCCGGCCCCGGTTCCGGCCGGTGACCCTCCGGTCCGGGACAGGTGAAGTAACCCCGGAGGGGCTGCCACTGCTTCGACTGCAGGTGGTTGTTGAGGTCGATCTGCCGTCCCCAGAGGCCGATCTTGGCGTAGCTGCCGTTCTCCCAGTAATCACGATAAAAATAGCCCTGAAAAAGGTACTCCCGGCCCGGTTCACAGGGCGGCACGGCGGCCCGCCATTCCCCCCGGCCGTCGCGCCCCGCCCGGATGCCCACGGCCCCCGGAACATCCCTTGCCGGCGCCGCCGTCAGGGGGAACCCGGCCGTCTCCCGTTCCCGTTCCCGCTCCCGTTCCCGGCTGCCGGCCGCCGCCGGCCCTTCGGCAACCGTCGGGGCCGGTTCTCCGGCACCCTCCCTTACCTTTCCCGGGGATGGGGCCGGGGACGCCTCTCTGCTTGCCGCCGGCGCCGCGCCGGCAAAAGGGGACCGCCTGAGGACGAGGGGGTTGCGCGCCAGCGCCGCCGCCGGTCTGGTGAAGCAGCGGCTCCCCATTTCATCGCTCCGGGCGCCGGGGCAGCCCGTCCAGCCCGGCGGCGCCGTCGCCCCGGCCGGAACGGCCAGCTCGGGGTTCGGCAGGAGATTCTCCCGGGAGCGGAAGGCGGCCAACCCGCCCCAGAGACCCTTTTTCATCCCCCCGAAGGAATAGACCAGCAGCCCATCCGCCCCGGCGGCCGCCGCGGCGTCCACGGCGGCCCGGAACTCCGCCGCGCCGGTATCCTCCGCCTGGATGATCGGCCACACCGCCGCCGGGATGGTTTCCTGCAAATAGGCCGTCAGCTCCCCCACCCACCCGGGGGTACGACCCGTCATGCGGTGATAGACCATGGGGGAGACGACGTCCACGAGCTTCCCCAACGCGAAGGGGTCCTGGGCCAGGATGCGGGAAACGGCGCCGTCCCGCTCCCCCTTCGTCCACGGGACCGTGAAGACCCCGATCAGATAGGGACGGACGGACGTTCCCGCCGGCACGACGCCGGCGCGCGCCGCCGCCCCTTCCCCGGGAACGGCGGCTTTCGCCGCGGCGCTCCCCGGTCCGGCGGGGGCACGGGGGCTCCCGGCGGTTGCCGGCCCCGCTGCCGTCGCCCCGGCGGCTTTCGCTGACGGCGCTTCCCCTTCCCGCTTCCCGATCAGCTCGTCCCGCAGTTTCCCGACGTCCCGGACGAAGGAGAGGATCTGCTCCTGTTTCCAGTGTATCCATTCCCGGGGGTGATGCCGGCGGATCCACGCCGCTGCGGCGGCCGGCTCCATCTCCGCCAGGGAGACGCCGGGCGCCTTGCCCGCCGCCGTGAGATGCCGGGCGAACAGGCGGCGGCAGCGGGGGCAGTAACAGGTGTCGGGATAGTAGGCGGCGGCGCCGGTTCGTTCCCAGAGGCCGGGATAGCGGATGAAATCCAGCCACAGGCCGTCGGTGCGGGCGCCGAAACGTTGGAGGAGCCGGCGGATCTCGTTGAGACGTGCGGCCCGCCATTCCGGATGGGTGGGGCAGACGCCGCCGATTTCAGCCTCGCCGGGGCGGTCGGCGCCGTAGGGATGGCCCGCCGCGGTGACGGGTCGTGAATCCGGCCGGGCCGCCCATGGTCCCCGGCCGCCGAAGGCGTTCACGGAGAGAAACACCCGGTATCCCCGTTCCCCGAACCACTCGACGGTGGCGTCGTCGGCGGGGACGAAGACGGCGTTCACCCCCGCGGCCCGGAGCTCCCGCTCGTACCCGGCGGGATCGACCCGGCCCACGGCGGGCACGCCGTAAATCCCCCGCACCACCGGCGGCGGCGGCGCCGCGGGGAGGTCCGGCGGCACCGTCCGTCCCGCCTCCGCCCCTCCCCGGGGCGGGGCCCCTTCCTGTCCCGCCCCGGCGGCCGCCGCGGTCAACAGGATCATCAGCAAGACCAGAACGTAAAGGCCCTTTTTTCGCACCCGGAGATTCATGAGCACCGACAATGCCCTCCTCCGTGACGGCACGCCGTCACAAGGCAGGATGAAAACGGCGGGACGCGCTCTACCGTGTCCGCAGCGGCTCCGTTAACGATAAACCGTTGTAGATCAATAATATATACAAGCATTTGCGAGTAAAAAAATAAAAAAGGGTTACAAGACGTGCTGCTTGCAACCCCGATAGCTGTAAATGGTGGGCCAGGGCAGAATTGAACTGCCGACACTCGGATTTTCAGTCCGATGCTCTACCGACTGAGCTACCGGCCCGTAAACAGATGGTCCGTCTATTAAATATCCCCGCATTTGTCAAGGTTTTTTTCTACGTCTCCTCCGGTCCCGGTGCCGGCGATCGCAAGCGGAAGACCACCGTGCCGGCGATCTTGTCGTGCCACCCCTGCTTGCGCGGATCGCAGACGATCCAGAGAAAGCCCAGGTAAAACACGGCGGCGGAAACGAGATACCCCGCCAGGCGCAGCAGGGCGATCCCGAAGGTCATGTCCCCCCCCGCCGCCCGGCGCACCTGGAGGCCGAGGAGCATCTTCCCCGGCGTCTGTCCGGAGACGGCGATGAAATAGGTAAAGTAAAGGACCGTGACCGCAAAGACGGCCGGAACGTAGAGCAAAGAGAAACCCGCCCCCACCCCCGCCACGGCGTCCGTCCAGGAAGCACCGCCGGCGACCCGGCCGAGGATATGGGACAAGGCGCCGGCGAAAAGCAGGATCGCGTAGACGAGATTCAGGACGGCCAGATCGATGCAAAAGGCCAGCAGACGCCGCCAGAAGCCACCATAGTGATCGTGCACCGCTATGACTCCCCCGCGAATATGCCGCGCTCATACTGGAGAATGGTCAGGATGACCAGGGAGGCCGTCTCCACGCGCAGGATGTGACGGCCCAGACTGGCGACGGTAAAGCCCGCCTCCCGGGCCGCCGCCACTTCCTCCGGGGTCAGGCCGCCTTCCGGGCCGACGACGAGAAAATAGTCCCGCGGCGTTGAGGCACCGCCCTCCCGGAGGATGTCTTTGATACTCCGGCCCCCCTCCTCCCAAAAGATGAGGCGCTCCCCCTGTTCTCCGGGCGGCGGGGCCAGAATTTCCGCAAAAGCGGCCACGGGGGTCACCGTGGGGACGTCGCGGCGGCGGCACCGGCGGGCGGCCTCCACGGCGATCTTTTCCCAACGCGCCACCCGGGCGGCGGCCCTGGTCTCTTCCCAGCGGGGGACGGAACGGGCGGAATAGAAAGGGATGAGCTTCACCACCCCGATTTCCGTCGCCTTCGCCACGATGGTGTCCATCTTCACCCCCTTGGGGAGGGCCTGGGCCAGGGTGATCCGGCAGGCCGGGGCGGCGTCGACCTCGGTCCGGCCGACGATCCGCACGGCGATCTCCCCGTCCGCCGACCTCTCGAGCCGGCCGGGGAAATCCCACCCCGAACCGTCGAAAAGGGTGACGGCGTCACCGCTGCGGAGACGCAGGACATTGCTCAGATAGCGCCGGTGTCCCTGATCCAGGCGATAGAGGCCCCCTTCCTGTAGGGCCTGGGGCAGATAGAGGCGGGGGGTGGTCACTACCGGTAGCCTTCGTTGATCAGGACATAACAGAGCCATTCCTTTTCCATGATCGTCCTGTGGACCACGAAAGGTTCAGTGAAGAAATGATGTTCTATATCTTCTCGATTTTGTTCGATTATTCCCGACATGACCAGGAAGCCGCCCCGGCCGAGAAGATCGATGAGCCGGGGCCGCAGCTTGATGAGCATCTTGGCCGTGAGATTGGCCGCGATGAGATCGAAGGTCTCGGCAAGGGACGCCGCGTCCCGGTACAGCACATCGACCCGGTCCTCCACGCCGTTCATGCGCACATTCTCCCCGGCGATGGCCACGGCCTGCTTGTCGATGTCCACGCAGACCACCTTTCCCGCGCCGAGTTTGGCCGCGGCGATGCCCAGGATGCCGGTGCCCGTCCCCACATCGAGAACCCGGCGGTTCTTGGCGGCCCGGTCCCCCAGGATAAGATCTTCCATGGCCTGGAGGCACATCCGCGTCGAGGGGTGCTGGCCGGTACCGAAGGCCATCCCCGGATCGATCTCGATGATGATGTCGTGGCCGCCGGGGCTGTAACGCTCCCAGGTGGGCTTGATGATGATGTTTTTTGTTACCCGGAGGGGCTTGAAGTATTTTTTCCAGGTCTCGCCCCAATCCGGATCGGCGATCCATTCGGTACGCCACGCCGGCACGGGGAGGGCCGGGAAAAGCCTTCGGAGTTCCTCGAGATAGTTCTGAACGGCACTGAGCCGGTTTTCCACCCGGACGTCTTCCGGCAGATAGGCCTTGAGGGTCTCCCGGACGCCGTCCTCGGTAAAACCGCCGCCGTCCTGTGGCTCCCCCTGCTCCTGGAAAACCCCCTGGGCGCCGTTTTCCATGAGGAAATTGGCGACGGCATCACTCAACTCCGCCGGAACGTTGATTTCGATCTGCAACCATTTTTCCGTCTGCTTCGTCATGACTCACCCTTTCCGCTGCCGGTGGCAAAAAACATATCCTGTTTTCGATTATATTTCAAGTAACTTGAAATATTCCCCCGACCGTGATAGCCTTGCCCACCGAAAAACAGGCCCCCGGAGCGGAGCCGCAGGCGACGGGCGGCAGGGCGGGAGCGGCCGGGTCTGCCGTCCCGGAGAAAGGCATGGGGCGCCGCCCGGACGGCAAAGGCATGTACCACGGCTCCGGCAACGACGGGCGCCCGGTCTCCGGAAACGGCCGGAAACCGCCCCGTCCCCAAGGGCGGTTATCTGCACCCCACGGAACGCCCCGGTCTTCGGGTGGAGATAACCATTAGATATTGCAAGCGAAAGGACAGTCTCTGAAATACTATCCCGTCAGTCTCGACATCCGGGACCGGTCCTGTGTGGTCGTCGGGGGCGGCGCCGTGGCGGCCCGGAAGGCGGAGCGCCTCCGGGAATGCGGGGCCGTCGTGACGGTGGTGGCCCGCGAGCTGGGGGACCGCCTCCGGGAGCGGGCGGCGGCGGGGCAGATCCGGCATGTGGCGGCGGACTATGACCCCCGGCATCTGGCCGGGGCCTTTCTCGTCATCGGCGCCACGGACCGGGAGGAGGTCAACGACCGCATCGCCGCCGACTGCCGGGCCCGGGGGATCCTGGTCAATATCGTCGATGATCCCCGGCGCTGCGACTTCATCCTCCCCGCCCTCCTCACCCGGGGGAGTCTCACCATCGCCGTGTCCACCGACGGCAAGAGCCCGGCGCTGGCGAGAAGAATCAGGGAGGATCTGGCGGAGCAGTTCGGCCCGGAATACGCGGATTATCTGGAGTTTTTGGGACGCCTTCGGGAGCAGGTCATCGCCGCCGGCCGACCGGCGGAGGAAAACCGGGAGATCTTCACTGCTCTGGTAAATTCCCCGCTCTTCGAACTCCTCCGGACGGGGCGCCGGGAGGAGGCCCGGGAGCTGATCCGGAAGCTCACCGGTCTGCGGCTGGAGCTGAACAAGATTGATTAGCGTCTCCTTTGATCTCTGCGGGTGCGATTCCTCGCAGCTTGCTGCGGGAAGATTCATTGGTAATGTTCATGACGGTTTTCATCATCACTGATCACAAGGAAAGATTAATTTGATGTCCGCCAAATGCCATACCCACCCCCGCCACGATTCTCCCCCTCCGAACGAGGGGCGAAAATGTTGCGGTCACGAACCTGGTGGTTAACATGAAGAAGATAGGGCGGGCGGAGGGCCCGGGCTGAGATGGACATATTTGCTTTCCTCTACCGGGGGGCGCTGGCGGCCTATCTGGTCAGCACCCTGACCTACCTGGTTTCTCTCTTTAGCCGCCGGGTGGCCCCCGCCCGAATCGCCACGTGGATCCTCGCCGGGGCCTGGGGATGCCATGTCCTGTTCTTCCTCGGGCAATGGGCGGTCCGGGGGCGCAACCCCTTCTTCGGACTCCCCGACAGCCTCTCCTTCTTCGCCCTGGTCATGGCCGGGGCCTATCTGGCCTTCCAGTTCCGGACCAAGACCCGGGTCCTGGGGGTGTTTGTCTCCCCGGCGGTCTTCCTCCTCATGATCGTGGCGTCGGTGGGCATCGGCGGGCCCCTGACGGCGCCGGAGATCCTCCGGGGCGGTCTCGTCTCCCTGCACGCCATGCTGTCCCTGATCGGCGAGGCCCTCTTCGCCCTCGCCTCCGCCGCGGGCCTGGCCTACCTGATCCAGGACGGCCTCCTGAAGCGCCGCAAGGCGAGCCGGCTCATGAAGCTCTTCCCGCCGCTCCGGGATCTGGACCGGATCAACCACCTCTGCCTCCTCTGGGGCTTCCCCCTCCTCACCCTGGGGATCGTGGCGGGGGCGATCTGGGCCCGGACGGTCTGGGGAAGCCACTGGCAGTGGGACCCCAAACAGATCTGGACCCTGGCGGCGTGGCTGATCTATGCCGTCCTCCTCCATCAGCGCCTCGCCATCGGCTGGCGGGGCCACAAGACCGCCCTGCTGTCCGTAGCCGCCTTCCTGGTGCTCCTGGCCGCCCTGCTGGTGGAACAGCACTTTTTCACCACCATCCACCGGTTTAATTGAGCCATGAATCTCCTCCTCCTCGGCATGAACCACAAGACGGCGCCGGTGGAAATCCGGGAACGCCTCGATATCGCCTGCACCGAGGGGTTCAGCCCCCTGGGGGAGATCCGGGGGCTCCCCGGCGTCGAGGAGGCCCTCTATCTGTCCACGTGCAACCGGGTGGAGATCCTCGTCCGGGGCCGGGAGGACGCCGCGGTGGAGGAGCGGCTCCGGGAGCTGATCTTCCGTCACGGCAACCTGAGCGGGGCGGATCTGGCCCGGTGCCTCTACGTCTATCGCGATGCCGACGCCGTCCGGCACCTCTTCCGGGTCGCCGCCGGCCTCGACTCCCTCATCATGGGGGAGCCCCAGATTCTCGGCCAGGTCAAGGACGCCTACCGCCGGGCGGTGGAGGAGGAGGCGACGGGAATCATCCTGAACAAGCTCCTCCACCGGGCCTTCCGCGTGGCCAAACGGGTCCGGACGGAGACAGGGGTGGCCAACCATGCGGTTTCCGTAAGCTACGCCGCCGTGGAGCTGGCGAAGAAGATCTTCGGCGCCCTCCGGGGCCAGAAGATCCTCCTGGTGGGGGCGGGGGAGATGTCGGAACTGGCGGCCCGGCACCTCCTGAAGCACGGCGGGGACCGGCTTTTCGTCGCCAACCGGACCTGGGAGCGGGCCGTGCGGATGGCGGCGGAATTCCAGGGCACCGCCGTGGAGTTCCCGCGGCTCGGGGAGGCGCTGCGCGAGGCGGATATCGTCATCACCTCCACCGGGGCGCCGGGCTACATCATCACCGGCGAGATGGTCGCCGGCGCCCTGAAACGGCGGCAGAACCGGCTGCTCTTCATCATCGACATCGCCGTGCCCCGGGACGTGGACCCCCGGGCGGGGGCGATGGACAACGTCTATCTTTACAACATCGACGACCTCCAGGAAATCGCCGACGAGAACATGGCGATCCGCAAAGAGGAGGCGGCCCGGGGGGAGGAGATCGTCAGCGCCGAGGCGGAGGAGTTCCGGGCCTGGTTCGACACCCTGACCGTGGTCCCCACCATCGTCTCCCTCCGGGAGAAGGCGGAGGCCATCGCCGCCGGGGAGCTGGAGCGGGCCGATACGTGGCTCCGGAACCTGGACCCCGCCGCGCGGGAGGAGGCGGCGCTCCTGGCCCGGGCCATCGTCAACAAGCTCCTCCACGACCCCATGACCACCCTGAAGGAGGAAACCCGGGAGGGGGCGGCCCGGGCCTATGCGGCGGCACTGCGCCGGCTCTTCCGCCTCGACGGGACGGACGGGGAGCAGTGAGGGCGGCCGGATGCGATATTGGCGCGGAATCGTAAAAATCGCATCCGGCCACGCCTTCCGGGTGAGAAAGGGGTCGGGACAAGGCGGAGGAATAAATAACGGCTGGAACATCATAATTTTAACGCCGCGGTAAAACGGCGGCATCGTTTTCCATCAAGGAGAGACATGATTAGCGGTACATTGAGAATCGGCACGCGGGGGAGCGCCCTCGCCCTGGCCCAGGCCGGCTGGGTGAAACAACGGATCGAAAGGCGGCACCCCGGCATGGGGGTGGAGCTGGTCGTCATCAAGACGAAGGGAGACATCATGCAGGACGTGGCCCTCGTCAAGATCGGCGGCAAGGGGGTCTTCGTCAAGGAGATCGAAGACGCGCTGCTCCGGGGGGACATCGACCTGGCGGTCCACAGCCTGAAGGACGTCCCCGCCGAGCTGCCGCCGGGATTGACCGTCGCCGTCACCCCGGAACGGGAGGACCCCCGGGATGTCTTCGTGTCGAAAAACCGCATCAAGTTCGAGGCCATGCCCCGCCGGGCCCGGATCGGCACCGGATCCCTGCGCCGGGGTTTCCAGCTCCGGAACATCTTTCCCGACGTGGAGATCGTCCCCCTCCGGGGCAATCTGGACACGCGGCTCCGGAAGGTGGAGACGGAGGATCTGGACGCCGTGGTGGTGGCCGCCGCGGGGATCCGGCGGCTGGGCTGGGTAGGCCGGGTCACCCAGTTTCTCCCCGTAGAGATTATCATCCCCGCCGTGGGTCAGGGGACCCTGGCCATCGAGGTGCGGGAAGACGACGACACGGTGCGGGAGTATCTGGCCTTCCTCAACCATGACCCCACCTGGCGGGAATCCCAAACGGAGCGGGCCTTCCTCCGCCGTCTCGGCGGGGGATGCCAGCTCCCCCTCGCGGCCCACGCCCGGACGGAGGGGGCGGCAATCAAGATCACGGGCCTCCTGGGGACCATCGACGGGCGGGTCATGATCCGGGAGGAACTCCGGGGACCGGCGGAAGCCGGGGTGGAACTGGGGGCGGAGCTGGCGGAAACGATCCTGCGGCGCGGCGGCCGGGCCATCCTGGACATGGCGTACCGGGACTGCCGCTGAGGCGGCCGGATGAACCCCGTACGCCCTGCGGGCGACCGGGCGGGGTCTCCCCGCCTTACATGAAAATAGAGGTAAAGAATGACTGAGACGGGAAAGGTTTACATCATCGGCGCCGGCCCCGGCGATCCGGACCTGATCACGGTGAAGGGGGTCCGGGCTATCGGCCGGGCCGGGGTGATCGTCTATGATCACCTGGTCAGTGAAGAGCTGCTGGCACACGCCCGGAAGGACGCCCGGCTGATCTATGCCGGCAAGAAGGGGGGCGATCACACCCTGCCTCAGACAGAGATCAACCGTCTCCTCGTGGCGGAGGCCCGGGCGGGACACATCGTCGCCCGTCTCAAGGGCGGCGACCCCTTCATCTTCGGCCGGGGGGGCGAGGAGGCGGAGACGCTGGCCGCCGCCGGCATCCCCTTCGAGGTCATCCCCGGCGTCACCGCCGCCGTGGCCGTCCCGGCCTACGCGGGGATCCCCCTCACCCACCGGGGGTTGACCTCCACCGTGGCCTTCGTCACGGGGCACGAAGACCCCACCAAGGAGAAGAGCGACATCGACTGGGCGGCCCTGGCGGGGATCGGGACCCTGGTGTTCTTCATGGGGGTGAAGAACCTCCCCCGGATCACCGCCGCCCTCCGGGAACACGGGAAGGATCCCCAAACGCCGGCCGCCCTGATCCGCTGGGGAACCACGGCGGACCAGGAAACCGTCACGGGGAGCCTGGCGGACATCGCCGCGCTGGCGGCGGCCCGGGGCTTCACACCGCCGTCGCTCCTGGTGGTGGGACCCGTGGCGGGCCTCCGGGAGACCCTGCGCTGGTTCGACAACCGGCCTCTCTTCGGGAGGGGCGTGGTGATCACCCGGCCGGAGACCCAGGCGGAATCCTTCGCCGCCCTCCTCAGGGAGGAGGGGGCCCGGCCCATCCCTTTCCCCACGATCCGGATCGTCCCGCCGGAGACCTGGACGGAGCTGGACGCCGCCCTGGAGCGCCTCCCCGGTTATGCCTGGATCGTCTTCACCAGCGCCAACGGCGTCCGGTACTTCCTGGCGCGCCTCCGGGAGCGGGGCGGGGATCTCCGGGAGCTCCGGGGCATCCGCATCGCCACCATCGGCCCGGCCACGGCGGGGCTCCTCGCGCAGGCGGGGATCAAGGCGGATCTCGTCCCGGCGGAGTACATCTCCGAGGGGGTCGTGCGGGCCTTTGCCGACCACGACATCCGGGGGAAAAAGATCCTCCTGCCCCGGGCGGCGGCGGCCCGGGACGTGATCCCCGCGGGGCTCGCCGCCCTGGGGGCGCAGGTGGACGTCGTCACGGTTTACCGGACCGTCGCCGCCGACCGCCGACCCGAGGAACTCATCGCGCTCATCGCCGCGGGCAAGGTCGATGTCATCACCTTCACCAGCCCCTCCACGGTGACCAATTTTCTGGCGATCATGGGACCGGCCTTTTCCCTGCCGGCGACGGTGAAGATCGCCGCCATCGGTCCCGTCACCGCCGCGGCGCTGCAGAAGGCGGGACTGGCGGTGGACATCCTCCAGAAAACCTACACCATCCCGGGATTGGTGGCGGGGCTGCGCAATCACTTCGCCCGGCCGGGGTAGGGACAGCGGCGCGGGCTCAGGCGCCGGGATAGGGGATCACCGGTGCCGGCGGCGGAAACGGGGAGGGGCGCCGCCGGCGCCGAAGGCGCTCACGCCCCGCGGCGCAGAGCGAAGCAGGAAGAAGCAGGAAAATGACGTGCCCACCGGCAGGAATTCATTGCGGGCGCATCGGGTTTGACAGAAGCGGGGAGGCAGTGTTAAGAGTCGGCGTATGATCGGAATTTCGAAACTATACTGCGGCGCCGTGGAGCCCGGGGACGTTCTGCGCTACCACCGGGAGGCGAAGAAGCTCCCCTCCCATCTCCTCCAGTTCTCCGCCGACAAGCGGCCGGTCATCGTCTGGAACATGACCCGGCGGTGCAACCTCAAGTGCCTCCACTGCTATTCCAGCTCCCAAAACATCCGCTATCCCGACGAGTTGACCACGGCTGAGGCCCGGGGGATGATCGACGACCTGGCCGCCTTCGGGGCGCCGGTGCTCCTTTTTTCCGGCGGCGAGCCCCTGATGCGTCCGGATCTGCCGGAGCTGGCCCGGTATGCCGTGGAGAGGGGGATGCGGGCCGTCATCTCCACCAACGGCACCCTGATCACCCGGGAAAGGGCCGCCCTCTTCAAAGAAATCGGCCTGTCCTACGTGGGGATCAGTCTCGACGGCACCCGGGCGACCCACGATTTTTTCCGGGGGGTGGCCGGGGCCTTCGACCGGACCATGCAGGGGCTCCGGAACTGCCGGGAGGCGGGGATCAAGGTGGGGGTCCGTTTCACCGTGAACCGCCACAACGCCGGCGACGTCCCCGCCGTCTTCGACCTCCTGGAGGAGGAGGACATCCCGCGGTGCTGCTTCTATCATCTCGTTTACGCGGGCCGGGGCTCCGCCCTGGTGGCGGAGGACCTCTCCCACGGCGAGACGCGGCGGCTTCTCGATCTGATCATGGACCGGACCCGGGACCTCTTCACCCGGGGGAAGGAGAAGGAGATCCTTACCGTGGACAACCATGCCGACGGTCCCTACGTCTATCTGCGTCTCCTCCGGGAGGATCCGGCGCGGGCGGCGGAGGTCCTGGAACTCCTGGAAATGAACGAGGGGAACAGCTCCGGCCACGGCATCGGCTGCATCAGTTGGGACGGCGAGGTCCACCCGGACCAGTTCTGGCGGAACGTCTCCCTGGGCAATATCCGACAGCGTCCCTTCAGCGAGATCTGGACGGACATAAGCAATGAGCTCGTGGCCCGGCTGAAGGACAAGAAGCCCCATCTTACGGGACGGTGCGCCGCCTGCCGCTGGCTTGCGGTCTGCGGGGGCAACTTCCGGGCCCGGGCGGAGGCCGTCACGGGGGATATCTGGGCGCCCGATCCGGCCTGCTATCTCACCGACGAGGAAATCCGGCGGGAAGGATAAGGGGCATCCTCCGGGGCAGGGGCTTTCTTCGTGAACTCGGCGGGGGCTTGGTAAAGAGGAACCGGAAAATCCAAAAAAGGGAGGGGAAATCATGAAACAGGATATCTTGACGGACAATCTGCAACTCCTGGAAGCGGTGAAAAGCATGCCGGTCCTGAGGTTCTTCGAGAAAAAAGACCGCCATAAATTGCTGAGTTTCAGCAAGATCAGGCAGTACAAGGCGGGCGAGCAGATTATCGCTCAGGGAAGCTTCGACAACTGGGTGTATTTTCTCCTGAGCGGCGATGTGAAGGTCGTGAAGGACAACGAACCGATCGAAGAACTGCGGCGCACCGGGGATATCTTCGGAGAGATGTGCATCATCGACGGACAGGCCCGTTCCGCTTCGGTTTACGCCGTCGGGGACGTGGCGTGTCTGGCGACGGACGTCTCGTTTGTCGACAACCTCTTCGGCGAGGACAAGCTTGCCTTCTCGGCGGTGTTCTATCAGATCCTGGCGGAAACGCTGGCCCGGCGCCTGCGGGAGACAAGCGCCGAACTGGTCCGGGCCAAAGAGGAAATAGCCGCCCTCAAGAAACAGAAAAACAACTGAAGGGAGGAAACGCCCATGTATTTTCCCGACTACCGGCCGCGCCGGCTGCGGCGCAACGAGAACTTCCGGCGCCTTGTCCGGGAGACGAGGCTGTCCGTGGATGACTTCATGTATCCTTTGTTCGTCGTCCCCGGCAGGGATATCAAGAAACCCATCGCCTCCATGCCGGGCAACTTCCAGATGTCCGTGGACCACATCGTCCGGGAGGTGCAGGCGGCCCGGGAGGAGGGGATCCCCGCCGTGCTCCTCTTCGGCATCCCCGACCGGAAGGACGAGGCGGCCACCGGGGCCTTCACCAAAGACGGGATCGTCCAGCGGGCGGTCCGGGAGATCAGGGACAGGGTCCCGGACATCCTGGTCGTCACCGACGTCTGTCTCTGCGAATACACGAGCCACGGCCACTGCGGGATGATCGAAAAGGGTGAGGTGGACAACGATGCCACCCTCGAGGTCCTGGCGGAAACGGCGGTCTCCCATGCCCGGGCCGGGGCGGACATGGTGGCCCCGTCGGCGATGATGGACGGCCAGGTGGGGGCCATCCGCGAGGGGCTCGACGAGGCGGGCTACGAGCATATCCCCATCATGGGCTATTCGGCGAAGTACGCCTCCTGCTTCTACGGCCCCTTCCGGGACGCCGCGGAGAGCGCCCCCCGGTTCGGGGACCGGAAGGCCTACCAGATGGACCCGGCCAACGGCGACGAGGCCATCCGGGAGATCACCCTGGACGTCGAGGAGGGGGCGGACATCATCATGGTGAAACCGGCCCTGGCCTACCTGGACGTGATCCGCCGGGCCCGGGAGGAGTTCGACCTGCCCATCGCCGCCTACAACGTCAGCGGCGAGTTCGCCATGATCAAGGCGGCGGACCGGCTGGGCTGGCTCGACGGCCGGCGGGCCATGCTGGAGGTCCTGACGGCGATCAGGCGGGCGGGGGCGGACATCATCATCACCTATTTCGCCCGGGAGGCGGCCCGGGCACTGGCGGAGCAGAAAATAACCGCCCCGGTTGCACGGGGAGCCACGGCCGCCGGGGGGAACGAACCGGCCGCCGGCACCCGCCCCCCGCTCGACCAGGCCCGCGGCCGGGGGCAATCCCCGCCGCGCCGGGGAAAGCGGACGGATGGATAGGGAAAAGGCGCGCCTCCTGCCGGCGACGCTCCGGATGGTGGCCTGGGAGATCACCCGGAGCTGCAACCTCAACTGCGTTCACTGCCGGGCCGCGGCGGCCGGCGGCCCCTACGCGGGCGAGCTGGACACCGCCGCCTGCCGCCGTCTCCTCGACGAGATCGCCGCCTTCAGCAAACCGGTGATCATCCTCACCGGGGGGGAACCCCTCCTCCGGCCGGACATCTGGGAGATCGCCGCCTACGGCGACCGGCTGGGCCTGCGGATGGTCATGGCCACCAACGGGACCCTGGTGACGGAGGAAATCGCAGGAAAGATGCGGCAGGCGGGGATCCGCCGGGTGAGCGTCAGCCTCGACGGCCCGGATGCGATAAGCCATGACGGCTTCCGGCGGGTGCCCGGGGCCTTCGCCGGGGCCCTGGGGGGCATCGCCGCCATGAAGCGGGCGGGGATGGAGTTCCAGATCAACACCACGATCACCCGGGACAATCTGGACCGGCTCCGGGAGATCCACGACCTGGCCCTGAAGATCGGCGCCGCCGCCCATCACATCTTCCTGCTGGTTCCCACGGGGCGGGCCCGGGAACTGGCGGACCGGGAGATCTCGGCGGCGCAGTACGAGGAGACGCTGGCCTGGTTTTACGAGCAGAGCCGCACCTGCCCCATCCAGCTCAAGGCGACCTGCGCCCCCCATTACTACCGGATCGTCCGGCAGCGCCGGGCCGCCGACCGCCGGGAACACCCTTCCGGCCTTGCCCATTCTGCGCCGGCGGCCGGAAGCCCGGCAGCAAGCGCCGCGGCAGGTACCGCCGGGGCCGCGGAGAAAGGGCCGGCCGGGGCCGCCGGGGAGACTTTTTCTCCCCTTCCGGGAGGACAGGCCGGTCCGGCCGCCGGCCACCCCCTCAACACGATGACCCGGGGTTGTCTGGGCGGGGTGTCTTTCTGTTTCGTCTCCCACCGGGGCCGGGTCCAGCCCTGCGGCTACCTCGAGTTGGACTGCGGCCGGCTGGACAAGGAGGGATTCCGGAAGATCTGGGAGGAATCCCCGATCTTCCGCGATTTGCGGGACCTGAACCGCTATCAGGGGAAGTGCGGCCGCTGCGAATTTATCCGCGTCTGCGGGGGCTGCCGGGCCCGGGCCTACGAGCGGACCGGGAATTACCTGGCCGCGGAGCCCTACTGCCTCTACGAACCCCGCCAGAACGTTCACGGGGGCGACCCGCCGCCGCCCCCCGGGCCTGCGGGCGGGTAGGACAAAGGATGAAAGCCATCGGCTACTTCCCGCTGCTTCACGCCCGGAACAGCCGGGGTAAAAACATTTACTTCGGTTGGTTGTTATGGTAAGGCGGCGGAAGCAGGCCGCCCGTAGCCGGCGCGTTTCAACAACAATAATGCTAATGATAACAATGATTTGAGGGGTATGTTTTCCGGATGAAAAGTTTCGCTGTGGTGTTCTTTTTCCTGTTGCTGTTCGCCGCCGCCCCGGCGGGTGCCGCCGGCGACGACGGTGTTGTTCCGGGTACCGCCCCCAAATCCTTCCGGGAGCTCGACGCCGACCGGGACGGCAGACTGAGCCGGGAGGAGTTGGACCGGGAGGCGGTGCGGATCTTCAACGAGTACGACCGGAACCGGGACGGCACCCTGGATCGCAGGGAATACGAACGGATCCCGGGGAAAAAGACGGAATTCGACGAGTTGGACACCGATAAAGACGGCAGGCTCACCCTGGAGGAACTGCGGCGGGCCGCAAAAGAGCGCTTCGACCGGCAGGACCGGAACGGCGACGGGGCCTTGAGCGAGGAAGAACTCCGCGCCAGCCCCCGCTATCACCCCCAGGCCGCACCCCTGCTGGGCATCTACTTCTGAGGCCCGGAGGCGGGGACAGCGCCGCCGGAGGGCCGTTCCCGGAGATCGGGCCGGCAGCTCTTCACCGGGGAGCCCCGCCGCGCCGATCCCGGCGGAAAGGGAAAAACTTGGACGAGACGGATCGAAAAATCCTGCAAATCCTCCAGGATGAGTTCCCCCTGGTCCCCGCCCCCTTCCGGGCGGTGGCGGAGCGGCTCGGCCGGGACGAGGCGGAGGTCCTGGAGCGGGTGCGGAAGATGAAGGAGGCAGGGGTGATCCGCCGCATCGGGGCCACCTTCAATCCCCGGGCACTGGGATTTGTAAGCACGCTCTGCGCCGCCCGGGTGCCGGTGGAAAAACTGGCGTCGTTTACGGCCGTCGTCAACGCCTCCCCCTTCGTGACCCACCATTACCGGCGGGACCACGAATACAACCTGTGGTTCACCGTGATCGCCCCCTCCGCGGCGGCGCGGGATGATTTCCTCCGGCAAGTGAAAGACAAGACGGGGATTACGGACATTCTGGACATGCCGGCGGTGCGGACCTTCAAGATCGACGCCCGCTTCCCCGTCTGAAACCGCCTTTGGCGTAAGGAAACAGATGTTCATGCCGGGGCGGCGCCCGGGAACGATGAAAAACATCGCGACGGAAACCGCCGGGGCGATTATCAGACGAACGGGAAACCGGCGCTTCCGACAACAGGGGCAGGAATGAACGAAGAACACCGCAAACCGACGCTGTTTCTCATCGACGGGAACAACTACGTCTTCAGGGCCTTCTATGCCATCCCCGGCCTGACCAACTCCCGGGGGTTCCCCACCAACGCCGTCTACGGGTTCACCACCATGCTCGTCCGCCTGCTCAAGGAGTGGCGGCCCGACTACATCGCCGTGGCCTTCGACGTCCAGGGACCGACGTTCCGCCACGACGCCTACGAACACTACAAGGCGACGCGCCGGGAGATCCCCGCCGACCTCGTCCCCCAGCTGCCCCGCATCCGGGAGGTGGTCCGGGGGTTTTCCATCCCCATTCTGGAAAAGCAGGGCGTGGAGGCCGACGACATCATCGGCACCCTGGCCGCCCGGTACGCCGGCGCGGACCTCCAGGTTTACATCGTCTCCGGGGACAAGGACATGATGCAACTGGTGAACGATCATGTCCTCCTCATCGATACGATGAAGGACAAGATTTACGATGCCCAGGCGGTGCGGGAGAGATTCGGCGTCCCCCCCGACCGGGTCGTGGAGATCATGGGGCTGACGGGCGACACCTCCGACAACATCCCCGGGGCGCCGGGGATCGGCCCCAAGGGGGCCCTCCGCCTGATCGAGGAGTTCGGCACCATCGAAAACATCCTCAACAATCTCGACAAGGTAAAAAACGCCCGGGCCAGGGAGGCGCTGCGCCGCCATGCCGATCAGGTCCGGATGAGCCGGGAGCTGGCGGTCATCCGGACGGACGAGGAAATCCCCTTCGACCTCGACACCGCCCGCCGCCGGGAACCCGACGGGGAAACCCTGAAGGCCCTCTTCCGGGAATGCGAATTCTCATCCCTCCTCCAGGAGCTGAAGCTCCAGGAGGAGGAACTGTCGGGAAACTACACGCTCGTCACGGATGAAGGGACGCTCCGGGAATTGCTCGGGGAAATCCGGGCCGCCGGCGCTTTCACCCTCGAGGTCGTCCTGAACAACCCGGAGCCCATGCGGGCGGAGATCGTCGGTATCGCCCTGGGGATCCGGCCGGGACAGGCCTTTTATCTGCCGTTGTTGTTCCCGGACGCGCCGGCGGCGCCAGCCGGGGACGGGGAAAGGGCGGCGAAAAAGGCCGGGGCGCCCGGAGCGGCAACGGCGGCAGCGGCGACGGCGGACCTGGGGACGCCTTCCTGCCCGGAGGATCAGGCCGTCCCGCCGCCGGGGGAAAAGCGCGACGGCGCGGCGGTGAGCAACGTTCCCCCGGAGACGGCCGGCGGGGCGGAAAGGCTGACCCGGGAGCGGTTTTGGGAGTTGCTGTCGCCCCTGTTGGGCGACCAAAACATCCGCAAACACGGCCACGATCTCAAACCGATGCATATCGCCCTGACCGTTGCGGGGGCGCCTCCGGCGGGTCTGGGAGACGACACCCTGCTCGAAGCGTATGTCCTGAATCCCTCCCGGCGCAGCTTAGAGCTGACGGAACTGGTTCAGGAGTACCTCCGGCAGCAGCTCCCGGCGGCCCGGGAAGTCATGGGCAGCGGGGCCAGACAGCTTCCCCCGGAGCTTGTCCCCCTGGACAGGATGACGAACTATGCCGCCGCCCGGGCCGACGCCGTTTTGACCCTCCGGGAGACCCTCGCCGCCGCCCTGGACCGGGAGGCGCTCGGCCCTGTTTTCCGGGAGATCGAAATGCCCCTGGTCCCCATCCTCGCCCGGATGGAGCGGACCGGGGTACTGGTAGATGTGGGTCTTTTGCGGACCATGTCCCGGGAGATGCAGGAACTGCTGGAAATCTCCGCAGAGAAGATCTATCGTCTCGCCGGGGAGCGGTTTAACATCAATTCCCCCAAACAGCTCCAACACATCCTCTTCGAGAAGCTCCGGCTGGCGAAGGGAAAGAAGACCAAGGACGGTTACTCCACCGACGTGGACGTCCTCAGCGGCCTCGCCCGGCACCATGAGCTCCCCGCGGAGATCCTGGCCTACCGGAGCTTCGCCAAGTTGAAATCGACTTATATCGACGCCCTGCCGTCCCTGGTTCATCCCCGGACAGGGCGTGTCCACGCCTCTTTCAACCAGGCCGTGACGGCCACGGGCCGCCTCTCCAGCAGCAACCCCAACCTGCAGAACATCCCCGTCCGCACCGTGGAGGGAAAGCGGATCCGCCAGGCCTTCATCGCCCCGCCGGGCCGGCGGCTCGTCTCCGCCGACTATTCCCAGATCGAGTTGCGGGTCCTGGCCCATCTGTCGGGAGATGCGACACTGATCGAATCCTTCCGTTCCGGGGAGGACATCCACAGCCGCACCGCCTCGACCATCTTCGGCGTCTTTCCCGAGTTCGTGAACGAAGATATGCGCCGCCAGGCCAAGGTCATCAACTTCGGCATCCTCTACGGAATGAGCGCCTTCGGACTCGCCCGGGAGCTCGATGTAAATCAGAAGCTCGCCCAGGCCTATATCGACGAATATTTCCGTAAGTACGCGGGGGTAAAAAGCTATCTGGACGGGGTCCTGGAACGGGCGCGCCGGGACGGCTACGTCTGCACCCTCATGAACCGCCGCCGTTACCTGCCGGAGATCAACGCCGCCAACGCCAACATCCGGCAGTTCGCCGAGCGGATGGCCCTCAACACCCCCATCCAGGGCACGGCTGCGGATCTCATCAAAATGGCCATGATCCGTATCGACGGCCGGCTGGCGGCGCGGCATTTATCCGCCGCCATGATCATGCAGGTCCACGACGAATTGGTCCTGGAAGTGCCGGAAGGGGAAGTGGCGGCGGTGAGCGCCCTGGTCCGGGAGGAAATGGAAACGGCCCTGGAGCTGACCGTCCCGCTGCAGGTCGCCGTCCATGTAGGCCGCAACTGGGATGACGCCCATTGATAAACAAAGTATTGACTTTTTTCGCATATTGAGGCAGGGAACTGCCTGACGAAAAGAGCCGGGATCGCCCCATCCCGGCTCCTTGCTTTATATCGCCGGGTCCGTACCGCCACCTTTTCTCCCGGGCGCCGGGACGGTCCCGGCGCGGAGCGGCAGGGTGGACGGGGGCGGCGAGTATCCGGGGGACGGCCGGCGCGGGGCAGGAAGCCGGTCATCCCGGGGCGCCGTTTTACTGACAAGCTATTATTTCTAATTATGACGAGGACTTAAACCTCGGTGCAAGGAGTTTGCGCAGGTGGACAGAGGTAAGCTGCGGCCGGTTTCGGAAGGGATTTCCCGCCGGAAGCACGGCCGGCGTATAGAAACGAAACGCAAATGACGGCACGCCGTCACCAAGCAGGATGAAAATTGCGGACGCGCTCCGCAGTGCCCGCAGCGGCACAGTTAATATAAACACTTGTAGATCAATAACATATGCATGCATTTTCGAGTAAAAGAAGGGAAACAGTGATGCCGCATCCGGGTGGAGCTCACAGGCCGGGTAACCGCGGCGTCCTGCCGGGGGTTTGGCAGGTGGCGGCCTGCGGCCTGCTTTTGATCGTCTTACTGATCATCACCGTCGCCCCCCCGGCGGCCCGGGCGGTCGAAAACGCCGGGGAAAAGGGCGGCGAAAGCGGGAGCCGTAACGCCGTATCCGCAGCACCTGCAGCCAAGGGCGTGACGACGCCGTCGGACGCCGCGGCGTCGCCGTCCGGAGCGGCGGCGACGGACATCCAAAAGGCCATCATTAACCGGTTGGAGACAACCGCAGCACCGGCGACGGGCGTCCGGAAAGACACGCCCCCCCTGCGGGAGCGTTTCTACGGTGAGCGCGGCTACCAGCCGGCCTGGGTCCGCGACGGGAGGATCTCCCCCCAGGCGCAGAAGCTTCTCCAGGTCCTGAAAGAGGCGGATCAAGAAGGACTGGACCCCGGCGATTACGGCGTCGGGAAAATCGAGGCCATGCTCGCCCGTCTCCAGGAGGTAACCGGCGCCGGGGCGACCGTTCGTCCGGAGACCTGGGCCGAACTCGATGTGACGCTCACCGACGCCTTTTTCCTTTACGGCCGTCACGTCTCGGAAGGACGCCTCGATCCCGGCAAATGGTTTTACCAATGGGTCCCCTACCGGCGGACCACGGACCTGATCGCAATCCTCACGAAAGCCCTGGACGGCAATGACGTGGAGGGGGCGCTGAAAGGTCTCCCCCCCCGTTATCCGGCCTACGGGCAATTGCGGACGGAACTGGCTAAATACCGCCGAATCGCCGCCGCGGGGGGATGGTCGCCCCTCCCGGAAAATGTAAAGCTGCAGCGCGGCAGCACCGGTCGGGCGGTGAACCTCCTCAAAGAGCGTCTGGTCATCGCCGGCGATCTCGATCCGGCGGCACTGGGAGGGCGGAGTCACTTCGATCGGCAACTGGAGGAGGCCCTGAAGAGGTTTCAGTACCGCCACGGCCTGCGGGCGAACGGCGTCACCGACGCGGAGACGCGCGCGGCCCTCAATTTTTCCGTAGCGAAACGAATCCGCCAGATCGAGTGGAACATGGAACGCTGGCGCTGGCTCCCCGATGAGCTGGGGCCGCGTTATATCATGGTCAATATCCCCGACTTCCGTCTCTTCGTGGTGGAAAGCCAGATCACGGTCATGTCCATGAAGACCGTGGTGGGAAAGGTTACCCAGCCTACCCCGGTTTTCATGGACAATATGAGCTATCTGGAACTCAATCCCACCTGGAACGTCCCCAATTCCATCATCGCCGAAGAGATGATTCCCAAGGCAAAAAAGGACCCGGAATTTCTGGCGAAAAAAAAGATCCGCATCTACAGAAACTGGAGCCCCACGGCCAGGGAAATCGATCCCAAAACCATAAACTGGGCCAAGGTGGACCCTAAAAAATTCCCTTACCGGATGATCCAGGATCCCGGCGTCAATCCCCTGGGACGGATCAAATTCATGTTCCCCAATCAATTCGATGTCTATCTCCACGACACGACTCAAAAAAGTCTCTTTCACAGGTCGCGGCGGATGTATTCCCACGGCTGTATCCGGGTGGAAAAACCTTACGACCTGGGGGAGTGGGTACTGAAGGAAGACCCGGCGTGGTCGAAAGAGCGGCTGCTTAAGGAAATCAGGACGGGGAAGCGACAGCAGATCAATCTGCCCAAACCGATCCCCGTTTATGTCATCTACCTGACGGCCTGGTTCGACACCAGGGGTCATATCCATTTCCGGGACGACATTTACGACTACGACAAGAGCCTGGAAAAGGCCCTGGAAAGGGCCGGCGGTTCCGCCGGCCGGCTATGAACGCCCTTCCCGGCGACCGCCTCTTTTGCGGCGGATCAGGCCATGGCAAGTAACAGCATCGCCGGGTTCCGGGCCGCCATCGACAGCGGAGCCGGTACAGATGTCCCATGCTGAAACCATATGATCAGGACATAGACGACATCGCCCTTGTTTTCGCCCATACGGGGACAAGGGCGGATCACGGCAACCGAGTTTACGCCGTAGCCGCGACGGTTCTCTCGACTTCGCAGCCGCCACGGAGCTTTGCATCGCTTATCCGTTATCCCCACCTGACGGAACGGGAGCGGTACCACTCGAACATTTCCCGGGAAACATTAGCCACGGCCCCGGAAGTATCCCTGGTGCGCGAGCGGCTCCTGAACTTTCTAAAGGGCTGTCCGGTCCTGCTGACCCTCCCTCCGCAAGATCACGACGGCGATATCGACACCCTCTGCGGTACGAAAAGGATCATCGATCTCGGCTTTGCCGTTGAATTTTTCCTGCCTCAGGTCGATTCCTATTCCCTCAAGCGCCTCTGGGAATATCTGCATCAGAAAGAGCGGGACAGAATCTATTTTAGCGCTCCCCAGGCCGTGGAGCTCCTCACGGAGCTGCTCAAGCATATCTGCGGGACGGAACTGAACGATGCCGTCTTTCCCCGGGCCGCCGCCCTTCGATATTTTCTCGGGAAAAGCAATACCCTCTTTGGCCGCTTGTTTCTGCACCTCGGCAGGAGCTACGGGAAATACTTCGCTGCCCTCTTCAATCCCTTCCGGGGGCCGGATACGGAAGATTGGAAATCCTTTTTCGAGGTCGGCCGGCCGGTACCTTCGGAGCAAAAGAAAAACGCCGCGGCATTCCGCAGGATCGACCTCGCCCAGTTGGAGAAGACTTACCAGGGCGTTGCGGAAAACGCAAAAGGGTTCGCCTTCAGGTCGTCTCAGGTGGAATACGCGCGACACATTGCCGGCGCCATCAACGACGGCGCCGTCCTCACCATCGAGGCGGGAACGGGGACCGGCAAAACCCAAGGCTACCTCATCCCCGTGCTGGAATTTCTTTACCGCAACAGCGATGCCCGCGCAGCCGTCTCCACCTACACCAAGAGTCTCCAGGATCAGATCTTCAAACAGGAAATCCCGTTCATCACGGAGGCGGTCAAACTCTATCGGTCCATCCCCGTTGCCCTGCTCAAGGGGAAATCGAACTATCTCTGCATCGAGAAACTCGACGGGGTCTACGATGAGGCCTGGAAAGGGAAGGAACTGCTCACCTGGCTCTATTTCCTGAACCTGGCATACCACTTTCGCGATGCCGACGGTGACCGCGTAGGGCAGCGGATCAGCCACTACCTGGATGAGCACTATTCCCTTTATCACCTTCAGCGTGAGATCTCCTCCCGGAGCGGCTGCGACGCCAAGCATAACCGGTGCCCGGCGCAAATCAACACCCGGGAAGCAAGGGCGGCACGACTGATCGTGACGAACCATCACAAACTGGCGGCGCTCCAGTACGATGCCGCTTTGGGAGGGCTCTTCAGGAACCTCATCATTGACGAGGCCAACCACTTCGAGTCTGCGGTCCGTAATACCTTTGGAGAGGAGTTCAATTCCCGCGACGCCTCGGGGTGCGTCGAACACCTGGAAACCGCCCTCAAGAAGGCCTTGGGCAGGGCAGCGGCCAACCTGGAAAAGGACATCAAGGGAGCGTTAAAAGCCGTCGGCACGCTGCAGGAAGGAATGCGGCAATTTCACGGCATTTTGAAAAAGATCGCCGCCCGATCCAAATCCAACGGGGGGTTTAGCGAACTGCCGGCAGCACATCCGGCGTTCCAAGAAGGCGGCGTCGTCCCGTATCTGCTGGATCTCCGGAAGGCCATTGACGAAATGAAGGAACACAGCGAATGGCTGAAGAAGGACGAGCTGTGCCGCATGTTGAGAATCCAGGAGCGGACCCGGGAGCGGATGAAAAGGATGCTCGCCGACCTGGAAGAGCAATCCCAGGTCCTCAAGCATCTGGCCGAGAGCTATGCCAGGCCCAACCGGCTGGCCATGTTCGATCTCTCGGCGCGGCACTGGGTACTCAAGGCCCAGCCGGTCGAAGTCGCGCCCCTGGTGCGGGAAAGCTTCTATCGGGACACCATGAGCCTCGTTTATACTTCTGCCACTCTTTCCCTGGACGGCGATTTCGAGACCTTCAAGCAGATTGTGGGCATGGACCGTCCCTACCTGATCGACGAGGAGGAAAAGACGCCTCGAGAGTTTCGCTTTGCCCGCGTGCCCTCTCCCTTTTCAGCTTCAAGGGCAAGGATCGAGGTGCCTGCCGAGGCCGTCTCAGGCAGCTACACCAATAAGGACCTGTGGTTGCATTCCATCGCCAGGCTGTTGCCCGACCTGATCAAGAAAAACCGGGGGCGGACCCTGGTCCTTTTCGCCAGCTATCAGGACCTGGAAGATGTGGCCAAGCGCGTGGGGAATGTCATTACCGAAGCGGGTTTCCCTCTCATCATCCAACGCCGCGGCCGTTCGACCGGGGATCTCTGTGACGAATTCCGGGCCATCAAGGAAAGCGTCCTGTTCGGGGTGGATACCTTTTGGTATGGCGTCGATTTTAAGGGGGATACGTTGACCCAGGTCATCATCACCCGCATTCCCTACCCCAGTCCCCGGGACCCCCTGAATACCGCCAGGAGGGAAACCCTGCCCTACCCGTCTTTTGCCGCCCGCTACCGATACGACACCTTCATCAAAATGAAACAGGGCGCGGGCCGCCTGATTCGCTGCGAAACCGATCAAGGACGGATCATTGTTCTGGATTCTCGCTACAAGCTGCAAAAAGAGAAGATGCCCCCGCTCATAGAGGGCGGGGCGGTCAAGATTAGCACCGCAGACACGCATGAGGAAAATATTCAGGGAACCCGTTCAGATGCCCTCAATGATGCGCAGGAGGAACTATTAGCCCAGCATTGAGGACGATGTGGCCGCGAAGTGGCCTAAGAGGCGGAGGTATGCCCGGCCTGCACGCAGCCTATAAATCTGGAGTGAAGCCGATCCATCCGGCATTGCAGAATAATGGAAATTGCCACGCGCTGCCTAACCCAGTACGGTTGTTGATATGGGGGAACATTCAGAGCGTAAACCTTTAAAATCAGGCAATTTTTTCACCCAAGCCCTCCGTGAGGTCAACGCCGCTTGCTTTGCAAGCGGCATCTTTGTCTCGATTTCCTGTTTCAGGCATCGACACTTGTCAATATGAAGATTGCGGATGCGGAATACCGAGGAAAAGAAAAAAAGGAGTCAGGCACCGCCGCCTGACTCCCTGATATGATCCTGGTGCCGGAGGTCGGAATCGAACCGACATGCCCTTGCGAGCGGGGGATTTTGAGTCCCCTGCGTCTACCAGTTTCACCACTCCGGCTTCGGTTTGGATTATATAAAGGGGGTGCCAAATGTCAAGCAGAAATGAATCTCGATGTTTTTCCTTGAAAAAATATGGATAAGCATATAGAAGACCTTTTTTGGCGGAATTATGCCGGGAAGAACTCTCTGCCTTGATTATGGCGAAAAAAGGATCGGCGTGGCGGTTTCGGACGAAACGGGGACGATTGCCCAGCCGTTGACCGTCATCTTCAGGAAGAACCGGCGGCACGACCTGGCGGCGCTTTCCGAGCTTGCCGCCCGCTACCGTCCGGAACGGATCGTCATCGGCTATCCGGTGCGACTTGACGGCGCCGAGGGCATTCAGTGCGAAAAGGTCAACCGGTTTGCCGCCCTTCTGTCCGCACATTTACAGGTCTCCATCGAACTCTGGGATGAATCCCTTACGACCCGGGAGGCGGAAGAGATACTCAGACGTTCCGGCCTGAAAAGAGAAAAAAGAAAGGATTCAGTGGATAAAATCGCTGCCAGTATCATCCTGCAGAATTACCTGAACGCCCTCTCCTCAGGCCGTACCGCTTAGATACCGTTACTCCCATGAGCTTGCGAAACAAGATCAAATCCAAGTTTGTCCTGCTATGCGTACTGATCGTTCTGTTATCGGGCGGGGCGGTCATCGTGTACGGCAACCGGGCGATAGATGACACCGCCCGCACGGTCCTGATCGACATCCCCCGGGGTTACAGCTTCCTGCAAATCATCACGGAGCTGGACCGGGTGGGGCTGGTGACCAACCGGCCCGCCTTCTATGCCCTGGCGATAATCAAGGGGGCCGCCCGGCAGATCAGGGCCGGCGAGTACGAACTTTCCACCGCGATGAGCCCCGTCGAGATCATCGACAAACTGGTCAAGGGTAAAATCAAGGCCTACAAGATCACCATCCCGGAAGATTTCACGATCCGGGAAATCGCCGCCCTGCTGGCGGCCAACAAACTCGTCAAGGAAAGCGCCTTTCTCAGGCTCGCCCACGACCGCAGCTTGGCCGCCTCGCTGGGCATTGAGGGATCGAGCCTGGAGGGCTACCTCTATCCGGAAACCTATTTCCTGGACCGTTCCATGGGCAGCCGCGAGATCATTCAGATCATGAACGCGCAATTCTGGAAAAAATTCACCCCGGAGCTGCGCCAGCGGGCATCCGCGCTCGGCATGACGGTCAACGAGGTGGTAACCCTGGCCTCCATGATCGGCAAGGAGACAGGCTTCAAAGAGGAAAAACCGCTGGTCGCGGCGGTGTTCCACAACCGCCTGAAGAGGGGGATGAAACTGCAGTGCGACCCGACGGCGGTTTACGGACTGGAAAATTTCGACGGAAAAGTGCGCCGCCGTCATCTCCTGCGCGATGCACCCCACAACACCTATGTTATTCAGGGACTGCCCCCGGGACCTATTGCCAATCCTGATATTGATTCACTGAAAGCGGCGCTTTATCCGGCCAAGGTCGATTACCTGTATTTCGTGGCAAACAACAATGGTTCTCACCATTTTTCTTCCACCCTGGACGCCCACAGAAGAGCTGTTTCAAGATACCAAATTTCCAGAAAAAATAATTAAATTTTCTTGACAAACCTGAGTACCCTCTTTATAGTGCACCTCGTGGAGCAAAGTGGAGCATTGTGGAGGAAACTTGGGTGTCTGTTTTTAGAGGACAATACTACCACACCATTGACGGCAAGGGAAGAATTATCTTCCCCGCCCGGCTGCGGGAGGTCTTCACCGAAAAAAGCAACGGTCAGATCGTAATCACGAAACTGAACGAATATCTTCTGGTTTTCCCCTATAACGAATGGGAGATCATCGAACAGAAGATCTGGCACCAATCCCTGCTCCGCAGACAGGTTCGTGATTTTCAGCGTTTTTTCATGTCCAGCGCCGTGGACTCCACCCTCGATAGTCAGGGGCGCATCCTTATCCCCCCCCACCTGCGGGAATATGCCCACCTGGAAAAGGACATCGTCCTGGTAGGGATGTTGCGCAATGTGGAAATCTGGGACAAGGACCGCTTCGAAGCGGAAATGAAAAGGATGGGTGAGCAAAACACCGACTCCCAGGGATTTCTCGATTATATGGCCGATCTGGGAATCTGACAAGGAACCTATGGAATGCACGCCTATCACCAGCCGGTGCTTCTTCAAGAAGCCGTCGCCTCCCTCGGTTGCCGAACCGGCGGGATATATGTCGACGGAACTTTGGGTGGTGCCGGGCATGCTTTCGAAATTCTCGAGCGAAGCTCTCCCGACGGGCTGCTGATCGGCATCGACGCCGATGCCGATGCGCTCCAGGCAGCCGTAAAGCGACTGCTCCCCTTCCATGCACGCGTCCGACTGGTAAGGGGAAATTTCGCCGCTATCGGCGACATTTTACTAAATTTGAACATTGACCGCGTGGACGGCATCCTGCTGGATTTGGGGGTTTCCTCCCATCAGTTGGATGTCGCGGAACGGGGATTCAGTTTCTCTCAGGAGGCACTTTTAGACATGCGGATGGACACCCGCCGCCCGATCAGCGCCCACACACTCGTCAACACCTGTCCTGATTCGACTTTGGAAAAGATCATCAGGGAATACGGCGAAGAGCCACGGGCGAGAAGAATCGCCCGCGCCATTGTCGAGGCACGGCGGGGGAAGCCCATCGTATCCACCACGGAACTGGCGGCCATAATCACCGCGGCGCTTCCCCGGGGGGCGGCAGGACGACGGCTGCACCCTGCCACCAGAACCTTTCAGGCCCTGCGCATCGCCGTCAACGAAGAACTGTCCAATCTCGATTCGGCACTCCGAGCGGGTATCGATCTGCTCAACGCCGGCGGCCGTTTCTCCGTGATTTCCTATCATTCCCTTGAAGACCGGCTGGTGAAGACCGCCTTTCGGGATTTCGAGGGTCTCTGTTCCTGCCCCCCCGGCTTGCCTGTCTGTCAATGCGGGCGCCGGCCCAAGGCCCGGCCCGTTTACCGTCGACCCGTCACGCCTTCGCCGGCGGAAATCGCCGCCAATCCCCGTTCCCGCAGCGCCAAGCTCCGTACAGCGGAAAGGATTTGAGCCATGGCCGTCAGTGAAACCCTGAAGGGGACCTTGCCCCAGGTGCAGAAGACAACCGGAGAGGTAAAATATTCCCTCTATATTGTTGCCGCCCTGCTCCTCATGACGGTACTGTTGGGCTACGTCGCCTCCCATCTTCAGATGACGAAACTGGAATACCAGATCGCCGAGGAGATGAGCCGCAAGGAAAAACTCCTGGAGGAGCAGAAAAAACTCAAGCTCGAGATCGCCACTCTCAAAGCACCGCAGCGTATCGCGGCCATTGCCGCAGAAAAGCTGCAGATGCGTCCTCCGGACAAGGATCAGATCATTTTAATCAAATAAGCCCTCCTGCCCGCGGGCGGGGAAAACAAAGGGCCTAAACATCCAATTCGGTTTGTGGAACTTTCGATATAAATATTATTGGGAAAGATGATGCGGGAAGAAAAGAAATGGCTTAGGTTTCGGATCACGACCCTCCTGGCGCTCTTCCTGGTTCTGTTCGTCGCCCTTTTTACCAGGGCCTTTCAGTTGCAAATCCTCTCCGGTCGCGCCCTGAAGACCATGGCCGCCAAACAGCATCTTCAGACTTTGGAGATCCCCCCGGAAAGGGGTATCATCTTCGACCGCAATGGAGAAAAACTCGCCGCGAGCGCCCTGGTGGACTCCGTCTGCGCCGATCCTTCCAAATTCAGAAACCCTCGGGAGGTCTTGGATAAGGTATCCGTCATCCTCGGCCTTGATCGCGACGCCCTGGAAAAGAAGATCACCGGCGCCAGAAATTTCTGCTGGCTGGCCCGGCGGGTTTCCCCCGAGCAGGCGAAAAAAGTGGAAAACCTCCGTCTGGAAGGGGTTTTTCTCGTCAAGGAGCCGAAGCGGTTCTATCCCAACGGCGAATTGGCCGGGCATCTCCTCGGTTTTGTGGGCCTCGATTCGACAGGCCTGGAAGGTCTGGAACTCAAGTACAACAACTTTCTCCAAGGCGCCCCGGAGAAGCTCGTCCTGGTCCGCGACGCCAAGGGCAAAAAAATGCACGCCGAGCCGGAGAAGCCGGCAGGAGAGGGAAAGTCAAGCTATCATCTCATCCTGACCATCGACAGCCGCATTCAGCATCTGGTGGAAGGGCAGCTCAAAGAGGCGGTGCGCGACAAGGGCGCCAAAGGAGGCTATGCCATTGTCATGGACCCCCGTACCGGGGAAATCCTGGCCTTGGCGAATCAGCCCAGCTTCGATCCCAACTTTTACACCCAGGGAGGCTCATCACCAGGAAAGAACTGCGCGATTACCGACGTTTACGACCCCGGTTCCACTTTCAAGCCCTTTCTTGTCGCCGCGGCCCTGGAGGAAAAGGTTGTCAAAGAGACCGATCGTATTTTCTGCGAAAACGGTCACTACTCCGTCTCCGGAAAGGTGATCCATGAGGCCCAGCGGAAGCGCCACGGGGTCCTGACGGTCCGGGAAATCATCAAATACTCAAGCAATATCGGTTCCGCCAAGATCGCCGAGCGGCTGGGCAAAGAGAAATTCTACCATTACATCAGCCGCTTCGGCTTCGGTAGTAAAACGGGTATCGACCTGAACGGCGAATCCACCGGCATCCTCCGTAACCACCAAAACTGGACCCGCGTCGATCTCACCCGGATCGCCTTCGGTCAGGGGATATCCGTCACCCCCATCCAGTTGATCACCGCCCTCTCCGCCCTGGCCAACGGCGGGGTTCTCATGAAACCCTATGTCATCAAAGGGGTGGTAGACCGCAAAGGACAAATCATCAGGGAATTTCATCCCACAATGGTAAGGAAGGTCATCTCCCCGGCCACTTCCAAACGCATCACCGACATCATGACGGATGTCGTTGGGGCGGAGGACGGCACGGGGAAAAGGGCCCGTATCGAGAACGTCAACGTCGCCGGCAAAACAGGGACGTCCCAGAAGTTCGACCATGCCCGGCACGTCTATTCCTCGGAACGGGTGCGCACCTCTTTTATGGGGTTTTTCCCTGCCGAGGCGCCACAGATGGCCATCCTGGTGGTTCTCGACGAACCGCAGCGGGACCGCTGGGGAGGCGTGGCCTCGGCGCCGGTGTTCAAGAATATCGGCGAACAGATCCTGAACAGCTACAAACCCCACATCCGGGAACGGCAGCCCCTGGAGGAAAAGGACATTATTCCGCCTCGGAAGGAGGCGGTGCAACTGGTTGCCGCCTCCCCCGCCACGGCCATGAACCTGCCGGGCGCCACGGTTGAGAAGGATGAAGAGGAGGCGGTGATGCCCGATTTCCGGGGGTTGACGATCCGCGAAGCCCTCCGGAAGGCCAAAGGTAAGAATATCGAGGTCCGGGTCCTGGGCAACGGCTGGGCCGTTTCCCAGCATCCCCTGCCCGGGACGCCGCTGGCCGGCGTCAGTTCCTGCACCATCACCTTCAACTCGGGAAAGTGAGGGATATCGTGCAGTTGACAACCATTCTCCAAGACATCGACGTGACAAGGATTCAGGGCCCCGGCCGGGGAACGGTGGCCTCTATATGTTACGATTCCCGGCAGTGTGAACCGGACGGCATGTTTGTGGCGGTACCCGGTTTGAAGACCGATGGTCATCAGTTCATCTCCGAAGCCATGGCCCGAGGGGCCCGCTTTATCGTGCACGAGCGGGATTTTACACCGCCGCCGGGAGTGACGGCCATTCAGGTCGGGAACAGTCGGCGGATCCTGGGGCGGCTCGGCAGAAACTTCTATCGCCATCCCTCGGCGTCACTCTGTCTGATCGCTGTCACGGGGACCAACGGTAAAACGACGGTCACCTATCTCCTCGAGGCAATCTTCGCGGCGGCGGGCGGCAGGCCGGGCGTCCTGGGCACGGTCAATTACCGTTACGGCGGCACGGTGCTGCCCGCACCGAATACCACCCCGGAATCCTGCGATATGCACCGGATCCTCAGGAATATGGTTGATGCCGGGGTAAGCCATGTCATCGCCGAAGTTTCATCCCATGCCATCGACCTCCAGCGCAGTGACGACTGTGACTTCGATCTGGGGATCTTTACCAATCTTTCTCAAGACCATTTGGACTATCACGGTGACATGGAAAGATATTTCGCTGCCAAGGAGCGATTTTTCCTTGATGTTCTGCCCCGTTCTCAGAAAGGACGGCCCCTGCGGATGATCGTCAACGGCGACGACCCCTGGGGACGGAGACTGTGCCGCGAGGCAGCCCTGCCGGCCCTGACCTTCGGCATCGAAAATCCGGGCGACATCCGTGCCGAAGCGTTCACCCTCGGTCCCGGAGGAACCGAGGCCAGGATAAATTGGCACGGACGAACCTTCACTCTGACCTCGCCTCTCATCGGCCGGCACAATCTCTACAATATCCTCGCCGCGACAGCGGCGGCGCTCGCCGTCGGCATCCCGGAGGCGGACATCCGCGCCGGCATCAAGACCCTGACCCGCGTCCCGGGACGGCTGGAAAAGGTCAACCACCCCGGAGAACCGGAGGTGCTGGTGGATTACGCCCATACGGAAGACGCCCTGGCCAAGGTACTGAGCAACCTCGCCGCCTTCCGGAAAAGCCGACTGATCACCGTCTTCGGCTGCGGCGGCGACCGGGACCGGGGCAAGCGTCCCCTCATGGGCCGGGCGGCGGTGCGGGGAAGCGATATTGCCGTCCTGACCTCGGACAATCCCCGGTCGGAAGATCCCCTGGCGATCATCCAGGAAATCGAGGCCGGCATCACCGGGGAAGAAATCAGAAAATTTTCTCCCGCCGAGCTGCTCGCTCAGAACCCGGACCGGGGATACACCATCATACCCGACCGGCTTACGGCCATTGAAACAGCGGTCGCCATGGCCGCGCCGAGCGACATCATCCTCATCGCCGGCAAGGGTCATGAGGACTATCAGATCGTCGGGCCCCGGCGCCTCTTCTTCGACGACCGCCTGGCGGCCCGGGAGGCGCTGGACAAGTACCGGCACCGGGACGGACAGTCATGAACGGCGGACCGGAAATATCTCTGGCCGAGGTCGTCGCGGCCACAGGGGGTGAAGTTGCCTATGTTCCCCGTGCCGACGGCGTCATCTTCCGGGGAATAACCACGGATTCGCGGCAGTGCGGAGCGGGAAACCTCTTCGTCGCCCTGGCGGGAACGTCTTTCGACGGTCACGATTACCTGGAACAGGCCCGCCGACAGGGCGCGGCGGGACTCCTGATCCACCGCCGGCCGGCCTCCCTGCCGGGAGATATTCCGGTTATTACCGTCGCCGACACCCTGACGGCCCTGGGCGATCTGGCCCACTACTGGCGACGGCGCTTCTCCCCGACGGTCATCGCCGTCACCGGCAGCACCGGTAAAACGACGACCAAGGAGATGATCGCCGCCATCCTGGCCCGCCGCGGACAGATCTTGAAGACGGAGGGAAACCTGAACAATCTCATCGGCCTGCCCCACACCCTTTTCCGTCTCCGTCCCGGGGACACCGCCGCCGTCCTGGAACTGGGGACAAACCGGCGGGGGGAGATCGCCCGGTTGGCACAAATCGCTGTCCCGGACATCGCGCTGATCACCAATATCGGACCCGCCCATCTGGAAGGTTTTGTCGACATGGCCGGGGTCGCGGCGGAGAAGATGGATCTGTTTTCAAATACACCGGCGACGGGAACCCTGATCGTCAACCGGGATGATCCTTTCCTGAGGGACGCCGGGAGAGACCGGCCGGGACGCTCCCTCTCCTTCGGCCTGGACCCGGAGGCGGATGTTCGGGCCGCGGGGATAACCACCGTCGTGATTCCCCCCTCCGCCGCCATACCGGGCATACCGCCGGCAATCCCGCGGCTGGAAACCCGGTTCATCCTCCGGATCGGGGAAGGACAGCAGGAAATAACCATGCCCGTAGCGGGTGAGCACCAAATCATCAATGCCCTTGCTGCTGCCGCATCCGCCTGGGCCGCCGGCGCCGCCGAAGAAGACATCGGCCGGGGACTCGCCGGTTTCGTCCCCGTACCGGGGCGTACGGAGATCATCCCCCTGGAAGGCGGCGCCTTCGTCGTCAACGACGCCTACAACGCCAATCCGGCCTCGGTCCGGGCGGCCCTCACGACCCTCCGGCAACTCAAAGGCCGTGGCCGCGGCGTAGCGGTTCTGGGCGACATGCTGGAGCTGGGAGCGCAGGAAGCGGCCTGGCATGAGGAAATAGGGGGCCTTCTGGCAGACTCCGGAGTGGAAAGGGTCTATCTCCGGGGAAGGCTCTCGGGGGCGACAGCAGCAGGGGCTTCCAAACACGGCCTGCCGGCGGGGGCGATCATCATCGAGGAAGACCCGGAAGCGATCGCCCGGGATCTGCGATCCTGGCTTCGGGAGGGGGACTGGGTGCTCGTCAAGGGTTCCCGGCGTCTCCGGATGGACCTGGTCACCACGGCCCTCTGCCGGTCCGGTGCGTCAGAAGGAGGAGCGCGATGATCTACCATCTCCTCTATCCGCTCCACACGGTCTTCTCCAGTTTCAACGTCTTTCGGTACATCACCTTCCGGACGATCTACGCCGCTATCACCGCCCTGGTGATCTGCTTCCTCCTTGGTCCCTGGCTGATCCGGAAACTCCAGGAACACCAGATCGGCCAGTCGATCCGGGAAGACGGACCCGGCAGCCATCTCGTCAAGCAGGGAACGCCGACCATGGGCGGTATCCTGATCATCTTCGCCGTGGTCATCTCCACACTCCTGTGGGCCAACCTCAGTGTGTGGTACATCTGGCTGGTCATCCTCGTCACCGTGAGCTACGGCCTGATCGGATTTATGGACGATTACCGGAAGATCGCCAGGAAGAACAGCCGGGGGGTGCCGGCCAAGGTCCGGCTCGCCGGGGAGTTCGGCATCGCCCTGTTTATCGGCGTGGTACTGTACATGAAACCGGGCTTCACCGCCAACGTCACCATCCCCTTCTTCAAGACCGTCCTGCCCCATCTGGGCTGGGGATACATATTCCTGGCGGCCTTCATCATCGTCGGCGCCGCCAACGCCGTGAACCTCACCGACGGCCTGGACGGCCTGGCCATCGGTCCCATCACCATCTGTTTCATGACCTATCTGCTGTTCGCCTATTTCGCAGGCAACATCAAGATCGCCACTTATCTCCAGATCCCCTATGTCTCCGGAACGGGGGAGCTGAGCATCTTCTGCGGCGCCATGGTCGGCGCCGGCCTGGGGTTCCTCTGGTACAACACCTATCCCGCCCAGGTGTTCATGGGCGACGTGGGTTCCCTGTCTCTGGGGGGCGCCCTGGGGACCCTGGCGGTCCTCACGAAGCAGGAGATCCTGCTGGCCATCGTGGGCGGCATTTTCGTTCTGGAGACCTTCTCCGTGATCTTTCAGGTGGGCTGGTTCAAGATGTCCGGGGGCAAGCGGATCTTCCGCATGGCCCCCCTCCATCATCATTTCGAGCTCAAGGGCTGGGCGGAGCCGAAGGTGATCGTCCGGTTCTGGATCATCTCCATCCTTTTGGCCCTGGTGGCCCTGAGCACCCTGAAGTTGAGGTAGGCAAGGACAATATGGAACTGCAGGGAAAGAACATCGTCGTCATCGGACTGGCCAAGACGGGTCTGGCCACGGTGGAATTCCTCCTGGCCCGGGGCGCCCGGGTGACGGCGACGGACATGAACCCCGAAGCCCTGGCCGCCGCGGCGCCGCCGGGACTGAAGACCGCACCCTACGATCCGGAGACCGTCCTCCGTGATGCAGAGCTCGTCGTCCCCTCCCCGGGCGTCCCGCCGGTGGATCCCATCCTCACCGCGGCGGTGGCGAAGGACATCCCCATCATGAGCGAACTGGAGCTGGCGGGGCGCTTCCTCCGCATCCCCATGGTCGCCGTCACCGGCACCAACGGCAAGACCACGACCACGTCCCTCATCGGCCACATCCTGGCCCGGTGCGGCCGGAAGGTCTTCGTCGGCGGGAACATCGGCGCCCCCCTCATCGGCTACGTCGGGGGTCCGCAAAGCGACGACTGGGCCGTCATCGAGGTGAGCAGTTTCCAGCTCCAGTGGAGCGAGCTGCTCCATCCCGCCGTGGCGGTCCTTCTCAACGTCACCGTGGACCACCTGGACTATCACCACACCTTCATCGCCTACCGGGTCGCCAAAGAGCGCCTCTTCACCAACCAGACGGCGGCGGACACCACCATCCTCAACGGCGACGATCCGGGGACGAAGGCGCTGTTACGACGCCTGGGCACCCGCATCCTGCGCTTCAGCAGCACCAGCCCTGTGATTCCGGGGATGTACGCCGAAAACGACACGCTGCTCCATGTCTCGCCGGAGGGGGAAAAAGAGACCTACCCCCGGTCCCTGGTGAAGCTGCCGGGAAACCACAATCTGGAGAACGTCATGGCGGCGGTCCTGGCGGCCCGGTGCTGCGGCTGCGATCCGGAAGGAGTGGCCGCCGCCGTCGCCTCGTTCGCCGGCATCCCCCATCGTCTCGAATACGTGGGGGAGCGGCGGGGCGTCTCCTTCTACGACGATTCCAAGGGAACCAACGTGGATGCGGTTTTCCGGGCCCTGGCCACCTTCACCGCCCCGGTGGTGCTCCTCATGGGCGGGCGGGACAAGGCCGGGGATTTCCGGCCGCTGATTTCCGTCCTGAAGGAAAAAGCCAAGCGGCTTGTCCTCTTCGGGGAGGCCCGGGAGACCATCGGCGCGGTGATCGGCGGCATCGTGCCCACGGAGTCGTGTCCCACGCTCCGGGAGGGCATCGCCACCGCGGCGGCGGCGGCGGCGCCGGGCGATGTGGTATTGCTTTCCCCGGGTTGCGCCAGTTTCGACGAATTCAGGGATTACAAGGCCCGGGGAAGATTTTTCCAGGAACAGGTAAAGGCCCTTGCCCATGATTAAATCCGACACCACCGGGAGAAGTCCGGACATCATCCTGCTGATCGTCACCCTCATCCTCATCACCGTGGGGACGGTGATGATCTACAGTTCCAGTTCCCCCATAGCCCAGCACCGCCTTAACGACGGCCAGTTCTACTTGAAAAAACAGGTCCTGTTCGTCTTCATCGGCCTGGGGGCCATGATCCTCATGACACGGATTCCCTATGAGGAACTGAGGAAATTCGCCTACCCCGGGGTGATCATCTCCCTGATCCTCCTCACCCTGGTCCTCATCCCCAAAATCGGCGTCCGGGTCGGCGGCGCCGCACGCTGGCTGAAGATGGGGTTCTTCGCCTTTCAGGTCACGGAACTGGTGAAGATCATCATTGTCCTGTTTCTCGCTCATTTCCTCACCCGGAAGGCCATCTACGCCAAGGAACTGATGCGGGGGGTCATCATCCCCCTCGGGGTGACGATGCTCCTGGTGGGGCTCATCGTCATCGAACCGGACTTCGGCACCGCCGTCCTTATCACCGCGATTCTCATGTTCATGCTCTACCTGGCGGGAAGCCGGGTCCGTTACCTGGCCGGTCTGGTGGCCATGCTCATCCCGGTCGGGGTGGGACTGCTGATGTACAAGAGCTACCGGATGGAGCGGCTGCTGATCTTTCTCGATCCCTGGCGGGATCCCCAGAATTCGGGGTTTCAGATTATCCAGTCCCTGATTTCCTTCGGTTCCGGCGGGGTCTTCGGGGTGGGTGTGGGCGACGGGCGGCAGAAGCACTTCTATCTTCCCGAAGCCCACACGGATTTCATCCTCGCCATCATCGCCGAGGAAAGCGGCTTCATCGGCGTCACCTTGGTCATCTGCCTGTTCGCCGTCTTTGTCTTCCGGGGTTTTCTCATTGCCTTCAAGGCCCCCGACAAGTTCAGCACCCTGCTCGCGGCGGGGTTGACCATGATTATCGCCCTGGAGGCATTCATCAATATTGCCGGTGTGATGGGACTCATCCCCCTGAAAGGTCTGGCACTCCCGTTTCTAAGTTACGGGGGGAGCTCTCTGATCATGAGCCTCACCATCGTGGGCATCCTGTTGAACATCTCGGCCCATGAGCCGTAAGGAGGAAAGACAAAATGGAACCGGGAGGAAACAATGAAGATGATCATCGCCGGGGGGGGCACGGGCGGGCATCTCTTTCCCGGCGTGGCGGTGGCCGAGGCCTTTCTGAAACAGGACCGACACAACGAGGTGCTCTTTGTGGGGACAGAGCGGGGATTGGAAAAACGGGTCCTGCCGGAGCTGGGATACCCGCTGGCCACACTGGATGTGGAAGGGATCAAGGGCCGCACCTGGAAGAATTCCCTGGCGGCCGCGTTGAAGATACCGAAAAGTATGATGCAGGCTTTTAGATTGATAAGAAATTTTTCCCCTGCCGTCGTCCTGGGTGTGGGCGGATACGCCTCCGGCCCGGCGGTGCTTGCGGCCCATCTGATGGGGATAAAGACGGCCATTGCTGAACAAAACGCCATCCCCGGGGTGACGAACCGGATCCTGGGAAGATTTGTCGATAAGATCTTCGTTTCCTTCCCGGACCGGGAGCAGTGGTTTCCCCCCGATAAAACGGTGGTGACGGGGAATCCCATCCGCGCCTCCTTCGTGACGGCAACGGCGGGCGTCCGACAAGACAAGGACCTTTTCCACATCCTCGTTTTCGGGGGAAGTCAGGGCGCCCACGCCATCAATATCGTGTTACCGGCCGCCGCCGCCCTTCTGGGAGACCTCCGGCATCGGGTCCAAATCGTCCATCAAACCGGGGCCAAAGATGTTGCGGAAGTCAGGGCCGCTTATGAAAAACTGGGCATAAACGCGACGGTCCACCCCTTCATCATGGATATGGCCCGGGCCTGCCGGGAGGCGGACCTGCTGATCTGCCGGGCCGGAGCGACTTCCGTGGCCGAGATAACCGTCATGGGCAAGGCATCGATTTTGATCCCCTTTCCTTTCGCCATCCACGATCACCAGACGAAGAATGCCGAGGTCCTTGTCCGGGCGGAGGCAGCCATGATGATCCCGGAGAGGGAGCTGAACGGAGAGAGCCTCGCCGCCGCCATCACCGGTCTGCTCGGAAATCCGGAACGGATCACCGCGATGAGCGCGCGATCGAAGGCCCTGGGAAGACCCCGGGCCGCCGCGGAAATAGCCACCGCCTGCATCGCCATGGCAGCGTCACCGAGGTTGCATTAACACCGCCGGGGGAGTATAAGCGGCAAATTTTTTTGAGGGTGACAAACATGACAGACACCAGAAGAATGGACGGGATGAGGCGGAAAGTGAAGACGGTTCATTTCGTCGGCATCGGCGGCATCGGGATGAGCGGCATCGCCGAAGTACTCCTGAATCTTGGTTACAGGATCACCGGATCGGACCTGGGGCAGACGGACATCACCCAGCGTCTGGCCTCCCTGGGGGCGGTGATCTTCAAGGGACATCACGAAGACCATCTCGGCGGCGCCGACGTCGTGGTAACCTCCACCGCCGTCAAGAGCGACAACCCCGAGGTCCTGGCGGCGCACCGGCGGAACATCCCCGTCATCCCCCGGGCGGAGATGCTGGCGGAACTCCTCAAGATGAAGTTTTCCATCGCCGTTTCCGGCAGCCACGGCAAAACGACTACCACCTCCATGATCTCCACGGTACTGGGCCAGGGCGGTCTGGACCCCACCATGGTCATCGGCGGCAAGCTGGCCAGCATCGGCAGCAACGCCAAGATGGGGGACGGCGAGATTATCGTCGCCGAGGCCGACGAGAGCGACGGCTCCTTTCTCAAGCTGGGACCCTGCATCGCCGTCATCACCAATATCGACCGGGAACATCTGGACTACTACCGGGACATCGACGAGATCAAGGCGGCCTTCCTGCAATTCGCGAACATCGTCCCTTTCTACGGCTCCACCGTTCTTTGCCTCGACGACCGCCATGTCCGGGAGATCCTGCCCGAGATAAAGAGAAAGACCATCACCTACGGACTGACCTCTTCTGCCGATTATCGGGCGGCGGATGTTAGCCTGCGGGGCGCCTCCTCCTCCTTCAGCGTCCTGCACCGGGAGGAGTGTTTGGGCACGGCGGTTCTCCACGTCCCCGGTATGTTCAACGTTTACAACGCCCTGGCAACCATTGCCGTGGCCAGAGAAATCGACATGGATTTCCAGACCATCGTCAACGGCCTGCAAACCTTCACGGGGGTGCATCGACGGCTGGAAGTGAAAGGAACCGTCGGGGGGGTCACGGTGGTGGATGATTACGGCCACCACCCCACAGAGATCCGGGAGACCCTGGCCGCGGCGCGAACCGTCTGGCCGGGCCGGCTGATCGTGGTCTTCCAGCCCCATCGCTACACCCGGACCCGGGCGCTGTTCGAGGAATTCACCGGGGCCTTTCCCGATGCCGATCTCCTGGTGATTACCGACATCTACGCCGCCAGCGAGGCGCCGATCGCAGGTATTCATTCGGAAAACCTGGCCGCGGCCATCCGGGCGCACCGGCAGCGGGAGGTGTTTTATGTCCCGGACTTTGAAGCCATTACGGAGAAGCTGCTCAGCCTGGCCAGACCCGGTGACGTGATCATCACCCAGGGAGCGGGAACGGTTTGGAAAATCGGCGAGGATTATCTCAAAAAGGCGGCCGCCAAGGGATGAAGAAGTCGTTTCGGAAAACACTGGAGCGCATCGCCGGGTGTCAGGTCCTCTTCGACGAACCCCTGGCCGGGCACACCTCTCTGGGTGTGGGCGGTCCCGCCATGGCCGTCGTTTATCCCGACCGCCGGGAGTGTCTGGAAGCGACGCTGGCCTTCCTGGACAGCGAGGGGATATCCTGCCTGCCCATAGGAAACGGAACGAATCTCATTGTCCGTGACGGCGGCTATCGGGGAGTGGTCATCTGCCTCCAGCGTCTTGCCGGCGTGGGGATAATGCCGGACCTCACCGGCGGCGCCGCATTGCTGACGGCCGAAGCAGGGGCTTCTCTCGCCGAGCTGGTAACACTTTCCGCCGCGGCCGGGTTCGCGGGCCTCGAGTTCTGTGCCGGCATCCCGGGGAGCGTGGGGGGTGCCGTGGCCATGAACGCCGGGGCCTACGGCCGGGAGATCAAGGATGTCCTGGCCGAGTTGACCATCATGGATCGCCGGGGGGAAATATCACGCTGGGACCGTACGCAGCTTCAGTTCTCCTACCGGCGGTTTGCGTCCCCCGTGGAGAACGGACTGATCGTGGCGGCGGCCTTCCGCCTCACGCCGGACGACCGGGAAGAAATTAAGAAAAGAATCTCGGAAATAAAGAGCATTCGAAGGCGGAAGCACCCCCTGGAGTATCGGAGCGCCGGTTCGGTGTTCAAGAACCCGCCGGGGCAACCGGCAGGGAAGCTTATCGAAGAGGCAGGGCTCAAGGGTCTGAAGAATGGAGCCGCCCAAATATCGGAAAAGCACGGCAATTTTATCGTCAATCGCGGTGGTGCCACGGCCAAGGAGATCCTCGATCTGATCGCATTTATTCAGGAGCGGGTATTCCTGGAAAAAGGGATCCGTTTGGAAACGGAAGTGATCACCGTCGGAGAAGAATCGTGAAAAAACCGTTCCTTAGACGATCCAAATACCGGAACTACCGCCAGGAGGTTCGCCGGTACCGTCTGCGGCGTCAGGCGGCGGCCGTCCTGATGGAGATCATCAAGTCCTCCCTGATCCTTTCCGCCATCGGCACCACAGGGGCGGTGCTGATCTTCGGCTATATCTATCTGATCAGCCATCCCTATTTCGCCATCCGGGAAATCACGGTCCGGGGGTGCAAGGAATTGACGGAGAAGGACATCCTTACCACTGCCGCCGTGAAGACCCGCCAGAATATCTTCGCCGTCAGCGTGACGGATGTGAAAAGGAGGATCCAGACCAACCCCTGGATCAAGGAGGCATCGGTAGGAAGAGAGTTACCGGACCGCCTCGTAATCGCCCTCAAGGAACGGACCGCCGTTTCGCTCGTGAAAAAGGACAGCAGTTTCTTTCTCATGGATCTCGAAGGTATCACCTTCAAGAAACTGGAAATGACCGACGATGACATGGATCTGCCCATTCTCACCGGTTTTCAGGGCCCGGAGAGCGACCGTCAGGCTCTCATGGGTCGAGCCATCGATCTGTTGCGCTACCTGGTGCAGACGAACGATTTCCCGAACATAAAGAATGTTTCGGAAATCAACGGCAACGAACGTTACGGACTGTCGGTGTTCACCGACACCGGATTGTGCCTCTATCTGGGCTTCGATAATTATGAAAGCAAATTCAAGCGCCTCCCGCCGGTGATGAACGACTTGGAGCGTCGCAATCTGAAGACCGGGCATCTCTATATCGACCTGAGCGACCCCGTGAAGATCACCGTCCAGAGACGGGAGGCCCTGCCGCCGGCAATGGAGGCTGCCGCCAAAAAAGGATTCAAAACATAAGATAGAGAAAGAGGAAGATATGCATGACTAAAAAAGCGAATATTATCGTCGGGTTGGACATCGGCACCACCAAAACCTGCGCCATTGTCGGTGAGGTCACCGATCAGGGGATCGATATCATCGGCATCGGTTCCAGTCCTTCCGAGGGATTGCGCAAGGGGGTCGTGGTAAATATAGAAAGTACCGTCGAAGCCGTAAAGAAGGCTGTGGAAGAGGCCGAAAGGATGTCGGGCAACCAGATCCGCTCTGTTTATGTCGGCATCGCCGGCGGTCATATCAAAGGTCAGAACAGCCTGGGCATCATCGCCGTCAAGGGACGGGAAGTGGACGAAGAGGATGTGCAGCGGGCCGTGGAGGCCTCCAAGGCCGTCGCCATTCCCCTGGACCGGGAAATCCTCCATACCCTCCCCCAGTCCTATGTCGTGGACGATCAGGACGGCATCCGGGATCCCATCGGGATGTCCGGAGTCCGTCTCGAGGCCAAAGTCCATATCGTCACCGGACTCTCGACCTCGATCCAGAACATTGCCAAATCGGTCAGCCGCGTCGGACTCGACATCGAAGAGATTGTTTTGGAACAACTCGCCTCCAGCGAGGCGGTGATCAGCAGTGACGAGAAAGACCTGGGCGTGGCCCTGCTCGACATCGGCGGCGGGACAACGGATATCGCCGTCTTCTCCGAAGGCAGCATCAAGCATACCGCCGTACTCCCCGTGGGGGGCAATTACGTCACCAGCGATATCGCCACGGGTCTCCGGACTCCCGCGGCGGAAGCGGAAAAATTGAAGATCAAATACGGTTGCGCTTATTCACCGCTGATTCCCAAGGATGAAAATATCGAGGTCCCCAGCGTGGGCGGTCGGGAACCACGGGATGTCTCTCGACAGATCCTGGGCCGCATCATCGAACCGCGGATGGAAGAGATCCTCTCCATGGCCCAGAAGGAGATTGTCCGTTCCGGTTACGAGGAACTCATGGCCGCGGGCGTCGTCCTCACCGGCGGCGCCGCCATCATGGAAGGGGTGCCCGAACTGGCCGAACAGGTCTTCAACCTGCCGGTGCGCCGGGGCTACCCCACCGGGATCGGCGGCATCACCGATATTGTCAACAGCCCCATGTACGCCACAGGCGTCGGGCTCATCATATACGGCAGCAAACACATACCCCGATTTGCCAGGTCGGAAGGCGGCGGCGCCATCGGCAGGTGGGTGGGAAGCATAAAAAAGTGGTTTATCGAATTTTTTTAACGGGGAGGGAATAAAATGTTTGAACTTACGGACTTATCCAGTATCAACACGGCAAGGATCAAGGTCGTCGGCATCGGCGGCGGCGGCGGGAACGCCGTGAACACGATGATCTCCTACAATCTCCAGGGCGTCGATTTCATCGTTGCCAACACCGACACACAGGCCCTGGGGGCATCCGCGTCGCCGGTAAAAATCCAGCTCGGCGCCGAGGTGACCAAGGGTCTCGGTGCCGGGGCCAATCCCGATGTGGGCAGGCAGGCCGCCACGGAAACTCGGGACATTATCCGGGAGCATCTCGAAGGCGCCGACATGGTCTTCATCACCGCCGGTCTCGGTGGAGGCACGGGCACGGGCGGCGCCCCGGTAATCGCCGAGATCTGCAAGGACCTGGGCGTCCTCACCGTCGCCGTGGTCACCAAGCCCTTTCAGTTCGAGGGCAAGCGACGGAACTATCAGGCTGAAGAAGGGGTGGACGAGTTGCGGCGGATCGTCGACACCCTCATCGTCGTCCCCAATCAGCGGCTCTTGAGCCTGGGGGGACGCAATCTCTCCCTCCTCGAGGCCTTCAAGAAGGCCGACGATATCCTCTACCACGCGGTCAAGGGGATCTCCGATCTCATCATCATCCCGGGACTGATCAATCTGGATTTCGCCGACGTGAAAAACACCATGTCCAACATGGGGCTGGCGTTGATGGGCACCGGTACGGCCAGCGGCGAGAACCGCGCCGTGGAGGCGGCCCAGCGGGCGATCTCCTCGCCGCTCCTGGAAGACAACAGCATCCAGGGGGCTCACGGGGTGCTCCTCAACATCACCGGCGGTCCCGACATGAGCCTTTTCGAGGTCAACGAGGCCTCGTCGCTCATTCAGGCCGAGGCCCATGAAGACGCCAACATCATCTTCGGAACGGTCATCGACGAGAATATGGGTGACGAGATCCGCATCACCGTCATCGCCACGGGTTTCGAAGACATGAGCGGCCGAAAGAGCACCGTGGTCAAGATGGCCCCCCGAGGCGTCTCCAAACGGGACAACCTCGCCATCCCCACCTTTGTCCGTAAAGACACGGTGATCGACGGGACGACGACGGTCAAGATGGGCATGATCGACGACAACGAAGATCCGGACCTGGCGATTCCCACCTTCCTGAGAAGGCAGGCGGACTGACGGGACTCCATGTCCTGGGCGGTCAGGAAGAAATATCGGGACCTTTTGGACCGTGAGGACGGGCATGAAAAAAAGCTGTGGGGTGATGCCCTCGCCATAGGCCTTGCCTACCCGAACCGCTACCGGACGGGCATGGACAACCTGGGGTTCCAAACAGTTTACAGGCTGTTGAACCGGCACCCCGCCGTTCTCTGTGAACGGTTCTTCCTACCCGACCCCGGGGATGAAGCCGCCTTCTCCCCGGGGCCCCTCCCCCTCTTCAGCCTGGAATCCCAGCGGCCCCTCCGGGACTTCGACGTCGTCGCATTTTCCCTGTCCTTTGAAAACGACTATCCCCATGTCCTCAAGATGCTCTCCCTGGGGGGGGTCCCGCTCCTCTCCCGGGAGCGCAACGCCGGCGATCCGCTCGTCATGGGCGGTGGTATCTGTGCGACCATGAATCCCGAACCCCTGGCGATATTTTTCGACCTGTTTCTCATCGGCGAGGCCGAGGCGCTCCTCCCCGCATTTCTGGCCGCCCTCCTTGCCCGTCGCGACAAAGGGGAGGCGCGAAACGAAATGCTCGCCGGTCTCCAGCGGGAGGTACCCGGAGCATACATTCCCCATCTCTATGAGATTTCTTACCGGGATGACGGCACGATCGCCGCCAGGAAACCCACCATCCCGGAGCTCCCGTTGACGACAGAAAAGATGTGGGTTGAAAACATCAATGAATTTTCGACGGAATCGGCAATCACGACGCCGGAAACGGATTTCGGAACGATGTATCTTACGGAAATAAGTCGCGGCTGCGGCCGGGGCTGCCGTTTCTGTGCCGCGGGCTATCTCTGCCGACCCGTCCGGTTCCGCCGGCGGAAAAATCTTCGCGACACCGTCGCCCGGGGACTGGCGAAAGGCCTCAAGATCGGCTTGATCGGCACGGCGGTCTCCGACCATCCCGAACTGGCGGAAATATGCCGGGAGATCATCAGCCGGCAGGGGAGGTTCGGTGTCGCTTCTGTACGCCTGGACCGGATCTCCCCGGCGCTGATCTCTCTGTTTCGGGAAGGGGGCATCGAGACCCTGGCCCTGGCCCCGGAGGCGGGATCGCAGCGCCTGCGGGATCTGATCAGGAAAGGGATAACAGAAGACGACATCCTCCGGGCGGCGGTCAGTCTCCTTCAAGGGGGATTCGATCAGGTCCGTCTCTATTTTCTCATCGGCCTCCCCACGGAAACAGCGACGGACATTGCGGCCATCATCGACATGGTCCGGCGCCTGTCCCGGCTGACCGTGAAGGCCGGTCCGGAGGAAAAGCGCTTCCAGCGTCTCACCGTCAGCCTCAATCAGTTCATCCCCAAGGCGGGGACACCTTTTCAGTGGTATCCCCTGGAAGACATCCGGATGACGGAAAAGAAAATCAAGACCATCGCCGCTTCTTTCCGTGGTCAGGGAAACATAAAGATCACAGCTGAACCATCAAAAGGCAACTACCTCCAGGCCTTGTTCGCCGTAGGGGACCGTCGCGTCGGCAGTTTTCTCCTCGCTCTCCACCAGCGGGGCGGCAACTGGCCCCCGGTGAGGAAGGAATCATCCCTGAACCCCGATTTTTTTGTTTACCGTCACCGGAAGACGGATGAGGTCCTTCCCTGGGATTTCATCGCCACCGGTGTTCCCAAATCCTCGCTACTCAAGGAATATCAGGATTCTCAAGGCGAACGGGAAAAGAAAAGTTGTTGACAATATTTCAAAGCCTGTGTTATGCGGCAACCTCGAATTGCCGGTGTGGGGTTGTAGCTCAGTTGGGAGAGCGCTTGAATGGCATTCAAGAGGTCAGGGGTTCGACTCCCCTCAGCTCCACCAAGAAAATCAAGGGGTTGGCCAGGAACTGGTCGGCCCCTTTTTATATGGAAGCAAATTCGATCCCCCATTCTCCCCACTTTTCCACACGGAGCAACTTCTTAATCAAAAAAAACAGCGATACTTTACGAATATTGTCGTTCAGAGAGAATATTCATCCATATTGTACCGCAGGCATGATGGCTCAAAAGAGAATGGGGATGAGCTCCGTTATGATGAATAGACGTTATGAAAAAAACAGGTCATTGCCAAGATACACAGTTCCGTATCCCCTCATCCCCTGAACGTCGCCGGTCATGAATGTGCCCGGTGATTACTCCCGTTTTTCTCCCTACATGGAGGCCTGGGCAATCGCCTCCGCCTCTCGTATCTGACCAAACAGGCTGCGATCGAGGAGAAGCTGCTGGAGTTTCTTCCGGTCTACCAGATCATGATAGGATGGATGCAATCCTTCCAAGGGTGTGTCTCCCGAATCCATCCCGCTGCTCGCACCGGCGGCAAACAGGCAGGCAGCCTGGTCGGCCAGAAACAGAACCATCAGGTATTGAACGGCTTCGTGATCCATTCCAAGCTTGTCCAAAGCGAGATACCCCGGGGCGTGGTGCCGGCTGACGGTTTCAACCATCAGCGCCGACAACCCCCAGTGCTGTAAAGCCAATCTTCCGACGAGGGCGTGATTGATCCCGAAGGTGTCTTCCTCCTCTTTGATAGTCCAATTCGACGAATACATTCCGGCGGCGGCGGAACCATGCGGCGTCCGGGGCGGCAGTTTCATCATGAGGAATTTCCCGATGTCATGGAGAATACCCAAGGTGAAAAGGGTACCCTGGTTCAGACCTCCGAAAAGGTAACCCAGGTAGGAGGCGCATATGGCTGTGTAAGTCGCGTGTTTCCAGAGCGTCTGCATGGTCGGGTCCCGATGGAAGGTCTTCTCGTTGAGGGCCTTCAGGATTCCTTCGCTGTAGATGATACTCTTCAAATTGGCCAAACCGATGATCATGATGGCATGACTGATGGAATTGAGCTTTTTTTCCATGCCGTAATAGGGAGAGTTCGCCACCCGGAGAATCTTGGCCGTCATGATGGGATCGCCGGTTATCATCCGGGAAAGCTCGGTCATGGCCGCCTGGGGATCACCGATCATTTTCTGCAGCTTATGAAGAGTTTCGATATTCTTGAGGCCGCCGACGAGAGATAAGACCTCCTGTTTGATCTCACTGCCGACGTCGTCAAGTTTGTGCAATGACGCCTTGTTTTCCGTCGGTGGGGCCGCAGGGGAAAAGATCGTGTTCATGCCTTTTACAATAAAGGATTGCAGATCTTCGGCTCCGTCTCCCCGACGGCCGAACGGGGAAACAGATGCGTAATCTGTCACCTGTTCGTCACGGTCCGGCCGGGAGATGTTCTTCCTCGACGGCCGGCAACCATCTTGATTTGAAGGTTTTTTACTTCTGCCACGGAGCTCCCGCCAAAGAACATACAGCAGCCCACAAAGCA